>Ga0209172_10000860_pt1 | contig 75781 bp, 66 predicted proteins | sample LarsenN4metaG_FD_184113 | JGI IMG/M metagenome (GOLD analysis project Ga0209172, IMG submission 184113) | Hot spring sediment bacterial and archeal communities from British Columbia, Canada, to study Microbial Dark Matter (Phase II) - Larsen... ... | reverse complement strand
TATAGACAAATCACTTAAAAGTCATACTATCATTGTAGCAGCGACGGCTCCCACGCCGTCGCTTGGCCGGGCGTGGGAGCCCGGCCCGCTAAAAGATTGTACGATGTTTATCTGCTTTGTCTATTAGCAGTTGAGTCCTTGCCCGTTGAACAAGAACTTTGCCACGAATTGCACGAATTAACACCAATTTTTTTGTGAAAATTCGTGTAATTCGTGGCGAAAAATCCTATTTGGCCGAAGGTGGCTCGTCCAGGTTAGGGCCTTAGCAATTGAGGCCTTGTACATTGAGCAAGAAAATCTCACGCAAAGCCGCCAAGAACGCCAAGAAAAAATTATTAAAAATCTTTGCGTCTTTGCGTCTTGGCGAGAGAACTCTTTTTGGCTCTGGCTTGTCCAGGTTAGGAGTGATTGGCTGAATGTTTATTGAAATTGGCTCGCCGGCCAGTTTGCCGTTGGGGCTGGTCCGGCTGGAAGGTGAGAGCGGCCCCCAAACCTGTCTGTTGGGGGTCACTTTGCAGCACCCGCCGGTCAATCTTTCCGTTCAAGCCCATCCCGGCGGTCTCCAGGTCAGCGGAGCGCGGGCCGATTTGGGCTATGCTCAAGCCGCTCGATTTTTGAACCATCACCATCTGCCCCGGCGGGCCGAGGTCGAGATCGAATTGGCCATTCCCAGCCTGGTTGGGTTAGGCTCGGAGGCGATGCTGGGCCTGAGCCTGGCCCAGGCGCTGGCCTGGCTGAACCATTTACCGCTGGACGATACGCTCGCCCTGGCTCAGGCAGTTGGCTTGCAGCCCCAGGATGCCCTGGAAGTGTGGGGTTACGATCGAGGCGGCTTGCTGCTGGTCGAGGTTGGGCAGACCGAGAACTTTTTACCCCCCATCCGGCGCTACGAAATTGCCCATTCTGAGCAGGAAGCCTGGGCTTTTGTCCTGATCTTGCCGCGCGTCTCCGCCAATACCCCGGAAACTTTAGAAGCCGACCGGCTGAAAGCTCTCCTGGCAGCAGCCCCCTACCTGAGCGCCGATACGGGGCGAATTGTTACCGCCGAGGTGGAACCGGCACTGGCCAACAACGATTTGGCTGCATTTGGTCGCAGCCTGATGGCGCTTCAGGCTTTGAACGACGAAGGTTTGACCCGCGCCGGTGTGCCGCTGTCCTACACTTCCGAGGAGCAGGCCGTTCTGGACATTATCTGCGAGCACGGCGCAGCAGCCTGGGGCCGCAGCGCGACCGGGCTGGCCCTGTATGGTTTGGTCAAAGGAGCCAGATCGAGTATTGATTTGCGCCACAAGCTGCGCCATCACCTGGGCTTTTTTGGCGGCCGGGCCATGGCCGCTATTACCGCTAATACCGGGGCCAGTTATGTGATCAAGGATTATGATTTGAAGGCAAAGTAGAAGTTGGAGTCCAAAGCTTGCTTTGGATGCCGTTTCTAATAAGTTGAGCGTGTTTGGAAACTGTTTCGCTGACATCACCCGCCCCGGCATGAATGCCAGGGCTATTTTGCAGCGCCGGGTTAACCCGGCTTTAGCCCGATTATGAAACTTTAGAAAATAAATTGGTAAAACTTAGCTGATACCCCCTTGAACTAAAGCCTTGAACTGAAGTTCAGGCTGCTATGATAAGTCCGTTCAAACGGACTGGTTGAACCACAACCTGGCTTGAACTTAGGGCTTCGAGTCGGTTTCTAACCGACTTTCCGTATCAGCCCAGAATTTCAATTCGGGGCGCGACGCCGCAACGAGATTACTGGTATCCAAGCAATGACAAATTTTTGGCTGTTTTTGCTGTTGGCTGGGGTACTGGTGGGCTGCCAGCCTTCGGCCTGGCCTCAACCCCTGCGGCTGACCTCGGACGAAACACCCACGCCCCCACCCTCTGCCAACAGCGGCCGCCTGGCCTATATCGGCGGCGACGGCAATGTTTATGTGACCACGGCGGACCGCAGCGAAACGATTGCCATCACCACCGACGCGACTGCTGCGGCCGAGTACCCCGGTTACTCCTACCACCGCCTCTCCTGGTCGCCGGATGGCCGGCTGGCCTTTGCCGGGGTGACCCGCAGCAACGACGACGCCACCAGCGTGTTGTATGTGCTGGACTCGCTGGAGGGAACCCCCCAGGCCGTGGGCCGCAGCGACGAACATTTTGTCATTTACATCTACTGGTCGCCCATTCCCTGCCCAGACCGGCCCAACTGCCGCCGCCTGGCCTATCTGATCGAAGAGGATGACAGCATTAGCCTGCGCCTGGTCGAGATGGAGGCCGGCGCGGTCAAAAATCAACGCCTGGGACGGGGCTGGCCCTTCTATTTCTCCTGGGCCTCGACCAGTCACCAGCTCATCTGGCACACCGGCGGGGCGCGCCGCCACAACCCGGCCGCGCAACTGGCCCTATACGATGTGGAGCGGGATGAACTGCGCCTGCTGCCGCACGAGCCGGGCCTGTTTCTGGCCCCGGCCTGGTCGCCGCAGGGAGAGCGCTGGCTGGGCGTTTCCGCCGAGGCGGAGGTAGACCAGTTGCGGAGTTTTGGCCCGGAGCAGCCGGTCACGTTGACTTCCGCCCCGGACCGGCAGGCCGTTTTTGCCTGGTCGCCCCAGGGCGATCAGGCGGCTTACGCGGTGCGCCAGCAGAGCAGCGACCCTTTTTACAGCCCGGTGCAGGTGTTCGATTTCAAAACCGGGCAGGCGAAAACCATCACCGACGAGGGCTTTCGGATTATGGGCTTCTTCTGGTCGCCCGACGGCCAACGGCTGGCCTATCTCACCCGCCAGCCCTTGTTCGACTCGGTCTGGATGCAGTGGCGGGTTTACGATCTGGCCGGCGGGCGGGACCGGGGTTTCAAGATGTTTCACCCCTCTTTCCAGATGCGCTTTATGATCAGCAGCTTTAACCAGTACGCCCAAAGCGACCGGTTCTGGTCGCCCGACAGCCGCTACCTGGTCTACGCCGACCGCGATCAACGCCTGGTCGAGCGGGTCTGGCTGATTGACACCTGGGCCGAAGACGGCAGCCAGGCTCTGCTGATAGACGAGGGCGCGATTGGGCTGTGGTCTTGGGATTAGACAGGGTAGCAGGGTAGCAGCTTTTTGCTACCTGCTACTTGCTACCCTGATCCTTAATTTTCCCTTCACCTCCAGTTTATTCGGTTCTAATTCGGTTATAATGGGGGTAGTAGCAGAGTGAGGGGCAAAAAAAGAACGTTTCACTATCTAGGGGACTGCGGACGGCCAGGCCGCCGCGATTGAGGACGTGGGTGTAGATCATGGTGGTTTCAATGTTCTTGGGGCTGAGCAGTTCCTGGATGGTGCGGATATCATAGCCTGATTCCAGGAGATGGGTGGCAAACGAATGGCGAAAGGTGTGGCAACTGGCGGCTTTGGTCAGCCGGGCTTTGAGTACGGCTCGTTTGACCGCTTTTTGTAAGCCGGTGGGATCGGTGGAGCGTTCGCGAGCAGGAAATACGTATTGCCACCCCCATTCACGGTTGGCGTTGGGGTATTTACGTTCCAGGGCAAAGGGGAGATAAACCGCGCCGTAGCCTTAGGCCAGGTCGTCGCGGTGCAAAGCTTTGACCCGGACCAGGTGGGCTTGCAGGGGTTGGATCAGGTTGGTCGGGAGCATGGTCAGCCGGTCTTTTTGACCTTTGCCGTCGCGGACGATGATTTGGCATTGGGCAAAGTCAATATCTTTGACCCGCAGGCGAACGCACTCCATCAGGCGTAGGCCGGAGCCGTAGAGGAGTTGGGCCATGAGTTGGTGGGTGCCCCACATGCGGCGGATGACCTGGGTAGTTTCGGTGCGGGTCAGGACGACCGGCAGGCGGCGGGGTTTTTTGACCCGCACGGCCTCGATGGAGGGGTCCACCCCTTGGTGCAGCACTTGGCGGTACAGGAAGAGCAGAGCGCAGAGGGCCTGGTTTTGGATGGAAGGGGCGACGTGCTGTTCTACGGCCAGGTGGGTCAGCATCCGTGACAAATTAAGGGTTCAAGTAAAAAGTTAAATAGGGAAAGGAGATAAATCAAGTCGAGAAATCGGTTTACGCAAGGGTTTGACGACATCTAAATCTTGATTAGCCGGGTCAGCGAAGTAAGACATCGGGCCGGTAGCTAAACCTCGGCTGTAAGCCCGCGAGAAATGATACAGGCCACGTAGGAGCATTTCCAAAGAAATCCGATCAAAGGGGATACCAATTCGGTCAGCGATGGCATCGCCTAAGTCAAGCAGGAGGGTATAAAACAGCCAGGTGGCCCACCGGGACATCTTCCAGGACTTTGAGTTTGCGGAACAAGGCTTCCTGGGTCGAGCCGTCCACCACCCAAATCTGCTTAAAGGGTTGCCGGGCATAGGCCACACTCTCTGGTAAGAGACGGCGCGGCCGTTCTTGCCAGCGCTGCTTGAGCTGAGGCAGTAACTCTTTCAGGACACCCTCAAATAAGCTTGCTGGAAAGCTCAGAAAACGCTGGCTCAGGACTTGTTGGCTGACTTTGACCGCCTGACACCATAGCAAATCTTCTCGTGCCAGCATGCGGGTCAATTCGTGCACCGAGGGTACTTGCCGCCACAGTATCGTAAGCACTGCGGCGATCATTAAGGGCAGGTTCAGGATCCGGCTGCGCAGCCCCAATTGCCGGTAGTAAGCCTGTTGATTGGTGACGGCGGGGCTTATCAGTTCGGTCAACTGAGCTTCAATCGCTTCATTGTCGGGTCCGGGTACATTTTTGCGCCGGACATGATCAGGATTTCGGGTTTTTCGTTTGGCCATCCCTTTAACGTAACCTTATTTTCTCGATTTGACACATCCCTCCTTCCCTTAACTTGTCACGGATGCTACTCACGGAAACTACCTATGCCTGACCCCGCCCCCAAACTGCTCGATCAAGTCCGTTATACCCTGCACGTCAAACATTACTCCATCCGCACCGAAGAAGCCTATACCGACTGGATCGAACGCTTCATATTCTTTCACCACAAATGCCACTCCCAAAGAGTATGATATCCGCACCATCCAGGAACTGCTCGGCCACAAGAACATTGAACCCACCATGATCTACACCCACGTCCTCAACCGCGGCGGCCTGGCCAGAGGGCTGGGCCGCGGGGGGTGTTTCAACTTCGGCTGGGGCCGGGGGGACAGCCTCTTCTTCTGCTGGGGCGGGCTGCTCCGCAATCGGGTCGCCTCCATCGGCGGCTGCTCCACTGAAGCAGGGGTAGGGGTGGGCTGCTGTGGGGGCCGGGTTGACCGGGGTAACCACTTCAACCCCGCCACAAGCCATCCAGGCCGCCACCAGCAGGCAGCCGGCCAATAGAATTCACATCCGCCGGTACGGCACTCGCGTGAAGAGTGAGGACATTTTTTGTCTCTTTCTTGGGTATGGATGGTTGGATGAATTGATGGGCCGTTGAAATTGTAGGACAAGCTAACAGCTTGTCCTACAACACGCTATTAAATTTTACCAAATTAATTAGAGTTAAAGCAGCCTGTCTTCAAAAAAGGGTGCGTTTCAATTTTTGACGAGTTTATTTACAGCCCGTGTTCAGAGCAGGATTCGCAGAATTTAAGGATTTATCCTTAAATTCTATCAATCCTGCTCTAAAGTGGGTCTCAACTACAAGATTTCCTCAGTATTTTATGTCTACCAAAAATCGGAATGCACCCTTCAAAAAATAAGGGCAGGTCGCAAGACCTGCCCCGGGGCACTCGTTGCGAAACTGAGTTTGGACACCAGCCAAAATCGCACCCTTCGATACGGCACTCGCTTCGCTCGGCCTACTCAGGATGCGATGTTAAACTGAAAATCATTCTAAGTAGGGCGTTAGCCCGTATCGAAGGGTGATTTTCGATAAAATGTCAAACCCAGGTTACTTATTCACCCGCCGGTGTACCCACCGTAAGATCATCGTAATAGAAAGTAACCGGCGCTTCCTCGTCAAAGTTGTTGCTGATGATGCCAAAGGTGCCGCCGCTGTGGGTCGCGTCGGTGAAGGTGTCTACCTGCTGGCCGTTGATATACAGGTTGTAAGTCTCGCCTTGGCCGACCACCGTCAAAACATTGGCCGCCAGTTCATCCTGGTTAATCAACGCCGAGGCGGTCCAATCAATCACAGTCGTGGTTTCCACGCCATCCGAGCGCTCGACGGTATAAAAGCCGTCCCCGGAGATACTGAAGGCGTAGTAGCCGTTTTCGCTCAATCGGAAGACCAGGCCGTAGCTGTTATTGATGGCCCCCTCATAGGCAGAGGTGATTTGCAGCATAAAGTTGTCATCCAAAGCCCTGCCCTCGTAGTAATCGTAGATGGGGCCAGCGTAGGGGGTCAGTTCGACCACATATTGTTCGATGTTTGGATCATAGTAACCCCGGCCCCAATCTTGGGCCTCCTGGGCGTCCACCAGGCCGCTGCTGGGGTCGGTAAAGTCATCCACCGCCGAGTTGGCAAAATCGGGCGGGGCTGCGCCGATCTCTTCTTTGCTCACACCGGAGATGAGGATATCGAAGTTTTCCAGCATGGTATTAAATTCGGTAATAGCGGTCTCCAGGTTGGAGTCGGCGGCCACCAGCAGGATGCTGTAGGTGACATCCGGAGTGGGGGTGGTGACGACCACAAAGCCGGAATACGATTGGCCGTCCTGTTCGTAAGTAAAATCAACTTCCCGCCCATCAAACGCGCCAACGATGATATCGGTGGTTTCGCTGACGTATTGCAGATTTTCTAGACCTTCGATCTGGTTCAAAAAGTCAATATTGCTCTGGATGGCCTGCTCGTTGGCCTCCTGGGTGCTGGCGGCGTCGGGATAGCTTTCCTTATAGATAATAGCATAAGCGGTGTCATCTGTATTGGCGAAGGTGACGCTGGCATTATCGGTATTTTCTTCGGGTTCCAGCCAGGTATCGGGGTAGAGCAGGGCAAAGCCCAAATCCTCGTTGGCATAGGCGGTAAAGCCCTCTACCGCCGCGGCGTCCTCATTTTCAACAAACAAGCCCTCGTACTGTTCCTGGGTTTGGCCGTCCACATCTTCGGCAATAAAGCCCAAAATGTAGCTGCCGGCAGGGGCGGGAATTTCCTCGACAAAGAAGGGTTCCTGGCTAAAGGTGAGCGTCCCACCTTCGCGGCTGAACGTTTCGCTTTCGGCCTCATCGCTCAAGGTGTACCCTTCTTCGAGGACGGTAAATTGATCGCCCGGCCGGGGGGTGATTTCACGCGGGCTGCCGCCACTGGTGGCTGCGTCGCCGGTAAAGCCAAAAACTTCGGTCAATTCGCCGTCGCGGAAATAGAGCGTGGCATAACGCTGTTCGCCGCTATCGGCAAAGGTAAAGATACCGTTGGTAGAGTAAGTAGGCGACTCGGCGTCGTAAGTATCGGGGGAGAGCAGCGCCCTCACCGAGTTCGTTCCATCGTTGATGGCGTAAATGTAAGGCTCCCAATCATAATCAACGCTGACACTGCCTTCCGGCCAAACCGGATAGATCACGCCCTCAACCTCGTTATTCTCATCGGCAAAGATATAATCCTCGTCTTCGATAACCAGCAGTTCTTCGTCGGGCAAAATGCGGCCAATGAAGGTATAAATATAGGCCAGCCGGTCGCCACTGACCTCAGTCTGAAGATTGACCGTCTGGCCGATGGAGACGACTTCGGCGGAAAGGGTCAGCGGGGCCATTTGCAGCGGCTTGATGCTGGCGGCCTGCTGCTGTACCTGGTTGAGCTGCTCTTCACTGGTGATGAAACCGCCGTACTCCTCTTCCAAATCAACCGCAGGTGCGGGCGCAGGTTCAGCCTCGGGCGCAGCGGCCACTATTTCGCCGCCCGTGCCGATGTAATGAAAGTTGAGAAATTCATCCCACTTGGTTTGCTCGGCAAAGCGGGAGGCAACTTGGGTGTAACCAAAATTGTCGCCCTCGCTAAAAATTTCGCTGGTCGGAAAGTGAATGGCGATGCCGCTGGCCCCTGGCCGTTCCGGGCCGTTTTTCTCGGCCACAATAGCCTGGCCGAGGGCCGCGTTCAGTTCATCCGCCGCCGCGCTCACCTGCGGGTCGCCGCTCAACTCGACGGCTAACTGGGCAAAGTGGGCCAAATCAATGTAGGGCGAGGGCAGTTCATCATTAAAAATAGTGGTAAAAGCTTGAGCATAGGCCCGCGCTTCGGCGGTAATGGCCGGGTCAATATTGACCAGGCTGGCGGCCAGCTTGTCCAGCGCAGCATTAACCGCCGGTACCGCCGCCAGGTTAACCGCCGTCAGGGTAATATCCTGACCGCTGGCTTCGGCCACTTCCTGCGGTGTAGTCTGGCCTTCATAGCCGTATGCTTCGGCCACAAAAGCCTGGCGGGCGGTGTCATCTACAATGCGTTGATCCTGGTCAATGTAGCTGTCAACGATGTGCTGGCCCAGTTCAGCCCCATCCATAGCCGGGTTGTTGACCAGTTGGCCCAAAAAACTGGTGTAGGCCCAGCCCAGAGCCGGTTCGGTTTCTTGGGAGGCCACGCTGTAACGGGCGTGGGGAACCAGGGCGTTAAAAACTTCCAGTTGGGCCATCAGGCAGGCGTCAAAGCCGACAAATTCAAATTGGTCAATCCCGGCCTGGGCGCGGGCCGCTTCCAGAGAACGGTCAATTTCCATTAAATATAACTGGTCGCCAAAACCCTGGGCCAAATAGATATCATCGGCTCCAAATTCGCCCGGATCGGGGTCGCCAAAGCCGCCAGGCCAGCCTGAGCCGTGATCCGACATAATCAGGGCATATTTGCGAGCCGGGAAGTTGGTGACGGCCCAAGTGATAAAATCAACCAGGGTGGGGCCGTCGGCCATATTGACCTCGCCCAAATCGGCCAGCTCTTCGGAGCCGATTTCATCCAGGTTGTCATCCTGGGTCAGGTAGAAGCGTTTGGTCGAGGTCCAATCGCCCATGCCGTCAAAAGCACCGGCAAAGCGGTCTACCTGGGCCACGATGTTGACCTCGGCGGTGGAGCCGATGCGCTCAGCTTCGTTGAAGTCAATCATGATGTCGCGCTCCAGGATTTCGTCGTCGGCGTCTTGGTAAAGCATAATCGTCCATTCAACTTCGTCCTGAGCGGGGGGGCGTCCGGCAGGTGCGGCTAAGGCTTCACCCTCATTGCCAAGAACTCCCATTATTATCACCAGGCATAGGGCCAGCAGCTCTCCTGCTCTACGGAGTTGTACTAATATATTAACCACAGTAACCCTCGCTTAATGTTATATTCTGGATTGGTATTAGTTGCAATACATTTCAAATAAGGCCGTAGCATAGGGCCTTGTGCCCGCCCACAAGGGGCTAAACTACGTTATTGAAAAGTATTGGTATTAGTTGTTGTTGCTCTTGGGTAACTGAGGAATCAGCCACGACAAGAAAGCATCGGTGGAACGGGTCTGCATCAACACCCGGCCGGGGCCGCTCAGATCAACCACCAGGCCCTCGCCGCTAAGCAGGGTGGATTTCATGCCGCCCACCCGGCGCACCTGGAAGCCCACCTTTTCGCTAAAAGCAACAATGTGACCGGTATCAATGGTGTACTTCTGGCCGGCGGCTAGGTCCAGTTCGTGAATGGCTCCGTAACTGGCCAGGACGAGTGGACCGGAACCTGTGGCTTTGAGCAAAATCAGGCCGCCGGAGCCAAAAAAACCTTTGGCCCCGCCCCAGCTGGTGCTAATCTCAACACTGCTGGCCGAGGCGACAAACGCGCCGGATTGGACCAGCATGGCCTCGTTTTGCAGCTCCAGTACAAACATATCGCCGGGTAGGGCCGGGGCCAGGTGAATTTCGCCACCCTGGGCCGGGGCTTTGTAGGTATTGACAAAAAACGACTCGCCGCCGAGGACTGAGCGAGCCAGGGATTTGAGAAAGCCGCCCTGCATTTTGGTTTCAATAGCCACGCCTTCGGACATGCCGACCATCGCTCCGCCTTCGACACGGACTTCTTCGCCGGGGCTAAGTTTTACCCGTGTCATTGAAAAAGAAGGACGGTAAAGAATTTCAGTTTGCATCGTAGATTCCTTTCGTGTTTTATAAAAAACTTATGACTTTTCCATCTCGTTCCCAAATTGAGTTTGGGAACGAGATGGAAAGCTGGAGCGTTTTTTGGGCGTTGCTTTGAGCGCCGGTTCAAATTCCAAAACCCAGACTTCGGGATTATCTTCCCAGCGGGTCCCTGGTTCGGAGTTCATAATGTTCCAGGTAGCCATAAAGGTACGCAAGGCCCATTGGGCATCACTGATGCCCTCTTCCATCGAAGTGATGGGGAGTTCCTTCAGAATTTCGGCCTCGGTCAGGTCTTGCAGCCGTTCGCGGTGGATGGCCGTAAGCCTGATATTGCCGACCGTCTTTTTGGCCAGGCCGGGCTGGACCGAGTAGGTTTTGCCCACCTCATAAAGCAGCTTGGGCACGCCAGCATCGACGGTGCGGATGACTTTTAGAATGGGGCGGTCAGGGTTAACCTCATCCACTACCGCATAATCACCCTCTTGCACCAAGCGCCGGTTTTGGGTTTTTTGACCACTGATGACATATTTCCAGGTGTGTTGAAAAAGCATCGTGTTTATCCTTCTTTTATAAGGTTACAAGTAGCAAGGTAACGGAATCGCAAGGTCGCAAAGTCGCAGAGACATATCTTTGCTGCCCTGCCACTCTACTACCTTGTTACTTGCTACCTATTTATTCCGAAACTTCGCTTTCCTCTTCAATGACAAAGTAGCCGCGCTGGGCCAGGTGCGAGTCCACATACATTTCAACCAGGTACTCGCCCGAAGCCAGGGTGTAGACGTTACTGTAGGCATAACTCAAGGGAAATTCGGCGGTACCATCTACGCCCAATGACCAATCTTCAACCGTGCGCCAAGCGACATCCTCTTCGCCGTTGTAGTAAACTTTCCAGACCACATCCTGCCCGTCTTGCATGCCTTTGTAATCAAAAACAATCAAAACCTCGTCGGTACCGGCGGGAAAGGAGCCGGCGGGAATATAACTTACAAATTCACCGTCTTCGTCATATTGGGCTTCGGCAAAAGTGAATGGATCAACTTGAGCGGTCAGGGCGCCGGTCAAGGGCCGGCCGGTGTATTCCAGGGCGACGCTGTTGCCCTTAATTTGGGCCAGAATTTCCTGGGCAGCGGTGTAAACCTGGTCGGGCTGGTTGATTTTGTCCAGCGGCGGCGTCTCGGACCACCAGCTATCGTCAAACCCATCTATCCGGTCAAGCAAACCGTCCAGGCTGGCCACCGCCTCATCAAAAGACCACCACAGCGAGGCCGGTGGTTCCTGGGGCGGATCAGCCGCTTCAGCTTTAGCCACCTGCGCTGCCGCCAGACTTAAGGCTTGCTCATAGCTTTCTTTAGCCTGGTCAATCTGACCGGAGACCAGTAGAGCCAGAGCCAAATCGAAACGGGCCTCCAGCAAATCAGGATTTTGGTCGAGAGTGCGGCGATTGGCCTGAATAGAGCGGGCAAAATCACCCTGGAGGTAATACAGCCAGGCCAGATTCCAGCCCACACTGGCATCATCTCGACCAGCTTTTTGGGCGGCTTCAAAATCGGCCAGAGCAGCTTTATAGTTGCCCAGATCGTAATGAGTCCCGCCACGCCCAAATAAGGCATTAGCATAGCCGGGTTCTTTAGCCAGGGCTTCGTCAAAAGCTTTAATGGCCTGTTCAGCTTCGCCTTGATAAGCCAGCCCTACCCCCTGGGCATAAGCGTCAATGGCCGGGTCAGAGATTCGCTCCACCGGCGTCAGGTAGACATTGACTGTCCAAACCATAGCAATGAGCGCAATCACCACCCCGGCAACCATAAAAATCCAGCGCGCCCGGCCACTGATGGTGGTCGCCAAACCGAGGAGAAACAAAGCTACAGCCAGGATGGTCAGGTGGACCACGTAGGTATTGGCTTTTTCATCCCAGGCTTGTTTCACGGCAAACCAGGCCGCTGAACGCTCGGCCAAAGCTGTGACTTCTATCAGGTACGTATCGGCTTCATACTTGGCTACATTAGGTTCGCCGCTGGCGGGATCAAAATAAGCTTTATCACTCAGAAGGGGGCTCAACTGGGTCATACGCTCGGCTACGGCGCGATACCGCTCCGCTGCCATAGGATCGCCGCCATTCTCGGCGGCCAGGGCCAGGGTGTTCAATTCGCTCCAGGTGCGGTAGGCATCGCCGCGGGCATAGCCGGCCTGAGCTGCGCCGCTGATGCGCTGGCCCATGGCCTGGAAAGCATATTCCTGAGCCTGGCGATTGGCCCGGTCATCCAGAGAGCCGGCATCGTTTTGTAAATAACCCACGATGGCGGTCAGAATTGTGACCAGGGCAATGAGAATACCGGCAATTTGTTTGAAACGTTCCTCATTATCAAAAAGAGAGGAGGTTTTGGGGGAAGTTGTTTCGGTCACAGGTCTTCTCCTTTGAGGGTAGTCAGCGGTGTTCAGTAATCAGTTGTCAGTCAATGGTCACCGGCATCAGGCATACCAGAAATATTCAATTGAAATGGTCAGCCAGATGCCGGCGATCATGATCAGCACGCCCAATGTCACCAGCGCATATTTGATACCGGGGTGATCTACACTTTCGACAATAGTGAAAAACAGCAGCGACACGGCCAAGATGGTGATCACACCGATCAAATTGTTTGATTTAGCCTGCGTGGTGTCGGCTTCGGTAAAGTGGGGAGTGGGGTTGAGATCTCGCTCGCGGGCAGCTTCGGACATGGCTTCGCCCAAATGGCGCTGGGTATCATATGAGCCGTCTCGTTTCAAATATTCGCGGGGAAAATAAAAGGACTCGGCGGCATCCCAGGCTTCACGCATCTGACGGTCCAGAATTTCGGCTTCGGTTTCGTCGGTGACCTCGGCCAGGTCTGCCTCAATTTCGTCGCCAACAGCATTATAACGAGTGTAGGCCGTATAGGCCCGGTAATCCTCGTAAAGCAAAGTATTATTCAGGGCTTCTGTTTCCTGGACGTTGAGCGTGGAGATTAACCCGGCTAAGGCAGCATCGCCGGCATTATCGCTGGCTACCGAAGCCCGCCAGGCCACATAGGCGCCGATTAAAGTTACCAACGCAATGAGGAGCGCATTAATAATTCCAAAACGGTCAGTCGTCTCGGATGATTCCACAGTTGATCCTCCTGGTCAGATGTTCGATTTTAGGGAATGATGCACGGGACTAGAATACAGCAGAAACGGGCTAAAAAAAAGTGTCAAATGGTACCAATTATTATGGGAAAAAAGTACTTTCTCTCTTTGCCCTAAAGTCACGAAACAGTAATCAGTCGTCAGAAGTCAGTCGTCAGACAGTTTTGCTTTGGCAAAGTGAATAGCTTGTCAGCGGGTGTGTCCTGCCCAAGGCTAAGACTCGGCCAGAACGATAATGCGGTCTTCAGCCGAAAAAGTGATCGGGCTAGATTTTGCGGGGTTAACCCGCACACCATAGGCTTGGGCGGCGTCATCGGCCTGAGCGTGTAGACGATAGCCAATGGCTGTTTCGCCGCGCTGCCGGGCGGCCTCAACCACCGTGTAGAAATTGACCGGCTGACCGGCGGCCACATAATTGGCGGCGGGTTTCAGATACAATTCGCAGCCTTCCGGGTCAAACAGGTCGGCAAAGACGGCCGCTAATTTTTTGTTTTCAGAGATTTGGGTCAGCAGCAAACTCACCAGTTTGTCGCTGACGATAAAATCATCAGCCCGAGTCACTTCGGCCAGTTCACGATTGCGTACATCTAGCATTTCGCTGACAATTGAAAAGGTATCCCCGCTCTGCTCAGAGATGGCGCGCAAATGCAGTAAGGTGATCAAGGTTTGCGAGTCAGCATCCTGGGGTTCAAGTTGGTCGGAATAGCTCAACACAATCACGTGCTGAAAGGTTGAAATGTTCAGTTCATCTAGGGTGCGGCGGTCGGTCGTGTCGCCGGCCCTAAAAGAAACGGTCAGGTGGCGCAGGTCAAGGCTCTGCCCCACCTGTTCCACTTCCTCTTCCGGGGTATCGGCCACAATCATCACCTCCGAGCCGGGCGGCACATAGTGATCCAGCTCGCTGATAATCAACGGGGCGCGCCAATTCCAGCCCAGAATGAGTGTGCGCACCGGCATTTCCGCGGAGGTTGAAGCCGGACGAATCGCCTCGGTATTAATGGCAGGCGCCTGGCCGGAGAGGCGAATGGTGTCATCATCTTGCGAGATGGCAATAATTTGGTCGCCGGCTTCAATGACAGTTTCCACCGGTGGGTTTAATCTGACCCGGCCATCTTTAGAACACAGGCCAATCACGGCTGAATCTTCGTAAGCCAGCAACGCCTGACCGAAAGTTTGGCCCACCAACCCCGGCTCCGGTTGAAAATAAATCTCGTCGCCGCTAAAATCGAGCAGATCACTGTAAACCACCGATAAACCGGATTGGCGGCAGGTCTGCACGGTGATGCGTGAAATCAGATCAGGCACCAGAATCGGCTCAACCTCCTGGCCGCCAATGGCGCGGATGATTTCAACATTTTTGGGGTGGCGGATTTCGGCCACCAGATGATAGGGCTGCGGGCGACGGCGAGGATTATTAATGAGAGCCAGCGTTGTTTTGATAACGTGAGAGTCAGGGTTGGGTGAGTCGTCGGCCAGAATAATAATAGAGCGGGCGCTGTGCGGGTTGACGATTTCTAGATCGGACATATCAATCGGGCTGCCGGTGCGGCAGACAATCCGGGTCCGGCCCGTCCGGCCCAGCCTGGCCCTGATCTCATCTTCCATTTCCACTTTGTCTTTTTCGGCCAGGATAGCAATGCAACTGCCTCCCCGGTTGCTATTGGCAATAACCAGTTCGGCGATGATGGTAAAAATTTGGGGCGACCAGCCCAGGATAACGGTGTGGTTCTCTTCCACCACAAACGAGCGACCTTTGCGCAGTTCCTCCAGTTTACCCTCAATCCCGCTGGTTAGCACGCCGATAAGAATACTGACCACAAAAATACCGCCCAAAGTAATCGCCAGCATGGTCAAGCGAAAGGCCCAACTGCCGGTATCACCCGCTACCGTACCGGCATCCATGGCCCGCATGGCGCTCATCCAGATGACCTCCCAAACGCTAAGGCTGCCGCTCTCGGTGGGCGCGGGGGCCAAGCCGCCGACAATGACGACCAGCGACGTACAAAGTATCATCGTCGCCGAGACAACAAACAACCAGCCAATCAGGGCTATGGCGCCTTTGGACATAGTGTTATCAAATTGGTAGCGGAGGCGGTCGGTAAAGGTGATTTGTTTCATAGTCGGGGGACTCCTCGTATAAAATAGTGACCGGAGTGCGGATTTTAGTCCTCGTTTGGAGACTTAGCAGACTAAAGTCTGCACTCCAGCCATAACTTCCTTCGTAAATAGCCCTCACCCCCAACCTCTCTCCCAAAGAACGAGAGGAGAAAGCCAAGAGTCACCTCTCCCGATGGGAGAGGGTTAAGGTGAGGGCGAATTTTCATTATCAGTGGCGTGCCGCAAGCTCATGAACAATCCTCTCTGAAAATAGACCGCAGACCGCCGAAAATTATCCACCGGGGGTCTTGGCCTCTACAGACGGCTTCGTCCAAGGCTGCGACTCTGCGACCTTGCGACCTTGTTACATTTTAGAATGGATAGTAGCATAATATGAGAGGCAAATTGGCCAATGACGGTAAGGCGAGGCGTTTAATCTCGTTTGGCCGGCAGGTGCGGCGAGGTGATGCTGATGCCCACCGTGTCAACCGGGCGTTTGACTTCTTTAGTAGTCCAGGCAATATCCCAGACCACATGGGTGCGTTTATGGACCCGATAATCCCACCAGCCCAAAGTGCGGGCATAGCCTTCCAGCGTGGCCAGCACAAACAAAATCCAGATGAGCCGCAGCGCGCCCCAAATTTCGTCAAGCGCCAATTTGAGCAAACGACTCGCGCCCATGCTGGAAACTTCGTAGCCATACTTGGCCTTGAGATGCAAATGGCCGGCGTGGTTGCGCCGCCGCTGCTTGATGAAATCCCGCACCGTTTCTGGCCCCATATTAAAAACAACAGCGTCGGGGGCGTAGCGCACCTGCAAACCGCGCCGGATGACCAGCGCTTCGACAAAGGCTTCATCCATGGCCACGTCGGGCGGGATTTTATCGAATACTTTGCGAAAAGCGATTAACTCGCCCAGGCGAGGGATTTCCAGGCAAAGTTGGTGCTCCATTTTCAAGCGCAGATGAGATAGAAACCCGACAATATGTTCGGGGGTATTGACCGGCACTTTGTGCGCCCCGGTCATGCCCACGGCCGGGTCGGCAAACATGCGGACCATATTTTCAATGGCATCTTCGTGGGGAATAGTGTCGCCGCTTTCCAGCACACAAATATCTTCGCTGGCGTGACTGAGAAAAATATTGATAGCGCTGGTTTTACCTTCGCGCTTTTCTTGAATGTAGAGCTGGATGCGGGGTTCCTGGGCGGCAAATTCCTGCACAATTTCAATGGTTCGGTCCGTACAGCCGGAAGCCACCACGATGATTTCGCTGATGGCTACCAGATGCAGCCGCTGGTTTAACATAGCCCGCAGAATCTGGGCAATATTCGCTTCTTCGTTGTGAGCGGTAATGCCCACGCTGCACTTAATCTGTCCAGGCTGCTCGATGAGAATGGTCATACTTGGTCAAACTTCTTGCTTTTCTACTCTGATTGATCTTTTGGGGGCAATTTTTTGCTCAATCTAAGAAAGAGGAAGGTCAAAAAGCTACCGGCGGCCATCCCAAAAGCAATTGAGAAATATTGCGGCCAAAAATTAGGAATATCACCTAATCCCATTAACACGGCGGGGATAATCGTCAAAACGCCCACCGTAAAAGCCAATAATACGCCCCGCGCTGCAGATAAATCAGGCAGCCACAACCCGGCAACGGCAAAAATGCCTACGCCTACGGTAACCAGCGCCACTTGAAGCCCCCAATAAGGCAGCGTTAGCAGACCTTTGACCCAATCTAAAATGGTAATTATCAGTAAAAGGACGATATAAAAAAGCAAAAAGGCTACCCACGATAAGGCGCCGGGTTTACTTTTCATATAGGGTAATCTAAGCTAAATAATAAGTCATAATTTTAGTGAGGCAGTTCCAAGATTTAAATCAGTCAAAACGTGCTGCGTGGTCCGCCCGCTTTACCTCATCCAAGACGCAGCACAAATATTGAGCAATCATTTTCTTGCAACTACCTTAACCTCGCTAAATATATCTACGAGTTTTTGCATTTTACCATACTCTGATATAGCTGTCACGTTTGCAAAAATTCAATTACAGAGCTTTATGAGTTCGGCTGGGGAGGAACTTCCGGTCCACGCTCCAGTTGCTGCTTGACCTGTTTGGCAAACTGCCCGCGTGGGATGAGAACCTTGTGTTGGCAGGTCAGGCAAACCAGGCCAATATCGGCGCCCAGGCGCACCACCCGCCAATCGGTCCCGCCGCAGGGGTGGGCTTTTCGCAGCCGTACCACATCTCCCAAGCGAATGTCGGTCGGATCAATCATCATAATTGTGAACTATGAATTGTGAATGATGAATTGTGAATGATGAGTTAAAAATTCCAATTGACAATTCACAATTTATTATTAGCCAGGGTTGGTTTTAACCCCAGGCGACCGCGCCAGGCGTTAAACTTTGAAAAAAGATGGATCCAGGCCGGGCTAAGCTGGCCATATAGTTTGGCCTGGGGCAAAACGGCGCGAAATTCGGCAGCCGTGCTAAAGTTGGGCATTTCCTGGTAAGCCGCCCCAATTTCCCGGCCCGTGTGAGCATCGCTGCCGGCGGTGACAGGTAGTCCGTGTGCAGCGGCAAAGGCTCTGGCTTTTTCATTACAGGCCGATTGAAGGGTACGGGCATTAAAGGCTTCGATGGCATCGAGCTGGGGTAGCATGCTCTCTAACATGGTCTCCGTCCAGCCAGAGCGATGATGATCGAAAGGATGAGAGACGCTGATGACCGCGCCTTGCGCCTGCAACCGGTCGAGAGTTTCCTGGGGTGAAAGGAGCGGCGGAACCCGTTCCGTCACAAAAAAGGCCAATATCTCGCCGTGGGTGGTCAGGATTTCCTCGCCGACAATGACAAATTCAGGGTCAAGCGCTTTGGCTCGCAGCGCCCCTTCAATACTGTTATGATCGGTGATGCAGATGCGGTCCAGACCTTTAAGTTTGGCAATGTTAATAATTTCAGCCGGACGTAGTATCCCATCTTTAGAAGCACAGGTGTGCATATGCAAGTCTACTTTGAGGGTTGGCACAGGGTATAGAACTCCTGATAGGTTACAGGTTGCAGGTTGAAGGTTACAAGGTTGATTTAACTTTCAACCCGCAACCTTTAACCTGTAACCTTTTTGCGGGCTAACAATTGGGCTGTTGCTCGCTGATTCTGGTTCACTTCATCATAAAATACAAGCTCAAAATCGGCAAAGGCGTCTTTCAGCTCCTGGGGCTGCAACAAAAAATCCGGGCGGGCCGGTTGGCGGTCAGGCCCAAAGGTTTGATGGATGGTCAACGTTTCATAAACCAGCCAGCCGCCAGGCCGGAGCTGCGCTTTGATCAAGGGAAAAAGCGGGCGGTACAAAAAGAAAGAAACCAGGATCACGTCATAATCTCGGCGGGGCAGCCAGGGTCGTTCGAGGTCGGCCACGATCAGGCAGAGGTTCTTTCCAAGCTCTAATCCGGCCTCGAGGGCGCGCTGTTTCGCCAGGTACAGTCCTTGCCGTGACCTATCCACGGCATCCACGCGCAGCCCGTGCTGTGCCAGGGCCAGAGTGTGCCGGCCTGCTCCGGCGGCGATGTCCAGCGCGTAGCCTCGCCGGGGCAGGCGGGGTAGACATGCGGCCACAAAAGGACTCGGCTCGCGCCGATCCTCAGCCGCAAAAGTAGCGTATCGTTCATCCCAGGTAGACGGTAAACGGTAGACGGTAGACAGGGGGGAAGGATCGTTCATTGGAGGGGTTTTCAAATCCACCCCCGGCGACGGAAAAACCAAAGCATGCCCAGCACAATCAAGATAAATACGCCCCAAACATACAAGTAACCGAACCGCCAATGAATTTCAGGAAAAAATTCAAAATTCATGCCGTAGATACCGGCCACAAAGGAGAGCGGCAAGAAAATGGTCGAAACAATGGTCAGCGCCTTCATCACCTCATTGAGACGGTTGGAGGCCGCCGAAAGGTACGTATCCAGGGTGCCGGTAGCCACATCTCGGATAGATTCGCTCAAATCGTGGACGCGCACCAGGTGATCGTAAATATCTCGATAGTAGATACGGTGGGCATCCTGAATTTGGGGTAAATCATCCCGGCTGAGGCGATTCATCACCTCGCGCTGCGGGGCGATAATCCGCCGCAGGGTTAGAATACTGTGTTTGAGGGCCAGAATACGCTGCAGTACTCCCCGCTCCGGTTTAGCCAAAACCACCTGGTCTTCCAGGTGATCAATCTCCTCATCCATCGAGTCGAGCAGCGGTAGATATTCATCCATCAATTGATCGAGAATAGTGTAGCACAGAAAGTCGGCTCCGTGTTCAAGGAGGCGTTCATCTCGTTCCAGCCGTTCCCACACCGCTTGCACCGGCGACATCTGACCGCAGGTAAATGATGTAACCAGATAATTAGACCCTAAAAAGCAGTTCAACTCCATGGTGTCGAGCTGATCCAGCGGAAAATCAGGCTGTAAAGCATGAACGATGATAAAAAGGTAATCGCTAAAAATATCTACTTTCGGGGCCTGGTAACCATCGCTTAAGCAGTCCTCGATGGCCAGGGGGTGAAAGTGAAACACATCACGCAGGATAGCATTTACTTCTGCCGTGTTGGTTTCTTCCAGGCTGACCCACAGCAGCCCTGCCGGGTCTTGCAGCGCCTGGGCCATTTGCTCGGGACTCAAGTCAAATTGACGGGGAGCATTTTTAGGGCAGAAGATGGAACGAATCATATAACCGTTAAGATTTTTTAGTGTGAAGCGATTGTAATAGGCTAAAATAATAATTGCAAGAGATTTTTACAACTTTTAGGCTCCGCGAAGTTTGGTTCGCTCTAACCGATATGCTATAATTCTACCAGCTCAGCATAAAACTTTTCCCAGAAAGGAGTCGGCCTCGATGGAAACATCAATCACAGTAGGCTATAATGTGAGCCGGGTTTTCCCCTGGCTAAAATACCTCTCAACCGAACAGATGACTGAATTCTATGCCGACTTTTTTAGCGCGCTAGAACAGGCGCTCCAGGAAAAAAAGTGGTCCATCCTTGAGGAGACTATCGAAAGTTGGCGGGCTACCGCCGAAATCCTGGCCGATCCCGATTTGACAGCCGTCCTCACTCAGCCATCCGCTGACGATCTGGAAGCCTGGGATAATGTCGAAGCCGAGTTATTTAATTCAGCTTCGTAAGCAGGCGCGTAAAGGGCTGGAAAAACTACCTCCTGCGCGACAGCAGTTAGCTCGCCACTTTATCAACACCCACTTACGGCAGACGCCTACCCAACCTATTTCCGGTAAGACCAAACGCCTCTCAGGTCCGTTTAAGGGTATCTATCAATACGACCTTTCACGCGGCGACCGAATCTGGTGGCGCGTGGACGAGACGCAAAAAGTGGTCGAAATTCTTTATATCGGCCCCCACCCTAAAGAGACAGAATAAACCTCGGTTCACCCCGCCGGATCATGCAGCATGCGGCCCATAAGCCGCAGGGTCTTCTCCAATTCCGCCTGCCAGACATCGGTTTTAGGGTGCAGCGGCAGCGAAATCTGGCGCGGGGTCACTTTGGCCGCCGGGCTGAGGCGGCGCTGTAAGCCGGGCCGGTCAATTTCCTGTAGGCTGTCGGCCCGAATGATGATTTGACCCGTCTCGGTCAGGATGGCCTTCACCCCCGCCTCCATGGCCAGGATTTTGAGCCGCAGTTGGTAAAGCAGGTTAGCCACCGGCTCCGGCAGTTCGCCGAAGCGATCCTCCAACTCTTTGGCCATCTCCTCAATCCCCTTGAGATTAGTCACCCCGGCCAGCCGGCGGTAGAGCCGCAGACGCAGCTTTTCTTCAGGTAGGTAATCCTCCGGCACGTAGGCCGGAATGGGCAGATTGAGCTGCAAGCCTTCGGCCAGGGGGTTGAGATAAGTCGCAGCCTCCTCGCCCGTGACCAGCAGCGGCGATTCACCCCGCATTTCGCGGACCGCCTGGGCCAGCAAACGGGTATACAAATCAAAACCTACGGCGGCAATCTGGCCGTGCTGTTTGGCCCCCAGCAGTTCACCGGCCCCGCGAATTTCCAGATCGCGCATGGCAATGCGGAAACCGGCTCCCAACTCGCTGGCCTCGGCGATGGCCTCCAAACGTTTGCGCGCATCGGGGTTAAGTTCGTGGTGCTTGGGCGTCAGCAGGTAAGCGTAAGCTCGCACCGCCCCGCGCCCGACCCGCCCGCGCAGTTGGTACAACTGCGCCAAACCCAGCCGGTCGGCCCGCTCAATCAGGATGGTATTGACATTGGGCATGTCCAACCCATTCTCAATGATAGTCGTACTGACCAAAACATCAAATTCCCCGGCCAAAAATTCAATCATCACCCGTTCCAGATGACGCTCGCTCATCTGGCCGTGGGCCACCTCCACCCGCGCCTCCGGCACAATATTTCGTATCCTGTTGGCCATCTGCTCGATGCCCATCACCCGGTTGTAGACAAAAAAGACCTGCCCGCCCCGGTCCAACTCGCGCAAAATGGCGGTGCGAATCAGGCCCTCATCGTACTCGGTGATGGTGGTTTGGATGGGCAGCCGCTCGTCCGGCGGGGTGTCAATGGTGCTCAGATCGCGCACCCCACTGAGCGACATATGCAAAGTGCGGGGAATGGGCGTGGCGGTCAGAGTTAACACATCCACATCGGCCCGCATGGCCTTGAGTTTTTCCTTGTGTTTGACCCCAAAGCGCTGCTCCTCGTCAATGACCAACAGACCCAAATTCTGAAAGACGACATCCTTTTGCAACAGCCGGTGCGTGCCGATGACAATATCGGTGACGCCGGCAGCCAGGTTTTTAAGCGTTTCCTCCTGCTGGTGCGGGGTGCGAAAGCGGGACAGCATCTCGATTTTAACCGGGTAAGAGGCCATACGCTGCTGGAAGGTTTGATAATGCTGCTGGGCCAGAATGGTGGTGGGGGCCAGCACAGCCACCTGCACCCCGTCCATCACCGCTTTAAAGGCAGCCCGCAAAGCCACCTCCGTTTTGCCATAGCCCACATCGCCGCAGATCAGCCGGTCCATCGGCTGGGGCTTTTCCATATCGGCCTTGACCTCGGCGATGGTCCGCAGTTGGTCCTCGGTTTCGACAAAGGGGAAGGCGTCCTCAATCTCCCGCTGCCATTCGGTATCAGGGCTGTAGGCCCGGCCCGGCGTCACCTCGCGCTTGGCATAAATTTCCAGCAGTTCTTTGGCAATCTCCTCGACGGCCTTTTTGGCCCGGCGCTTCACCGTGTTCCAATCGGCGTTGCCCAGCCGGTTCAGCATGGGCACACTTTCGTCCATGCCGACGTAGCGGGCCAGCCGGTCGGCCTGATGGATAGGCACATACAGCTTATCGTTATTGGCGTAACGAACTTCCAGGTACTCTCGTTCGACGCCTTCAAAATTCAGCTTGACCAGCCCGGCATAACGGCCAATACCGTGCTCGATGTGGACCACCAAATCGCCCGGATTGACATCGGCAAAAAAGGTCTCCGGGGTAACGCCTTTGCGCGGTTTGCGCTGGCGCAGAGCCGTCGGCTTTTTCCAGCCAAACAGCTCGGAGTCCGACATCACTGTAAGCAAGTTACCCTCAGACTTTACCGAAGTTCCCTCAGCCTCAGCCTTAGACTCAGCCTCAATCCGCGCCACCCAGCCTTCCATCAACGTGCCGTGCAGCAAGGTAATACTGCCGGAAGGGGGCGGCGGGTCGCCGGGGGTTAAGCTTTCGGCCGGCGTCACCGTTAGATTGGCTTGCTCCGCCAACAAATGGCTCAACCGGGCCGCCTGCCGGCTGACCAGCACCACCCGTTCTTTTTTCTTTTTACGTTCGACAATCTCCTCGACCACATTTTTTATCTGGCCGCCAAAGGCGGGGGCGGGGATGAAAGCGGAAACAAAGAGCGGGGGGGAGGTTGGAGGGTTGGAGGGTTGGAGGGTTGGAGAGCTGCCTGAAGCAGCGTTAATGGTCTCCGGTCTCCGGTCTCCGGTCTCCGGGACCTGCTCGATTGACCACTGACTGCTCAACCCCGCCCCACCCAACACCAACGGATTGCGCGCTGCCAGCGCCGCCGACAGTTCGCCCCAGCCAAAATAGGGGTCGGGCCATTCGCCGGGCAAATCACCCACATCGGTTAAATCCCGTTTGAGGGTGCGGGCCTGGGTTTCCAACTCGTCCACTACCAGGGCCAACTCTTCGGCATCTTCGATAAAAATCAGGGCGTCGGTGGTCAGGTAGTCAAGCACCGAGGCAGCGTGAAGCGGTGACGCGAAGAGGCGAGGAGGCGAGGAGGCGAGATCTTTTTTCGCCTCTTCTTCCCTTCGCACCATCGCGTCCTCTTCGCTTTGCCCCACAACTCCGTTGTAAAAGAAAGGTAAATAATATTCGATCCCGCGGAAAGTTGCGCCGCCGGCCAGCCGGGCCACATCTTCTTCAAAAGCGATTTTGGCGCTGGGCTGTAAATTGGACAAGTCCCATTGGCTCAACTGAGTAGCGGCCCGCCCGGCATAACGAGGCAGAGGTTCGATGGCCGGCCCTACCACAAAGCTTTTAAGGCGGGCGTCAGAGCGTTGCGTCACCGGGTCAAAATGGCGCAGCGAGTCGATCTCGTCGCCAAAAAGTTCAATTCGCACGGGCAGGGTGGCGCTGGGTGGAAAAATATCCAAAATACCACCGCGCCGGCTGAAGCTGCCCGGCACCTCTACTACTTCTTCCGGTTGATACCCCAGCCCTACCCATTGGCTCAACACCTCGTTGAGATTGATCCGCTGGCCCACTTTGAAGGGCATCAGGGTAAATTCGGTGGGCGGAAGGGTGTAGCTCATCAAGGCGCGGGCGGAGGTGATGAGCAGAGGAGCGGAGGAGCGGGGGAGCGGGGGGGAGATTGGCGGTCGGCGGTCAGCGGCCGGTCCTGAGCCTGTCGAATGGGTCAGCGGCCCAGCTTCAATTGACTGTTGGCCCTCTCTATAGATCACCAGCGCAGTTAGTGCGGCCAGGCGTCCCTGGATGGTTTCGCTGCCCCAGGCAACTCTTTCGTGCGGCAGCGAGTCGGGGTCGGGCAAACGATAGACGACGGCAGGCTGCTCCGTCCAAAGCTGAAGTTGCTCGGTTAGAATTCGGGCACGGTCGGCGCGGGCGGTAATGAAGAGAATCGGTCGCTGCAGGCCGGCGTGCAGTGCCGCCAGCAGGGCCGGCCGGGCGGCGGTGAGCACGCCCAGGGGACGCCGGAGGGCCTCGGTCAGTTCGCCTCTATGCAAGGCGTCGGCCAGGGTATTATAAGCGGATATTTTACTGAATAGTTTGAGTAAGGGCGACAGGTTCATTAATAGACTGTTTCATCAGTTAGCATTTGTTAATTTTATAACAGCTAAGTGAGTAATTATAACAAAATTTCAGAAAAATCTCGAATCAAAAAATCCTTCCCCGCTTAAAATATTGTTACCCAATTCGAGTTATGGTAAAATGAGTCTACCACTAGATAAATTATCGCTGCGTAATTCCCATGACCCACAAACAGATAGCAACCATTGTAGATATTACCGGCCCGGAAGCGCCTGAATTAGACTTGAGCAAAATCTTGCTGGTGGACGATGTGCCGGAGAACCAGGTCTTGCTGCGCTATATGTTTCAGGATAGTGAATTTAAGCTGAGCATAGCCGCCAGTGTGAATGAAGCTCTGGCGAAGGCCCGCACCGAATTACCTGCCTTGATTGTCAGCGATATTCAGATGCCCGGCTTGAGCGGTTTTGATTTGTTAGCAGCTTTAAAAACTGATGAGCGCACCAAAAATATTGGGGTAATCCTAGTCACGGCCCACCACCGCGAGTCCCGCCAGGTGAGTCACGGTCTGAACTTGGGCGCTGATGATTACATTTCTCGCCCCTTTATGCGCGATGAGTTTATGTCGCGTGTTCATGCGGTGCTGCGGGTTAAGGCCGCGGAAATCGAAACCCGGCGCCAGGCCCGCCTGGTTACCCGGCGCAATCAAAGGCTGCAACTGGTCAACGAGTTGGCTTTGGCAGTTAATTCGGCCTCAGACCTGCAAGCGATCCTGCCACCCTTTTTGGCCAAGCTGGCCCAGCTTATTCAGGCCGAAGTTGTGGTCCTCATTTTGCCCGACGAAGAGAAGAAAGAGTTGGCGGCGCACGTCGTCCTGCCGGGCGGTAAACATTTAGCCACCTCGCTCAGTTTTACGGCGGTTAACAAAATTTCCAATCAAATCCTGCAAACCAATGTGCCCACCCTGGTGCTATATTTGCTGGACCAGTATCAGTTGGAAAAGGAACTGGGGTTTAGCGTCCCTTTTGAAGCTATTCAGGACCTTCCCTTAACAAGTCGGGAGCAAATGGTAGGCACCCTGGCCTTTGTTAGCCAGCAGCCTCTGACTTTGGATGAGGCCGACTGGACCCTCTTGCGCTCGGTAGCCAGTATTATTGCTGTAGCCGTAGAAAATGCACGCCTTTTGGATAGCGCCCAGCAACAGGTTGACGATTTAATTGCCCTCAATGAAGTGGGACGAGCCTTAACCTCTACCCTGGATTTGGAGCAGGTTTTAAAACAAACCACCCTGCTGATCCAGCGGGCTTTGCTCTCCGAAGCAGCCCTGCTCTGGCTTCTCGATGAGACTGAGCAGGAGTTGGTTTTGATTGCCGCTTCGGGCCTGGGGGCCAGTTTGGCTACCGGCTATCGTTTGCCGCTTGACGAGCGCCTGGTGGGGCAGGTGGCCCGCACCGGCGAGCCTCATATTGTGGCCGATATCACCAAAGACGAAACTTTTTTGACGCCTTTTCCCCCCCTGAGTCCTCACCAATTTCACTCTGTACTGAGCATGCCGTTACAGATCAAAGGTAAAACCATTGGGGTTATGCAGGCGCTGCATCAAAAAGTCAATCATTTTAATCATGATGATTTGCGTCTATCTTACTCCATGGTCAGTTCGGTGGGTATTGCGGTTGAAAATGCCCGGCTTTTTAATGAGGTGCAGACGTTTAGCCGGCAATTAGAGGGGATGGTGGCCGAACGGACTCGGCAGTTGGCCGAAGAAAAAGAAAAAAGCGAAGCCATTCTGGCCAGCATGGCCGATGGCCTGCTGGTGTTAGATGCCCAGGATCGTATTTTAACAGCCAACAAGGTAGCCGAAACGATGCTCAATCTCAATCTGGAGGAACAGCAAGGACAGCCGGTCAACCCGGCCCAATTAAAACATCCCTTGTGGCAGTGTGTGCTTCAACTCAGCAGCAATCCTAACCTGACCAATACGGCTATGGTAGATGTGCCGGCTACTGCTATCACCCCGGCTCGTTCTATTCAGGCCCACTCCGCCAAAATGCGGCCCGGCACCCAGGAAAGCATCGGCACGGTCATTGTTCTGCGCGATATTACCTCTTTGACCGAAGTGGAACGGCTGAAGGCTCGTTTTATGGCCGGGGTGACGCATGAGCTAAAAACGCCCTTATCCGTCATTCGCCTGCATGCCAAAAATCTTATGACCTATTATGATCGTTTATCCGGCTCAAACCGGGCTGACCTGCTTACCGCCATTCAGGGCCAGACCATCCTGTTAGAGCAGCTCATCGAGGATATTCTGCAGCTCTCCCGGCTTGATGCCGGTCTGAATGATACCAGGCGTGAGACGTTCAATCTGATTGAAGCAGTCAACCGGACCCTTACCGACTTGCGCCCCCTGGCCGAATCTAAGCACTTGAACCTAATTTGGCAACCACCACCAACAGCTTTGTCTATCATGGCTGACCAGAAGCAAATAGAAAGGGTAATTCGGAATCTTGTAGATAACGCCATTAAGTACACGCCGGCTGGGGGTTCTATTACGGTTAAAGTCTCGGCAGCTTCAACCAACGGCCAGGCGTTGACTCAAATTCGAGTAAGTGATACCGGGATTGGAATTTCCCCAGACCAACAAACCCGCATCTTTGAGCGTTTCTACCGGATTGATCCTTCACACACTATTCCCGGTACGGGGCTGGGTTTAGCTATTGTCAAAGAGATCGTGACCGTCTACGGTGGAGAGGTTCAACTGGAAAGTACCCCCGGAAAGGGCAGCATGTTCACTGTCACCCTGCCGGTTTACTCCGGGGATTAAGGCCCCGTGATAAAAACGTTCAACGTTTAAGCGCTATTAAGGAGGAGAGTGTTCATGGAAATAACCTTAGAAAACAAGCAAAAGTATAGACCCCTGATCTTGGTTGTGGATGACAACCCTGAATATTTGAATGGTATCAAGTTGACCTTAGAAATGGAAGGCTTCAAAGTGATAACGGCTAAGGATGGTCAGCAAGCTTTGGACCGGCTTCACGCCATTCCCATCGGCCAGAGCCAGGCCAGCCCCGAGACCAAACGCCTGCCCGACCTGATCCTGGCCGACATTATGATGCCAACGATGGATGGGTACGAGCTTTATGATCGCATCCGCGCCCATCCCTACACCAACCATATCCCCTTTATCTTTCTCACCGCCAAATCCGGCGATGAAGATGTGCGCCTGGGCAAAGAGTTGGGAGCCGAAGATTATCTCTCTAAACTGGCTTCAACCGAAGATCTGCTCGCCAGCATCCGAGGCAAACTCAATCGAGCGGTGCAACGGCGGACAGTTATGACCGAGTTTCACGATGAGATGGGGCAATCGGGCAATATCGGCGGAATTATTCTGCTGGTTGTGATTATTTTGTTGATTATTCTGGCTTTTTATTTAGGTACGTTATTTACCTAACAGGACCGTCTATTCTCGCGGCCGCATCTGCGGGAACAGAATCACTTCACGGATGGACTGCTGGTTGGTCAACAGCATCGTCAGCCGGTCCACGCCCATGCCCAAACCGCCGGTGGGCGGCATTCCCTGCATCAAAGCCATAATGTAATCATCGTCCATCACGTGCGCTTCCTCGTCGGCGTCTTTTTGCTGCTCTAAAAAACGCTGGCGCTGAATAATGGGGTCGTTCAACTCTGAATAGGCATTGGCAATTTCCATGCCGGCCACAAACGCCTCGAACCGCTCGACCATGCGCGGGTCGTCCGGGTTCTGCTTGGACAGCGGTGAAATATCCAACGGGAAGGTATGAATAAACGTCGGGTTGACAATTGTCGGCTCGACATATTCGCCCAGCAATTCGCCCACCAGTTTGCCCCAATTGGCCTGCGGCGAAACATTCAGCTTGAGCCGCTGGCACTCGGCCCACAGCGCCTTGACATCACCATAGGTTTCAAAAATATCAATCTCGGCGGCCTGCTTGATACCTTCGGCCAGATTCAGCCGCCGCCAGGGTGGGGTCAGGTCAACTTCTTTGCCATCAAAAACAATCTGAGTTGTACCCAGCACCTCCTGCGCCACAGCAGCAACCAGATTCTCGGTCAGGCGCATCATATCTTCATAGTCGGCGTAGGCCCAATAGCACTCCATCATCGTAAATTCAGGGTTGTGCCGGGTGCTGATGCCTTCGTTGCGAAAATCCTTGCAAATTTCGTACACTTTTTCAAACCCGCCCACAATCAGCCGCTTCAAATAAAGCTCGTCAGCAATGCGCAGGTAAAGCGTGGTGTTCAAAGCATTGTGATGGGTTACAAAAGGACGGGCCATTGCCCCGCCGTAGATGGGCTGTAAAGTGGGCGTTTCTACCTCTAAAAAGCCCTGCCCATCCAAAAAGCGGCGTATGGCCGTAATGATTTTGCTGCGCTTGACAAAAATATCGCGCACTTCCGGGTTGGCCAGTAAATCCAGGTAACGCTGGCGGTAGCGAGTTTCGGTATCTTTCAACCCGTGCCATTTCTCCGGCAGCGGATGGAGGGCTTTAGCCGCCAGTTGAAATGCGGTCACATGCACGCTGACCTCACCGGTGCGGGTGCGGAAGAGATAGCCCTGTGCGGCTATAAAATCGCCCAGGTCAAAATCCTTGTTGAACTGCTGGTAGGCTTCTTCGCCCAGGTCGTCTTTGCGAAAGTAGAGCTGCAAGCGGCCCGTGCCATCTTCGATGTGGGCAAAGGTGCTCTTGCCCATATTCCGTATCGCTACCAGCCGCCCGGCTACGGCTACATCGGGCCGAGGCTTCTCCTCGCTGCCTTCCGGCAAGGCCGCCTCGGCGGCCTCATACATTTGAACGGCTTCGGCAGCCGTCTGCTGGCGGGTCACGCGGGGTGGATAGGGCAGTTGGCCGCGTTCGGCAAAAGCCGACAGTTTGTTTAGACGCTGCTCGACCTGTTCGCCGAAAGCTTGAAAGTAACTGAGGTCTTGTTCCATTGAAATATATTCTCCAAAAAATGCAAATAAAAAACGGAGTCCCTTGGGGAGACTCCGCTGTATTATGCACGTTTAAAGCGTTTGGCGCAAGCTATTCGATCTTGACCACTTTAAAGGTAATCTCGCCGTTGGGGGTCTCAGCCGTGACCGTTTGGCCCACTTTGGCCCCCAACAGGGCTTTGCCAATCGGCGATTCATTGGAGATTCTGCCGTTCAGCGGGTCGGCTTCGGCGGAACCGACAATGTAGTAGGTCTCCGGGTCAAAACCTTCTTCGGTCACCGTCACCTTGCTGCCCACGTCCACATAGTCGCCGTTGCCATTCTTTTCGATGATGACAGCTTCACGCAGTTGAGCTTCAATGGTCTGGATACGGCCTTCCAGAAAGGCCTGCGCTAATTTGGCTTCGTCGTAAGCGGAGTTTTCGCTGATGTCTCCTTCTTCTTTAGCCGATTGAATAGCAGCAGCAACCTCCTTGCGGCGAACCGTTACCAGGTATTTGAGTTCTTCTTCTAGTTTCTTTTTGCCTTCTGAGGTTAAATAAATAGGTTTGTCTGCCATTGAAAATTTTCCTTACCTCATTTCTGTGAGTACAGAAGTATTTACAACTATTTTATCCCCATATCTCGCGCCCCTTACAAAAAGGTGACAGGTAAAAGCGGCTTACATCGCCTACTATCGTCAAGTTGAGTCCGGCAGGGTGCTAACTGTAAAGCGAGATCTGGAGGTTTTTAACACACCCCTCGCGAGGGTAATAACGAGGGAGAACCAATAAAAAAAACAGAGACCTTATTCGGGTCCCAGTCACAGCGGCGAACATTTTCGCAATTATTGCTGATATTATACCCGAGAACTTTCAATTTGTAAAGGGTTTTTTTGAGCCGATTATCCTACTTTATGCCCACGCTCTTTCTGTTTGGAAAGTTGGAGGATTGGAAGGCTGGAAAAATTTAGCCAAGCCTCCAAACGGTAGTACCCCCCAAAAATGGGGCAAACACCACTATATCTGATTGGAAGGCTGAAAAAATTTAGCCAAGCCTCCAAACTGCTTTTGGTGCGTTTACCCAACTACAACATGATACAAGTTAATCCAATGAAACCTTCATTTCCTTCATTAAAGTTTCCCAACGCTCCAGCCGGACCCGGAGCTGCTCGGCCAGGGCTACCAGAATGGCTTGAGAGTCGGCATCATCCTTTAGCTCCTTGAGCCGCGCCCCATACCATTCCAATTGATTTTTGAACCCCTGCCGGACAAACTTCAATTTATCTTCGGTGCTGCGGCGAGTGCGCCACTGCCGCACCAATTTTTCACCCGCCTCATCCAAACTTTGATCCAGCAGCGGTTGACCCAACTGGCGCAAGCGGCTGGCTACCCGCGCAATCCCTTCCTGGACATCCTCGATGGCAAAACTCAGGGCCGATTTAACGTAGGGGCTGTCGCCATTCTGATGATACTCGCGCAAGATAGCCAGGTAAGCCAACTGGGCTTTGAGATACTGCGTTAAAACAGAAACGGATACGTTAGCCATAGCTCACCTCAAGCCCGCAAACAGATCGTTTTCTTTGGAATTTTCCCCCAGTGAGGGGAACAGCCCCTCTGTCGCACGAGCCAAAATAAAGGTTTCTTGCCAAAACCAGGGAAAAGCCTCCAGATCAAACGTTTCCTGGAGGTAAGGGCTGGCCGGATCAATCTGGGTGGCGTGGCAGCGAATCCCCTTGAGCTTATGCTCGACATAGTCGCGCACATTAATCACGGTGGTTATTCGCTCCAACGGATGCCCCATAAATGGAAACGGCACTCCGCCCATCATCACATAAGCCCGGCCGGTCATTTGCTGCATGTGAACCAGTTGTTCCTGGGGCATGGCCCGGTGATAAAACTTGGCCACTTGATGCAGTGGCCCTGCCTCCGGCCAGCAGTCAGGCTCGGCGGCCAGTTGGACGGCGGCCGTGGCCCAGCGATGCACGGCCAGGTGGTCGTAATGGCCATAGCCGCCGTCGGGGCCAAACGAGAGCATCACCTGCGGCTTGACCTGGCGCACTAACTCAACCACTTTGTAAACCGCCTCAGCTTGCGGGGCAATGGTGGTTTGACCGTCAATGTAGCCCAACAGATGGAGCTGCTTGACCCCGTAACAGGCGCAGGCGCGGCGCAGTTCTTGCTCGCGAACCATGCCAAGCGGTTGGGTTAGGCTGATGGCCGGGTTAGCCAGCACCCCCGCCTCTCCCCGCGTGGCGATGGCCAAATGAACCTCGACCCCTTCGTGGGCGTATTTGCTTAAGGTTCCACCCGTGCCAAAAGCCTCATCATCGGGGTGAGCAAATAGGGCCAACAACGTTAATTTTTCAGGCATAGCAGCATCTCAAAATCTAATCGGATTGATGCCCACATTGGTAAAGAACATATGTTCTAATAGTATAACACCAATCCGAATTTTCGTCAAAGATGACTACTCAGCTATGTCATTTCGACCGAGGGGAGAAATCTCCGAGGCCGATGCAGTAGAGATTTCTCGGCCTATGGCCTCGAAATGACATGAGGGCGGAGCAGTTACCGTCAAAGTAAGGTGCGACGCACTTTGAACGCCCTCACGGGCAAAGCACGTCGCACCCATCACAGAATCATAGTCTGGCTTTATGGATTGTCAAGCGTTGAGATAATTCCAGGCAAATATCTTTTATTTTCGTGTTGCGTCTTGCGTAAGGTAGAGCAAACGGAACACGCAAGACGTTTCAACTCTTTAATTTTAGAACTGTCCTATCTGGCGCTTTGGTAAACCTCGTCCATGGCTTCGCTCAAATCTTCCAACCGCTGCACCTGGTCCGAAATTTCGTCTTGCAGCCGGTTGACCCGGCTGCCGCCTTCGTCTTTGCTGCCGACCAGTAATAACTGCGAGTAGATGGTGCCCAGCGCGGAAATGGTGCTGTCCAATTGATAGCTGGCTTTTTCCATATTGTCTTCCAGGCTTTGCAAGGTTTGCAACTGCCGCTTTTTATCGGCGATGGTCCGCTGAAGCTGCTGCTTCACTTCCGGGCTGTCCTCACGGGCCAATTTCTGTTCCAGATTGCGAATATCGGTCGGCACGCGCTGCAAATCCTGTTTGACCACCTGGTTCAACTGAAATTTATCCACCCGGGCCGCCAAATCGTACACTGCTTGCAGCCAGTGGGTCACTTCGCGGGTAGTCCGCTCAAACCGGTCACGCATAGAGGCTTGCGATGATTTGCTCACCGTATTTTCAATCAATTCCCAATATTTTAAAGCCTCGTCCACCTTGGCCCGCAGGGTTCGATCTTGAATCAAATCCGGGTTGAATTGGACTCTGGGGCGCAGCATCTCTTCCACAGCTTTGGCGTGGTTGGCTTCATTAGTAATGCCCCGATAGATAAACAACGGGGTCAGGATAATCCCCAAAATTGCTGCGGGGATAGCCGCCAGAAGACCCCCAAAAATACCAAGAGCCGTGGAAACAACCAGCGTGCCGCCGATCAAGGTCGCCGTGATGGGGTGAAAGGTATAACGCTCCCTAAGCTGCTTGATAATATTAGGGTCTTTATTCCAATCAGCCCGCTGCTGTTTATAATTCTCGACAATATTTTTGAGAATGGCCTCTTGGGCCCGTTTTTCCAGGTCTTTTCTGATATCTGAGGGCATATTATTAATGCGTGATGCGTGATGCGTAAGAGTCACGCATCACGCATCAAATCTCGAATTTTGATTGAGTTGGTTAAGTTATTAATTGGAAGACGAACTGGCCGCTTGCTGATCCTGATCCAAGCCAAGGCGGCGGCGGCGTTCGGCCAACTGGCTGTCGAGCCGGTCCTTGCCGAGTACCTGATCCATTTGATTGTTCAACCGGCCGGCCCGCATTTCCACTTCGGCGTCGGCTCGATCCAGCCGCTCCCGAATTTTGTCGGCCACGCGGGAGATGTCGGAATCGCCCACGCCTTCCAGGGCGTCGAGCGACTTCATGCTCTTGGCCGCAATCTCTTTGGTTTTAGCCAATTCCAGCAGGCCCAACACATGCTCCCGTTCCTGGCGGATGGTGCGCAGCCGGGCTTCCAGCTTGAGCCGCGCTTCGGCCAGTTTATCGGCCTCTGTTTTTTGCTGCTCAAACTGCTTGCGATACTCCTCGGCCAGGTCGGCTTTGGTATTGTATTGGCTTTGCGCCGCCATGGCCAAATCTTCTTTGCCCAGGCTCAACAGGCGGTCAATATCGCGGTCCAGGGCTTCGGCTTCGGCTTGAAACGTTTCGTACTTGCGCTGGAGCGTCTTGACCTGACCCTTGATCGTAACCAGGGCATCTTCCAGGTCATCCAGATTGTTCTCGGCCTGGCGAATGTACTCGTCAAGCACCGCCACCGAATTGGCGTCGAGCGCTCGATCCACCATTGCATGCAGATTGGCTTTGATGAGGGTATCAATTTTTTGAAATAAAGATTGGGCCATGGGTTTGAGTCTCCTTGAGAAGTGATACGTAAAACGTAAGGGATTGTTGCTAAAATCCTTACGTTTTCAGCCATACATTTTGCATCTATACATTTAGCCGTTTAGCGTGGCGATTTTCATTATACACTTATCTCCATAAATTTCCAATCTTCCCCCCTGCCAACCTTCCATCTTGCTCCCGTCTATGCTAGAATAACCTACAGAGATTAGTAACTATCCAGAGATAACTTTGTACTTGTCAGGAGATTGGAGATTAGAGATTAAGAATCTCCAATCTCTAATCTCCTAAATCGAAAACTCATTGCGGACCATCACTTATGAGCGACATTCAACGGGTGCGTTTTTCTCTGCCGCTGCCGCCCAGCATCAACAGCCAGTACACCCAGGTGGGCAAAATTCGGGTGCTGTCGAAGGAGCACGAGGCCTTCAAACGGCAGGTTGACCGCCGCCTCCACCGCCTGCGGGTAGACGAGGTGATCACCGACGCCTTTATCGAGCGGCTCAAAGCCGGCTGGATTGGCCTGTTTCTGGATTTTTATTTTGAAACCCCGCTTCGCCGCGATTTGGACGGCGGCCTCAAAATCACCCAGGATGCGATTCTGGCCTCCCTGGGCATAAACGACAACCGGGTGGTGGACATTCACCTGGTCAAACGCATCGCCCCCAACAACCCCCGCGTCGAGGTTGAACTCGAAGCTATCCCCGAATGGCAGTTTGATGAAGAGTACATTTACCGGCAAGAGACATAAAGTGATGCGTGATGCGTAAAAAGTCACGTATTACGTATCACGCATCACCCACCAAATTGTTCTCTGGGGACAAAACAAAAATCATCGCCATCGGTCGTTTGACAAGGCAGCAGGCTAAGTTTAGAATTGGCCCTAATCAGGGGGGCAAATTCTATCGTTCCAATGAAGGAAGAAATAAATTATGAACACCAAGCTGTTTCAAAAAGATTTTATCACCACCCAGGATTGGACTGTCGAGGATCTGAACACGATGCTCGACCTGGCCTTTCGACTAAAAGGCGAGTTTGCCATGGGCGTACCCCACGACCACATCCTGCGGGCCAAAACACTGTACATGCTCTTTTTTGAAGAGAGCACCCGCACCCGCAACTCCTTTGAAACCGGCATGACTCAGTTAGGCGGCCACGCCATCTTTCTGACCCCCAAAGCCACCCAGATTGGGCACGGCGAAAACGCCAAAGATACCGGCATTGTCTTGAGCAGCTACGGCCACGGCATTGCCATCCGCGACTGCCGCACCAACATCGGCCAGAACTACCTGTACGAGATGGCCCAACATGCCGATGCGCCCATCTTCAGCATGCAGGATGACGTAGACCACCCCTGCCAGGCCATGGCCGACCTGATGACCCTGATGGAACTCTTTGGCCGGGATTTGCGCGGGCGCAAGTTTGTCATCTCCTGGACTTACGCCCCCAAATATGTCCGCCCGCTCAGCGTGCCCCAATCGCTGGTGTGGCTGATGCCTCGCTTTGGCATGGACGTGACCCTGGCCTATCCCGAAGGTTATCATCTGATGCCCCATGTAATGGAAGCGGCCCGCAAAAATGCCGAACTGGCCGGCGTTACCCTGACCGAAACCCACGATATGGAGGCCGCCTTTGAAAATGCCGACTTCCTCTACCCCAAATCCTGGGGGCCGATCATGGTCACCGAAGACGAGCCGGAAGTGGAGGCCATGGCCGCCAAAAATCAAAACTGGCGGGTGACTCAGGCCAAGATGAATCTGGCTAAAAAGCATGCCGTTTACATGCACTGCATGCCGGTTGATCGCGGCCACGAAGTAGACGACGAAGTGATTGACGGGCCGCAGTCGGTGATTTACAAGCAGGCCGAAAACCGGCTGCACATCCAAAAAGCGTTGATGGCTTTGACGATGGGTGGACGAGCTTAAGGTAGGATGCACCCTCTCAACTCGTTCCCAAACCGAGTTTCATTAAATCACAATTTTGAGGAGTGAGGCACGCCTACGTGCCGAGCGGAGCCGCACCTGGGGGTGCTTGCTCCTCAATTCATGATTTACTGAGTTTGGGAACAGGTTGAACGAGTTGAGAAAAAAGCTCTCGCAGGTTTGAAACTTGCGAGAGCTTTTTATTTGATAACTCGAATTAGATTTAGCTCGAAAATCACCCTTCGATACGGGCTAACGCCCGCTTCGCGTCAGGATGATTTTCGGCTTAAACATCGCATCCTGAGTAGCTCTAAGCGAAGCGAGGAGCGTATCGAAGGGTGCGATGTTTAAGACCCCGAATTTAGGTTAATTCTTACGGCGCAGGCGTCGCTTCTGCGCCGGGTTCGGCGGTGGGCGGCGGCTGTAGGAAATCGTCGCGTTTCTTTTCGGTGAAATTCTGGGCGGTAAACTCCGCTACCCGCACGTAATAGGGCGACTCGGAGGATTTGACCACGTAGGAGTTATCTTCGTCGCTCTTGGCCCCAATGGTCAGGGTGTAGGTTTTGTCAGCCGTTTTGAGCCTAACCGTCGCCAGCGGCTTATCCAGCCCATAAGTCGGCTCTTCGGTCTGGCCCAATGGTTCAGTCATATTGATGCCGCTGGCCTGGCTGAACAGGCTGGTAAAGTTGTTCTCGTTGAACGTTTCACCCGCCTTAAGCCCCTTGAGCGTCCATTTTTCGCCCTCTTTCACAAATTCAAACGTGCCGTTAGCGTTTTCCAGAGTCAGGCCGGTGGTGGCCGTTTGGGGCACGGTGAAGTAGAGGGTATTAATCCAGGCCGAAGCCTGGGCGTTGGCGTCAAAGCTGGTCAAATCGCCGGTCAGATAAACTTCCGGCCGGTCATCGGCGCGGACGTGGGTGGCGCTGGCCCCGGCGGAACTGCCGATGTAAAGCTTGTGGCCGGCCCCTTCTTTCAAGCCAATATCCAGCAGGCTGTTGAAATCATCCGCCGCCACCTTGAGCCGGGCGTGACTGCCCTCGGTTTGGGTCACCAGCCGGTTGGTTCTCACCTTCTCAATTTTGTCCAGCAAGCTGGTAACTTTGGTGCTGTCGGCAGGAAAATTTCCGGCTTCCGGCAGCACCCAGTTTTCGCCATTCTTGGCCAGAGCCAGCGTCTTGCCCTCGCTGTCGCTGATGGTCAGGCGGGTCACATCCGCCGCTTTGTAATCGGGCAGTAAAAAGCCGCCGCCCCCCGAAGCAGCCGGCCTGGGCCAGAACAAAAACGCCGCCAAAGCCACCTGCGCCACTAACGTTATCGCTAAAATCTGGTTGATTCTGCTCATGGTTGTTTTACTCCTGAAAATAGTAGACGGTAGACAGTAGACGGTAGACGGGGTGATTTATATCTCTAACCCTTTATCTGCCTACTGACATCTGCCTACTGACTACTGGCTACTCACCACCGACTGCCCGCCGACCACTGCGCTCTGTGGGACCAGGTCCATCGGCTGCTCATTTTGCCGCCGCCAGCGCCAGATAAGACCCAGCGCCACCAACGCTACCAGCGTCAAGACATAATTAGCCCCTTCCCAGAAGGACTGCTGACTTTCGGTCAGCGGGACCAGCACGCGGGCCGACGTTCCCCGCGAGCGGATGGTCAGCAAATCCAAATCCTCCACCGACCAGTCCACCGTATTTTGCATAAACTGCAAGGTGTTCAAATAGCGGTCCTGGGTCAGGTTGGAAGAGAGTTGAAAGACCAGGTCGTTCAAAAACTCGGCGCTGCCAATGACCACCAGCCGGGCCGTATCGGGCGAACTTTCAATCGTGCCAATGGTATTGACCGGGGTGGCCGTCGGCTCCGGTGACGGACCGGCGGTATCCGGGGCTGTTTCTGGTGTTTCGGCCAGCGGCGACGGCTTACCCTTGAAGTAACTTTCAAACACCCCCTGCACCGAAACGGCCAGCGGGTGCGAGGCCTGTGTCCCTTCGACGGGGAAGCCCAGCTCCCCATAGGTTTGGGTATCGGGCATAATGTTGGTATCGGTGCGCAGCCAGGAACCGGGGCTGGATTTGAGCAAAGTGATCACCGTCCGGTCCTTATTTTTGGCTTCGTCCACTACCACCGGCGAGACCCAGTTGAGCGTGACCGCCGGCAAATTAGCCAGAATCGGGCTTTGCTGATCCATGCCGTCGGAACGGACATCCACAAAGAAGGGGTAATTCATGGCCTGGATCTCTTGCACTTGCAGCCCGCCCAGATCGCGGCTCACCTGCACCGGAAACGGCTCATTCTGCGGGTCGAGCACCAGCGACTGCTGTACGTCAATGCCGTAGCCGGCCAGCATGTCACGCAGGCCGCCCTCGATGGGCTGGATACCCAGGTTGCCGCTAAATTGATCGGGGGCAATGGCATAATTGCCCGCCGCCACCACCACCGACCCGCCGCGCATCAAATACTGGTCAATAGCATAGCGCTCCTTGTCGCTCATGTTTTGGGGCGCAATAACCACCAGCACATCCACATCGGCGGGCACCTGGCCGGTGGACAGATCAGCCGGGCGCACCGTGTAATCCTGGCTCAACTGCTGATTGATGGTTTGGTACTGCTTGAACGAGGGCATCTGCTGCCCAAACGCATTGGGCTGAGGCATGTCCGGCGGCGTCCACAGGCCGACCACTTTGAGGAAGCCGGACGAGCCACGCTTGAGGGCCGACTCGATGCTGGTGCGCACGTCCGCCTCGGTGAACTCGCCGGAGGGGGCCAGCAGTTGTGCCTGGTCGCCAATTTGCAGGATCATGTGCAAATAATAGGTCTGGTCGGAGAAGAGGGTAGCGGCAATGGGCCGCAGGCCGTACTGGTCCTCCATTGTCTGGCGGTTAACCTGGCTGCTCGGGTCATCCAGGTTGACGGTTTCAAAGGTAAATTTGCCGTTTGACTTTGCCTGGATTTCCTCGGCCACTTTTTTGATGGTGTCGGGCGCGGGTTGGAGCCATTCGGGCAGCGTGTCGGGGGTGAGGTAGAGGGTCAGTTTGACCGGCTCCTGCATCGCTCCCAGCACGGCGTCAACACTCTGGAAGCCGTAGACCACCTTTTTGACGGTACGGGTCAAATCGTATTCGGGGTTGCGCAGGCGGACATCCACCTGGCCGTTGGGCGTCGGCTGGACTTCGATCAAATCGCGGAAATTGAGCACCTCATTCTGGTCACCGTAGCGAATCAGGATGTCAAAATAGGCATTGACCACCGATGCGCCGTAGCGATCCGCCGCCTGGAGCGGGGTCGGTTGGATGCCGTAGGATTGGTTGGCTTCCTGTTCCTTCTCCGGGTCTTGCAGCGGGTCCACAATCTCAACCACCACCTTGCCGTTGGAGGCCACCTGGTACTCTTGCAGCAAATCGCGCAGGCGAGGGGCCAGGGGGGCCAGCAGGGGGTGGGTTTTTTCGCTAAAGTAGCCGCGAATGAGCAGCGGCTCCTGCAAATTATTCAGCAAATCGCGGGTGGTTTGCGACAGGCTGTACTCGCGCTGGCTGGTCAAATCGAGCCGCGCCCGGTTGACCGGATACAGCCAGACATTCAAGGCAATCAGATTCAGAGCAATCAGCCCGGCGGTCAGCAGCATGCCCTCGCGGTAGGGGCGAGTCTGTTCCCCGGCGCTCCAGCGTTTGCTGTCGAGCGAGACCACGTTGAGGGTCAGGAACAGCGCCGTCAGCGACAGGTAGTAGATCAGGTCGCGCAGGTCAATCACCCCCCGCTCGATGCTTTCAAAGCGGCTGCCGGAGCCAACCGCCCGGAAGATTTCGGCTACAAAATCGGGCAGGAAACGGGTGACGCTGAGGGTGCCGACCAGATAGAGCAACCCGCCCAGCAGCACGGTTAAAATCAAGGCCACGATCTGGTTATCGGTGCGGGAAGAGACAAACAGGCCAATGGCGACATAGGCCGCAGCCATCAAAATCGCCGCCAGGTAGCCGCCCAGCACCGGCCCCCAATCGAGGTTGCCCAGTAGGGCGACGGTAAGGGGGATGAACAGAGTCAGGGCCAGGGCCACCATGACCAGGATCATCACCGCCAGAAATTTACCCACCACCAATTGCGCCGGTCGAGCCGGCAGGGTGAGCAGCATCTCCAGGGTGCCGGTCTGCTGTTCTTCGCTCCACTGGCGCATGGTCAGCGCCGCCACCAGAAAAATCAGCAGCAGCGGCATCCAGGCAAACATAGGCCGGACATCGGCCACGCCCCGCGCAAAAAAGGTCTCGACCCAGAAAAAGGTAAAGACCGTAACTAATAAAAAAACGCCCACAAATATCAGCGCCATCGGCGAGCCGAAGTAGCTGTTGAGTTCTTTGCGAGTGATAGCTGAGATTTGTTTCATTGAGAGTCCTCCTTAATTCGATGACGCGATGACACGTGAGGCGATGACACGAGAAATTTCGCCTCCTCGCCTCCTCGCCTCTTCGCCTCTTCATCCCGCCGTCGCCAGTTCGTTAAACACCGTCTCCAGCGTGCGCACGTCGCGGCGGAGTTCACGCAGCGGCCAGTTCTCCTGGCGAGCCAGGTCATAAATAGCCGGGCACAAATCGGTGTGATCCTGGCCCAGAATACGATAGGCCGGGTAGCCGTCGGCGGCGTGAACCGGCTCCACCTTGCGGACGCCCTGGAGGGCTTTGAGGGCGCGATCCAACCCGCCCGTCTCCTTTTGCAGAACCAGCACGGCATTGGAGGTGGCGGCCAGATCGGCCAGGCGGGCATCGGCTTTGACTTGGCCGTTCATAATGATAATCACCCGGTCACAGACCGCTTCCACTTCTGATAAAATATGGGAAGAGAAAAGAATGGTGCTGTGGCGGGCCAGGCGACGAATCAGGTTGCGAATTTCGACAATTTGGGTCGGGTCCAGCCCCACCGTCGGCTCATCGAGGATGAGCAGTTTGGGCCGGTGTAAAATGGCCTGGGCCAGGCCCACCCGTTGGCGGAAGCCTTTACTGAGCTGGCCGATGGGGCGGGTCAGGTGTTCGGTTAAGCCGGTGGCGTAAATCGCTTCAGACAGGCGAGCCGGCTGCTCTTCGCGGGGGATTTCGCGCAAGTCGGCGATCATGCGCAGGTAGGTCTGCACCGACAGCTCCGGATAAAGCGGCGCATTTTCGGGCAGGTAGCCCAGGCGGGCCTGGACCTCGCGGGTGTGGGTCAGCACATCCAGCCCATCTACCTTCACTTCGCCATTGTCGGGCTGTAGGTAGCCGGTCAAGATTTTGATGGTGGTAGATTTGCCGGCCCCATTCGGGCCGAGCAGCCCCACCACTTCGCCGGCGGCCACATTAAAAGTGACGCCGCGCAGCGCTTCGATGGGGCCATAAGATTTGGTCAGATCGGTCGCTTCGATCATCGCTCTTTTTTCCTCCTTGTAAATAAAGACGCGGTAAATAAAGACGCGATGAGACCTGAGGCGATGAAGCGAAGAATCTTTCGCCTCATCGCCTCCTCGCGTCCTCGCCTGGCAATGACATTTTCCAACTGATTTCTCCTGACAACATAATACCCCGCCTGTCCGGGGAGAAGGGCGGGGCAGTTGTAAAAATCCGATAGTAAAATGCTTACGTCAGAAGAATTAAATTAAGATTAAAGTATTGTTAGAAGTTTGTTAGATTTACCCTCATTTTATACTCAACCTCGCCGTGAGGCAAAGCGAGTAGGGGCGAGGCAACTCGATTGATAGTCTCGAAGCACCCAAAACGCTCACCGAGTTGCCTCGCCCCTACCCAAAATTTGCTGGAAATAATATCACAAAGATAGAGCTGCATCTTTAAGTGAAGTTTAAGGGGACCTTAAGAAAACCTCAAGAAGCAAAAGAGCGAAGCAGTTTTCTGCTTCGCTCTTTTTGAATTGGGGTTAGCTAGCTTTAATCGCAATCTTTTTGCGGTTCTGTGTGGCCTGGGGCGACTTGGGCAGGGTAACGGTTAAGACCCCATTCTTAAAGGTGGCGTCCACCTTATCGCTTTGGACCTCAACCGGCAGCGGGATAGACCGCTGGAAGGAACCATAAGAGCGCTCCATGCGGTAGTAATTCTCGCCCTTATCTTCCTTTTCATGCTTCTTCTCGCCGCTGATGGTCAGGACATCGTTGCTCAGAGAGACTTCGACATCCCGCTCGCTCAGGCCGGGCAGTTCGGCGGTAATCTTTACTTCTTTATCATTCTCGATGACATCCACCTGGGGATTGAACGCCCCAAAGCGATCTATCGCGCCTTCAAACGGGGTCAGACCAAACCCCCGCCCGAAGAAGTCGTCAAACAGCCGATCCATTTCATAGCGGAAGGCGGTAAAGGGATCTTCCTGCCGTCTGACCAACACATTCTTATCATTCTTTTTCCACGGAACCATATCTTTGATAGCCATAGGATATATACAAACCTCCTTTGCCATTGAATTACAAAACCTCAGTGAAACGTGATGCGTGATGCGTAATGAATTTATAGCAAAAGTCTTCACGCATCACGTTTCGCGCATCACGCCTCACGTTACGCCGCTTTCACCGCAATTTTGCGGGCCTGGGCCGGGCCGGCTTTGGGCAGATGCAGCCGCAACACGCCGTTCTTGACCGTAGCTTGAATGTTTTCCTGGTCTACCTCATCCGAAAGGGTAAAGCGGCGGAAGTAATCGCCTACTTCATACTCGGCATAGGCCAAGCTGTAGTTGTCGGGCTGTGCCCACTCGACGTAGCCGTTGATGCTCAAAACGTTCTTTTCCAGGGTAATATCTATTGATTTCTCATCCACGCCGGGCATATCAGCCACAACAATAATTTCATTCCCTGTTTCAAAAATATCGGCGCGGGGCACATAAGCCTTGCGAGCGCGGGTGCGTTCCGCTCCGTTGGTGGTAATTTCCTCTTTTTCAACCTCTTGGGTTTGCAGTTCTTTGCTTTCGGTTGCCATCATAACCTCCAATGATTTACGATTTTGGATTTACGATTTATGATTTCGTGGTGCGTGGTGCGTGGTGCGTAAACTAACTTAATCGGTAACGCCTCACGCTTCACGCCTCACGTTTCACGTCTTACGCCGTTTTAACACTGATCTTTCGCGGTTTGTCGGCTTCGGCGCGGGGTAGAGAAATGTGCAAAATGCCCTTATCAAACATAGCTTCAACCTTGTCCGCTTCAACCGGGAAGGGAAGCTGGAAGGTGCGGGTGAACTTGCCGTAGCCGCGCTCACGGCGATGATACTTCTCGCCCTCTTTCAATTCTTCGGGCTGGCGCGAGCCGGTCAGGGTCAAGGTCTCGCCCACCACCGAGATGTCAATATCTTCGGGGTTGACGCCGGGCAGTTCGGCGGTGAGGACTGCGCCCTCCTGGTTGGTCCAGACATTCATCGCCGGGAAACTCGGCGCGGCCTGGAAGCGGGGGCGGCGATAAAACGTGTTAAAGAGGCTCTCCATCTCCCGCTGCATGCGGTCAATTTCGTACCAGGGGTTGCCTAAACTTTGGCGGCCAAAAAATGGTTGTCGTAACATTGTCCTATCTCCTTTACTGTCCTTAAATATTTCTCTCACACCTATCAGGTCTGTCAGGCCTGACAGGTTTTGTGGTTGATTGATGCCTTTATCATAAAAAGGAGTTGTTAGAAGTACGATAGAGGAATGTTAGATGTGTATTAGAATCAGGACAGGGAAGATGAGACGAAAAGTCTTTGGGCGCTGGTGCTGGTTGACCGACTAATTTAACCTTGCGGCTTAAGAGCCTATCCGAAAAAGGGTAGGTTGGCATCCCTATGCCAGCCGGTGATGCATAGGGATGCGTCACTACGGGGTTATTCGGATAGGCTCTAAATTAACCGCCGAGAGCGCAGAGTCCGCCGAGGAAATTTATAAAAAATCTCTGCGTTTTCTGCGTCCTCTGCGGTGAAATATTAATTCTGTCAGTCAACCAGGGTGTGGCGAAACTCGGTTTCGTCACGAAGAGAGGGTTACTTAATCAAGGTTTCCAAATAATTATTGACCAGCCACGTACTCGCCTCGAAAAAGGCATAAGTACGCCGGAAGGGGTCATACGGCGGCGTTTTGGCCGGCATGGCCTCGGTTTGGTAAATAATCTGCTCGATCTCTTCGATGCGGGCCAGAAGGTCGCCGGGCAGCCCCGGCGCGGTGACGTCGGCATAGGTGGGGCGTTTTTGGGGAAACGTGACCGCCTGGGCCGGCAGATGGGGCAGCGCGGCCAGGGCCACCAGAGCATGATTAAAGTATAACAATTGCGGCTGGGGGGGTTCGATTTCGCCGGCGGGGCTAAAGGCCAAGTTTAAAGTATCCAGCCATTCCCAATCCAGCAGCACATGCTGAATCAGCGCCCTTAATTCGCCCAGGCTTAAAGAGGAAGAGGTGCGCTGGCTGAGCATAAAGCCTTCACGCACATCTTCTAGGTGTTGCAGGGTTTCGGCCAACTGGCCGGGGCGGTAGCTAAGCTGCCGCCCGGCCAGTCGCTGCTCCTGGATTACAACTGCCAGCGTTTGCCGGGTTGTTTTGACCACGCGGGCCAGCTCGCGCAAAGCCTCCCGCGTGCTTGTTAAATCTTCAAGTCCCGACATAGATAAGGAGTAGGGAGTAGGGAGGAAGATAGTAGATAGAAAGAGGCTATCTCTATCCTCTATCTTCTATCTTCTATCTTCCATCCTCTCTCCTCTTTCTTCTATCAATACTCCGGCGGCATGGCCGGCGCAGCGGGCTGCGGTTTCTCTTCCGGCGCATCGGTGATGAGGGCTTCGGTGGTTAAGATCATAGCGGCAATGGAGGCGGCGTTAGCCAACGCACCGCGCGTTACTTTGGCCGGGTCAATGATACCGGCTTTGACCATATCCACATATTGATCGGTCATAATGTCATAGCCGATCTTATTGTTCTTCTCACTTTCCTGGCGGCGTTTCACCTCTTGCAGCACCACCGAACCATCCAGGCCGGCGTTGCGCATAATGCCGCGCAGCGGCTCTTCCAGGGCACGGCGGACAATGGCGATGCCGGTGCGCTCGTCGGGTACATCGCTGGTTACGTTGTCCAGCGAGGACACAGCATTGATCAGAGCTACCCCACCGCCGGGCACAATGCCCTCCTCTACCGCGGCGCGGGTGGCGCTAAGGGCGTCTTCCACCCGGTGCTTCTTCTCTTTCAGCTCGGTTTCGGTGGCCGCGCCGACGCGGATGACGGCCACACCGCCGGCCAGTTTGGCCAGCCGCTCTTGCAGTTTCTCCCGGTCATAGTCGGAGGTGGTGTTCTCGATTTCCACCTTGATCTGGTTGATCCGGCCTTTGATGTCTTCCTCTTTACCATGCCCGCCGACAATGGTCGTATCGTCTTTAGTCGAGACTACTTTATCGCAGCGGCCCAGGTCGGCCAGGGTGGTGCTTTCCAGCTTGCGGCCCATCTCCTCGCTGATGACCGTGCCGCCGGTCAAAATAGCGATGTCTTGCAGCATAGCCTTGCGTCGGTCGCCAAAGCCGGGGGCTTTGACCGCCAGCACATTAAAGGTGCCGCGCAGCTTGTTCAAAACTAGGGTAGCCAGGGCTTCGCCGTCCACATCTTCGGCAATAATCAGCAGGTTGCGCTTACCGGTCTGAACCAACTTTTCCAGCACCGGGATCAAATCGGCGGCGGCGGAGATTTTCTTATCGTGGATGAGCACATACGGCTCTTCCAATACGGCCTGCATCGAATCTTGATTGGTGATGAAATAGGGCGAGATATAGCCCCGGTCAAACTGCATGCCTTCGACGTACTCGGTTTCAAAGGCCAGGGCCTTGCTTTCTTCGACGGTGATGACGCCGTCTTTGCCGACTTTGTCCATGACTTCGGCAATCAAATCGCCAATCTCGCGGTTTTGGGCTGAGATGGAGGCGACGCTGGCAATCTCTTCTTTGGTATCAATGGTGATGGCCGCATCGCGGATAGCCTGGGTGACGGCGTTGGTCGCCTTCTCGATGCCGCGCTTGAGCAGCATGGGGTTGGCCCCGGCGGCTACGTTCTTCAAGCCTTCGTTGACCATAATATGGGCCAACACAGTGGCGGTGGTGGTGCCGTCGCCGGCGATGTCGTTGGTTTTGGTGGCGGCTTCTTTGAGCAGTTGCGCGCCCATATTGGCATAGGGCTCTTTCAGTTCAATCTCTTTGGCCACGGTGACGCCGTCGTGGGTTACAGTGGGCGCGCCCCACTTTTTATCCAGGGCCACGTTGCGGCCTTTGGGTCCCAGCGTCGTGGCAACCGCCTGGGCCAGGGTGTCAATGCCGGCCTTTAGCTGCCGGCGCGCTTCATCCTGAAAAATAAGTTGTTTTGGCATAGATGTTTTCTCCTTAAAAAAATAGTAGACGGTAGACAGTAATCAGTAGTCAGAATAGTTGCGACCCTGCTACTCTGCGACCCTGCTACCTTGATTATAACTTTTGTGGATATTTGAAACAGCTTCTCTCAGTCAATCACCGCCAGCAAATCGCTTTCGCGCATGATCAGATATTTGGAGCCATTGTGTTTGAGTTCAGTGCCGGCGTATTTGGCAAAGAGCACCTTATCACCCACTTTGACATCCAGGGGAGCGCGCTCGCCATCCTCCTTGCGGTTGCCCGGCCCAACGGCCAAAATCCGGCCTTCCATGGGCTTTTCTTTGGCTGTTTCAGGCAGGACAATGCCGGAAGCGGTCATCTCTTCGCGCTCAATCGGCTCTACCCATACCCGGTCGCCCAGAGGGCGCAGTTTTAAGTCTGACATACGTTTAAACCTCCATCTTTTTTAGAATAAATTTGGATTACGGTTTAGTGGCGACAAAAAACGTAAAGCGCACCACGTAATGGTTCTTACGTTTTACGTTTTACGTTTTAAGCCTGAAAGTTGGGTTAACTATCGCTTACGAGGATAAATACTATTAATCCTCTGTTAGAATCATATTAGCAGAGTGTTAGAATTGTATTAGAAATCAGCCCTCTATTTCAGTCTTTGCAGGAAAAGTCACTCTCTAACAGGCCCAACCCCGGCCCCCGCGTCCCTTTGTGGCCGCTTACCTGGTTGAACACCCAGCCCTGGTCCGGGTCTTGGGTTTTCCGCTCGAACCGTCTGACCGCTTCGCCTGGGGCTTCGATGTCCAAGCCAGCCTGCCGACCAGCCGTCACTTTGGCCGGGTCTTACGGACCTTGCCCAATGACGCCCTGCAATTCCTGCTCGATAGCACCGTTTCCCTGTTGCGGCAGGAATTACCCCCCGATGTTCGCTTTGGCGAAGCTATTTCCCTGGATACCAAGCATATTTTGGCCTGGGTTAAAGAGAATAATCCCAAAGCCTACGTTCTGGAAGGCGACCGCCTGGACAAAAACCGCCAACCCACAGGCGACCGGGACTGTAAACTCGGCTGCAAAATGAAGCGCAATGTCTCCTCCGAGGAAGCCAACGTCGAAACCGCTCCGGCTCAACCGCCCACTCCGGCCAAAAAGCCCAAAGCCGTAACCAACTTCTCCTCCAGCGATGTCTACTACTGGGGTTACGGTTCAGGCGTGGTGGTCACCAAAGTCCCCGAGTGGGGTGAGTTCGTCCTGGCCGAATTGACCCAGACCTTCGATAAGAATGATGTCACTTACTTCTTCTCCTTGATGGCTCAGGTTGAGCGTCGCCTGGGTTTCAAACCACCTTTCTGCGCCTTTGATGCGGCTTTTGATCCCGTTCTATGTTTTTGAGTATTTTCATACCGCCGGTGGCTTTGCCGCTGTCCCGCACACCGAACGCGACGGGGTCAAACGCGCCTTTGATGAGGCCGGTTTACCTTTATGCCAGGCCGATTTGGCCATGCCCCTCACAACCACCTTCATCTGCTACACCAGCCTGGTCGAGCATGAGCGCGGTCGCTATGCCTGCCCCCTCCTGTTTCCGACCCCGACCGGCCAGACCTGCCCAATCGCTCACAAAAATTGGTCGCAGGGCGGCTGTCTGACCACTTGTCGCAAATTTGAAAAACGCCAGAGGGCGGAGATGAATTTGCGAAAACTAAAAGACACTAACTATTTTTCCGAAAATATATTTGCTCAAACATCATGGGTCAAATTTGATATTGGAAAGAGCTTTGTGCTTTTTGAGCATATCTCTAATTACACCATACTATCCACCACCAGCGGCCGAAACCCCTGCCAGTGGCTCAGCATCTCCTGCAAACCCTGCTCCAAATTGAGTTCAGGTTGAAAGCCCAACCCCATCAACTTGGTTGAATCTACTTCAAAGCTCAATTCGGTCAGAATGTCCTGATCGGTGTAACGAATAGATGCGCCCGGCCTGATGGTCTGCAAGGTTTGGGCAATCTGATTGACGGTAGGGTTAAGGGTGACGGCATTGAAAATTTCCCCTCTGGCGCTGGGGTTGGTCAGGGCCAGGCGCAGCACCGTCGAGGCATCCCGGATGTGGATGTGCGGGCGGATTTGTTCACCGCTGCCATGAATGACCATCGGCCGGCCTACCCCCACCAGATACGTCAGCCGGTCGGCTACGGCATCGAAGCGCATGGCCGGGGCGTAGCCAAAGGTGGTGCCCAGGCGAACAATGGTAAAGGGCAGCCCGCGCTTGCCGCCCTGGATAACCTCTTCTTCCCCTTTGCGTTTAGAGATGGCGTAAGGGCCAACGGGCCGGCAGACGTCCTCCTCGCGAAAGGGGCCGCCCGGCCCATAAACGCTGGCGGAACTCACGTAAAGCAGATGGGGCAGGCCCATAGTTAAGGCGCACTCAACCACCATTGCCGTGCCCCAATGATTGACCTGTTCTGTCCACTCCGGCTGGTCAAAACTGAGCGGCGTGCGCACCAGGGCAGCTAAATGGATCACGCTGGTAGCGCCGTGCATCGCCCGTTCCAGGTTAAGCCGGTCCAGAATATCGCCTCTGACAAACTCATAGCGGCCCCTGGTTGGTAAATCCATCAAGCCGCAGTAATGCTGGCGCTGCATGTTGTCGTAAATCCGAATGGTGGCGTTGGCAAAGTGGGGGTCGGCGACCAGATCACGGATGAGTTGAGAGCCGATATAGCCGGCCCCTCCTGTGACCAAAATGAGTTGTGCTTTATTCGGTTGAGTCATGTGCTGCCTCCTGGGGGCGGGTCAAATTCAAATGCAAGCCACATTCCGTTTTAGTCAGACCGGCCCAGCGACCGGCACGCTCGTGTTCGTTGCCGTAGACCGGGCGGGTACAAGGAGCGCAGCCTACGCTGAGATACCCCTTGGCCATCAACGGATGGGCTGGAAGTTGATATTGGTCAATATAAGCCCAGACTTCTTTCTGGGTCCAGTTGAGCAAGGGATGAATCTTGAGCAGACCGCTAGGCTGCGGCTCAAGAATCTGTAAGCCGTTGCGATATTCGGTTTGATCCCGGCGCACCCCGCTGATCCAGGCCCGCAGCCCGGTCACAACCCGCTGCATCGGTTCAACTTTATTCAGATAGCAGCACAGATCGGGGTCGCGCCGGTAGAGCGCCTCGCCATAACGAGCCAGCAACTGGCTTTTTTCGATGGCCGGCCGGGCGACGACAATATTCAGCTTGAGACGCTCCTGAAGCTCGTCGCGAAAGGTCAGCGTCTCTGGGAAATGAAAGCCCGTATCCAAAAAAACGACCGGCATCTCCGGGCAGACTTCCGAGATGAGATGTAACAAGGGTAAACTTTGGGTTTGAAAAGAAGAACTGGCGGCGATGTGTGGGCCAAAAGCTGTCCAACTCCAGCGCAAAATATCGGCGGGCGATTGTTGTTCAAACTGTTCGTTCAGAGAAGCGAGGTCTAGGTCTGGCACGGTGGAAGGGCTTTCGGTAACTTGGGATCATGGATTAAATAACTACCCATTCGTGAGATTGGAGATTGAAGATTAGAGATTCGGATTAATAATCTCCAATCTCTAATCTCCCCGTAAATTTGGCAAGTTATTCAAGTCTCATTTCTTAGTGAATCGTTACAGGTAATTCTACAAACTCACCCCCGCTCGTCAAATGTAATCGTTGTCCATCGGCGGGATGATACAACCCCACCCGCAGCGCGTAATTCCCCGGCGCGGTCTGGGGCGGAAGCCACAAGCCGTGACGATCTATAATTGTTTCGCCGGCAGGCCAGGTTGAAGTGGGGCGCTGCCATAGCGCCGGCTGGCCGTCGGCTTGGGCCACTATTTGTTCAGCCCTGTCTACCAAATGAATGAAAACATGATAATCCCCGGCCACTTTTGCCAATGCCTGCCAGCGCAGTTCGACCGGCAAAGTTGCCCCGGCTGAACTTTGGGCCGGATAGGCCGCCTCCATTAGCTTAATTTCCCGGCCAAACTCAACTTCTATCATGACCGGCTCCGTGGCTGATGGAGCAGGAAAGGCAAACAGAACCAGGCGTTGTCCTGCAAAATTGTCGTTGCGGGCGCGAAAGCCGCTGGCCAGCAGGGTTTGCTCGATGGCGCTCTCTTCCGGCGGCAGTCCATTGGGCAGCCACCAGACTTGCGAGTGTATCGCAATCGTTTCGTTCAGCCGCCGGGTCACGGAATCGGGGAGGGGAAAGCCCCCGCTTTGTAACCCTAACACAGAAGCGCGGCCTTTGTACAGTTCGGCAAAAGGCATGGCGAATTCGGGATCGTTGGTGATCACCGCATCGGCGGGGCGGACGTCTTCATTCAGCGCGGCGACTGCTCCCTGTAAAGGTGGCGGCGGCAAAGTGTGGGTGTACGCCAGCAGCAAAGCTGCTGTCCCCAGCGAAACGAGGATGCAGATCATAGGAAGTCCTCGGTTAAAAAACCGCTTCAATCCGCTCGATCCCTCCCAGCGGCGTCCTCCTTTTTCTCCCTCATTCGCCACGCTGAGCCGCAGATTGTAGGCAGTCAAAATGATATTTGCTACCAGCATCACTAACAGCCAGCCGTTCAATTGTCCCTGCCAAAGCCAGGCCAGGTCGAGCGAGGCGAGGGTAACAAAACGCCACGCTCCGATAAAAGGGGAAAATTGCGGGTCGAAAAAAGTTTGGGGGTCAAACAAGGGCAGGCCGGCATCGAGTAGCGAGTTTTGGAACGGGGCAAAGTCAATCGCTACGCTGAGCAGTTGGGGGATAAGGCCCAATCCGGCCAGGGAGAGGAAAAGAACACGGAGGATGGAGGATGGAAGGATGGAAGGATGGAAATCGAAAATCGAAAATCGAAAATCGAAAATCTTGTTGAAGGCTTTGGCCGCCACCGGGGCCAAAAAGACGGCCCAAAACGGCAGGGTTGGCACCATAAAACGCGGTCCCCAGGCATAGCCGCCGTGCCACATGAACCATTTTCCGTAAAGCAGCAGGTGAATCACAATGACGCTCAAGGCAACGATGGCTTCGGGGCGATAGCGCCTGAAAAAGGGCCAAAATCCGACCAAACTCAGAAGAAAAATAGGGCAGTAGAGAAATAAACCGCGGCTCGGGCTAAAAAGCTGGCCGGCCACCCCCTGCCACAGAACGCCGCTGAAGGTTTCGTTGGGCAGGTAGCCGGTGTTGAACGGATCGCCATAACGGGAGAGGTTGAAAGTAATCAAACCCAGGCCGATGAGGAAAATGGGGGTACTGAAAGCGATGATTGGACTGAGGCGAGGAGCAGTGAGGCGAGGAGGTGGAAAATTTTCTGTCGCCTCTTTGCCTCTTCGTCCGCATCGCGTCATCTCATAATACAACAACAGCAGCCCAAACACCGGCACAAAAACTGCCTCGGCGTAGCGGGTGGCGACGTTCCAACCGAGGAAGAGACCGACGAGGAAAGGATATAACAAAAGTGCGGGGGAGTGGGGGAGTGGGGGAGCGGGGGAGAGATTTATTTCCCCCCTGCCCCCCTGCCTCTCTGCCCCTCTGCTGTACTTCAATAGGGCAGAAGCCGCGGCCAGCAAGAGTAGCCCGGAAAATGGGTCGCTGAACAAAGACTTGGCGTAGGGCCAGGCCAGGGTACACAGGCCAAAGGTCAGAGCGACGATTAGGCCGGTGTTAGGGCTGAAGCCAAGCTGCTGCAAATAAGCCGAAAGGACAACGGCGGTCAACGCGGTGACAATGGCATTGAAAAGCAAACTGGCGCTAACCGTGCCCCACCAGGGAACCACCAGCCCCAGCCAGGTCAGCGGCAGCAGCCCCACCGGAACGCCGATGCCTTTGCGGGAGTAGAGCAGGCCATCCAGCCCAAAGGCGCCCTGCTGCAAATCCATCCAGCGAATTTGCTCAATGTCCAGCGCCCCTCGCCGGACCAGGCTTTCGGCGGTGGCGAACATAGCCAACCCATCGCTGGAGTTGATGCGCGGGGTGTAGGTGAGGAGATAAACGGCGAAGAGGAAGAGAAAGAGAGAAGCGTGAAGCGTGAGGCGTGAGGCGTGACTCATAAATTAGCCAGCGTTCTGGGGTGAGGTGAGTTGGGGCAGGGCGATATTCAGCGCATGCAAGGAGAGGAGAATAAACTCAAGCCGGTTGGGGCCAAATTCGGCCAGGCTGCCGGCGCACTCGCTCAGAATAGCGGCCAGGGTGGGGTCGAGGTTGTTTTTGGGGAGTTGGCATAGCAACGCATGCAACTGGCTGGCTCCTTGTAGCATATCACTACGAGCAAAACTTTCGGCGCAGCGACCGGCTAACTCTAGCCAGGCCGCGCAGCCCGGCTGTTTGGCCTGTTTTTGCAAAGCCAACAGGGCCTGGGCGGCGGCGGTCGAGGGGTTGGCCTGTAACGAGCGCCAGCCCTGCATATAGTAGCGCTCGTCTCCGGCGATACGGGCCAGGGCCAGGCCGATTTCACCCCGTGAAGTTTCCAATTCTGTCTGGCGCAGCAAGGTAAAAATTTCCTCGGTCGCTTGACTGGCTTGTAAGATACCTAAGGCTGAAGCATAGGTAACGCGCAGCCCATTATGAGGCTCTTGTCTGAATTTGTCCAGAATCAGGGGAATGCTGTCAACATCGCCGAGCATAGCCAGCGCCCGCGCGCTGGCGGCCTGGAGCAGGTGGTAGCCGGAGAGGAGCAGTTGGCGGAGCGGCTCGACAGCGCGGCGATCACCCAACCGACCCAGGGAGCGAATCACGGCAAAGGTCAGTTCTGTGGGACCTTCAGCCAGCATGCCGATCAGTGCATTCACCAATTCCGGTTCGGCGGGCATCCGGCCAATGGAGTGGACGGCTTCGTAACGCACGTTGAAGCTGGGGTCCTTGAGCGCTTCGATGAGTTCGCGGCTGCTGAGCGGATTCTTGGCGTCGCCCATGCGCTCGGTGGTCGCCATCCGGGTGATTTCATCGCCGGCAAAATTGTACAGAATAACCGACTCCAGGGCGCGGATCGGATTGCCTTGCACAAACAGTCCGGCGAATTTTCTAAAGGGCGTGGCTTCGCTGCTGCGCAGTTTGGCTACGGCGATGACGCTGGCTGCCAGGAACAGCAAACTCAGGCTGAAGAGGGGGGTGTAGGCGTCGAGTTTAAACAAAAAAAATTCGGCCTCGAAGCCAGCCGACAGCTCAAGCAACTGGCCGGCCAGCAGGGGGGCGCAGCCGCTAACCAGGCCAAACCAGGCATAGTAGATGGCGGTATAGGCCGAGCGATGCTCTACCGGCATGGCGTTGACAAATAGATAGCGGGTCCAACTGATTTGCCAGGCCAGGGTACTAACCCCGGCTACAAAGGCGATGAGCATAGCCAGGGGCATGCTCAAAAAATTGTAGCGCGGCATGAGGAACCAGGCCAGGGGTAGTAGCACCATCAAATTAAGGCTGAACAGCATGACCGGCTTGCTGCCGTAACGGTCGGCGGCCCAGCCCCACAGATAAGAGGGCAGCAGCGCCCCGGTATAGGTCCCAATACTCAACAGCACCACCTGGCCGTCGTTGAGGCCAACCTGTTCCTTCATAAACAGAGGGATGAACGAAATCACCGCTGTGCCGCCGATGGTGGCCAGGCCCAGGGCGCTCAGAAAAAAAACAAAATCCCTGTCTTTCAGAGCTTGCTGCATGCCTTTCAAATGGCTGGAGTGAGAAGGAGTGAAGGGTAGCGGCGGGTCGCCGGGGACGTGGGTATAACACCAGATGGAAATAAAGCCAAAGCCAATGCCGATGATGATCAAAAGCATAAAACGGCCCAGGCCGGTCCCCCAGCCAATCACATAACTGGCCCCGGCTGTGACCACAATGCTGCTGAAAGTCATATACATATTGCTGAGCGCGCTGTATTTGCCCTGGATCGAGCCGGGGACGGCCTCTTTGCGCCAGGGATAGCCGCCGGTTTCGGCGATGGCCCGGCAGATGGCAAACACCAAAATCACTCCCCCCACCCACAAAAAAGCGGCCTGAGCGCCAAACCGCGCCACCACCAGCGGGGTCAACAATAGCAGGGCAATGACAAATTTGCGAATGGTCCAAAAGGTGACATAAACGCGTTTAAAACCAAAACGAGCCACGGTGGGCGCAATAAAAGGAGCGATAATCCCGGCAAAGGGAATCAACGAGAGCAGCAGGCCAATCTGGCCGGCGTTGAGTTTCAACTCATCCAGAAACAGGAGAAAGACCGGCCCGGTAAAGGTAAGCGAAAAAAAGGCCGCGTTCAACAAGTCGCCGGTCAGCAGCCAGGGCAGGCGGCGGATTTTTTCGAGATCGGTTAAGACTGTGCTCATAGCAGGTTATGTGAGGAGGTATTCAACACTGAAGATATCAGGGTTTGCCTATTCACCTTGGCTCTGTGAAAGGTGATTATACCAGACCCAATTCTCGCACTGTATCCAACACCTTGGGCAGCGGTTCCTGCCACAGCGAGTCTATCCGCAGCCAAAAGCCTGACAACACCTCGGAACGAAAAATGCCTTTGTCGCCAGGGAAAACCAGGTGATAGTGGCCTGCTTCGGTCAGGCGATAAAATTCGGCTTGCTGCCGGTCGGGGTCAATCAGCCAATATTCGCGCACCCCGGCGGCTTCATACTCGACAAATTTTTCGCCCCGGTCGCGTCCGATACTTTCGGGGGAGACAACTTCAATGACCACATCGGCGGCTTCGGCCAGGTAGGAAGCCTGAACAATGTGCAGCCGTTCCTGCGCCACAAACAGAATGTCCGGCTCCCGGCCTCGTTCCAGGTGTGGCATCTGCATATTGAAAGGGGCTGTGAGCAACAACCCCAGGTCATACTTCTCAATAAACAGGTTCAGAATATTCGCCAGCCAGAGGACCAGTTTTTGGTGCTTGGTTGAAGCTGTCATAAGTAGAACTACCTCCCCACCTATCCATTCGGCGTGGACGCCGCTGTATTTACGCAAAAACTCATCATAGCTAATTTTTTCAATCACCTGCTCGGTTTTTGGTGTGGTAATTACTTCGATCATCGCTGAACTCCTCAGTTACGGCAATACATCCAACCCCATTTGTTTAAAGTGGTGGTCAAAGGCAAAGATACGGCGCGTGCCCAAGCGTTGGGCGACGGCCAACAAGGAGCAGTCGGTGTAGCTCCAGGCTTTATCGTGATACCGCTGGAAGATATCCCAGGTGGCCCGTTTATCGTCGTCATTCAAAGGCACGGTAAAAAACGCCTTGCTGGCTTTTAAGTGGCGGCCAAATTCGATGGCATAGCCGGGACCCAGCCTGGCTCTAGTCAAATTCATTGTTTCCACAAAAACATACTCGGTCAAAATGGGTTTGACCCGCCCGGCCAGCGACTTGAAATAGGCGACTGCCCGAGCGTGGTTATCATCTCTGGCGTAGTTGAGGGCATGCAGGGCGCTGGTGTCAATCAGTAAGGTACTCATCGGGGGACTCGGCTACTTTTAAAAGTGATGGGCTGTTAGCTGCCTCCACAGGTTCTCCATAGAGGTAACGATCAACATTGGTGCTGACATCGGTTGGCCCTTCGACTTCTTGCGCCACGCCAATGGCTTGCCAGATGGGATCATCGCGCAGGATTTCATCTTGTCGTTTTTGAATGGCTTCATCGAGTAAATCTCGCAAAAGGGCGGCCATGCTTTGGCCGGTAACAAAGGCTTCGGAGCGCAGAAATTCGTATTGGTTTTCGTCAAGAGAAATTTGTAGACGCTGCATAGCTTATGCCTCCCAAGAAAGTAGTAGACGGTAGACGGGGGAATTGCAACTTTATCGAGTGTTGTCAACGCCTCCGAGTTCTTGTATGATTACATCATATCATACAATAAAACATATATAATGTCAAATTGTTTATAAGATAAATGTGATGTAATAACTATTTCAAAATAAACAGGAATAAACGGCCACCATCAATATCTTGCTGGTGGGCGGGGGGGCGGTTGTTGAGCCAACGGGTGAGGGCTTCTTCGGCGGGGGTGGTGACAGCAGCATCGGCGTCGTAAAGCCAGAGGACATCGGTTTGATGGGCAATGGCGTCGAGCAAGGCCGTGGTCCGAGTTTCGACGGATTGGCCGGGCGGGGCGTAATCGTCGAGCATGAAGAGCTGGTAATCGTGGCGCAAATAAGGGTAAAACCAATCGTAAACAGTGTGACTGTTGAGCAGCAGCGCGCCTTTGACCTGTTCGCTCTGTAGCCGGGTAATCGTAGCGGCGTAGGGGCTTTGCCGCAGGCGCGTATCGAAATAACTACGACCGAGCTGCCAGCCGGCCGGCACTGCGCCGGCCAACAACAGCGTCAGCAAAACTGCCACGCCCCAGGCGCGTACTTTTTCAACACGCGGAGTCAGCATCTGCGGCCAGCTAAGCCACAAAAATTCAACTGCTAAAACAATCAGCAAAAGAGTGCGAATAAGTACCGTTGCCGCGAAGAGCCAGCGCTCTTCGGGAAACATGATAAAAAAAAAGTTGGCCTCGACGATATTGGCCAGGCTGAGGATAACGGCATAAAGCACACCGCGCAGGTTGGGCAACAGCAGCGCAATAAAAAAAAGCGGCCAACCGAGCCACTGCGGGCTGTAACCTTTTGACCAGAGCATAAATAAGCACAGGGTAAAGCCGACAAAAGCCAGCACAGGGCGGGGGGCGGTCCAGTCCAGGCGGCGGGTGTAAAAGTAAGCATAAACCAGACCAAACAGCGCTGTCACCAGCAGCCAGGGGACGCGGGTTGGCGGGGCGTCGCCGGGAGTCCAGCTTAAGTCGCGCATGTCCAGGGGGATGACGCCGTAATCGTAATTGCCGTCAATCAGCGCCCAGACCGTTTCCCAGGGCTGGCGCGCCCCCGTGATTTGCTGCGAGCCGAGGATGAGGGCCGGGTTCATCAGATAAAAAGGCAGCGCAATTAGAATAACTGTGACCAGAAAGATGGTCAGATAAAGGGCGATGCGGGGGAGATCGAAGGGAATGGTGAATGATGAATGGCGAATAGCAAATGGCGAATGAATTGAAGGTGTGTCAGGCGAAGGCTTTCTAATTTCTAAATTCTTGTTTCTTATTTCTATTTCGTATCGTTGCTTTGATAGCTGCTGAATAGCAACCGGCATGAGGATGAGCGGGATCAGTTTTATCATAAAGCCGATGCCGGTAAAAAAGGCGCTGAGATAGGGCCGTTTTTGCAGCAGCAGGTACAGGCTGAGCAGGAAGAAAAAGAGGGGATAGCTCTCGAACCAGCCGGTCAGGGTGTAGACCGGCACAAACAGCGAGGCGTAAATCCAGCAGACGCGGACGGAGGGATTGGAGATTGATGAATTTTCATTGGCGGAATTGTCATTATCTATTCTGTTCTTCGCCTCCTCGCCTCCCTTCGACAAGCTCAGGACGTGGCCGCGCCTCTTCGCCTCTTCGATCTTCAGGGCGAACAGGTACAGCAGTGCAAAATTGCCCATTTCAAACAGCAGAAAAAAACCGCCCAGGAACAGGGTGAACCATAAGTTGGGAAAGGTCCACGGCGGCAGCAGGGTGCTGAGTTGATAGATGGCAATCATCACGCCGGGAAAGAGGGGGGGATAGGTGGTCCAGAGGTTGTGGTAAGGATAGTAACCCTGGCGGGTCAGCTCAGCGAAGGAGCGGTACCAATAAAAATCGGAGAAATCGAGCACCAGGCCGCCGGGCCGGAACGCCGCCAGCGCCAGCACCCGAAAGGTGACAAACAGGATCAGGAGTAAAATAAAATCGCTGTGACGTTGGTAGAAGGCCGGAAGCGCAGCCAGGCCAACTCTAGCCTTGGACGGGGTTGACATGCTCAGCTTTCCACACTGACCGCCGATTTGACCACAGCCGCTTCCTCGGTCTCTGAGGGTTTGCTGCTCAGGCTGAGAGCGCGTGAAAAACCAAAAATATAAGTAATCAAGCCACTGACCGGAATAAAAGACCATAAACTGATAAACCGGACCAGGAGCGCGGTCAAACTGCTGTCGGCGGTGGAGACGTTCAGCAGGGTTAGGACGCTGATAACGCCCGCTTCAAATTGGCCCAACGCGCCGGGCATGAGCGGCACAATGGTCGCCAGCACGCCAACCATCGAGCTGACCAGGCTGACGCTGAACGGGAGGTGAAGGTTCAGGCTGAACAAAACCAGGTGAACAATCAAGGCATCCAGCAGCCAGATGCCAAAACTTTCGGCCACAATCGCCGCCAGCGCCAGCGGTTTCTGGGCCAAATCGCGCACCCCGTGGACCAGGGCAAAGCCGAAATCAACTACTTTTTCATAAAAAGGTTTGATAACCTGGGGGGTGAGTCGCCAGAGCCAGCCGGGTTGGCGCAGCCAGCCTTCGAGACTGGGGATGGCCAGCAAGCCGACCAACCCCATCACCAAAAGTACCCCGGTAACCACCATCAACTGCAACACTTCTGCTGGGACGCGGCCCGGTAGCGCCCATAACGCCCCAATCAGTGCCAGCACCAGCACTGCAAAAACATCCAACGCCCGTTCCGCCGCCAGCGAGGCCACTCCTAGCGAGATGGGAATTTTGTGATCCTGCTTGAGCATCGTCACCCGGCCAATATCGCCGGCGCGGGCGGGCAGAATCGAGCTGATAAACAGGCCGGCGGTCAACAAAGTCTGAACGTACAGAGTCGGAACAGGCCGGTCCATTGTGCTTAAAATATGCTGCCAGCGTAGTCCCCTGGCTACGATGCTGAGGTAAAAAGTGACAAAAGCCAGCAGCAGCCACCACCCGTTTACCCGCAAAAGGGTGTCGAGGCTGATGTCAATCTTGCCCAGCCGCAGCAGCCCAAAAACCGTGACCATGCTGAGGATGGCGATGATAATCAGATGCGCATATTTTTTCATGGCCCCAGCACCTCTTTTTGATACCAAGTCCACAAGCGAGCCAAGCCCTCGGCTACCGGCGTTTGCGGATTGTAATCTAACAAGCGGCGGGCCTTGTCAATATTGGCAAAGGTAACTTTGGGTTCGCTGGCCGGCGCAGGTGGGGTGGACAGCACCGCCTTTTTCCCCACCAAATCCTCGATAATCTCGATAAAATCGGCCATGAGTACCGGCTCACCCCGGCCCAGGTTGATGACCTCATAGCCCAGCGGCCGCTCCAGCGCAGCGATGATCCCGCTAACAATATCGTCCACATAGGTCCAATCCCGTTTTAGCTGGCCGGCATCGAACAGTTTTATTTCCTGGCCCTTCACAATCCGGTCGGTAACCATGAAGGGCATCATATCGGGCCGCCCGCGTGGGCCGTAGACGCTGAAAAAGCGCAGGGCGATAAAATTGAGCTGGTGCAGATTGAAATAAGTGTAGCCCATCACCTCGGCGGCTTTTTTGCTGGCCGGGTAAGGAGCCAGGGGCAAGTTGCAGGGATCGGTTTCGATAAAGGGAAGCTGGGTGGTGTTGCCGTAAACGGAAGAGGTGGAAGCAAAGACAAAAATCTCGGTTCCGTTTTGCCGGGCCGCTTCCAGCAAATTGACCGTCGCCACCAGGTTTACCTCGGTGTAGAGTTTGGCCCGCCCAATGGAATAGCGTACGCCGCCATAAGCGCCCAGGTGAGCCACCGCGCGCGGTTGGTGTTGAGCGAAGATGCGTTCCATCGCAGCGGCATCGCCAATATCGTTTTCGTATAATGATAAGTTATGATGATTTTGAAAAGATAAAATATTGGCGCGTTTGCGGGCCGGGTCATAGTAATCGTTGAAATTATCAACAGCCACCACCTGCTCCCCGCGCTGGAGAAGCGCTTCAGTTAAATTGCTGCCAATGAATCCGGCCGCGCCGGTGACGAGAATAGTCAAGAAAAAACTCCTAAAAACAGTAATCAGTAGTCAGTAGTCAGACTGCTACTCTGGAACATGCTACCTTGCAACTTGTAATCTGTTACCCTGCCACCTGCCCCAACACATAGCGATGATGCGCCCAAACGGTTTTGAGCTGCCAGGGCAGGGGAGCGTGGTCGAGCCAGGCGTATTTCATCACCCGCTCCCGTAAATCGGGCTGCTCGCCCAGGTAATAGGCCATGGTGTTCCAGGTCCAGCCGGCGCCGGTAAACTGGGCGTCGAGCTTTTTGCTCTTGATGCCCAGCCGCTTGAGCACTTCGGCGGCGGGCATAACCGTATCCGGCCAGGGGGGAACATCGAGCACGCCTTCGTCAATAAAGGTGACGCCGGCAGCGCGGAGCGTCTGTTTGATCCGGCCCATGTGGACCCATTTCTCGTCAACGGTGGGGAAAAAATCGCGGTCAATCACGTACTTGCGCAGCAGATAGCCCACCTGTAAATTGTTGGGCATAGCCACAAAGACCAACTTGCGCGAGACCCGGACCAACTCCTTCAGTAGGGCCTCGGCGTTGGGTAGATACCACAAGCCGGCCCACTCCCAGGCCAGGTCGAAAGTGCCGTCGTCAAAGGGCAGCCGGCTGAAATCCTCGTGGTGGATAAAGGTGGCCGGCAGGTTAAGCCGCTGCCAGATGGCCTTGACCCCGGCCAGCCGCTCGGCGTGGCTGTCCACCAGGGTTACGGCGCAGCCTCGCTCGGCCAGGCGCACCGAATTGATGCCGCTGACGCCGGCCATGCCGTACAGCGGCGCTTCCAGTATGCTGGTCAGGTGGTGCGCGTCCACTAGCTTGTCCAGGTAATCGTTGAGTACAAAGCGCTCGTAAACGACGCCCAGCCCTTCATTCCAATCGGTGAGATACTTTTTCCAGACAGGTTCGGTGATGGTTTTCATCGGGTCATCAAGCGGATACTTTGCAACAATTGTGGGAATCGCGCAAATTACGCGGGATAGCAAGGTTGCAGGGTCGCAGAGTCGAAGGCTCCGTTGGGTAATTTTCGGAGGAGTTCTGGCTTTAGCCTGGCTTGAAGGATGAAGCTAATGGGCAGATCAAAAATGGTTCGGGTTGACACCCATCTGGGTCATAACAGCTTGATAGAGCGGCGCTGCCGGATCAACCAGATGATCGAGAATAGAAAAATGATTGGCCTGGGGCACAGTCATGTGAGTGATAGGAATTTGGGGCGACCACACCTTGACCAAATCCTGGCTCTGGGCCAGATACTCCTCGCTCTCGGCCCCGCCGACGGCTACAACTAAAGGGCTTTTGGAGGTGGGCGTAAGGAAAACGGGGCTGTTACGGCGGGCCATGACCTCATCCAGCTTTAAATCTTCATTGACATAACACAACTGAACCGGGATAAGATTGAATAGTCCGCTGATGGCGCAGCCGCCCTTGACCAAATTGACTGGCAAATCGGCGGCTATTTCTGGCCAGAGTGTCGCCATAAGCATAGCCACCAGATGCCCGCCAGCCGAATGGCCGGAGAGGTAAATTTGGTCAGGATTGCCATTATAGGCGGCAATACTTTGATACAGCCAAACCATGGCCCGCCGGCACGAAGCCACCAGCTCATTCATCGTGACCTGGGGTGTTAGCGGATAATTGAGGGCGACATAGGTGATGTTATGGGGATGGGTAAATCTCCCGGCGATAAAGTGAAACAACCGCTTGTCCAGCGAGCGCCAATAGCCGCCGTGAATAAAAACCTGGACCGGAGCATTCGGTTGGCTGGCGGGAAAGATGTCCAGAATTTGGCGCGGATGCGGCCCATAAGCAATGTCGGCGTGGAAATGGACCTGCCAGCGTAAGGCTTCGCTCTCTCGTTCCCAACCATGCAGCATCTGTTCAAATTCGGGAACCCTGGCCCGGTTGTTGTACTGGCTGTCTAAAGCGGCTTGATCGTAATTTTTATAAATGGCCATGGTTCACTTCCTCTCGCTCGATCTTGTCTGCCGGTCGAGTGGCCTGTTCCAGGTTCCACAGCCAGGCTAAGGCTTGCGCGGCGTTTTTCCCGCACATCTCTGCCTCAGGTTGCAGCCGGACGCAGACCGCCGGCCGCTCCGGCAAGCCGAAAAGTAGGCAGCGGTTATCCTCGGTAAGCTGCACACAGCGCACGCCCGCCGGTTTGCCCTGCGGCATCCCCGGAATAGGTGAACCAATGGAGGGGGCAATACAACAAGCGCCACAGCCGGAGCGGCAGTTCATAACAGAAGTTTGTCTTTCATTCAGTTTCACTTTTGAACCAACGACCAGTATACCAAAATAATATGAAAAGGGACAACCCACCCCAGGGATACCATCTTGCTTCTCATCATCTCTGATGTCATTCTTCGATAGGTCGGCTATCCAGACCAACAACTTTTCAAAAAATTGAGGGATACCTCAATAAATGGCCTTGACAATTATTTTCATATATGGTAAAATTATGAAAATAATTTTCATCACTTTGCATTTTCCGAAAAATGAAAAATCAAACTAACCACGAGCGTGGCTCCCTATCGGTTATTTCAGATGCGCTGCCAAAACTAAACGGGTCAGCTCAGAAAGTGGCAGAGTTTATTCTTAACTCGCCGCAAGAGACGATCAATCTCACCATTACTGAGTTAGCCTCGCGCGCGGGCGTGAGCGAGGCCAGTATCTCCCGGTTTGCCCGGTCACTGGGTTACTCTGGCTTTCACGCGCTCAAGATTCGCCTGGCCGAAGATATTGTCTCGCCGATGATGATCATCCATGAAGACCTGATGCCGGACGACGAGCCAGCCACCGCCGTGCAAAAAGCCATGACGGTGGGCCTGCGTTCGCTGGAGGATACCATCCGTATCCTGGAGATGCCGGTGCTGGAAGCGGCCATTCGGGCCTTGTGTGAGGCCCGTCAAATTGAACTGTTTGCCTCAGGTAACTCAATCCCAATAGCGATGGATTTCAATTTCCGCCTGACGAAGATCGGGCTGCGCAGCCGCTTTTCGGTTGACCCGACCGTACAGGAAATGTATGCCAGCCTGACCTCCCCCGAAGACGTGGCGGTGGGCATCTCACACACAGGCAGCTCCAAAGACACCGTCTATGCTCTGGAACTGGCCAAACAACGCGGAGCGCGGACGGTCTGCATTACGAATCACTCTGACTCGCCCCTGACCCGCTATGGCGATTTTTGTTTGTTCACCTCCACGCGAGTCAGCCACTTTGGCGAGGAACGGATGGCTTCTAACCTGGCCACGTTGGCGCTGATAGAGGCTCTCTATGTGGGTATCTGTGTCGCGCGTTCCGATGCTTCGGTACAAGCTGTCTCCAAAACGCTCAGGGCGACCGAACATCGCAAGTACTGAGTTTCAGTAGATCCAAATTTCCGTAGGGTGGCATCCCTATGCCGCCCGCTGAGTTTAGAGAACAGAAAAAGAGGAGGTGAAGAGCGGCGGATAAAGCAGAGTACAGTAGAACAAAAGCAAGGGAAGTTGCCATGCGCTATTGGCGCAGGCGCAGACTCGTTTTAGAAATTCTGTTTACAATTTACACGAAGGAGAGTAGACCATGAACAAAGAGGTTATCAATTTATTCCTGGTGTTGGTTATGTTAGCAGCCATAGTCACCGGTTGTGCAGCGGCGGCTCCGCCGAATACTCCGGCCGCGGAAGCCCCGGCGGTTACCGAGGAGCCTGCCGCGGAAGCCCCCGCTGCTACTGAGGAAGCGGCTGCGGAAGCTCCCGTAGCCACCGAAGAACCGGCTGCCGAGGCCCCGGCGGCTACAGAGGAAGCGGTTGCGGAAACCGTCGCAGAAGCGGCTGGTGAGACGATTACGCTGGAATTTATCCAGTGGTGGGAACCGGAGCTGCCAGCCGGGGAGTTCAGAGCCTTGATGGATGAGTTTGAAGCCCAGAATCCCGGCATCAAAGTGGAGTTGATTAGCGGCCCTTATGCTTCGACCAAAGAGCAGGTGATTGCCGGGGCGGTGGCCGGAACTATGCCCGATGTGGTTGGTCTGGATGGGGCCTGGGTCAGTGATTTTGTCAAACAAAGCTCTATCGCCAACCTGAGTGAGTTGATGGCGCAGGCAGGCTATGACGACAGCGAGTTGGCCTCGCAGATCCAACTGAACGGCTCGACTTATATGATCCCGGTGGTCAACTTTGTGTACCCGGTCTTTGTCAACCTGGACCTGATGGAGAAGGCGGGCGTTGCGGCTCCCCCGACCACACGAACCGAATTTGCCGAGGCGGCCACCAAAATGACCGATGCCGAGAACAATGTCTATGGCTGGGTGCTGCCGTTATCAATGGAACAGCCCAACGGCATTCAGAATGATGTGATGTCGTGGGTCTGGGCTTCGGGCGGCAGTATGATGAAAGACGGCCAGCCGGATTTGACCAATGAGGATGTGCGCAGCGCGATGGAGTACATCAAAGGCTTGTATGATGCCGGTGTCATCGCTCCCGGTTCATTCTCAATGAAGGAGCAGGACAAGGTTGAGGAGTTCACCAATGGCCGGGTGGGCATGATGGTTGACTCGCTGGCCCACATCAACTTGATCCGGGAACGAAACCCCGACCTCAACTTTGCGATCACGGCCCTGCCAGCAGTTGATGGATATACCGGGAAACGGGGCTTACCGTATGCCTCGTGGGGGATTGGGATTTCAGCGACGAGCGAGCACCAGGCCGAAGCCTGGAAGTTGGTTCAATTCCTGATGAGCGCCGAGACCAACTCGAAGCTGTCCTCAATCGCCAATGCTTTCCCCGGCAACGTCAATTCGACGCCTGATTTTGTGCAGACGGATGAGTTGTTTGGGGCGGCTTTTGAGGTTTTCAAGACCGGTTATCTGGCTAACGAGTTTGTCGGCCTGCCGGTGGCCGAAGAGTTGATGCGTTTGTTTGATGAGCAGTTCCAACTCTATCTGGATGGCAGCCAGTCGCTCGACGATGCTCTCAATAACGCTCAAACAGCCTGGATGGAGAATTTCCAGTAGCCCTAACTTGAATTTCCTGTTATGATAGGGAGATTGCAAGGCAATGCTGCCTTGCAATCTCGGACTACAAGTAAGTTTCCTCATCAGGCTCATGTCATTTCGAGACCGAAGGTCGAGAAATCCCCAGGGCATAACAGGTAAAAGTAAGGTCTTGGAGATTTCTCCCCTCGGTCGAAATGACAGGTCTGAGCAGTTATAAATAAGGAAAGTCCCCGATGTTAGCGGATAACTATATTTCGACCGGTTCAAAGAACCGAACCTGGCGAAGAGCGGCAAAAGGGTTTGTGCCCTTTGCTTATCTGTCACCGACGATACTTTTGTTAGCTGTGTTATCGCTACTGCCGATAGCGATGGTTTTCAACTATTCCTTGATGAATAACGTCATCATGGAAAAAAATCCCACTTTTGTGGGCATAGCAAATTATGTAAAACTTATCAGCGATAGGGTTTTTCAGCAAGCCATTTTGAATACGCTCTACTTTACCGTTATGAGCGTTGTTTTTCATCTGATTCTTGGGTTGACCTTTGCCATGCTGCTGAACACCAAGATCATCTCCCCAGGGATCAGGGCGCTTTTCCGGGTTGTCTATGTTCTGCCCTGGGTATTTACGGCGACGATTATCGCGGTTCTGTGGCGGCTGATGCTGAATCCAAACGGCATCGTCAACTATCTCTTGGTTTGGTCAGACCTCGTCAGCGGCAAAATCGAATGGCTCAGTTCTAAACAGGTGGCCTTGCATGCCGTTACATTTATTAATATTTGGGCCGGTTATCCCTTCTATATGGTCAGCTTGCTGGCCGGCCTGCAAGGAATTCCCGACCAACTCTATGAGGCCGGCACCATTGATGGGGCCAATAAACGCCAGCTTTTCCGGTATATTACGCTGCCGCAACTGAAACCGATTATCCTCAGTCTGGCTATGCTTGATTTTATCTGGACCATGCACCAATTCACCTTGATCTGGATGACCACCGGCGGCGGACCGCTCCGCGTCACGGAGATGCTGAGCACGTTTACCTATAAACTGGCCTTTAGTTCCTATAAGTTTTCGATGGCCTCAACCAGCGCCTTTATTATTTTGGCCTTGTCAATGTTTGTGGCCCTGTTTTATGTCAGAAATCAGAGAGCCAGCGATGAATAACGTATTATCTAAATCTGCCAAAACCGGAATGGCGAGAGCATTAGTGATCCTTGCGCTTTTGCTGGGCGCCGTTTATGCCGGCTTCCCCGTCCTGTGGATGGTCGCCTCCTCGTTTAAGTCCAACACCGAAATCTTTGCTTACCCGCCAACTCTTATTACGGAATCATTTTCTTTTAATGCCTACCAGGTTGTGCTCACCAACCCGGAAAAGGTGCGTTTCTTTATCAACAGCTATTTGGTTTCGATATGGGTGACTATCTTTACTCTGATTGTGGGTACTTTGGCCGGATACAGCTTTAGCAGATATGACTTCTTTTTCAAGAAACCGCTAAACATGCTCATTATCAGCGTCCAGGCGGTGCCGCCCATTACGCTGCTGATTCCTTATTTCAGCCTGATCGTGACGCTCAAGCTATACAATACCTATGCCGCTTTGGTGCTGACCTACATGGTCTTTACGCTGCCCTACGCCATTATTATGATGACCGGTTATTTCAATACTTTGCCCAAGGAATTAGATGAGGCCGTCATGATAGATGGCGGAAGTCGGATCATTGCCCTCTGGCGAGTGCTTGTCCCGATTTCATTACCCGGAATTGTGGCCACGGGTATCTACACCTTTATGCAAGCCTGGAACGAATTTCTCTTTGCGCTCACCTTGACCAAAACGACCGAGATGCGCACCGTTCCCGTCGGCATCCAAATGCTGATGGGGCAGCACTCCTACGAATGGAACGAAATGATGGCCATGAGTGTGCTAGGTTGTCTACCGGTCTTGATCCTATATCTGTTTTTCCAACGTTACTTTATGGCAGGCATGACCGCCGGTTCCGTTAAAGGATAAGCCTCAGTGGTCCCGTAGGATGGCATCCCTATGCCGCCCGCTGACATAGGGATGCGCCAGCTACGGCGAAAAATTGGCTCTACTGAGTATGCCTCGAATTTGCTTGAACTATCAGTAGTTCACAATAGTATCCTTCGATACACCCCTGGCGGGGCTACTCAGGATGCTGTGGTCTACTTATAAATAATTACAAAAAATGGAGATCCCCTAATGTTAATGAACATGAAAGAGTTGTTGGCGGTAGCCCATAAAAACCATTTTGCGGTGCCGGCTTTTAATACCAGCAGTAATATGATCCTCAAGGGGGTGATTGAAGCTTCTGAAGAAAAGTTCTCGCCCCTGATCATTGCCATCCATCCCGATGAGTTAGCTTTTGTTCGTCCTTCCTTTGTAAAAGCGGCCATCGAGGAGGCCATCAGAACCCCCATCCCGGTTTGCATTCACTTGGATCACGGCTCGACGTTGACTCAAATAATGGAGGCTATCCGCTGCGGCTTCACCTCGGTGATGATTGATGCTTCTACACTGCCGCTTGAGCAAAATATCGCCATTTCCAAAAAAGTCGTGGAATTGGCTCACGCGGTCAATGTTTCGGTGGAAGGTGAGTTAGGCACCATCGGCACCACCGGCCCCGAAGCCGAAGCAGGTACGGAAGAAATTATCTATGTCAATCCCGATGATGTGGTCACATTTGTTGAGAGCACAGGCGTGGATACCTTGGCCGTGGCGATTGGCACGGCTCACGGTATTTATCCTAAAGACAAGAAGCCTGAATTGAAACTGGACTTGCTGAAGGAGATCACTTCCAAAGTAGATATTCCACTGGTGCTGCATGGCGGTTCGGCTAACCCTGATGAGGAAATTGCGCTGGCGGTGAAACTGGGGATCAATAAGATCAATATTTCCGCTGATATCAAGCATGCTTTTTACCAGAAGTGCCGGGAAGTGTTGGCAGATCCCGTAATTAGAGAGCCGAACTCAATTTACCCGCCTTGTATTAAAGCCATGAAAAAAGTTGCTCACCATAAAATTGACCTTTTTGATGCCGCCGGTAAAGCCGCTTTGTATCGGTGCGCTCGTTAGCCCGAAGCATGAATTGGTAGCATAATCAAAGGCTAAGGCTGAGGCCAAGATTAATCTCATTGCTTTAGCCTCAGACTCAGCCTTAGCCTTGCGAGGTGAATAGTTACGATTTATGAAAGAAAGAATTGCCCTGGGCTTCGGTGACAACATTGATTATGAGATTGTCTGGAATTCTAAGGTTATTGAAACCCTGATTAGCCAATATGACATCCATAATCATGAGTTGGATAGCGCTACGCATCCCGTAGGGAATATCAACAGGGTTATCCATGATGAACGAGATTTGGTTATCTCGATCCTGAGTTTTTTAAAGTCGGGAACCGGCGGCGAACGAATTGTCACCTCATCCGCCATCCTTGAGGATTTTTCGCAGCATTTTGAAAAAAAGATCACACTGGGCGGGACGCCGGTGCGCGCGGCGGTAGCCATGCGGAAACTGGGCTATACCTCGGCGCTTCACCTTGTCACCATCAACGACGATGTCCGTCGCCTCATTCCGCCGGACAGCCCCTATGTTTGCAGCAATACCAAAGACAGCTTGCATCCGCACTTGATTGTGCAATTTGGCAAAGGTAGCCGGGTGACAGCCGGTGATATTGATATCTGCGCCAGCCAGGCCAATCGTATTATCTACCATCATGATGATGACAATATCGCCATGAATCTGAATGAGGATTTTTCTAACCTGATCACAGAGGCACAGGTATTTTTGCTTTCAGGCTTTAATGCCATGAAGAGTGAGGCCCTCCTGACCGAGAGGCTGGCATCTCTTTTAAGAATCATGGCAAAGCTTCCCCAAAATGCCCTGGTTTACTATGAGGATGCAGGCTATTATGAGCCAAGGTTTCGTCAATTGATTTTTTATACTTTAGCCAGAAGGATTAATATTGTCAGCCTCAATGAGGATGAACTTCAAACCCAGCTTGGTAGAAGGGTGGATTTGCTCAATGTCTTTCAAATCAAAGAAGCATTGGCGGACCTGCAAAAACTCATCCCTGTCCCGGTTATCGTGGTCCATTCCAGATATTGGGCGTTGGCCTATGGCGAAAGTGCAGCGACTTTTTCGACAGCCCTCAAGGGGGGCATCACTATGGCCACGACGCGCTTCTGTTATGGAGATGATTTCACCGTAGAAAATTACAAAGAAATTGAAACTCTTTCCCCCAACCAGGAGGGGGCACTATTTGCTGAGGCCTTAAACAAGCTGCTGGACCATAAAATATGTTGTGTACCGGTCGCCCATGTTGAATCGTCAAATGCCACCACGGTGGGTCTTGGCGATGCATTTGTTGGCGGATTCCTGCCTGCGCTTTTGTAACTTTTAATTTTCATTTTTTTCTAATGCAATTTTGAGTATTTGCATTGCAGTAACTCATTTATCGTTTGGCAAAGTGAATTCAGCCTGCTTAATAAGGGGTTACTGCAAAAAACCACTAATATAAGGATCCAGTAAAATCCACCTGTGGAATTTGCCCTGTTGCATCGACCCCGGAGACTCAGACTTTCTTCCTCGATACGCCCCCTTCAAATCCAATTGTGAAATTTGCCCATTGTACCCCTCAAAGATTGAAGAGCAGCAAGGGACATTACCAAAATTTGGGAACGAGATTAAACTTTCCGTTAAAGTCTGGGGTAATTTTCATCGGGGGTGACGGCTTCGTTGTAGCCGGTCCAGCCGGCGGCCTGCCAGTCCTTGCGCCGGGCGGAAATTTCGACCACGCCATGCTTTTGCATCACCTCTTTGACCAAGGGGGCGTGGGACTCCTCGGCCTCGACGATGACTAAAACGCCGCCCCGTTTGATGCCTTCGGCGTAAAAATCTGCCCCCTCTTCGGTAATACCCTGGCTGGTCAAGGCCCCCAGCAGTCCGCCCGCGGCTGCCCCTATCCCGGCGCCGCCCACGGCCGCTGCAATGGCTCCGGTGGCAACCACCGGTCCAATGCCGGGGATCAGCAGCGCCCCCAGGCCAAACAGGAGGCCGGTCAGTCCACCAACGGTTGCCCCACCGGCCGGACCTAATTTACTCTCGGCCTGAATGGCGCCTTCTTGTATTTCTTCTTCCCGGTTTACTTTTTGCATCACCCGGTTTTGGGTAATCACGCCAAAACGGTTACGTTCAAAGCCGTCTTGCTGCAATTCTCGAATGGCGGCGTCGGCTTTTTGCTCATTTTCAAATAAACCTGCGATGGTTTTCATGGAGGAACTCCTTGTCAGTTATTTTTGATGCTTGGTTATGATTCTAACAACCTCCTGTGGCTGCCCCCATACCCATTTGGGTAGTTCGCCAAAACAAAAAAGAGCTATCTTTCGATAGCTCTAACGGGGATGACAGGTTTATCAAGTATCAGTAGATCCAATTGTTCACCGTAGCTGGCGCATCCTATGCGTCAGTGGGGGGCATAGGGATGCCCCCCACTACGGGAAATTTGGATCCACTGAGTATTCATAAGCGGGTAATCCGGCCTTGAAAATCAAAATAGTGCTGGTAAGCAAACAAGGCCAGGTAACCGCCTGTATGCAGAAAAATAACTGTGTCCCCAGGTTTCAGCAAACCCTGTTTGATATGGTCAATCAACCCGGCCATAGCTTTGCCGGTGTAAACTGGGTCCAGCAAAATCCCCTCGGTTGAGGCGACAAGGCGAATTGCTTCCAGACCGGCGGGAGTAGGTGCGGCGTAGCCCTGGCCCACATAATCGTCGTGGCTGATAACATCAGCAGGGTTTATTTCTATGGATAGTCCCAACTCCTCGGCAGCTTTGTGGGCCGAATGCAGAATCAATTCGGTGGCGGGGGGACCGCCAAAGGCAGACCGCCCCAGAGGATTTACCCCCACAATTTTGTAGCTTTCGCCCATCGCTTTGGCTCCCAGCAGCAGTCCGCCCTGGGTGGTATCGGCGGCGGCCACATAGAGATAATCCGGTTTAATATTTTGCTCGGCCAACTGCCGGTGCAGTTCCAGCGCGCAGTGGGTATAGGCGGCGGCGTCGAGGCCAATATCGGCCTGGTTGGCCGCACGGGCGACGTAGGGCTGGCGGCCCTGAGCGCGCAGTTCGTCGGCCAACTGGTAAATTTTTTCGATCTGTTCTGGCCAGCCTATATTTTCCACCAGGTAGACATGCGCGCCCATCAACAGGTCGAGCAGAAAATTTCCCTGCGGGGTCTGTTCCACATCGGGCCGAACGGAGCGCAGCACCAAATGAACCTCCAGGCCCGCCTGAGCGCAGGCAGCGGTGAGTTGGCGGCAGTAGTTGGATTGAATCGCGGCTCCGGCCACCACGCAGTCGGCTCCGGCGGCCAGGGCGCGCGGCAAAACATACTCGAACATGCGGGTCTTATTGCCGCCGAGGGGCATGCCGGTCAGGTCGTCGCGCTTGAAATAGATAGTTGGCCCGCCCAGCGCTTCCGACAGCCGGGGGGCGCGCTGCAAGGGGGTGGGCAACTGGGCCAACGGGAAGCGCGGCAGGCGTTCAAGGGCTGCTTGAAGGTTTATCATTGTTGCTCCTTTGAAAAGTAAAATATTTTTTGTCATTCAAAAATTTTATGTGTTATAATTGAGGCGTGCAGGCTATATCCTAAAACAAAGTCGTTTAATTAACAAGGAGGAAAGTATGGAAAAGTTTCATCGCAGAGATTTTCTGAAGAAGGCGTCCATTGCCGGGGTGGCCGGTGCTGCCAGTTTTTTGGCTCACCCCAGAGCCGCCGATATTGTTGCTTCGGCTCAGGATGCGGACCTGCCCGTGATCGAGTGGGATATGGCCACCAGTTGGCCGGTGGCCCTCGATACGATTTTCGGTGGGGCGACGGTGTTTGCGGAAGCTTTGGCGGCTTTGACCAGTGGGAAGTTTGTGATTACCCCACGGGCTGCCGGCGAGATTGCGCCGGGCCTGGAAGTGCTCAATGTGGTCGAGCAGGGCGCGGTCCCGTGCGGTCACACGGCCTCTTACTATTATGTGGGTAAAAGCCCCATCACTGCCTTTGGAACGGCTCTGCCTTTTGGTTTGAATGCTCAGCAACAAAATGCATGGCTGTATGAAGGCGGTGGGTTGGCCATGCTACAGGAATTGTACGCCGAAAAATTTGGGGTGATTCAGTTTCCTGCCGGCAATACCGGGGTCCAGATGGGCGGCTGGTTCCGCAAAGAAATCAGCACTGTAGCCGATTTGGAAGGGTTAAAGATGCGTATTCCGGGGCTGGGCGGCCAGGTCATGACCAAATTGGGGGTGACGGTCCAAACGCTGCCCGGCGGTGAAATCTTCCAGGCCCTGCAAACCGGGGCCATTGATGCCGCCGAATGGGTTGGCCCCTACGATGATGAGAAGTTGGGGTTGCACAAGGCCACCGGCTTCTATTACTATCCGGGCTGGTGGGAGCCAGGCCCAAGCCTGGAAGTGCAAATCAACCTGGCCGAGTGGGAAGCCCTGCCCGAGGTTTATAAAGCCGCCGTCGAAACAGCCGCCTACCAGGCCAATATGACCATGCTGGCTCGCTACGACGCTCGTAACAACGAAGCCCTTAAACGCTTGTTAGAAACAGGGGATGTAACGCTGACACCCTATAGTGATGAAATTATGACTGCCGCCGAGGAAGCTTCTTTTGAATTGTTTGATGAATTGGCCGCTACGGATGCCGATTTCAAAACAGTTTATGATGAATGGAAAATATTCCGCGATGGCATTTACGCCTGGCACGATATCAACGAAGGCGGAATGGCCCGTTTTATCCACGGCAAACTTGCTGCCACAACCTCGTAATAACACCAAAAACCCCGGCCAGAGCCGGGGTTTTTATTTTGTTTAAATATCTTCGCAATGTAGAGGGGCGTGCCTGGTGGGGTGGGTGCCAGGCCGTCCTCCTACTTAAATGAGAGATCAACCAGCCAGCGTACGGTTTGAGGGTACATAATTATAATAAACAAAACAATAATCTGGATAACAATAAAGGGGAGCGCGCTGCGGTGAATATCGGCCGTACTAACCTCTTTGGGCGCGGCGCTTTGTAAATAGAACAGCGAGAAACCCACCGGCGGCGAGATAAAAGCTGTTTGCAAATTGATGGCCATCACAATGGCAAACCAGACCAGGTCAACCCCCAGGGCTGTGGCCGCCGGCACAAAGAGGGGCATGACAATAAAACAAATCTCGGTAAATTCCAGCGGAATGCCTAGCAGAAAAACCACAATATTGCTAACGATCAAAAACCCAAGCAGTCCACCGGGCATATTGACCAGTAAATCGGTGATGTAGCGTTTGCCACCGAGCGCATCAAAGACCAGGCTAAACAGCGAAGCGCAGAACAGTATCATCACTACCAATGCGGTCACCCGCGCTGTGGCGTGGGCTGCATCTTTGATCAGAGTCCAGCTTAATCTCCGGTTCAGGGCGGCCAGCAGACAGGCCCCCACTGCGCCCACCGTGCCTGCTTCGGTTGGAGTAGCTACCCCAAAGAAAATGCTGCCCAACACTGCCAGGATGAGAAGGATAGGTGGAAAAACCGCCTTGAGTGTTTTTAAAAACAGCGGCATTCCGCGCAAGGTGCGAGCTTCAGGGGGTAAAGCCGGCGCTGTATGAGGTTTGAGGTAAGCAACGACCAGGACATACAGGCCGTAAGCACCGGAGAGCATCAAGCCGGGAATCACCGCTCCCAAAAAGAGGTCGCCGACTGAAACACCAATTTGGTCGCTCAACAAGACCAGCACCAAACTCGGTGGGATCATCTGGGCCAGGGTGCCGGAGGCCACAATCACCCCGGAAGCCAGTTGCTTATCATAGCCATAGCGGAGCATTACCGGCAAAGTCAACATGCCCATCACGATAATGGTCGCTGCCACCACGCCGGTGGTAGCCGCCAGAAGCGTTCCCACCACCACTACGGTGAGAGCCAATCCGCCTCGCAGCGGCCCCAGCAAAATGCCGACTGTTTCCAGCAACTCTTCGGCCAAACCCGATTTCTCCAAGACCGAACCCAGAAAGATGAAATAGGGAATGGCCAGCAGCGTAAAGTTAGACATGGTGCCAAACCAGACATTGGGCAGCAGCAGCAGCCGCCTGAGATCAAAGGCGTCAACCGCTAACCCAATCAGGCCGAAGACAATGGCGGTTCCGGCAAAGGAAAAGGCCACCGGATAGCCGCTCATTAAAATGAGGACAAAACCGGCAAACATGGCCAAAGCTAACCATTCATACCCCATCGCTTTCCTCCCTTACTCTATGCCTTCGACTTCGGCTCTGATTTGGTCGGCAATCTCGATACGGCCCTGAATCACAGCCCAATGTTTGATAGCTTGAGCCACACTTTGTAACAGCAATAACGCAAAGGCCACAATAATCATCGTTTTGATGGGGGCGCGGGGTAAACCTTCAGGATCGGGCGACACTTCCCACGTGCCCCAATTGCCGTTAGGCAGCCGCCCCCACGAGGTCATGACCGGATTGTAGGTTACATAAATGCCGATGAGACACAGAGGAATGAGAAAGAGCAGCGTGCCCAGGAAGTCAACCCAGGCTTTCTGTTTGTCGCTCCAGTTGGAGTACAAAAAGTCAACCCGAACGTTGACCCCATGTTTGAGGATGTAAGCAAAACCAAAGAAAAAAATCAGCGAAAAGAGATACCACTGTAGCTCGATAAAAACGTTGGAGGATAAACGCACGCCCACAAAGCGGCCCAGGTAGCGAGCCACCACATTATAAAAGCCCACCACAACGACAATGATGACGATCCAGTTAGCCAGCCCACCGACACGTTCGGTCAAGCCGTCAATCCAATGCGCGAATCTGAGTAGGGCTTTCATGGCTCGATCTCTCCTTTGGGGGCGGGCGCATGTTGGGCACAATCATACTAAATTTTTGGGATATGACAAATGGGCTGTGTGAAAATACGACCGCCGACAGCGGACGGCAGACCGCCATCAGATAAAATTGTTCAGGTGGGTTGCATATTTGTTAGAAATGGCGTCCAAAGCTTGCTTTGGACGCCCATTCCCACAATCCTCAATTCATTCCACCGCCTCGAAACGCCAGCGAGTCGCATTATCGGGGAAGCGACTCCAGGCGAAGGCTACTCTCGGCCTTAATACCCAGAACGGTACACCGTGACGCATCTGGTACTTAGCTTCATAGGCATCATCAATCCGGGCGACGAAGGGCTGAGTTGGATCGGTAATCCGCCCTACTGTCCCCTCCAAAATGACCACATCGTCACCGCTTTCCAGATGGACTGCCACGTGCGGGTTGGCTGCCAGATTGCGCGACCAGCGTGTATCTGGTCCACCGCCGAAATAAAGAGCCCCTTCTACCCAAACACCCCAGGTCGGTACAACGTGGGGGCGCCCCTCTGGTCCTACTGTTCCCACCCAGTAATTGCGCGCTTTTGTCATCCGCTCCTCTACGTGATTCCAGGGCAGCGTCCCTTCGATGCTGGTGGGGATGCCGTAGTCTGGTATATAAGGCCGGCCCGGTTGAGGAACTAAATTGTTTTGTCCTGATAATTGGGTTGAATTTAACATCTTTTATCTCCTTTAAACTGAAACCACTATGTTTGCATTTTTCATAACCAGCCAAAATTTGAACGCAGATGACGCAGATTCAACTGATTTTCGCTGATTTTTTATAAATTTTTCTGCGCCAATCTGCGTTTATCGGCGTTTATCTGCGTTCTATTTAAAGATAGTCCCCCTCTTGAGTGTTGTTAAAGCATAAGGTATGATTAAGTCAGATAACTTTAACTAACCAGGAGGGGACAATGACCAAGTTAGCGCAAGTCGGTGACTTTTGTCCAAATGAAGTCTGTC
>Ga0209172_10000859_pt1 | contig 75795 bp, 51 predicted proteins | sample LarsenN4metaG_FD_184113 | JGI IMG/M metagenome (GOLD analysis project Ga0209172, IMG submission 184113) | Hot spring sediment bacterial and archeal communities from British Columbia, Canada, to study Microbial Dark Matter (Phase II) - Larsen... ... | reverse complement strand
CCAGCCACCGCCGCTCTGGCCGATACAACCGCACATCATCAGCATGTTGATGATGCCGCGGTAGGTCATGTCCATGTGGTACCAGTGGTTCAGCGCCGCGCCGACGATCACCATCGACTTGCCGCGAGTCTGGTCGGCGTTCTGCGCGAATTCGCGCGCCACCTGGATCACCATCTCCGGCTTCACGCCGGTGTGTTTCTGCTGCCAGGCCGGGGTGTACGGTACGTCGTCGAAGTAGTCCTTCGCCACGTTGCCGCCGCCGAGGCCACGGTCGATGCCGTAGTTGGCCGCCATCAGGTCGAACACGGTGGCCACCAGCGCCTGCTTGCCGTCGGCGAGGGTGATGCGCTTGACCGGCACGTTGCGGGTCAGCAGTTCGTCGTGTTCGGCTGCGAAGTACGGGAAGGCCACGCCAACCACGTCGTCACGCTGTTCGATCAGCGACAGGCGACCCTTGACTTCGTTGCCGTTGCCGCCGTCCTTCTCTTCCAGGTTCCACTTGCCGGCTTCTCCTTCCGGCTGTGTCCAGCGGAAACCGATGGAGCCGTTCGGCGCCACGATCTTGCCGCTGAGCTCGTCGATGATCAGCGTTTTCCATTCCGGATTGGTGTTCTCGCCCAGATTGGCTTCCAGGTGCGAGGCACGCAGGAAGTAGTCCGGCACGTAACGGCCGCCATCCTGGCGCAGCGTCACCAGCATCGGCATGTCGGTGTACTGACGGATGTAATCGGTGAAGTAGGCCGACGGATTGTCGAGGTGGAATTCCTTGAAGATCACATGACCCATCGCCATCGCCAGCGCGGCGTCGGTGCCCTGCTTCGGCGCCAGCCAGATGTCGCCGAACTTGGCCATTTCGCCGAAGTCGGACGATACCGCCACGGTCTTGGTGCCCTTGTAGCGCACTTCGGTATAGAAGTGCGCGTCCGGGGTACGCGTCATCGGTACGTTGGAACCCCATACCATCAGGTAAGTGGAGTTGTACCAGTCGGCCGATTCGGCCACGTCGGTCTGCTCGCCCCATACCTGCGGCGAGGCCGGCGGCAAGTCGCAGTACCAGTCGTAGAACGACAGCGGTACGCCACCGATCAGCGACAGGTAACGGCTACCGGCAGCGTAGGACACCATCGACATCGCCGGAATCGGCGAGAAACCGACTACGCGGTCGGGGCCGTAGTTCTTGATGGTGTAGGCATTGGATGCCGCGATGATTTCATTCACTTCATCCCAGCTGGCGCGCACGAAACCGCCCTGGCCACGCTTGGATTTGTACTGCTTGGCTGTTTCCGGGTTCTGGCTGATCTGTTCCCAGGCGTCAATGGCGCCCATGGTCTTGCGGGCTTCGCGCCACAGCTTCATCAGGCGGCCGCGCACCATCGGGTATTTCACGCGCTGGGCGGAATACACGTACCAGCTGTACGACGCACCCCGCGGGCAGCCGCGCGGTTCGTGGTTAGGCAGGTCGGGACGGGTACGCGGGTAGTCGGTCTGCTGGGTTTCCCAGGTGATCAGGCCGTTTTTGACATACACCTTCCAGCTACAGGAGCCGGTGCAGTTCACGCCGTGGGTGGAACGCACGATCTTGTCGTGCTGCCAGCGTTGACGGTAGCCGTCTTCCCACTTGCGGTCTTCTTTTACCACCGCACCGTGGCCATCGGCGAAGGTGGATTTCACCTTGCCCAGAAAATTCAGTCTGTCGAGAAAGTGGCTCATTTTGCCTCCGTATTTTTGCCGCCATCGCGGCCCGCAAAGGTTGGCCGCAAGCGAATGCGGATACCTGTGGTCACGGTTGACAGAATAGGAAAACGGGGCAATGGCGCCCATTCGCCACAGGTGGCAGCGATGTGGCGCAGAGGGAGGAAGGCGACTAGTTCGAAAGTGGTAGGCGCCCCCGGCGTTGGGAGGTATCCGCCTCGTGATGCGGTGGCGCGACGACCATGAAAAAAGCCGCTCCCGAGGAGCGGCTTCAGCGCGGCCAAACGACCATCAGCGCGGTTTGTGACCGGCGATACCGTAGTAGAAGATGAACAGGTAGCACAGCAGCGGCACCACGAAGGACAGCAGCAGACCGAGGCTGTCCGCCAGCGACGCCTGCAGCAGCGGCATCAGCGCCCCGCCGACAATCGCCATGCACAGCACGCCGGAGCCGGCACTGGTGAAGCGCCCCAGCCCGTTCAGCGCCAGCGAGAAGATGGTCGGGAACATGATCGAGTTGCACAGTCCGACCGCCAGCAGGCTCCACATCGCCAGCTTGCCGCCACACAGCACCGCCACGGCGATCAGCAGCACGCTGAGCAGCGCATTGCAGGCCAGTACCTTGCTGGCGGTGACATGACGCATCACCACGCTACCCAGGAAGCGGCCAACCATGGCGCAGCCCCAGTACACCGCCAGCAGGCGGCCGGCCGCGGCCTGGTTCAGGCCGCCGATGTCCGGCTGCTCCATCAGGCTGACCAGGAAGCTGCCGATACTGACCTCGGCGCCGACGTAGACGAAGATCGCCACCGCGCCCAGCAGCAGATGGCGGTACTGCCACACGCTGTGACGCACCACCTCGCCGGCGGCGGCCGCCTGCTGCGGATGCTCGTCCTTGATTGCCGGCAGGCGCAGCAGTGCGAACACCACCGCGATGACGAACAGCAGGCCGGCCAGCACCAGATACGGCAGCTGCACCGCGCTGGCCTCGGCCACCGCGCCGTCGTGGCTGTCGACCAGGATCAGCATCGCACCCAGCAGCGGCGCGACGGTGGTGCCCAGCGCATTGAATGCCTGGGTCAGGTTGAGACGGCTGGATGCCGTCTTCGCCGGCCCCAGTCGCGTTACGTAAGGGTTGGCCGCAACCTGCAGCACGGTGATGCCCGCCGCCAGCACGAACAGCGCGCCGAGAAAGGCCGGATACGACAGGCTGGCTGCCGCCGGATAGAACAGCAGGCAGCCGATGCCGGCGGTGCACAGCCCGGCGACAATGCCGCGCTGGTAGCCACAGGCCTGCACCAGCCGCCCAGCCGGCAACGACACGACGAAATAGGCGGTAAAGAAGCTGAACTGCACCAGTGCCGCCTGCACATAGCTCAGCGCGAACACGCCCTTGAGATGCGGCACCAGGATGTCGTTGAGCGAGGTGATCAGACCCCACATGAAAAATAGGGAAGTCAGCACCGCCAGCGGCTTCCCGTATTGTGGTGTGTGGACATGCTGTGGCATGTGACTAGGGCTCCGTGTGTTGTTATGCATGGGAGCGGTAGTCTAATGACAATGCGGCTTGTACTCGATTACTTTCACCATTCTTACAACAATTAAGCGGCAGTCATTGCGGCGGCGGTATTTTTTCCTTTTGATTTTCATGGTCTTGAAAAAATACGGCGTTGCCGCCACGGCGGCAACGCCCACACACACCATTCATTAAATGTAAGTTTAATGTAAGAAAATTACCATCACCCCCACGGCAGCGGCCACCCTGCCCGCTCCCGCCCGCAGCGGCTCCGGCTCAAGTGGTGTAACAGGCCACGTCGCGACGCATGTTCTGCGCCAGCTCGTGCAGGCGCAGCGCATTGAGCGCAGTGCTTTGCGCCGCGGCGCTGCTCTCCTCGGCTATCTGGGCGATGCCTTCCACCTTCTGCGAGATGCGGCCGCTGGCTTCGCTCTGCTCGTGGATGGCCGTCGCGATCTCCGCCACCTGCTGCCCGACCTGCCCGGCCAGGGTGCGCAGCTCGCCGATGGCGACACCGGCCTCGCGCACCCGCGCCACGCCCTGCTCGACGCGGCCAACCACGTCGCCGATCAGGTGCACGGTGGCGTTCGAACCTTCGCGGATGCTGGACACAGTGGCGTGGATCTGCCCGGTGGACGCAGTGGTGCGCTCGGCCAGCTTGCGCACCTCGTCGGCAACCACGGCAAAGCCGCGCCCGGATTCGCCGGCACGGGCCGCCTCGATCGCCGCGTTCAGCGCCAGCAGGTTGATCTGGTCGGCAATCTCGCCGATCACGTTGACCACCGAACCGATCGACTCGCTGCGGCTTTGCAGCTCCTGTACATAGCGCGCGGTGTCGTTCACCGCACTGGCGATGCTCTCGATCTCGGTCACCGTGTCACGGATCATCCGTTCGCTGTGCACCACCTGCTGCCCGGAGGCCGTCGCCAGCCGGTCGGCATCGCGGGTGCGCTCGGCAATGTGGCCGATGCTGATGGTGACCGCCTCCACCGCCGCCGCCATTTCCGTGGCCGACACGCTGGCGTGGCGGGCGCCGCTCTTCACCTGGTCGGATGCCACGCTGAGGTCTTCCGCCGCCACCGTCACCGCGTGCGAGTGATGGCCGATCTGGTGAATGGAATCGCGCATCTTGCCCAGCAAGTGGTTGAACGCCTTCAGCAGGCCGCCGATCTCGTCATTCTTGTGCACCACCACGCGCTGCGACAGGTCCTGGCGGTCGGAAATGCCACGCACCGCCAGCACGGCCGACTGCACCGGGCGGTTGATGCTGCGCAGGATCAGCCAGCCACAGCCGAACAGCAACACCATGGACAGCAGCAGCGACACCGCAAACGCCAGCTTGGCGGAAGCCATTTCCGCTTCGGCCTGTGCCCGGTTGTGACGGCCCTCGTCCAGCACATCGTTGACGATGGCCGTCACCGAGCTGCCCAGCTCGGTGCCCACCTGGCGCCACGGCTCCATCGCCGCCGACAGTTGCGGCGGCGTCATTCCCGGCGTCACCCGCACCGCGTGCACCCGGTCCAGCAGCAGCAGGTATTGCTCGAACAGCGTGTCAAAGCGTTGCAGGTTGGCCAGGTCCTCGGGATGACGCAGTTGCGACTTCAGCTGGCGCAGCAGCTGGCGCAGCTTGTGCGAGGTTTCGCGGGTACGCAGCCGCGCCTGCAGCTGGAAGCTGCCGTCCTGCTCGTACACCTGCAGGATGTCGTCGATACGCAGATCCTTGAACGTGCTGCGGATATTTGCCACCAGCCCCAGCCGCGGGATGATGGTTTCATTGACCACGTCCAGCTTGGCATCGGCCGCCCGCAAGGCGTTCAGGCCCACCATGCTGGGCACCAGCGCCGCCAGCAGGGCCAGAACGGTAAAACACAACAACTTCAGTTTGATGGTCATCGTCACACTCCAGAAGAGGGGTCAAGCCGGTTAACGTCGTGGGCATTACGCTTGCTGGATTTCCTGTCATTGCGTGCGGCTGGCCGCCTGCGGGCGGCTCGTATGGTGGTGCGGCAAGGTGTGCGCTATCCCGCCACCATTGCTGGCGCGCATGACGTATAGCCGGCGGCGCCCTGTGTCAGCCTTGATCCACATCTAGCAATTCACGATGGCGCGCGGTTCGGCGGGATCATCACCGCCGCCACGGCGCAAAAAAAAGCGCCCCGAGGGGCGCCGAAGAAGATTGCAGAAAAAGTCCGCAAACTTGGAGAAGTCGTCAGCAAGGCACTTCCGCGTTCTTGCGGGCGTAGTACCAGCCGTTGATCAGCAGGCAGCTGACGTAGAAGGCGATGAAGGCGTACAGCGCGGCATCGACACCGCCGGTCAGCGCGATCGAGGTGCCGTAGCTTTTCGGGATGAAGAAGCCGCCGTAGGCACCGATGGCACCGGAGAAGCCCAGTACCGCCGCGGCTTCCTTGGTGGCGTCGGCGACCGCTTTTTTCTGCGCCGCGTCGCCCTTGCCAGCCATGCGCTGGTGCAGGGTCAGGAAGATGGCCGGCACTTGCATGAAGGTGGAGCCGTTACCGATACCGGTCAGCGCGAACAGGCACAGGAACATGGCGAAGAAGCCCTGGAAGTTGCCGCCCTGGCCGCCGTGCGGCAGGAAGTTGAGCACGCCGAATACCGCGGCGATCATCAGTGCGAACACCACCTGGGTCACCTTGGCACCGCCCATCTTGTCCGACAGCCAGCCACCAACCGGACGCGCCAGCGCGCCGACCAGCGGGCCGAAGAACACGTACTTGCTCGGGTCCACATCCGGGAACTGGCCTTTCATCAGCAGCGGGAAGCCGGCAGCAAAACCGATGAAGGAACCGAAGGTGCCGATGTACAGCCAGCACATCAGCCAGTTGTGCTTGCGCTTGAAGATCACGGCCTGGTCGGCAAACGAGGCCTTGGCCGAGGCGATGTCGTTCATGCCGAACCATGCGGCCAACGTCGACAGCACGATGAACGGCACCCACACGAAGCCGGCGTTCTGCAGCCACATCTGCTTGGTGGCCTCGCCCTTAACCCAGGTCTGCGGTTCGCCGCCGAAGCTGCCGAACAGGCCCATGGTGATCACGATCGGCACCACGAACTGCACCACCGACACGCCGAGGTTGCCCAGGCCGGCGTTCAGCCCCAGCGCGGTACCCTTCTCAGCCTTCGGGTAGAAGAAGCTGATGTTGGACATCGAGGAGCTGAAGTTGCCGCCACCGAAGCCGCACAGCAGCGCCAGGATCAGCATGGTCACGTAACTGGTGTTCGGGTCCTGCACCGCGAAGCCGATGCCGATCGCCGGGATCAGCAGGCTGGCGGTGGAGATTGCCGTCCAGCGACGACCACCGAAGATCGGCACCATGAGGAGTAGAAAAATGCGCAGCGTGGCGCCGGACAGCGCCGGCAAGGCCGCCAGCCAGAACAGCTGGTTCTGCGTGTAGCTGAAGCCGATATTCGGCATGTTCAGCACTGCCACGCTCCACACCTGCCAGATGATGAAGGCCAGCGTCAGCGCCGGGATGGACAGCCACAGATTGCGGCGGGCGACGGCTTTGCCGTCTTGCTGCCAGAAGCTGGGGCTTTCCGGCTCCCAGCGGGTCAGAACATGAGACGAACTTTGTGACATTTTGTCATCCTCCCTGAAGGGTGGCCCCTGCCACCCCTTAAATTTCATTACGACACATCACACCTAGTGCCAGCCTGACATCAGCGCTCCGCCATGGTCAGCTTTGCGCTCTTGGCAAACGATGCCTCGGCCGCTTCCTCTTTCTGGCGCACGGCGCGGAAGGAGAAGTGCATCCAGATCAGCGACACGCAGACGGTGCCGTACAGCAGCATGAAGGAGCTGGAACGCACCCCGGTCAGGTCGACCAGTGCGCCGAACATGATCGGCAACAGGAAGCCACCCAAGCCGCCGGCAAGGCCGACCACGCCGGACACCGCGCCGATGTTGTCGGGGAACTCGTCGGCAATGAACTTGAACACCGAAGCCTTGCCGATTGCCATCGCCACGCCGACGGCGAACAGGATCACCGTGAACATGGTGGTACCGAGGCCAAGGTGGAAGCTTTGCGGGCCGTTGATGGTCTGGATCACGAACGCGGTCTGCGGATAGGACAGGATGAAGAAGGCTACCCAGCACACCCACATCACGCCCCAGGTCACCTTGTAGGCGCCGTACTTGTCCGACAGCCAGCCACCGACCGCGCGCAGCACACCGCCGGGCAACGAGAAGCAGGCGGCCAGGAAGGCGGCGTGCTTGATGTCGAAGCCGTATTCACCGACGTAGTATTTGGTCATCCACAGCGCCAGCGCGACATAGCCGCCGAACACCACCGAGTAGTACTGGCAGTAGCGCAGCACTGCCGGGTCTTTCATCAGCGCCCACTGCTGTGCCAGCGAGGTCTTGCTGGTCACCAGGTGCTTGGGGTCGTGGAAGGAGAAGAACCAGAACAGGATGGCGGTAATCAGCATGATCACCGCATAGACGGTCGGTACCATCTGCCAGCCGGCAGCGGCGATGATGCCGGGCGCGATCAGCTTGGTCAGCGAAGAACCGGCATTACCGGCGCCGAACACGCCCATCGCCATGCCCTGCTGCTCCTTGCGGAACCAGCGCGCCACGTAGGGGGTGCCCACCGAGAACGAGCCGCCGGCGAGACCGACGCAGAGGCCGATGGCGAGGAAGTGCCAGTAGGCGGTGGCAAACTGCATCGCGTAGATCGGGATCACGCAGGTCAGCATCAGCAGGAACAGAACGATGCGGCCGCCGAAGCGGTCGGTCCAGATGCCCAGCGGCACCCGCACCAGCGAACCGGTCAGCACCGGCGTTGCCGCCAGGATGCCGAACTGGGTTTCCGACAGGCCGAGCTGTTCCTTGATCGGAATGCCCAATACCGCAAACATCATCCAGATCATGAAGCACACGGTAAACGCCACCGTGCTGGAGGCCAGCACAGCGTATTGCTTGTAAGTATTCGAAGCCATGGTGAGCTACCCGCGCGATTAGTACAGCTCACACCTTACGCCGCCGCGCATGCGGCCAACATTCGCCACAGGGTTAAACCCTACAACGATTAAGGGTTAGCCACACAAGGCCGTTTGGCGGGGGAAACTAGTTCGAAAGGAGGAGTTGGCCACCAGCGGACAAACAGCGGCGGGCTGCCCGCCATCGCGCGAATCGGCTATGATGCAGACATCGTGATGCCGCCTGCCGCCGCATCACGTTTTGCATTGTGCGGGAGCCTCCCGCCAGACCCATTGAAGGAGCGACCATGAGCAGCCTGCCGGCGATCACCCTGTCCAGCCTGGACCACTTGCGTCTGACCAACCTGATCGAACGGATTTCGGTCAAGGATTTCCCAGGGGTGACCGCACTGGAAGCAGAGCTCGACCGCGCCGAGGTGGTCGAACCTCGGGACATGCCGGCCGATGTGATCAGCATGAACAGCCGCGCCCGCATCCGCCTGCACAACAGCGGCGAGGAGCGCGAGATCACGCTGTGCTATCCGGCCGATGCCGATGCCGACAACGGCCGCATTTCCATCCTGGCGCCGATCGGCAGCGCGCTACTGGGGCTGGCTGTCGGCCAGCAGATCGACTGGCCGCTGCCAGATGGCAGCCACACCCGTATCGAGGTGCTGGCGGTCAGCTACCAGCCGGAAGCCGACGGCGACTACCTGCGCTGACACCGACGCAGGTAAAAAACAAAAACGTTGGCCGCAATCGCGAGATTGCGGCCAACGTTTTGTCTTGCGGCACACCGCCAGCGCTTACCAGCAGCGCTTGATCAGCCCCGCCAGCTGCACCAGCCGGCCGTGGAAGAAGTGACCGGCCTCCGGCAGCACGATCACCGGCAGATGTTGCGGCCGCGCCCATACCATCACGTTTTCCAGCGGCACCACCTCGTCCGCCTCGCCATGGATCACCAGCGTATCGGCCGGCACCTCCGGCGTCGGGATCTCGTACTTGCCCACCGCCGGCCCCATCAGCAGCAGCTTGTCGGCGTCGATACGGGCACGGGTGCGCGCCGCGACGAAGCCGCCGAAGGAGAAGCCGGCCAGTGCCAGCGGCAGCGCGCCGTGCTGCTGGCGCGCGTAATCGACCACCGCGATCACGTCGTCGACTTCGCCGATGCCGTGATCGTGGTTGCCGTCACTGCTGCCGACGCCGCGCAGGTTGGGCAGGTAGCAAGTATAGCCCAGCTGCGACAGCGCCTTGGCTGCGGTCTGGATCACCTTGTTGGTATTGGTGCCGCCCTGCGTCGGATTGGGGTGGCACACCACGGCGATACCGGTCTGCTCGCCCGTCGCGGGGATGACGATGGTTTCGAGCGCGCCGACCGGGCCGGCGATGTCGATCTTCTGCATCGCTTTCAGCATCAGATTTTCAGCCTTTCCACGATACGGCCATGGACCATGTGCTCTTCGACGATCTCGTCGATGTCGGCCTTGTCGATGAAGGTGTACCAAGTCTCCTGCGGGTACACCACCAGCACCGGGCCTTCGTCGCAGCGGCCGAGACAGCCGGCCTTGTTAACGCGGATCTGGCCGCTGCCGTTGAGGCCGCGCGCCTTGATCTGGTCTTTCATATAGCCCAGCAGCTCGCTGGAACCGAAGTTGTTGCAGCACATTTCGCCTTCGGCGCGCTGGTTACAGCAGACAAAAACATGTTTGTCGAAAAAGCTCATCGGGATTCCCTGTCTAGACCTGCGGCCAACCCTGCAAGGTTGGCCGCAACAAATTGCTTAACCGTCGGCGTCGGCCCAGCCGGTGACGCCGTGTATCGCCGCGTTGTCGAATTTGGCGTGCATGCCCAGCCACGCCAGCCGCACCTTGCCGGTGGGGCCGTTACGGTGCTTGCCGATAATGGCTTCCGCCAGACCCTTGTCCGGCGAATCGGGGTTGTAGTACTCGTCGCGGTACATGAAGATGATGATGTCCGCATCCTGCTCGATGGCGCCGGATTCGCGCAAGTCGGACATCATTGGCCGCTTGTCGGTACGCTGTTCCACGCTACGCGACAGCTGCGACAGCGCGATCACCGGCACCTGCAGCTCCTTGGCCAGCCCCTTCAGGCCACGCGAGATCTCGCCCAGCTCGGAGGCGCGGTTGTCGCTGCGGCCGGAGCCCGACATCAGCTGCATGTAGTCGATCACGATCAGGCCGAGCTTGCCGCCGTGCTGGCGCGCCAGTCGCCGTGCCCGGGCACGCAGCTCCAGCGCGGTCAGCGCCGGGGTTTCGTCGATGTACATCGGCGCATCGGACAGCTTGCCGATGGCGTAGGTCAGCTTCTGCCAGTCCTCGTCGCCGAGCTTGCCGGTACGCAGGATGTGCTGGTCCAGCCGGCCGACCGAACCCAGCATCCGCATCACCAGCTGGGTGCCGCCCATTTCCATCGAGAACACCGCCACCGGTAGCCCGGCCTCGATCGCCACGTGCTCGGCAATGTTCATCGAGAACGCGGTCTTGCCCATCGACGGACGGCCGGCGACGATCACCAGGTCGCCCGGCTGCAGGCCGGAGGTCTTGGCGTCGAGATCGGTAAAGCCGGTCGGCACGCCGGTGACCTCGTCCGGATTGTCGCGGCTGTAGAGCATGTCGATGCGCTCGACCACTTCTTTCAGCAGCGCCGGCATTTCCAGGAAGCCCTGCTTGGACTTGGCGGTGGATTCGGCGATCTGGAACACCTTGCCCTCAGCCTCGTCCAGCAGCTGCGCCGCGTCGCGGCCCAGCGGGTTGTAGGCCGATTCGGCGATCTCGGTGCCGACCAGCGCCAGCGAGCGCATCACCGAGCGCTCGCGCACGATCTCGGCGTAGCGGCGGATGTTGGCCGCCGACGGCGTGTTCTGCGCCAGCATCGCGAGATAAGCCAGGCCGCCGACGCTGCCCAGCTCGGCATTCTTGTCCAGGCTTTCGGAGACGGTCACCACGTCCGCCGGACGCGCGATGTCGACCAGCCGGGCGATGTGCTTGAAGATCACGCGGTGATCGTGGCGGTAGAAATCGGCCTCGGTCAGCAGGTCGGCAATCTTTTCCCAGGCGCTGTTGTCCAGCAGCAGGCCACCGAGTACCGATTGTTCGGCCTCGATCGAGTGTGGCGGCGTGCGGATGGCCGCCACCGAGGAGTCGTTGAAATCGTAGTCGCTCATAAAGCTTGGGGTATCCGGTGATGCCATTTAGCCGTGGCACGGCCGACCACGGGTGCGCGCGAGCGCACACCACTAAGGTTGGCCGCAGCCAGGCAGGAGAGAGCGTGATTCTAACAGTTTTTGCCGGCGACAAAGCCGGAAGACCACGCCCACTGGAAGTTATAACCGCCCAGCCAGCCGGTGATGTCGACCACCTCGCCGATGAAGAACAGCCCCGGCACCTCGTTCGCCATCATCGTCTTCGACGACAGTGCCTTGGTGGACACGCCGCCGCGGGTGACCTCGGCCTTCTTGTAGCCCTGGGTACCGTTGGGCAGCACGCGCCAGTTGTGCAGCGTTTCCGCCAGCTGGCGGCGCTTTTTCGGCGCCAGATCCTTGCCGCGCACATTGGCGCCCTGCCCGTCCAGCCACGCCTCGGCAAAGCGCTTCGGCCAGCCCAGCTCGCCCATGGCGTTGGCCAGCAGCTGTTCGCTGCCGGCGCGTTCTTCCAGCCACGCCTCGGCATCAAGATCCGGCAGCAGGTTGATGACGATCTCCTGTCCCGGCTGCCAGTAGCTGGAAATCTGCAGGATGGCCGGCCCGGACAGACCCTTGTGGGTGAACAGCACGTTTTCACGGAAGCGCACCTTGCCGATGCGCACCTCGGTATCCAGCGACACCCCGGCCAGCGGCGCAAAGCGGGCAGCATCCTCGACGTGAAAGGTCAGCGGCACCAGCGCCGGATCGAGCCGCGTTACCGGCAGACCGAACTGCTCGGCGATCTGGTAGCCGAAGGCAGTGGCACCGATCTGCGGGATCGACAGCCCGCCGGTGGCGATCACCAGCGACTCGCAACTGAAGCTGCCGGCGCTGGTTTCCAGCTGGAACGTCTCGTTGCGGCCAACCTGGTGCACCGTTACCTCCATGCGGCGGTCGACGCCCGCCGCACGGCACTCGGCGTCGAGTATGTCGATCAGCTGCTGGCTGCTGTCGTCGCAGAACAGCTGCCCCAGCTTCTTCTCGTGGTAGGCGATACCGTGACGCTCCATCAGCGCGATGAAGTGCTGCGGCGTGTACTGCGCGAGCGCCGAGCGGCAGAAATTCGGATTCTCCGACACATAGCAGTCATGACGGGCGTGCACATTGGTGAAGTTGCTGCGCCCGCCGCCGGAAATGCGGATCTTCTCCGCCAGCTTGGCGGCGTGATCCAGCAGCAGCACGCGGCGGCCACGCTGGCCGGCGGTGGCAGCACACATCATGCCGGCGGCGCCGGCGCCGATCACAATTACGTCGAAATGCACAAAGCGAACCTTTAGTGTAGTGATTTAGTCAAGAATTGGCGCATTCGCACAATTACAGTAAACTTCATTGGTCGAACAGCGCATGCTGTTTTACTTTTTAACTCTGGAGAGCACGATGGAACACAAACTGCCCGAACTGCCGTACGCGCTGGACGCCCTGGCACCGATCATTTCCAAGGAAACCCTGGAATTCCACTACGGCAAGCATCACCAGACCTACATCACCAACCTGAACAACCTGATCAAGGGTACCGAGTTCGAGAACGCCTCGCTGGAAGAAATCGTCAAGAAATCCTCCGGTGGCATCTTCAACAACGCCGCCCAGGTGTGGAACCACACCTTCTACTGGTTCGGTCTGGCACCGAACGCCGGCGGCGAACCGACCGGCGCGCTGGCTGACGCCATCAACGCCAAGTGGGGTTCGTTCGACGAATTCAAGAAAGCCTTTGCTGCCTGTGCCGTTGGCACCTTCGGCTCCGGCTGGGCCTGGCTTGTGAAAAACACCGACGGCAGCCTGGATCTGGTGTCCACCAGCAACGCCGCTACCCCGCTGACCACCGACAAGCAGCCACTGCTGACTTGCGACGTGTGGGAACACGCTTACTACATCGACTACCGCAACAGCCGTCCGAACTACCTGGAAGGCTTCTGGAAGCTGGTGAACTGGGACTTCGTGGCGAAAAACTTCGCTGCCTGATCCCTGCCCTGAGGGCAAAACCAGAAAAGGCCCCTTGCGGGGCCTTTTTGCTTGCTGCCGGTTTACTGATCCGCCGGCTGCTGGCTGATCATCACCTTGTCGCGATTGCGCAGTTCGTCCAGGTAGGAGATCAGCACCGTATTGGCTGACATCTCGCCCAGCACACCTTTCAGCTGCGCCAGTTCCGGCGCCGAAGCGGTCGGTGCCTTGTCGACGCTGTCGATGCGATAGATCACGTAGTCGCCATTGTCGCGACGGGCACCGGCAAACGCCGGCAGCTTGCCAACGTTGGCCGCAAACACCGTACGCAGCTCCGGTACGGCCATGCCGTTGGCGGCACGACGCGACACCTTGCGCAACGCGCCCCAGCTCTGACCATCCAGCCCCTTGCCGGCCTTGAAGTCGGCCACCAGTTGCTGGCCGCGCTTCTCGGCACGGTTGGCCGCCTCACGCGCGGTCAGCTCGGCGCGCACTTGCGCCTGCACCTCGGCCAAAGGCTTCTGGCGCTGTGGCTGGTACTGCTTGACGCGCAGTACCACCGCATTGCTGGCCGACAGTTCCACCGGTTCGCTGTTGTGCTTCTTCTTCAGCACATCGTCGCCGTAGACCGCCTCCAGCACCTTGGCATTGCCCAGCACCGCGTCACCGGCGATACCGCTGCGGCTCATCGCCGGCCCGGTTTTCACTGTCAGCTTCAGTTGTTCGGCCAGTCCCTGCAGCGAGTCTGGCTGCTGGTAGGCAAGATCGCCCATCTTCTCCAGCTGTGCACGATAGCTGGCACCGGCCTTGTCACGCTTCAGCTTCTCGATCACCGCTGCCTTCTGGCCGGCGAAATCGACCGCCTTCACTTCATCCAGTTTCAGGATGTGGAAGCCGAACTCGGTTTCCACCACGGCACTGATCTGGCCCGGCTGCAGCGCAAAGGCTGCTTCCTCGAATGGCTTGACCATCGCGCCACGGCCGAAGAAGCCGAGGTCGCCGCCCTGCTCGGCCGAGCCAGGGTCCTGCGAACGGGCCTTGGCCAGCGCGGCAAAGCCGGCCGGATTGGCCTTGAGTTGCTGCAGCAACGCTTCCGCCTGCGCCTTCACCGCAGCCTTGGCTTCCGGCTTGGCCGCCGCATCCACGGTCAACAGGATGTGCGATACGCGGCGCTCTTCGCTGCCGAATTCCGTCTTGTGCTTGTCGAAGTACGCCTGCGCCTCGGCATCGCTGACCACCTGCGTCGCCGCCACCTCATCCAGCGACAGCGACACATACTCGATCACCGCCGATTCCGGCTCCAGGTAGCGCGTCTTGTTGCTGTCGTAGTAGGCCTTGACCGCAGCGTCATCAATCTTGACGTCGGCGGCAAAGCCGGCCGGCGTGATCAGCACTTCGCGCACTTCACGCGACTCGCCGAACAGCGCGCCCATGCGGGCGAGCACGCTGGACGACACGAAATGGGTATTCAGGTACGGCGTGATCTGCGTCTGCAGCATCAGGTCGCGGCGGACGTCAGCTTCGAAATCCTCTGCCGAGCGGTAGCGGCTCTTGATGAATTCGGCGTAACGGGCCTGGCTGAACTTGCCGTTTTCCTGGAACGTCGGAATGGTGGCAATCGCCTGGCGCAGCTGCTCCACGCTCGGCGTGATGCCGTTGCGCTCTGCCGCAGCAATCAGCAGTTGCTGGCGAATCAGGTTCTCCAGCACCGCCTGGCGGGTCGCGGCGTTGGCCGGCTGGCCTTCCAGCTGGCGCTCGACATCGCGGGCAAAAATCTTGTTGTCGCCGACTTTGGCCAGGAAAGGCTCGTCAACGGCAGCGGTATAGCTACCAACGCCAAAGCCGACAAAGGTCAGCGCTACCGCGCCAAGAATGACTTTGATCGCCGTTTGATTGTTCTGGACAAAATTGAACATGGATTCGGTTTGTTACCAAAAAAACAAGGTGAACGGTTTTGCCGTTCACCTTGTTGTTTGTCTGGCGGAGTCTGCGGCCGGGGCCGCAACACTTGCTGCCTCAAGCCTTCAAGTGCACTCCCCTCACAATACGACAGGACGGGAACCAACCTGTCTCCCGGTTACCCGGGAATGTGCACTCTTACAGCGCGTCTTTCAGTGCCTTGCCGGCACGGAATTTCGGAGACTTGGCAGCAGCGATAGTGATGGTTTCGCCCGTTTTCGGGTTGCGGCCACTACGCTCTGCGCGTTCACCAACATAGAAAGTACCAAAGCCTACAACAGTAACGGTATCGCCAGCCTTCAGCGCGTCAGTTACGGCATCGATCATGCCATCCAGCGCTTTGCCAGCAGCTGCTTTAGAAATGTCTGCTTTGGCGGCAATCGCGTCAATCAGTTCAGACTTGTTCACGTTAAGTCCCCTTTCGTCGTTCTCGGTGTACGTAGTACTGAAATAAACCGCTAGCTTTATAACAAGGCCAAAAACCTTGTGTCAAGCGGCTTCCAGCTGGGGTCAAGCCTGAATCAACCCCTTCTGGAAGCCGATGCTAGCGCGCTTTTCCAGCTAAATCAAAACAAAGCGTCTTCAGTGCGTTACAACAGGGGCATTTTGCACATCATCCGCCGCCGGATTTGCAACAGTCGGTGCGGCATCGGCCAGTGGCTCCGGCGCATGCTCCAGCGCCAGCGCCAGCACCTCGTCAAACCACTTCACCGGATGGATTTCCAGCTTGCTCTTGATGTTGGCCGGAATCTCGGCCAGATCCTTGACGTTGTTCTTCGGAATCAGCACGTGCTTGATGCCGCCACGCTGCGCCGCCAGCAGCTTTTCCTTGAGACCGCCGATGGGCAGCACCTCGCCACGCAGGGTGATCTCGCCGGTCATCGCCACGTCGGCACGCACCGGGATACCGGTCAGCACCGAAACCAGCGCGGTGGCCATGGCAGCGCCCGCAGAAGGGCCATCCTTGGGGGTCGCCCCTTCCGGCACGTGAATGTGCATGTCGTGCTTCTCGTAGAAGTCAGGACGGATACCCAGTTGTGCGGCACGGCTGCGCACCACGGTCAGCGCCGCGGTAATCGACTCCTGCATCACCTCGCCCAGCTGACCGGTACGGATGATGTTGCCCTTGCCCGGCAACGCCGCCGCCTCGATGGTCAGCAATTCGCCGCCGACCTCGGTCCACGCCAGACCGGTAACCTGGCCGATGCGGTTCTGCTCTTCGGCGACGCCGTATTCGAAGCGCTGCACCCCCAGATACTTGTCGAGGTTCTTCGGCGTGACCGTCACCTTGCTGGTCTTGCCGTCTTTCTTCAGCGACTGCTGGGTCACCACCTTGCGGCAGATCTTGGCAATCTCGCGGTCTAGGCTGCGCACCCCGGCCTCGCGGGTGTAGTAACGCACGATGTCACGGATCGCGGCCTCCTGGATCACCAGCTCGCCTTCGGCAACGCCGTTGGCCTTCACCTGCTTGTCGACCAGATACTTGACGGCGATGCTGACCTTCTCGTCCTCGGTGTAGCCCGAAAGACGGATGATCTCCATGCGGTCCAGCAGCGCCGGCGGAATGTTCAGCGAGTTGGCGGTCGCCACGAACATCACGTCGGACAGGTCAAAGTCGACCTCGGCGTAATGATCGACGAAAGCGTGATTCTGTTCCGGATCCAGCACTTCCAGCAGTGCCGACGACGGATCGCCACGGAAGTCGGCGCCCATCTTGTCCACTTCGTCCAGCAGGAACAGCGGGTTCTTCACGCCGGCCTTGCTCATGTTCTGCAGCACCTTGCCCGGCATCGAGCCGATATAGGTACGACGGTGACCACGGATCTCGGACTCGTCACGCACGCCACCCAGCGCCATGCGCACGAACTTGCGGTTTGTGGCGCGCGCAATCGACTGCCCCAGCGAGGTCTTGCCCACGCCGGGCGGCCCGACCAGGCACAGGATCGGCGCCTTGAGCTTGTCGACACGCTTCTGCACCGCGAGGTATTCCAGGATGCGCTCCTTGACCTTTTCCAGGCCAAAGTGGTCTTCGTCGAGGATGGCTTCGGCGGCATCGATTTCCTTGCTTACCTTGGTCTTCTTCTTCCACGGCAGATCAAGCAGGGTTTCGATGTAGTTGCGCACCACGGTGGCTTCGGCGGACATCGGCGACATCATCTTGAGCTTTTTCAGCTCGGCCATCACCTTGTCCTTGGCCTCTTTCGTCATGCCGGCCAGCTTGATTTTTTTCTCAAGCTCATCAATCTCGCTGGCTTCGTCATCCTCCCCCAGCTCTTTCTGGATCGCTTTGACCTGCTCGTTCAGGTAGTACTCGCGCTGGCTCTTCTCCATCTGGCGCTTGACGCGGCCACGGATGCGCTTCTCCACCTGCAGGATGTCGATCTCGCTTTCCATCAGCCCCAGCAGGTGCTCGATGCGGACCTGGATGTCGAACATCTCCAGGATTTCCTGCTTCTGCTCCAGTTTCAGCGGCAGGTGCGCGACGATGGTATCGGCCAGGCGGCCGGCACGGTCGATGCCATTCAGCGAGGACAGGATCTCGCTCGGGATCTTCTTGTTCAGTTTGACGAACTGCTCGAACTGGGCCAGCAGCGCACGGCGCAGCGCTTCCACTTCGGCGGTGTCGGCGCCGTCCAGAGCAACCGGCGTGATGTCGGCAGTGAAATACTCATCGGCATCGCCATGCACCAGGTCGACCTTGGCACGCTGCCGGCCCTCGACCAGCACCTTGACCGTGCCGTCGGGCAGTTTGAGCATTTGCAGAATGGTCGCCACGGTGCCGATGGCATGCAGATCCTCGGCAGACGGTTCATCCTTGGAGGCCGAGCGCTGGGCTACCAGCAGGATTTGCTTGCCATCATCCATCGCCTTTTCCAGCGCACGGATGGACTTGGCACGCCCGACAAACAGGGGAATGACCATGTGGGGGAAGACAACGACATCGCGCAGCGGCAGCAGTGGCAGCGTGGCTTTATCAGTGAGTTCGGTGGTTTGGGGCATATCACCTAACCTTAACAGGGAGGAATTCAGTTGCGATTACAGATAAGGGCATGTTGACACTTATCAAGCATGCTAATGCAGATCGCTGCACTTTTAAAATAAAAAACCGCCGGTAACGGCGGTTTTCGGGGAGCGAGGAGCAATCAGGCGGACTGTGCCGTCTGGTCGTCAGTGTCCTGATAGATGAACAGCGGCTTGTCGCCCTTCTCGATCACCTTTTCGTCAACCACCACGCGGGTCACGCCATCCAGCGACGGCAGCTCGTACATGGTATCCAGCAGCGCACGCTCCAGAATTGAACGCAGGCCACGGGCGCCGGTCTTGCGGATCAGCGCCTGCTTGGCAATCAAGCGAAGCGCGGAAGGACGCACCTCGAGGTCAACCTTCTCCATCGAGAACAAACGCTGGTACTGCTTGATCAGCGCATTCTTCGGCTGGGTCAGGATATTGACCAGTGCCTCTTCGTCCAGCTCTTCCAGCGTCGCCACCACCGGCAGACGACCGATCAGCTCCGGAATCAGGCCGAAACGGATCAGGTCTTCCGGCTCGACATCCTGGAACAGCGCCGACAGCGATTTGCCGCCATCCTTGGAGGTCACTTCGGCACCAAAGCCGATGCCACCCTTTTCGGAGCGGCGACGGATGATCTTTTCCAGGCCATCGAACGCGCCACCGCAAATGAACAGGATATTGGTGGTATCGACCTGGATGAACTCCTGGTTCGGGTGCTTGCGGCCACCCTGCGGCGGTACCGAGGCAACCGTGCCTTCGATCAGTTTCAGCAAGGCCTGCTGCACGCCCTCGCCCGATACGTCGCGGGTGATGGACGGGTTTTCGGACTTGCGCGAAATCTTGTCGATTTCATCCAGATACACGATGCCGCGCTGTGCCTTTTCCGGATCGTAGTCGCACTTCTGCAGCAGCTTCTGGATGATGTGCTCGACATCCTCACCGACATAACCCGCTTCGGTCAGGGTGGTGGCATCGGCAATCACGAACGGTACGTCCAGCAGCCGCGCCAGTGTCTGCGCCAGCAGCGTCTTGCCGGAACCGGTCGGTCCGATCAGCAGGATGTTGCTCTTCGCCAGTTCGACGTCGTCCTTGCTGCTCGCCGTGTACAAACGCTTGTAGTGGTTGTACACCGCAACCGACAGGGTTTTCTTCGCCTGTTCCTGGCCGATGATGTGCTGGTCCAGGCTGGCGCGGATTTCCTGCGGCGTCGGCAACTTGGCCGCCACCTCTTCCGGCGTGGCCGCATCGCCCAGCTTGGCTTCCAGCTCTTCGTGAATGATGTCGGTACACAGGTCGACACATTCATTGCAAATGTAGACCTGTGGCCCGGCGATCAGACGCTGCACTTCGTGCTGGCTCTTGCCGCAGAAAGAGCAGTAAAGCAGTTTTTCGCTGTTTTTGTCAGCCATTCACACCATTCCCGAATTAGGCAGCCACTTCGGCACGCGAAGTCAGCACTTTGTCGATCAGACCGTAAGCCAGCGCCTGCTCCGCGGACATGAAATTGTCACGCTCGGTATCGGCCTGGATCTGTTCCAGCGCCTGACCAGTATGCTTGGCCAGCAATTCATTCATCAGCAATTTGGTTTTCACCAGTTCGCGCGCATGAATCTCGATATCGGTCACCTGACCGCTCAGACCGCCGCCATACAGCAACGGCTGGTGAATCATCACCCGGCTATGCGGCAGCGTGAAACGCTTGCCCTTGGCGCCGGCGGACAGCAGGAATGCACCCATGCTGGCGGCCTGGCCAATGCAGAGGGTCGAAATGTCCGGCTTGATGAAGTTCATCGTGTCGTAAATCGACATGCCGGCGGTAATCGACCCACCCGGGGAATTGATGTACAGATAGATGTCCTTGTCCGGGTTCTCCGACTCCAGGAACAGCATCTGTGCCACGACCAGATTGGCCGACTCATCGGTGACAGGCCCGACCAGGAAAATGATACGTTCCTTGAGCAGGCGGGAGAAGATGTCATAGGCGCGCTCGCCACGACCGCTCTGCTCCACCACCATGGGCACCAGCCCCAAACCTTGCGGTTCAATCATCGATTTCATCGACCTCTCCGGATTACAGTTGAATTATTGGCCGTTGTTGCCCATCAAGGCATCAAACGACAGTTCCTTCTCGACAACATTGGCACGGGACAGCACAAATTCAACCACGTTGTCTTCCAGAACCATCGAAGTCGGGCCTTCCAGGCGATCCGGGCTGGCGTAGTACCAGCTCAGCACGTCTTCCGGCTGCTCGTAGCTGTCGGCGAACTCTTCGATCATGGCCTTGACTTGCTCAGGCTTGGCTTCCAGCTTGTTGGCTTCCACCACTTCCGCCAGGATCAGGCCCAGAGCCACGCGGCGCTCGGCTTGCTGGGTGAACAGGTCTGCCGGCAGCGGCATGTCTTTCATGGCCATGCCTCGCTGTTCCAGGTCCTTGCGGGCCTGTTCCATCAGGCGGCCAACTTCCAACTCGACCAACGACTTCGGCAGCTCGATGGTGGTCGCATCCAGCAGCACCTGCATTACCGCTTCCTTGTTGCGGGCGGTCAGGCGACGCTTGACTTCACGCTCGACGTTCTTGCGGATTTCGGCGCGCATTTTGCTGATGTCGCCGTCGGCAATACCCAGCTGCTTGGCCAGCTCTTCGTTGACTTCCGGCAGTTGTGCTTCGGCAACGCTCTTCAGGGTGATGTCGAAGACTGCAGTCTTACCGGCAACATCCTTGCCATGGTAATCCTCAGGGAAGTTCACGGTCACGCTGACGGTTTCGCCTTCCTTCAGGCCTTTTACGCCGTTTTCGAAGTCAGCCAGCATCTGGCCCTGACCGATCATGAACGGGAAGTTTTCAGCGGAGCCGCCTTCGAAGGCCACGCCGTCGATGCTGCCCTTGAAGTCGATGATTACGCGATCCCCTTCGGCAGCCGCACGTTCAACGTGGTTGAAGCGGGTGCGTTGCTTGCGCAGGATGTCGATGGTCTTGTCGATTTCGGCGTCGGTTACTGGGGTGTTCGCCTTTTCAACGTCCTTGCCGGCCAGTTCGCCCACCACAACTTCCGGATAAACCTCGAAGGTAGCGGCAAACTTGAAGCTTTCGGCGTCGCCAGCGGCATCAACCGATTCAAAACGCGGGTAACCGGCTACGCGCAGCTTTTGCTCTACAGCAGCCTTGTAGAAACCTTGTTGCACTTGCTCGCCCAGCACTTCTTCACGAACCTGCGCGCCATAGTTCATTTCAACGATCTTGGCCGGGGCTTTGCCTGGACGGAAACCCTGAATTTTGGCCGTGCGTGCCACGCGCTTCAGGCGCTCGGCAACTTGTGCGTCGATTGCCGCCATTGGCAAGGCAATGCTCATGCGACGCTCAAGGCCGCTCAACGTTTCCAATTGTACTTGCATGTCCAATCCTTAGATTTAAAGGTGTGGGAGATTAAAGCCAGAGACAAAAAGCAAGATGGCGGAACATTTTACAAGAACCGGCTGAATCTGCTTTTTGCACCAATTCAGAGGTATTGCCGAAGGCGGATCAGTCAGGGCGCCGCCCCGCTCGCCCGCATTCTGGCGACAAAAGCAAGGGATGAGTATAGCACGCAGCCACCAAATGAACAGTGCATCGCGCTTGCGGCCAAGTGCGCACCAGTCCAGGTGCGTAAAAACAAAAAACCGCCGAAACCTTTGCTGTGCTTGGGTTTGAGCGGTTTAGTGTTTTCCATGAAGCAATGTAGTGGTGCGAAAGGAGAGACTCGAACTCTCACGCCTCGCGGCGCTGGAACCTAAATCCAGTGCGTCTACCAATTCCGCCACTTTCGCGACTCACTGCCTTGCTTCAGCAGAGTGCGCATAATAGTAGACAAGCCCACGCTAGGCAAGATCCCGCCCCAAATATTTTTTGATGGCGAAACTATCCTACAGGTATATTGTCCATGACCTGCATTACCCAAACAACAACAGCAAGGAGTCTCTTCGCCATGCAACCCAATTTGCACACCGCCTACCAAAGCACTGTACTGAGTGACAGCCGTCACAAGGTGCTGCGCAATACTTACGCCCTGCTTGGCCTGTCGATGATACCGACCGTCATCGGCGCGGCAGTGGGCGCCAACATGAGCTTCGCCTTCATGGCGGGCAGCCCGATCATGAGCATGATCGCCATCCTGGCGCTGTTCTACGGCCTGACCTTCGCCATCGAAGCCAACCGCAACAACGCACTGGGCGTGCCGCTGATGCTGCTGTTCACCCTGCTGATGGGCGTCCTGCTCGGCCCCTTGCTCCAAGCCGCGTTCAAGCTGACCAATGGCTCGCAGCTGATCATGGTTGCCGGCGGCGCAACCACGCTGGTTTTCGCCGTGATGGCTGGCATCGCCACCACTACCAAGCGTGACTTGAGCGGTATGGGCAAGTTCCTGATGGTCGGCGCCATCGTGCTGATGGTGGCCGTGGTTGCCAACATCTTCCTGCAGCTGCCGCTGATGTCGCTGGTGATTTCCGCCGCCTTCGCGCTGTTCAGCTCGCTGATGATCCTGTGGCAAGTCAAAACCATCGTTGATGGTGGCGAGACCAGCTACATTTCCGCGGCGCTGGGCATCTACATCAGCATCTACAACCTGTTCACCAGCCTGCTGCACCTGCTGATGGCTTTCGCTGGCGATCGCGACTAACCTCGCACCCGCCAACAACAACGCCGGCCACATGGCCGGCGTTTTTCATTTGCGGCCAACCTTGTGCCATCTGTTGGCACCATAAAAAACACCCCGCCGTGGCGGGGTGTTTGTCTGCTTAGCAGCGAACCGCTTAGCCGATCCAGCGACGGGCACTGGCGAACATGCGGAACCAGGCGCCGTTTTCGTCCCACTCCGCCGGATGCCAGCTGTTCTGCAGCGTGCGGAACACGCGCTCAGGGTGCGGCATCATGATGGTGAAGCGACCGTCCGGCGTGGTAACGCCGGTGATACCTGCCGGCGAGCCGTTCGGGTTCATCGGATAGGTCTCGGTCGGCTGGCCGTTGAAGTCCACGTAGCGCAGCGCGGTCAGCACCTGCTCCTGTGCGCCCGGGGCAAACACCGCGCGGCCTTCGCCGTGCGACACCACCACCGGCAGCTTGGAGCCGATCATGTCCTGCAGGAAGATCGATGGCGATTCGGTGACTTCCACCATCGCGAAACGGGCTTCGAACTGCTCGGAAGCGTTGCGGTTCAGCTTCGGCCAGTACTGCGCGCCCGGAATGATGTCCGACAGGTTGGACATCATCTGGCAACCGTTGCACACCCCCAGTGCGAAGGTGTCGCCGCGACCGAAGAAGGCCTCGAACTGCTCGCGCGCCTGCGCGTTGAACAGGATGCTCTTCGCCCAGCCCTCGCCGGCGCCCAGCACGTCGCCGTAGCTGAAGCCGCCGCACGCCGCCAGACCCTTGAAGTCGGCCAGCTGGATACGGCCGGCGATCACGTCGGACATGTGCACATCGACCGCCTCGAAACCGGCGCGGGTAAACGCCGCACCCATCTCGATCTGGCCGTTGACGCCCTGCTCGCGCAGGATGGCGATGCGCGGACGTGCGCCGGTGGCGATGAACGGCGCCGCCGGATTGTCCTTGGTGTCGAAAGTCAGCTCGGCGAACAGGCCGCGCGAAGCGGTGTCGGCGATCTGTGCGTACTCGCTGTCGGCGCCGGCAGGGTTGTCACGCAGGCGTTGCAGACGGTAGCTGGTCTCGGACCAGGCTTGCTGCAGCGCGACGCGCGATTCGGCCAGCACCACTTCTTCGCCATGCAACAGGGTCAGGGTGTTGTCGTCGGTCGGCACGCCGATGACGCTGGTTTCGGCGCCGAGACCGGCGGCGGCAAAGCGCGCCAGCACTTCGTCGATCTGGTCGACGGCAACCTGCATCACCGCGCCCAGCTCTTCGTTGAACAGCACGGCATTGACGTTGGCCGCAGTGTCGTCAGTCAGTACCGACAACTCGACTTGTGCACCAAGGTGACCAGCGAAGCACATTTCCGCCAGCGTGGCGAACAGGCCGCCGTCGGAGCGGTCGTGGTAGGCCAGCAGCAGTTCATCTTGTACCAGCGACTGGATGGTATGGAAGGCAGCAGCCAGTTTGGCCGCCTGATCCACGTCCGGTGTCTGGCCGTTCATGTCGTTCCACACCTGGCCGAAGATCGAACCGCCGAGACGGTTGCGACCGGCGCCCAGATCCAGCAGCAGCAGCGCGCTGTCGGCGGCCTGCAGCTGCGGTGTCACCGTCTTGCGCACGTCAGCCACCGGGGCAAACGCGGAGATGATCAGCGACAGCGGTGCGGTCACCGATTTCTTCTCGCCCTGGTCTTCCCATACCGTCTTCATCGACAGCGAATCCTTGCCTACCGGAATGCTGACGTCGATGTCGATACAGATGTCGGACACCGCTTTCACGGTGGCGTACAGATTGGCATCCTCGCCCGGGTGGCCGGCAGCGGCCATCCAGTTGGCGGACAGTTTGACGTTGCCCAGCTCGCCGACGTTGGCCGCAGCCAGGTTCAGCAGCGACTCGCCCACCGACATGCGGCCGGCGGCCGGCGCCGAGAACAACGCCGCCGGCGTGCGCTCGCCCATCGCCATCGCCTCGCCCTTGGTGGTGTTGAAGCCCATCGCGGTCACGGCCACGTCAGCCACTGGCACCTGCCACGGGCCGACCATCTGGTCGCGCGCGGTCATGCCGCCCACGGTACGGTCGCCGATGGTGATCAAGAAGGACTTGTCGGCCACGGTCGGGTTGCGCAGCACGCGGTACGCCGATTCCTTGGTGTCGTATTGCGCGGCGTCGAAGGCGTCGGTCACCACGACACGGGTAGTCACGTCGCGGGTCATGCGCGGCGGCTTGCCCAGCAGCACTTCCAGCGGCATGTCGACCGGGTTGTTGTCGAAATGATCGTCACGCACCTGCAGGTGGCCGTCATCAGTGGCCACGCCCAGCACCGCGAACGGGCAACGCTCGCGCTCGCAGATGGCGGTGAACAGCTCCAGATCGGCCGGCATCACGGCCATCACGTAGCGCTCTTGCGATTCGTTGGACCAGATCTGCATCGGGGTCATGCCTTTTTCTTCCAGATGCACCTTGCGCAGATGGAAGATGGCACCACGACCGGCGTCGTTCACCAGCTCCGGGAAGGCATTGGACAGGCCACCGGCACCGACGTCGTGAATCGACACGATCGGGTTGGCCGCGCCGCGCTGCCAGCAGCGGTCGATCACTTCCTGGCAACGGCGTTCGATTTCCGGGTTGCCACGCTGTACCGAATCAAAGTCCAGGTTTTCGCTGTTGGCACCGGTGTCCATCGACGATGCCGCACCGCCGCCGAGACCGATCAGCAGGCTCGGGCCGCCAAGCTGGATCAGCAGCGCGCCTTCCGGAATCTCGTTCTTGAAGATCTGCTGTTCCTGGATGCTGCCCAGGCCGCCGGCGATCATGATCGGCTTGTGGTAGCCGCGACGCTCGCCCTGGAAGTTGTCTTCAAAGGTGCGGAAGTAGCCGGCCAGGTTCGGGCGGCCGAATTCGTTGTTGAACGCGGCGCCGCCGATCGGGCCTTCGAGCATGATGTCGAGTGCCGAGGCGATGCGACCCGGTTTGCCGTAGCTGGCGTCTTCCCACGGCTGCTGGAAGCCGGGAATGTTCAGGTTGGAGACAGTGAAACCGGACAGGCCAGCCTTCGGGCGCGAGCCGCGACCGGTAGCGCCTTCGTCACGGATTTCGCCACCGTTACCGGTCGAGGTACCGGGGAACGGCGAGATCGCGGTCGGGTGGTTGTGCGTTTCCACTTTCATCAGAATGTGGGTCGGCTCTTCGCTGTAGGCGTAGGTATTGCTGTCCGGCTGCGGATAGAAGCGCTCGATGGTGGCGCCGTCGATTACCGAGGCGTTGTCCTTGTAGGCCACGCGGGTGCCTTGCGGATGCGCGTCGTGGGTGTCACGGATCATGCGGAACAGCGACTTGCCCTGCTCTACGCCATCAACGATGAACTGCGCATTGAAAATCTTGTGACGGCAGTGCTCGGAGTTAGCCTGCGCGAACATCATCAGTTCGACGTCGGTCGGATTGCGCTCCAGCTTGATGAAGTTTTCGACCAGATAGTCGACTTCATCCGGCGACAGTGCCAGGCCCATGTCAAGGTTGGCCGCATCCAGCGCCGCTTTGCCGCCGCCGAGAATATCGACGGTGGACAGCGGTTGTGGCTCGATGTGCACGAACAGGCGCTCGGCATCGGCCAGCGACGGCAGCACGGTTTCGGTCATGCGATCGTGCAAGAGGCCCGCCAGACGTTGACGAGCCTCTTCGGTCAATGGGGTGGCCGCGGTGATGTGGAAGGCAATACCGCGCTCGATGCGCAATACCTGCTCCAGACCGCAGTGGCGTGCGATATCGGTAGCCTTGGAAGCCCATGGCGACAGCGTGCCAAGACGCGGCGTAACCAGGAAAAGATCGCCGGTAGGCTGCTGCGCCAGCGGCGGTTCGCCGTAGGTCAGCAATTTTTCCAGCACGGCGACTTGCGCCTCGCTCAGTGGCGCTTCACTTTCGGTAAAGTGCCAGTACTCTGCCGCAATAGTCAGATCGGGTAGACCTGCTTCGCGAGCAACAGCAAGAAGTTTATCGAGTCGGAACTGGGACAGGGCGACACCGCCCCGCAGCTTGAGAACGTGCGACATTGGATACCCGCAACAATGAAGACAAGGATCAGGGAAGCGCGTCATAATACACGAAACCCCCTGTCTTTATAAGGCCAGAATTCGTATTTTGTCTGACAGCAGGCGCCGTTCGAACGCGCTTACCCGCAAAAATTCAAGGAGTTACTTCAATGAAGAAAGTCGAAGCGATCATCAAGCCGTTCAAACTGGACGAAGTGCGCGAAGCGCTGTCCGAAATCGGCATCAATGGCCTGACCGTCACCGAGGTCAAGGGCTTCGGCCGCCAGAAGGGACACACCGAACTGTATCGCGGTGCCGAGTACGTGGTCGACTTCCTGCCCAAGGTCAAGATTGAGGTCGTCATCGCCGACGATCTGGTGGAACGCGCCATCGAATCCATCGTCAGCACCGCCCGCACCGGCAAGATCGGCGACGGCAAGATTTTCGTGACCGCGGTGGAACAGGTGGTCCGTATCCGCACCGGCGAAACCAACGAAGACGCGGTATAAGCCACTGACACAGCAAGGAAAAACGGCACCCGCGGGTGCCGTTTTTCATGGCGCCAAGGTTGGCCGCAAGGGCATCAGCCCCAGAACTTCCACCACGACTGCTCGCGCACCTGCCACGGTGTCTGCAGATAGTTGCTCTGCGGGAAGTTCAGCTGCAGCACACGACGGGCATCGGCCGCCATGTCCTTCATCCCCAGCTGCTCGTAGGCCACCACGATGATGGCCAGCGCCTCTTCATTGTGGCCGGTGTTGGCGTACTCCTTCACCACCGTCTGCGCGCGGTTGATGGCCGCCAGCCAGGCGCCACGCTTCATATAGTAGCGGGCGACGTGCACTTCGCTAGCGCCCAGCGCGTTGATCAGGCGCACCATCTTCTCGGTGGCATCAGCGCTGTACTGGCTCTGCGGGAAGCGCGCCACCAGCTCCTGGAAGGCCTGGTACGATTCGCGCGCCGCTTTCGGGTCGCGCTCGCTCATGTCCTGACCGGACAGGCGCGACATCCACGAGCTGTCCTCGTTGAAGTACACCAGACCCTTCAGGTAGTACATGTAGTCCAGGTTCGGATGCGACGGATACAGGCGGATGAAGCGGTTGGCCGAGGCAATCGCCAGCTCCGGCTCGGCATCCTTGTAATGGGTATAGGCTTCGTCCATCAGCGCCTGCTGCGCGTAGCGCCCGTACGGGAAGCGCGCCTGCAAGGTTTCATACAGTTTCAGCGAACGCTGATAGTTGCCACCATCCAGCTCTTCACGCGCCGTGGCGTAGATGCGTTCTACTGTCCAGCCGCGGGTTTCATCTTTGGTGTCCACCGTGGCGCAACCTGCCATCAACACGACGGCCAGCAAGGCTACAAAACTATTTTTCATGAGGTGTCCTTGTTTGACTGCCGTCGATTATAACCAAAACAGCATTTTGCGCACCCCCGCCGTTTCGGGCGGCGCGCAAACAGCAACGGGACAATCCCGCCCGACTCCTTTAAAATCACCCGATTTACCTCACGCCAGCAAAGACATGAACGAACACGACACCCATCCCGACGAGCTACTGGACGACGAAACCCTGGATAGCGAAGCGGAAACCGGCGGCGAGGCCAAACAGTTTACCGTGCCTTACGAGCTGTCCGGCGAACGCCTGGACGCCGCACTGGCCAAGATGCTGCCGGACTACTCGCGCAGCCGCATGACCCAATGGATCAAGGACGACAAGGTCAGCGTCGACGGCAAGCACGTACCCGGCAAGACCAAGCTGCTGGGCGGCGAGATCGTGCGCGTGGAAGTGGTTGCCGCACCGGAAGCGCTGTCCTACGTGCCGGAAGACGTACCCTTCCCGGTCATCTATGAAGACGAGCACCTGCTGGTGGTCAACAAGCCGGCCGGCATGGTGGTCCATCCGGCGGTCGGCAACTGGAGCGGCACCCTGCTCAACGGCCTGCTGTTCCGCCATCCGGAACTCGCGCACATTCCGCGCGCCGGCATCGTGCACCGCCTCGACAAGGACACCTCCGGCCTGATGGTGGTCGCCAAGACGCTGCAGGCGCAGACCGACCTGGTACGCCAGCTGCAGGCGCGCACCGTGAAGCGCATCTACCGCGCGGTCGCCACCGGCGTGGTGCCCTACGACGGCAAGATCGAAACCCTGATCGGCCGTGACCCGCACAACCGCCTGCGCATGGCGGTGGTGCGCTTCGGAGGAAAGCCGGCGATCACCCACCTGCGCGTACTGGAACGCTACGACGACTTCAGCTACGTGGAATGCAAGCTGGAAACCGGCCGCACCCACCAGATCCGCGTACACATGAAGGAAGCCAAGCACCCGCTGGCCGGCGATCCGCTGTACGGCAACGCCCGCCACCACGGCAGCGAAGCCGTCGACGAAGCGGTGCGCAGCCTCGGCCGCCAGGCGCTGCACGCCTACAAGTTGTCTCTGGTGCACCCGGTTACCGGTGCCACCCACAGCTGGAGCGCGCCGCTGCCGGACGACATGAAGGCGCTGCTGGCGATCCTGCGCGACGAGCGCGAGATCAAGCTGAACAAGGCCAAGGCGCAGACGCCGCTCGGCGCGGCGATGGAAGACGACGACGATGACTGGGACGAGGACGACTACGATGTGGAAACCCATTACATCCGCTGACACCCCCGCCGAGCCGGCCGATCTGTCGTGGCGTGAGGCCGGCTGGCCGCTGGCTGGCAAGGTCGGCACGCTGATCACCAGCCGTGACGGCGGCGTCAGCCCGCCACCCTACGCCAGCCTGAACCTGGGCGACCACGTCGGCGACACTGCGGCCAACGTCGCCGCCAACCGCGCCCGCGTGCGCGAACGGCTGCCGGCGGAACCGGCCTGGCTGCAGCAGGTGCACGGCATCGCCGTGGTCGACGCCGCCACGGTCACCCCCGGTCAGCCACCGCAGGCGGACGCCAGCTTCAGCCGCACCCCCGGCGCGGTGTGCTGCATCATGACCGCCGACTGCCTGCCGGTACTGCTGGCCGATCGCGCCGGCAGCGTGGTCGGCGCCGCCCACGCCGGCTGGCGCGGCCTGCTGAACGGCGTCATCGAAGCCACCGTCAGAGCAATGAACGAGCCTGCGGCCAACCTTGTCGCCTGGCTCGGCCCCGCCATCGGCCCGGACGCGTTCGAAGTGGGCGCCGAAGTGCGTGACGCCTTCCTCGCCCACGACGTGCACGCGGTGCAGGCGTTCGACCCGATCGGCGACGACAAATACCTGGCAGACATCTACCTGCTGGCACGGCAACGGCTGGCGGCCATCGGCATCACGGAAGTCTACGGTGGCGACGAGTGCACGGTGATCGACCGCGAGCGCTACTTCTCCTACCGCCGCGACGGCGTCACCGGCCGCATGGCCAGCCTCATCTGGCTCAAACCGTAAACAAGAACACCAGATATTGTGGTCAACGGGCAGCTGCGGCTGCCCTTTTTCTTTGGCAAAACGTCGCATCCATGCCACATCGCTATGATGTTGCAATGAAATGACAGCCGGCGCGGCAGCGGCAAACCCTTGTCTTTGCAAGGCATCCGCCAGCGGCGCCACAAGTGCCGAAAATTCCCGAAAATATTTCTGCCGCCGCAAAGCCAATAACGGCGCGGGTTTGCGCGTTTCCGTCGCCTGTCAAGACTTGTTCGGCACCGCCTTAACCACTAGAATTTGCGCCATTCTCGCGTCACGACAGTACATCTTGTGTTTGTACACAGCTCGCGCACAGCTTTTCAACAGAGTTGTCCACAACCGTGACAAACCCGAGCAACGCGGGCCACCCACCCGGCCAACCCGGGGCCGTCCGCTGTTGCAAGGCAGGCCGCAGGGTCATCCGAACAACCCCACCCCACCACGAGGGAAACATGACAATGCAAACCACTACTTTTGACGGACAAATGGCTGCCGAACTGGGCCGCGCCGCCGCTCCCCAGGACGACTATAGCCAGTACAAGACCATCCGCCGCAACGGCGCCGTGGTCGCGTTCGAGCCGGTCAAGATCTCCATCGCCATGACCAAGACCTTCCTCGCGGTAATGGGCGCCCAGGGTGCCAACTCCGCCAGCATCCGCGACAAGGTCGCGCAGCTGACCGAAGGCGTGGTCAGCGCGCTGATGCGTCGCAAGCCGGAAGGCGGCGCCATCCACATCGAAGACATCCAGGACCAGGTTGAACTGTCGCTGATGCGCTCCGGCGAACACGACGTCGCCCGCGCCTACGTGCTGTACCGCGAGCAGCGCACCCAGGAGCGCGCCGCTCGTGGCGAAGCACTGCACCAGATCCAGATCAACGTGATCCGCAAGGACGGCCGCAAGCAGCCGCTGGACGTGGCCCGCCTGCGCGCCAGCATCGAATCCGCCTGCCAGGGCCTGGCCGCCACCGACGTGGACGCCATCCTGTCCGAGACACTGAAGAACATCTACGACGGCGTGCCGGAAGAAGAAGTCAACAAGTCCGCCATCCTCGCCGCCCGTGCGCTGATCGAGCAGGATCCGGCCTACGACTACGTGACCGCCCGCCTGCTGCTGGGCAACATCCGCCTCGAGATCCTCGGCGAAGCCATCGCCCAGGAAGAAATGGGCAGCCACTACCCGCTGTACTTCCCGACCTTCATCAAGAAAGGGATCGAGGCAGAACTGCTGGACGAAAAGCTGGCCGAATTCGACCTGAAAAAACTCGGCGCCGCACTGAAGCCGGAACGTGACCTGCAGTTCGGCTACCTCGGCCTGCAAACCCTGTACGACCGCTACTTCCTGCACATCGACGGTACCCGCATCGAAATGCCGCAGGCGTTCTACATGCGCGTCGCCATGGGCCTGGCACTGAACGAAGTGGACCGCGAAAACCGCGCCATCGAGTTCTACAACGTGCTGTCCAGCTTCGACTTCATGTCGTCGACCCCGACCCTGTTCAACGCCGGCACCCGTCGCAGCCAGCTGTCCAGCTGCTACCTGACCACCATCGCCGATGACCTCGACGGCATCTACGAAGGCATCAAGGAAAACGCGCTGCTGTCCAAGTTCGCAGGCGGCCTCGGCAACGACTGGACGCCGGTGCGCGCCATGGGCAGCCATATCAAGGGCACCAACGGCAAATCGCAAGGCGTGGTACCGTTCCTGAAAGTGGTCAACGACACCGCCGTCGCGGTCAACCAGGGTGGCAAGCGCAAGGGCGCGGTATGTGCCTACCTGGAAACCTGGCACGCCGACATCGAGGAATTCCTCGAACTGCGCAAGAACACCGGTGACGACCGTCGCCGCACCCACGACATGAACACCGCCAACTGGATTCCGGACCTGTTCATGAAGCGGGTGATGGAAGGTGGCGAGTGGACGCTGTTCTCGCCGTCCGAAACCCCGGATCTGCACGACCTGTTCGGCCAGGCCTTTGAAAAAGCCTACGTCGCCTACGAAGCCAAGGGCCGTCGCGGCGAGCTGAAAGTGTTCAAGCAGATCCCGGCGCTCACCCTGTGGCGCAAGATGCTGACCATGCTGTTCGAGACCGGCCACCCGTGGGTGACGTTCAAGGACCCATGCAACATCCGCAGCCCGCAGCAGCACATGGGCGTGGTCCACAGCTCCAACCTGTGCACCGAGATCACCCTGAACACCAACGACGACGAAATCGCCGTCTGCAACCTGGGTTCGGTCAACCTGTCGCGCCACATGAAGGACGTGGGCGGCAAGCTGGAGCTGGACACCGAGAAGGTGGCCCGTACCGTGCGCGTGGCACTGCGCATGCTGGACAACGTCATCGACATCAACTTCTACCCGGTGAAGAAGGCGCGCAACTCCAACCTGAAGCACCGTCCGGTCGGCATGGGCATCATGGGCTTCCAGGACTGCCTGCACCAGATGCGCATCGCCTACGCCTCCGACGCGGCGGTGGAATTCGCCGACGTATCGATGGAAGCCGTCGCCTACTACGCCTACCTCGCCTCTACCGAGCTGGCCGAAGAGCGTGGCCGCTACCCGTCGTACAAGGGTAGCCTGTGGGATCGCGGCATCCTGCCGCACGACAGCATCAACCTGCTGGCGGCCGAGCGCGGCGGCTACCTGGAAGTGGACCGCAGCGAGCGCATGGACTGGAGCGTGCTGCGCAAGCGCATCGCCGAGCACGGCATGCGTAACAGCAACTGCCTGGCCATCGCCCCGACCGCGACCATCGCCAACATCATCGGCGTGTCCGCCTCGATCGAGCCGACCTACCAGAACCTGTTCGTGAAATCCAACCTGTCCGGCGAATTCACCGTCACCAACGAATACCTGGTGCGTGACCTGAAGAAACTGGGCCTGTGGGACGAAGTGATGGTCGCCGACCTGAAATACTTCGACGGCAGCTTGGGCCGCATCGACCGCGTACCGGCCGAGCTGAAAGCCATCTACGCCACCGCGTTCGAAGTGGACCCGAAATGGCTGGTGGACGCCGCCTCGCGTCGCCAGAAGTGGATCGACCAGGCGCAATCGCTGAACCTGTATCTGGCCGGCGCATCGGGCAAGAAACTGGACGAGCTGTACAAGTACGCATGGATTCGTGGCCTGAAAACCACCTACTACCTGCGCACCCTGGGCGCCAGCTCCGCGGAGAAATCCACCGGTCGTGGCGGCGAGCTGAACGCCGTGGCCTCGGCTCCGGTTGCTGCCGCAGCGGAAGTGGACAACACCCCGGCCACCGACGCCAAGTTCTGCTCCATCGACAACCCTGACTGCGAGAGCTGCCAGTAAGTTGTCCCCGCGTGGGCACGGCCGCAAGGCTGTGTCCCGCCCAAGGTTGGCCGCATGCGGCCAACCTTCATCCCTCAGCCGCTTCCCGCGAGGCGGCTGAGGGATGAGCCGAACCCGGCAAGCTGTCGGCCAGTCCAAGCAGCAGGAACAAGTCGTCAAGGAGAGCACCATGCGCCACTTACCGACACTATGTGCCGTCGCCCTGCTGGCAGGCTGCACCACCATGGCCGACACCCTGCACGGGTCGCTGACGCCGCCCGCGGGCCTGGGCTACGCCGTGTTTTCGATGACCGTGCGCACCTACGCCGCCGATCAGGCCAGCGCCGGCATCAGCTGGCTCGGGCTGGACAACGAACGCTACGGCAACGTCAGCGCCAACTTCGGCACCGACACCGTATTCGGCGCCGCTGGCATGAGCCCGGTGGACGGCAAGCTGCAACTGCTGCCGCTACCGCCCGGGCGCTACCAGCTGCAGGACGGCTACGGCCGCTGGAACGACCGCGAAGAATGGTGGCAGATGAACTCGCGCTACGCCCGCTTCGTGCTGAACAAGCCGTTTGAAGTGCGCGCCGGCGAAACCGTCTACTTAGGCGAGGTGCGCTTCAATCTGGACAATCTGCCGGATGTCGATTTTCTCGACTCGCGACAGCGCGACTACGGCCACATGCAGCGGGTGTGGAAGGTGAACAGCCTGGACGGCGTGATCGCCCGCCCATTCAGCGGCAAGGCCGGGCGCAGCAACTGAATCACCGGTGACAGCCACACGCTGCCACCTGAAAAACAGGCGGCCAACACAAGGTTGGCCGCAAGCAAAACTTGAACACTTAAAGAATTACTGGAGCCTACATGCTGAGCTTTGAAGACCCGATCCCGACCGCAACCCCGGCCAACACCCTGGACACCCACGGCACCAAGCGCGTCAGCGCCGCCGACAAGCGCGTGATCAACGGCACCACCGACGTCAACCAGCTGGTACCGTTCAAGCACAAATGGGCGTGGGAAAAATACCTGGCCCAGTGCGCCAACCACTGGATGCCGCAAGAAGTGAACATGCAGCGCGACATCGAACAATGGAAAACCGGCCAGCTGACCGAAGACGAAATGCGCATCGTCAAGCGCAACCTCGGCTTCTTCGTCACCGCCGATTCGCTCGCCGCCAACAACATCGTGCTCGGCACCTACCGCCAGATCACCAGCCCGGAATGCCGCCAGTTCCTGCTGCGCCAAGCCTTCGACGAAGCCATCCACACCCACGCCTACCAGTACATCGTGGAAAGCCTGGGTCTGGACGAAGGCGAAGTGTTCAACGCCTACAACGAAATCAAATCCATCCGTGACAAGGATGAATTCCTGCTGCCGTTCATCAACGTGCTGTGCCACCCGGAATTCAAGACCGGCACCCTGGAAACCGACCAGACCCTGCTGAAATCGCTGATCGTGTTCGCCTGCATAATGGAAGGCCTGTTCTTCTACGTCGGCTTCGTGCAGATCCTGGCGCTGGGCCGCCAGAACAAGATGACCGGCGCCGCCGAACAGTACCAGTACATCCTGCGCGACGAGTCCATGCACTGCAATTTCGGCATCGACCTGATCAACACCATCAAGCTGGAACAGCCGGAAGTGTGGACCGAAGAATTCAAGGCCGAGATCACCGAGCTGTTCAAGCACGCGGTCGAGCTGGAATACGCCTACGCCGAAGACACCATGCCGCGCGGTGTGCTGGGCCTGAACGCCAGCATGTTCAAGGAATACCTGCGCTTCATCGCCAACCGCCGCATGCAGCAGATCGGCCTGGAGCAGCTGTTCCCCGGCGTGAACAACCCGTTCCCGTGGATGAGCGAAATGATCGACCTGAAGAAAGAAAAGAATTTCTTTGAGACGCGAGTGACCGAATATCAGACTGGCGGGGCTTTGAGCTGGGATTAAGAAAAGCGCCACCGTCGAGCGACACATATGCTTGCCAGAACGACAGATAAGTTTACACTCGACGACACATAAAAACGTTTCTAAACCCTTATAGTTAAATTTAATTGCACATTTCTTTGTTTCAACATTTCCAAAAGCTAGGAGGTAGTATGAGCATTAAAGATGTAATCGCTTCTGCTGGCAAAAATCTTCATACCATCATAATTACCGCGAAGGAAGATGATGGAAGTGTTGAGACTAGAGAGGCCGAACCATATAGCTACCGCATAAAGGGTGGTGATGAAAAATTCTTTTGCTACGATATAGTTAGGCAAGGCATTAGAAATTTTCACGTATCAAATATTATTGCTGTCGAAGAAACGCAAAATATTTTTTCGCCTCGGTGGCCTGTAGAGGTTTGATTGCCAACTGGCACAATGATGGCACCCTAAAAACAAAGCCCGCAATTGCGGGCTTTGTTTTTTTATATGGAGGAAAGTAATTCGAGCAGCAGGGAGAAATTAAGGAATCAGGGGCGAGAAAACTTTCTTTAATATATCTGCAATCCCCTTCGGCACCCCACTCCAATCATCCGCCCACTTTGTTGTCTCGACAAATGCCTTATACGGCTTTTCTGACGATGGAGGGGCATAGCCAAGAACATCCTCAACACACTCGTGCAGCTGTGTTACCTTATCAGAATTTCCAACGGCAGTTGCAATTGGCACGTTAAATTTTTCCGCATCAGCCACCCCGGAATCCCTATCATGAATTACATGATAATCGACCCCTAGTGCATTAAAATACTTTGCAAGACCAATTATTGCCCCCTTGCCCCGGGCTTTAATTACTTCAAAGTTGGTGTTTATTTTATTTCTTACAGGATCAGGAAGTCTTCTGATTGCCTCCCTAATAACAATATCTTCCGTATCCCCTTCTACAATTACCACTTTCTTAGTGAAAAAAGCTCTTGCAACATAATCATCAAACTTTAAGAGCATTTTTACGTAGCTCTTGTTGTTATCTTCAAGTTTTTTATACTCGTCAGTTACGCTGAACGGCAAAACATTTGAATGCTTATCAACGTATGAAAATTTATTAAGTATCTGTCTAGGATTTCGAGATATGTCGATCATATATGGCGAGTGCGTAGTGGCTACAATTTGTGAGGAGCCACTTGATAGTGCATAAATCGCATCTCTCATTTGATTAGCTGCGCTTGGATGAAGATATATCTCTGGCTCCTCAAATCCAATAATCAAACTCCTTGCATCATTGTCAGCTCTTTTGTTTAGCCAATTTTGGCGATATCTTAACAACCCAAATACGGCTGAGCGCACCATCCCGGTGCCTTGTTGGTCGACAGATGTTTTGACATTGCTTGACATTTGAATATCAAAGCTCGGCACCAAAACCTTATCGGGATTGCTAAGATCGGCAACTGCATGTAGCTGCGCTTCAGGAAACACACCACTCAATACATCATTGAGCTCAGACATCATGCGTCCAAACTCTGAAGTAGAATCTGCTGGATCAAGCTCGGCTGCAAGATTATTTAGGTGTGTTTGTGCAGCAAGGTAGTTTGGAGATCTGTCGCGGACTTCTTCAAACAGCTCACTCAGGGTTTTCCCGAGAACGCCTTTTTTGGCGTCTTGAATTTCATGTATAGATGGCTCCGCGGGAATAAATAAGAATTTAGGTAATTTATTTAATACATTCCCAGGGATGCCACCAGGATTGACAAACCACTCTTCGTCGTCTGAGATGTCCCAAATATCATCTATAGCTTGAAGCTTGTTGGCATCGGCTTTTGCAATGTTTTTGTCAAGATCCTCAAATAGAGATTTAACCAGACCTTCATCAATTCCCGCAGAAATAAATTCGCTTGGTTTTTTGAGTTTTTCAAACCCCGCCTTGAGACTTCTTTTTCGACTTTTTAATTCGATAACAACTTCTTTGCCAACTTCATATGTTTTTCTGTAAAAAATACACAACCCACTTTCTTCTTGCCCCTCTGGAACGGCATATGAAAAAATCCTCCCTTTAAATCCTCGCCAATTTCTTGCCTCTTCTGGCAAATTTCTAAATTCCGCCTCAAAAACAACTTTGGAATCAATCATGATTGTCGACCCTGTTTCAGGGTCAATTTCTGAATAAAACTCGGATGGCGGTATTTGCTTAAGGCTTGACAGCAAATAATCAATAGCTATTAGCGTCGAGCTTTTTCCTGCATTATTTGCCCCAATCAAAAACGTTGCATCGCCAAATTGAATTTCAGCATTTCTAATTCGACGAAACCCTTCAATCTTCAGTTTGCTTAGCTTCATATGCCATCCTATCAATAATTAAAAATTAACTTCCAAGGTTGAAAATCCAGCTCCGGACGTTTTTTTCACTGCAACTTGCAAAGCAATTCTATTTTTCATTCCTTCAACATGGCTAATAACACCAATCATCTTGCCAGTAGAGTTAATGACATCGAGAGCATCTAGTGCAATCTCTAAAGTGTCACTATCCAATGTTCCAAAGCCCTCATCCAAAAACAGTGAATCAATAGAAGTCTTGTGACTAACCAGATCGGACAGGGCCAAAGCCAACGCCAGGCTGACCAGGAAGCTCTCACCGCCGGACAAAGTACGGGTATCACGGCTGACGTCGGCTTGCCAGGTATCCACAATTTCCAGTTCCAACTCGCCGCTGCTCTTGCGCTGCAAGAGATAGCGCCCGTGCAGCCGCTCCAGATGACGGTTGGCCAGATGCATCAGATGGTCCAGTGTTAGCCCTTGGGCAAACTTGCGGTATTTGTCACCCTCTTTCGAACCAATCAGGCTGTTGAGCCGCTGCCAGATATCGGCATCGGCAGCCTGCTGTTCAATTTGATGGAATAGAGCCTGTTGGTTGTCGCGGCGCTGCGCGTCGTCCCGGAGCAAGGCATTCAAAGCACCCTGTTCGCTGGACAGGGTTTGTCGCTGCCCGTCTTGGGCTGCCAGCGCTTCATCCAACTCGATCAGGCCGAGCGGTGTGCGATTCTGCTGCTGCAGAGCATGCAGGGTGGCGTCTGCACTTTGGCGCACTGCAGTGCTGCGTTCCAGCGCTTGCGTCAGCTGTTGCTGCCAGCTACGCAGGCGTTGGCGCTCCTCTGTCGGCAGCAGTGCCAGCAGGAAGGTATTGGTATCGTCGAAGGGGCTGGTTTGCAGTGCAGCTGACCAAGCGGCCTCAGCCTCGCTGTACTGCTGATGCAGTAAGGCCAGGTCAGTGCTCAACTGAGTTTGCTGGCCCTGCAGATTAGCGATCTGTGCAGTCAGCACCTCTACCAGGTCGGTGTAGCGGGCAAAGGATGGCTCGTCGATCTCCGGTTTGGCCTGGCCGGTTGGAGCTTCGACATCCAGTTTGCTCCAACGGAGCTGCCAGCCTTCGGCAAGGTTGGTTGTCTGCTCAAGATGATTTTGCAGCTTGAGCAGCTCAGCCTGCTGCAATTGCTGTGCACGCTGCCTCGTTTGCCATACCTGCCAGTCCTGCTGTCGATCGGCCAGCCAATGCGCCATGTCATCTGCCACGACAAAGCCACTGTCAGCAATGGCAGCTTGCAGTTGCTTGCGGGCCTGTTGCGCCGAATTGCTTGCCTGTTCTTGCTGTGTGGTAAGCGCCTTTACGCCTTGCATGGCATGCTGACAGGCCTGCTGTAGCAGCTCGTATTGCTTCCCTGCTTCCTGCAACGCTTGGGCGCTGCGGTGAGCCAGCTGCTGGGCCACTACCAGGTCCTGTTCTGCCTGCTCCGCTTGCGCCAACTGGGCTTTCAATTTGGCGTCATGCTGTTCTGCCTTAGCCAGCTCTTGCTGCAGTGTGTCTTCCTGCTGCCAGTCGTTGTCACCTAGCCCCAGCGGCGTAGCCTGGTCGCGCCAGGCCGTAGCGGCCTGCCGCTGTGCCTGCTCCAGCACCTGCAGTGCTTCCTGCTGCTGTTGCAAACGACCTTCCAGCTTGGCCTGCTCGCCCTTGGCCGAATTGCCTTGCTCTTCCAGCTGCGCGAGCGCAGCCTCTTTTTCCTGAAGGGTACGCTCGGTATCAGACACGCTCAGCTGCTGGTAGGTCTGGATGCCAGGGTGTTCGTGCGAGCCACACAAGGGGCAGGCCTCACCCGGCTGCAGCGCAGCGCGGTGTGCTTCCAGGCTCTGGATGCGTTGCTCCTGTGCCAGCAGCCGGCGTTTGTCGTCTACCTGTTCCTTCAACTGGCGGTAGTCCCGGCGCAGAGTGTCGAGCAACGCTTGCTGAGCAGTCATTTGCTGCCGGGTATCAGTGATTGCGGCGTGCTGCTGTACTTGCTGACTGGCATGTTGGCGCTGCTGTGCAGCCAACTGCGATAGTTGCCGCCAGGACTGCAGCTGTTGCTGTGCGCCCATCCAGCTAGCGCGCAGTTCAGCAAGTGTTTGGCCGTGGCAAATGTTGGCCACCGCCTGTTCTGCAGCTTGGACGGCATGCTGCTTTTGCTCATGCTCCTTTTGGGCTAAATCCAGCTGTGCTTTTTGTTCTTCTTGGCTGCGTTCGGCTGCTTCCAGTTTGCCCTGCTGTTCCTGCAACTGCTCGTGCTGCTGTTGCAAGGCATGCTGCGCCTGCTGTATCTGGCTGAACTGGCTCTGCCAGCCGCTGAGCTGCTCGCCCAGAACAGCAAAATGGCCATGCTCTGCCAGCCAGGCTTGCAAGACCTGCAGTTCGTCATGCACCGCTGTGTACTGCAGCCTGGCGTGCTCAGCCAGCCCTGTTGCAATGGTATTGGCCTGCCAGTGGGCTATAACGATCTGTTGCTGGCTATCCGCGAGTGTGACCTGTACTTTGTCCAGCGCACTTCGGGCCTGATCCCGTCTTGCCTGCGCGTCTTGCCAAGCCTGATAGACGTGACGCATCCCCTCGGCTGGCTCGCTCTGTTGCAGGCGTTGCAGTTCGGGTTCGGCTTCATCCAGCGCATTCCGGGCGACTTGCTCGCCCTCTCGTGCCTGCAGGGCTGCCTGCTCAGCCTGGGTCAGCTCATGACGCCACTGACGCAAGGCTTGCGTCTGCATTTGCTGGGTTTGCAACTCAGCCAGCTGCTTAGTAAGCATGTCGATTTGCTGCTGCATTTCCTGCCGCCGTTCTTCAGGCAGCAATTCCACACCATCTGCACGGGCTTTCAACTGGTCCAGCGCCTGCTTGGCGTCGCGGGCCTGCTCGAATACGCGTTGGGAGATCTGGCCATAGATATCTGTGCCGGTCAGCTCTTCCAGCAATTCGGCACGTTCATTGGCGCTGGCATTGAGGAAGGCAGCAAAGCCGCCTTGCGCTAGCATCATGGACTTGGTGAAACGGGCAAAATCTAGGCCGGTAATTGCCTCGATACGCTTGAGTTTGTCGTTGATCTGGCTTGTCAGGATGTTGCCGGCACCATCGGCCAGTTCAACCTTGGGTGCCTGCAAAGCACCATCGGCCTTGTCGCGGGCCCGACGCTGGCTCCAGAATGCCCGGTATACCTGCCCCTTTACCTCGAATTCCACCTCGGCCAGGCAGTCCGCCGTGTGGCGGGTCATGATCTCGTTGGAGGAAGCAGAGATGGTCTTGAGGCGGGGCGTTTCGTGGTATAGCGCCAGACAGATGGCATCCAATAGCGTGGACTTGCCGGCACCGGTGGGGCCCGTAATCGCAAACAGCCCGTTGTCCTTGAACGGTGGCTGGGTGAAGTCGATTTTCCACTCGCCCTTGAGCGAGTTCAGGTTCTTCAGGCGCAGGGTCAGGATCTTCATGCCGTGCCCTCCTGCAGGCTGGTCACAATGCTGCGGTAGCGTGTTTCCAGCTGTCCCCTCAGTGTCTCATCCAGCTCTTCCTGTTCCAGTCGCTTGGCGAACACGTCAAACGGTGACAGCTCATCTAGCGTTTCTTTGGCTGCGGCTTGCAAGGCGGCCACCACATTGCCGCGATCCCGACGCAGGCGCAGCACCTCCACCGGCAAACCTTCGGTCATGCTCTGGATGCGGGTTTGCAGATCCGACAGATAGTCGTCCCCTTTCACCATCACTTCTAACCAGACCGGCTGGTCGGCACTGCCCAGCTGCGCTGCCTCCTGGATTGCAGCTTCCAGTTCTTTAAGGTCACCCTTGATCGAAACCAATTGCTGGAACCGAGGGACTGGTAGCGCCGTCACTCCTATCAGACCAATATCGTCCACGTCCACCAGCAACACTTCCTTTTGCTGGACCGCCTCGTCAAAGCTCAAGGGAATGGGTGAGCCGCAGTAGCGGATGTGCTCCAGCCCACCCACCTTTTGCGGGCGATGGATATGGCCCAGTGCAATGTAATCGGCCGGCGGAAAGGCGCTGGTCGGGAAGGCTTCCAGCGCACCGACGTAGATCTCCCGCACCGATTCGCTGGCGCTGGCCCCCACCGTCGTCAGGTGACCGGTAGCGATGATGGGTAAGGGCAGGCGTAGCGCATCGCGCTTGGCACAGGCCCGCTGGTACACGGTTTGATAGTGCTGATGGATGGCTTCTTGCAGCGAAAGCTGTTTTTCTTCCGCACTCTGCCCGGCTTGGCTTTGCAGCACATCACGCGGACGGATAAACGGTATCGCACAGACGATGGCCCCAGGATTGCCATCGCGTTTGTTCAGCACTAGCACCTGGTTATCAAGGTTTTCTTCGACTGCGGGGATGACGGTGGTACTGAGGTAAGACAGCAAAGGTCGGCTTTCGCCCAAGGTGGCAACTGAATCGTGATTGCCCCCAAGCATAAGCAAGCTAGTGCCAGTGTTGTGCAGCTCAACGACCAATAGGTTGTAGAGCTCTCGCGCATAACTCGGCGGTGCGCCGGTATCGAAGATGTCGCCCGCGATTATGACGGCATCGACGGCATGATCACGAACCTGCTGGATCAGCCAGTCGATAAAAGCTTGGTGCTCTGCCTGGCGGGTCTTGCCCATGAAGTGCTGGCCGAGATGCCAATCAGAGGTATGAAGGATGCGCATGGGTTGGCTACGACGTTTGCAATGCTTTTAATTGTAGCAAGTCGGACGTGCCAAAAGCATAAATATGCTGTCACTTGTACTGCATGATCTTTATCAGTATCCAGCCCTCTCAAGAAGCAGTTCTGACGTTGGAAGTGATGTCTTACTCGGTGGCCTTCACAGTTTTTAGGAGCAGAATAATATAAATAAATTATTTAAAAACAAACACTTATTTTTGACAAACAGTTCAAGCAAAACTACTCTTACCGGTGATATTCATCTTAGACACCGGTCAACATGAGCCCCTTCTCCAAGTATCTACACCAGTTGCGTACAAGCTACGGCGTTCGACAGGTCGAGCTGGCGGAGTGGCTTGGCTATGAACAGAGCTACATCTCTGCTCTGGAAATCGGCACCAAGGGGCCCCCAACGGTCGAGTTCGTTCAGCGCCTAGTCGATGTACTGTCTCTTACGGAAGAGCAACAACAAGAGTTGCAGAAGACCATCGAGGCATCACAGCGCAAGCTGGTGATACCTACGGGTGTGCATGAGGACGTGTATTGGTTGATGCAGGACTTGCGTAAGCACTTGAACACGCTGCGCCCAGCTGAAATCAACATCATCCGGGAAATCATCAAGCTGAAAGACAGCCCCAGCCCAAATCTCACCCTGCCTGTTCGGCAAGTACGTTCGCGTCGAAAGGAGGAAGTCAAAATGTAAAACGGGACAAACCTTGCGGCTTGCCCCGTTGGTGTAAGTGCCTGATGGCAAATACGGTTAGCGCCTTCAGTATCGTCATCACACCTTCCAACGTCAAGCCGTCCTCCTTCGAGCATTACCGGTATTTCCGCTAGCCATAGCCAGCGGTGAGGCTATCTACGCCCAAATCCAGGTGATTTCAATTCTGTGATCAGCACCGAATAGGCAGCTCTTTGCCTACTTCTCGGTGCGGCAAGGAGTGATGATGTATCTCAATTCGACGCAACAGGCCCTGCGCAGTGCCTTGCTGCAGCAGGCAGAAGAAGCATTTTCTGAAAAACCAGACGTGGCCGGTGTCGTGCACGGCCGCCGATACATTACTCAAGGTGCGCGAGGGAAACGGACAGGCCTGTTCCCGAGCCGTATGAACGACATGACGATCGCGGTCGAAAGTCAGACTGAAGATCTGTTCTGCCTCTTGCTTGAGCGCGATCCCAACGTTATGGGCTACCGCTGCCAGTCACTAGAAATCGAGTATGGCAACGGACTGCGATACTTCTCCGATTTCTTGATTCGAACCTGGGATAACCGCTGGCTAGTTCGCGAAATCAAGCCGAACCGTAACCATCTATCAGTAGAGGATAGAGAGAGTTACAACGTCGTCGAAATGCTGTTGATGCAGTGTGGTTTCGACTTCGCCGTGGTCGATGCGACTGATTTCCCCTCCACAGTGGCTCTCGATAACCTTCGATACCTCTACCATCGTTCGAGGCACAAACAGTGGTCGAAGTATGAGTGCGACCTGGCCATGGAGCACATGTGGCGGCTTCCCATGCCGCTACCTCTCGGGGTTACGCACCATCATGTAGCTGAGATCGGACTATCTCCTTTGCTGGTGGAGTACCTACTGTTTCATGGGCAACTACTGGTAGAGCTGAACCTACCCTTACGGCTCGATTCACTGGTTGGGCTGCCCTCATGACAAACAAAGCTTATGTTCCCCGGGTGGGGCTGCGCTTCACCATCTACGGAAGCGAGTTCGAGGTCACTTATGTTGCCGCAGGGATGGTGCGCTATGCGACCACTGCTGGTGGTAAACCCCATCGTGTGCCGTATGAACGCTTCATGGAGATGCAGGCATCAGACACGTTGCTACTCTTGAACGCGGAGCTCGAGCGGATGTCGCCCGACTTGGCCGATCGCAAACTTTCGGAGCTCAATGCGACGGAAACTCGATTGGCGATTCGACAGTCTCGCTACGTCGGTGCTGTTCTGGCTCAGTTGACGCACCCTCAGTCACGAAAACACCTCGAAAAGCTGATCCCTGTCCTTGCCAAGGAGTTTGAAGATCCTTGCCCCCCATCTCCAAGGACGGTAGCAAGCTGGGTGCAGCGCTATTTTCTAGGCGGTAAGTCGACGACCGCTTTTGCCTCACGTACTCACCTTCGTGGCAATCGGACTTTGCGCTTTTCACCTCAGATCGAAGTGCTGATTACCGAAGGAATCCAACAGGTCTACCTCCAGCCTGAACGCAGGGATGCCAAGGATGTGATGGCCTACGTGGTTGGCAAGCTTGCCGAACTGGGGTTGCTCAATGAACACGGCGCTACCATCAATGTGCCGTCCTTACGAACAATCGAACGCCGCATTAAAGAACTCGACCCCTATGTCGTCACAATGGCTAAGCGAGGCAAAGTGGCTGCAGATAGAGTGGCCCGAGCCGCAGGGCGACAAATCCTGAGCCCGCGAGTTATGTTCCTGGTCCAAATCGATACTCACTACCTGGATATCGTGTTAGTCGACCCGGAAACGGGAGAGGTGATTGGACGCCCCTACCTCGTCTGCATCATTGATGTCTACACACGTGCTGTAGTTGGGGTATTCATCAGCATGTTTCCCCCATCCGCGACGACGACCCTGGCGGCGGTTAAAGACATGCTGACGCGGCAAGGGCTTGGGCTGCCTGGCGGGGTTCCGGTGCGGATCATTCCAGACAATGGCGTCGATTTTAAAAACTCGGCGTTTGTGCGTCTTTGTGGCTTGCTTGGCATCAACATTGTGCCGGCCGAAGTACGTGATCCGAACGACAAGGCACATATCGAGACATTCTTCCGCACACTGACACACTCCCTGATTCAGAAGTGTGCCGGTACGACGTTCTCATGCCCTGTCGATCGTGGCGAGTACGACTCAAAACGTCGGGCCACCTTTATGCTGGAACAGCTGCAGGTGCTCATCCTGGAATGGATCAATGACGTCTACCACAAGACCATTCATACCCGGACCGGACGTGCGCCCATTCTTGCCTGGGAAGATGCGACGAAAGGATGGTCGGCCCCGGCGTTCTCTGCTGAAGAGATCAGCGCCATCGCGCGCTGGCCTTGGGAGCGCAGCATCCACAAAGGGCGCGTGCTAATCGATGGTATCGAGTATTTTTCTCATGCACTAGCAACGCTTGAAGAAATGGGGGAAACACGCGTCACCGTGCTGGTCGATGAACTCAATCTCCATACGGTATACGTAGAGCATCCATCAGAACGCGGAACACTGATCCTGGCGGAATCGACCAATCCGGATTACACGCATGGACTAACCTGGTACGCCCATCAGGAAGTTAAAAAACTTCGCGATGAGATGACCAAGGCTGACCTACGACGGCTCGGTCAGTACGCCTTCATGCTGGCGTGGTGGAAGTTACTCGAGAAAATCCAGACCGACTCCACTCTCGCAAAACGTCAGATCGCCAAGCTGACCAATGGTAAGGGGCGCTCGCAGGTCGCGTCCGCTGCATTGTCACAGCAACAACCCCCGCTCCATCTCAATCGCATGGTGCCTGTTGAGGCGGTATCGATACCCACCACAGTTCCTGCTGCGCCACCAGCACTGTTGTCGAACCATGAGCAGAAACCCGATCTACCTGCAGCCGATGCCATCACTTGCAACTACGCAATCATTACATTGGAGTGATCTTCATGATCAACTTTGGACTATCAGCCCGTGAAGAGGCAGCAATCGAACGCGTAGCAAAATTGGACGAGGTGATGATCCGCCATCCCGCGATGGAAGCGGCCTTGAACGGCATTCAGCGTTGTATAGCCCAGACGGCCCACTTCAAGGAGCCGGTCGGATGCATGTTACTAGCGGAGGGAGGCATGGGCAAAAGCAGCGTTTGCAAAATTATCCAGCGATGTTTTCCTAGCGAGGATATTCAGACCACTGATGCGGAAATAACCACGGTTCCTGTATTTCATGCAGAAGTACCATCAACGGTATCTGTCAGTTACTTGGCAACTAATATCCTGGCAGGGCTAAACGATGCGAGTCCTGAAAAAGGAACAAATGCTGCAAAAACATTACGGATTGCAACGCTAATGCGACAATGCAGAACTAAGATAATATTTATTGACGAATGCCACAACCTGCTCAACACAACCAAAAACACAGCCGCCGCCAATAAAACGGCTTTGCGCTGGATAAAATCTATCGCCAATGATAGCAAAGCATGCATTTGCTTATCAGGCATACCTGAAAGCGAAGCAATTATAGATTCCGATCTATCTTTTCAGCTTACCAGAAGGTTCAAGTACCGTTTTCAACTTCAACCGTTGCTACCTGGCAGCAAGGAAAATCCAGGCGAGCTTTATCATTTCCTATCACAAATGTGCTTACACATACGTGAACGTTATGCATTATCACATATACCTATGATTGCCAATTATCTGGATACGTTCCGTGTCTATGCAGCTACTCATGGCAATCTTTCATACGTGATGGCTCTGATTAAGGAAGCTTTACAACAAGTCTTGCTTAAGGGGGGCAATTCACTTTCTCTGGAAGACCTGGCTGCAGTATGGGATACCGGGCTGCTCCGTACCGCATCCATAGCTCAGCAAAACCCATTTCGGCTTGGTGAAAGTGCATTGGCAAGCGAGTTCAGGAGGCTGCGATGACCAAGCCTAGGCTGCCCTATCGCCCCTTTCTGCAGCCGGACGAGTCCCCCGCGAGCCTGCTGATCCGGACCTCGGAGGGCAACGGCTATGGGAGCGTGCTGCAGTTGCTCTCCGCCTGTGGTGTTACGGTCAACGGCATTGGCACACTACGAGCGGCATTAACCGACCCAACCCGGTACGCTGCGCTGCTACGTGCAACAGGGCTTCGGCAAGAAGATGGGATTGCGGCCTATCGGCGCAGTACACCGACTAAGGCCTCGCCGCGACTGTACATGCTTGTGCCAGTGCCAGAGGGCCTGTTTCGGGAAGATGCCGAGGCGTTCTGCCCGCAATGCCTCGCTGAACAGCCATATTGGCGCCGGATATGGAGTCTTCGTCCATATATTGTTTGCCATCTTCATGGCATGGCATTGCTCCGGCAGTGCCCGGAATGCGGCCGGACTCCGGCCCTTAATCGGGCGCGCCTAGTCATGTGTGAATGTGGTGCCAACTGGACGCGAGTTGCAGCTGCCACCCACGATGCCAAGCCGTCGCAATGGCTGTATGACCAGATTAAATCGGGGGCCACACAGTTGCTCAAAGAGTGCTTTGAATTCTGGTCGGCATTGGAAGTTTTCGATGAAAAAGGAAACTCCACAGAAGCTGGGCAATGGCGCCTGCGCATGATGATAGCGTGGTGTTACGACCACGATATCAGCCGCGAAGAGGTTAAGCGTGTCATATTGGCTCGTGCATCCTGGCGGCATCCTCGTGTACTGCTCCTCCCGTTCCTCAAGCAAAAAGGTGCACTGGCTGGGTTTGCCAGACAGGTATTATCTCGACTTGAGAATCTGCCCCCCATTAGCCGACTACCCATATCAGAGGAGTCACTGTCTGCCCAGGATGTGGGATACGTACTTGGGGTGAATGGCCAGCAAATCAACGAACTATTTGAAAAAAGAGTACTGCAAAGACGCTTAGGTAAACGTAAGAAAGATAGCCGAGTGACTATCGGCGATGTCGAACAACTGTTGGAGTCGCTACAGTGCCCCATGAGCTTGTCAGAGGGATATGCCTGGCGACCGCCCAACCAAAGCTTGGCCGACCTGATTAACGATATCCGACAAGGTCATGCGATTTCCGCCGGCTATGACCTGGACAAAGGGCTGAACTACCTGCGCATCAGGCAACGCCACGTCATCGAGTCAGCATCCTCAGGGGAGCTTCCGATAGGAGAAGCCTCGCTTGGGCTTAACGTTCATCCTGAGGTCGTTCGTAGCCTTATTAAGAAAGGCTGGCTATCCGCTATTAGCCAGGTGAATGCAGGACATAGGAGGTTGATTATCCTGAAAGAAGAAACCGAACGCTTCAATGCAGAGTATGTGACGGCAGGTGCAATAGCCCGCTCAATGCGACTTAACACTACCAACATGGCCGAAAAATTGGAGCACCTGGGTATCTCACCAGTCGCTGGCCCTCGCATTGATGGCACATTGGTTTACTTGTTTCGGCGTTCCGATCTCATCGGCGTTGATTTGCTGTCATTAAAGAGCCTACATGGTTATGGGACGCGAACAGGTCGTCGCCCTATGGCAAGCGCGGCTCCTCAAGAGTCAGGGGTATCGCTGGCTGATGCCGCCACCCGTTTGAAAATTTCGATACAGCAAACTGCCACGTTATTGCAAAATGGGATACTTGAGGAAAAAATTACGCTTAGCCGAGAGGTGCGAATAACGGAGGAATCACTGACCCAAATTCTTGGAGTCGTCTTTTCCCCTCAATTTATGTCGATCAGTGAGGCGGCATCACTGGTAGGATATACTGAGCATCAATTTCGCGTATACTTTGTTGAAACAGAAGTTGTGAAGATCGTTGATTTACACGTTTGGCAGGTCGTACATGAGAGTGATCTGATCATCCCTATATGGATGAAAGAGTCTTTTCTATCAGCAGCCGAAGCTGGTGCAATATTTGGCACACATAGAAGTTTCTTGCCAAATCTGGAACACACGAAAAAGATTATCCCTCACAAAATCGGGACAAAGCGAATAATAAAATTTTACAATCGAAAAAGATTGTTGCAACTAGCTGAAGAGCTAGGATTAAGTATTAATTTAAGCTCAACTGCATTGAAAAAATCATAATCAAACAAGAGGGTCATCAATACAAAAGCCAATAAGTGCAAAAAACCAAACCTAGGTCGGGTGGAAATAGCTAAGCAAGTGGCAGCCCACCAATGCGTCGAATTACATGGAGAAACTTGGCAGATCAGTTCCTGTCAATAAACTAGACTCACACGATAGTGATGAAGCCCACCAAATGTCAGCAATTTAAAAAGTCGTTGCACAGAAATATTATTTCGCTATAATTATTAGCAATATAGCCTAACCCTTCTAGCATCAATTGTTGGGTTCATTACTGCCTAGGGGCCAAGTCAGGTCCCTTCATTTTCTATCCTGTGCAAGCTCCGACGTCCACCTCATCCTTAGTAGCGCGCAACTTTTGCGTCCAATCCACCGTGACAAGGAGTTGGACACGAAGAAATGACTCACCGAAGAACGCTTTAATGGCATTAGCCCTTTATATCCAGCGCCCCCATCCCTGCGGCACTTGAATTTGGAGGATTGCCTCTTGAAGTTGTGCCCAGTGCTTATAAAAGTTAGTCGCTGGTTTGTTCTGAATTGCCACCTCATCAACTATCGAGCGCCAAATCAGCATCTGCTCTATATATCTTATTTGCCCAATTTCAGCCCAACAAGGATGAGAGCAGCAGTAACCTACACAGCTTTTGCAACCATAAATTAGGTGGATAAAACCTTCGTCGTCAATGCAGAAACCGGCCAGAGAAAGCGGGATTCTTTCCTTGCTGACAATGTCTTTCTCGCACGCCTCACTCATGCACTTTAGTGGTTTGTAGCTACAACTCTGCACCACGTGATGATGAATTTCTTGCGGGCGTTGAAAGTATTTCTGCAGAGTAAATCCAAGCATGGTTGGGATGATGTCAAGAATATTGTCTAGGTATATTTCAATTACACCTATTCCGGCCTCCTCTAATGAAATGAATTTCCTCTTAAGTGCTGTCGTCGCCCCGACGGAGTAAAAAGCAATAAATCCCTCGCAATTGTGTTGTGCCACCCTGTCTCTTATGTCTGACTCTTCTCTGACGCCTACATTCTTCCGTGACTTGTGATTGTGTTTGCAGCTCACAAGATATTTTGTTTTCTCGCGTTCAACGATCATGTCGAGTCCGTCATCTGTTCCCTCTGATGGACCTACATGGATCATAAATCCCAAGTGAAATAAGACGTCCTGCGCAAACCACTCCCACTCATTGGGCGACAATCGGCAAATCTCTTCTTGATACATTGCTTCCCCTGAAATGTCGGCCGGCACTGATTAGTTTTCCGAATTGAAACCATCCGGCCAGCGGCATCCAATTCATCAATATAAATGAAGATAGCCTTGGCGTCTCCGCTGTGCGGATCGCGCGGGTCCAGGTTCGCGATTCACTCATCCCTGACGGAACTGGCATTCACCAGCCTTTCATATCGCTGACGCCTCCGGCCCGGCTTCCACATACGGGCCTGCGCGCTTCGCTTGCCGTGCAGTCGGCACACAAGGGCGGCCGTTGCCTATCCAGCCATCTCCCCTGACTCCATCGACGCCCCAATCCACCCAAGCTAACAAAGTCCAAGTATGGATTCGCCCGCACACATCCTTTTCAGCTAAAGAACAAGAGTTGGAGTTGATAGCCTGACCGTCTCCAACTCGACCAAAGCAGCCTATCATGCTCTTGTGCTAACATGGCCGCAATCAAAAGCTAACGCTCATCGAATAGAGTAAGGCAAAAACATGAAGTCTCAAGACCCCAGTGCTGAGGAGCCCGCTTCCAAAACCCTGAAGCAAGTGCTCAGTCCTCGTGATCTGATGCGGGCCAGGCACCCGGACCTATTTTCAGACTCGATTCTTGAATCGCGTCCCGTGCTGGCTCGTCCGGTGTTCGAGCACCACCTTGACACGCTGACCGCGCGCAAGGAGGAGTATCAGTTCGAGCACTTCTGCAGACTGATTGCAGAGAAGGAAATCTGCCCGAACCTGCGGATCCAGACCGGCCCCACTGGCGGCGGCGACAGTAAGGTCGACTCGGAAAACTATCCAGTCGCGCAAGAGATCTCCGAACGCTGGTGGTTCGGAGAACCTGCGGGCGGGTCCGAGCGCTGGGCATTCGCCTTCAGCGCCAAGAAGAAATGGAAGCCCAAGCTTGAGGCGGACGTGGAAAGCGTGCTCTCGACGAAGCGCGACTACAGGCGGATCTACTTCTTCACGAATCAGCTGGTTAGCGACAAGCTGCGGGCTAACACCGAGGACGCCCTGACCAAGAGCTCAGGCATTCCTGTCCACATAATGGATAGGAATTGGCTTACTGATCGAGTGTACAGACACGGCCACCTGGAGCTCGCTGTGTCGGCGCTTCAAATCGAGAACGCAAACCATCAGGGCTGCCTGCGGCTCGGGCCCGAAGACACCCGGCGCAAGGCGGACCTGGACGAACTCGATGCGCAGATATCCGACCCGAGTCGTTATGAGGACTCGCGGTACCAGTTGGTCGAAGACTGTGTCCGTGCAGCCAAACTCGCACGCGGGCTGGACAGGCCGCGTGTCGAAATCGAAGGTCGTTTCGCGATGGCCGACCGCATTGCGCGCGAATTGGCAATCTCCAGCCAACTGCTGCGCGTCGCTTATCAGCGCGCCTGGACGGCCCATTGGTGGTTCGAGGACTTCAACGAGTTCCTGACCCACTACGATGAGGTCGAGCGCCATGCGGCAGCTTCCACAGAGGCTGATGATCAGGAGCGGCTGCTCAACCTGAATCAGTTGCTGGTCACTCTTGAGCATCGAAATTTGGTGCCAGCGGATCGTAGCCGCGCCACTGAACGGCGCCAGGCACTCGTCGCTCACTTGAAGACATTAGAAGCCGATGAGGCGCGGCCGAACAACGCCCTATTTGCGCGGATGCTGAGGACGTTCGTCAAGCTGACCGATACGATGTTCGAGGAAGGCCCCTTGGCACTCTCTGCTGTCTGGGCGGAGTTGAAGGAGATCGTCGAAGCTTCAAAGTACTTGGGCCAGTTCCCCTTCGACGCGCTGTCCGGGATGGTTAATGAGATGAGTGAGCACATCGACACCCCAGAGTTCGACAGCCTGTTTGAGCTGATTGTGGATGTGCAGAGACAGCGCGTGAGCGATGGCGAGGCTGGTGAGTTGTTCCGGTCACGCGGGTGGCAGAAATTGAAGAATAAAAAGCCCTACGAAGCCATCCGGTGGCTTGGGCGAGCCGAAGAGTTGTTCGTCAAGGAAGAGTATCAATACCAACTAATTCTCACGTTGCTGGACGGCAGCTACGCGTACGAGAGCGCGGGCCTACTGTGGGCCGCGCGCAATAAGCTCATTGTGGCGATCGAGCGAGCCTTCCGCATGTGTCAGACAGAAGGAGAAATGCCCGACATTACACACCATTGCCTGCGGCGTCTGACTTGGATCGAAATGCAGTTGGGTCGGATCCCCCAGATCCTCCAGGCGATCGTCTGGACCCGCTTCTGCGAGGGACTGCTGAAGTCGACCAAGCGCAGCGAGGCCGACTCTGAGCAAGAAACGATGCTTTTGCATGCCGTGCTCAGCATCCACTTCCTGAACACCCCTTTCTCCCAGATCTCAGCAGTCGAACAATTGCCTGATATCCTTGCGAGGCTCGATCTCGACATGCCGCGACTGGCTGTCCTGTATGCGCTCGGCCATGAGAAGCGTGTTAATGAAGAGGGCTTTTCCGAGTCACCCATGAACACGGAGGACATGCTCGAGTTCTTCGAGTGCTGGCAGGATCAGCCTGCCCGCGAGGATATTCCGAGTGAGCCCTCGTTCAATGAGGGGCCGCGCGTACAGGTCCGCTCGATAATTCTGGGGGCCGAGTTCGTGGTCGATTGTCCGAACGACGCCGCATCGATCGGCGTCGCCGAATCCTTGCTTGGTGCCATGGAAGCGTTCATGGCCACCAGCGATGAAGCCGACGTCTTCCCGCACGCGGAGAAAACGGTCATCCGTATGCGCAAAGTGAAAGATCAAACCACCGGGCCGTCGTTCGCTTGGCTGGACAGCGTTACAGGCGTCCATGCGGAAATAGTCACTGGCGAGAGTGTCGACTTCCAAAACAAGGAGGCGCTGACACAGTTCACCAATTTTTTATGCGATACAACGCTGACTGTTGTGGCAAATCGGTTCATCATCCGCGACGCCGAAGCATGGATGATGAAGGTTGCGGGGGAGGAACGAGGTCTGGCGCGAGCCGCGATGTTAGGCAACGTGGTCGCCATCGGTCGTAACCTATTCGGTAGCGAAGCTAAGGTCCGACTGGCAGACTGGTCGGATGGCAATGACAAGTACTATGACTGCCTGCGAGAGCAGCATTGGCGGCCGAACCGACCTACCGCTAAGGGCGACGGCCCCAAGGAACCGACGAAGCTCGGCGATGGCCCTCCGCCAATGGGGCTAATGGACACCTCTCAGCGTAAGCACACACAGCGCAAAGTGTTCTCACCCATCGACATACCGGTTTGGGACAAAGCAGGCTGGGGTGGAACCTGCTACGGATGGGACGGCCGGCAGCCACCATTCATGGGGCTGATGTTCAAAAATGTCGAAGCGGGCAGAAAAATCTTCGCTGACTGGCATGCCAGATGGGGCCAAGAGGAAGCTACGGATACGTTGCGTGTAACGATTGTCACCGGCATCCACAAGAGTAACCCTCACCATTACAGTGTGATCGTTGGGCCTAACATCGATCACATCACGGCGGGCGGCAGATCCGGTGATATCTTCAGCATCGTTTCGCGCATCAATCGCATGACGCCAGGGACACCGGGGAATCTGACGAATTTCTTGGAGGCATTCAGTAGGTTTAATGCCTTCTTCCTGATGCCCGCGCAACTGTCAACCAGTAGCCAAAGCCCACCAGATATTGAATTCAAGTTCGCACTCCTCAAGCGCCACCTGCATATCCGCCCTGCCTGGCAGATCGGAGAGAATGACCAAGACATTTCAGCTCTAGACGAGGAAGAAGATCCTTTCATTCCTTCCGAGGTAGTGGATGCTCCTGTAACCAAGGCAATTGCCGCGCTACGTGCCCGAAAAAGGGGGAGCATGCGTTGAGCGCCTGCATGCAAGCGCCGATCTTTCCATCCGCAGTGGGGCGCAAACGTTCACAATCCATGAAACGAAATCGTCCGGTTTGCCGGCGGGAACGGTCGTTGATATCAGATCAGGGGGCGGTGAATTTTGCCGATTTGCAGCCTTGCCGGCAGTGGTACCTCCTAAAGTAGATCTACGCCACTTATTGAACCTTACTAGTAGCAGAACCATGTCATTACAGCGACTATGATGGCAAGATGATCCCTTGTTGGAGAAATAGCAGCATCCGGTGCCTGGCATGAGGAGCAGGTTCGGACATCGCTCGAGCATGAATAAGGGATCTATGGCTTCTATATATGTGGGTGAAGAGGACAAGACTGCGAAGATCAGCGACTGGACGATTTACTGGAGTGACAAATACGAAGCCCTGCAACTGACCTGTCATTTCCCATCCACGAAAACCTACACGCGTCCGCTCAGTGAGTGTCGTATTGTTCCCTCCCGTGAGCTGGGCAAGACACTGCTGATGAAGCAGGGCAGCGTGGTCGTCCAACCCATTGAAAAGGGAACCATTTACGGCGGGCGGTATGCCGTCGTGTACTACCCGGGGGCTGCCAAGCCCTACGTCTACAAAATGGACGGAATCCAGTTCGTGACGCAGTCAGCGATGAGGGACTCGCCGATCTTCCGCTATTTTGCTGACGTGGCGAATACTAGGAGGGATCGCGCAGGTTCGGCAGATCAGAGACAGATCGCAGCCAATGTCGTGCGCCAACTGAAAAAACTATCGGCCAGCTCGGATACCGCTTTGAATGCCTACTGCACTGGGCAGAATCGAACGCAGGCGCCGGGCGGCAGCCTGATCTACCCATTCGGTGTGAACGAAAGTCAGCTTGTTGCGGTCGAGCAGGCTTTCAGTGCACAGATCAGTGTGATTGAAGGGCCGCCCGGAACCGGTAAGACGCAGACCATCCTAAATATCCTTGCCAATATCCTGTTGCGCGGCAAAACGGTCGCGGTACTGTCCAACAACAACTCTGCGGTGGAAAACGTCTACGAAAAACTGGAGAAGTTCAGCCTGGGCCACCTGGCTGCCAAACTTGGCAGCACCAAAAACAGAGAGGATTTCTTCGCCAGCCTACCTCCTTGTCCATCGGCCGAACCCGAGCCCGCACCAGGCATGGATGAAATCCAGGCGATGCTGGCACGGTTGAAGCAGCATCTGCACGACCACAACACAGCAGCGCAACTGCAGACCGAAATTGATGAGTTGACCATCGAGCGTCGCTATCTGCAGCGGTGGCAGGACGAGAACGGGGTGCAAGCTCCCCTGTCTCTGGACAAGTACGGACTGTCCCCACGCAAGACAGCGGACCTGATGGCCTACCTCTCCCATCTTGGGGAGCAGCGCATCCGGCTCAAGGACCGGGTCGAGCTGCTATTCAACTTCAAGATTTTCCGCGCCAAGCCTTTCGATAAGGGCGAGCGCCTACCCGTTTTTTATGCCCTGCAGATACACTACTACGACAAGGCGCTGCAGGAAAAAGAAGCGGCCTTGCGGACTTGCCGCGAGTCGCTGGCGCGCGGTCATTTCACGGCCCTGCTTGAGGCATTGACAGCTGGCTCGATGCGCTACTTGAAGCAGCGCCTACATGCTCAGGCCCAAGCGTCGCACACCTTCGATGCGCAGACGTACCGAAAACAGTTCGATGCGTTTGTGCGTCGCTTCCCTATCCTCGGCAGCAGCACGCACTCCATCGTCAACTCGATCCCACAGGGTGCGATCCTCGATTATGTCATCATCGACGAGGCTTCACAGCAGGACATCGTGCCGGGCATCCTGGCGCTTGGCTGCGCGAAGAATCTGATCGTCGTCGGCGACAGCCGGCAGTTGGCGCACATTCCCGTGCGGCTGGGCCTGCAAGCCCCCATAGACGCGTACGACTGCGAGCGATACAGCCTGCTCGATTCGTGTATAGGCGTATTCAAGGACGCGTTGCCCAGAACCTTGCTGAAAGAGCATTACCGCTGCCATCCCAGAATTATCCAGTTCTGCAACCAGCAGTTCTACGACAACGCACTGGTGCCAATGACCCAGGACAAGGGCGAAGCGCCCCTGCGGCTACTGCTGACCGCTAAGGGTAATCACACCAGAAGGAACACCAACCTCAGGGAACTGGACTCCATGCTCAAGATGCTCGACGACGAGGGCGGGCCCATCGAGCTGAGTGAGGACGGCCGAGGTTTTATCTCCCCCTTCAGAGCTCAGGTCACGCTTTCCGGCACGTACTTACCAGCGGATTTCGTCAAGGACACCGTGCACAAGTTCCAGGGCAGGGAATGCGACGAGATCGTCTTCTCCACCGTGTTGGACAAGAAGCGCCACAATCAGAAACGGCTGGATTTTGTCGATGACCCGCGCATGGTCAATGTGGCGGTGTCGCGGGCCAAGAATCGATTCACTCTGGTGACAGGTGACGAGGTTTTCACAGCAAACAACGGCCATATCGCAGCCTTGATTCGCTACGTCGAGTATTACGCGCAGGACGAACAAATTGTGCGGGCGCCTGTGGTGTCAGCGTTTGATCTGTTGTACCGGGAGTACGACCAGTCTCTGGCACGGCTCCAAGCCAGGCTGCGCCCCGAAGACTCTCGCTTCAGATCTGAGCAAATCGTGGCTCAACTGTTGCGAGAGCTTCTGTCCGAGGAGTCATATCGGGCACTGGCATGTCACACCCAGGTCCGGCTGAGCCAGGTCGCCTCATCGACCAACCCGGCCTTGACGAAGGATGAGGTGGATTTCATGCGCAACCGCGCCAGTTGCGATTTTGTGCTGTATTTCAAGGTGGGTAAAACACCGCTGGGGGTGATTGAAGTCGATGGCGGCTCCCACGACAGGCCCGCGCAGGCGACGCGAGATGCCTTGAAGAACAGCATCCTGGTGAAAAGCAATATTCCCATCCTGCGCCTGCGCACCGTCGAAAGCCGCATCGAAGAAAAGATCAACGGGTTTCTCGCCCAATGGGCTAGTACTATGGCAAACGCGTGAAGCAACAAACGGAGCACTGCGATGCTGTGGCAGTCCCTAGGCGCCCCAACCTTCCATGAGCATCGTGAGAAGGAAATCTGGCTAATAACAAATAGTGCAAGCTTATCTGTCGCTCAGTGCGAAAAATGCAAGATTATGTGTCGCAGACTTGATGTCTCACATGTCGCAACAGCGCATAAGCTCCTGATTTACACGCAACGTCAATGCATACTTATGTGTCGCTCGCCGGCCACGTTAATCTGAAATTAGAAACTTTAAAGGGATGCTTGCATCCCTTTTTATTAGGGTACTTATATGACAATCGAGAACATGAAAAGCGCATGTGAGGAATACAAATCATCCGTCACAGGTCTATCTGAAAATTCAGAATTGCTGGAATCAGAAATCCCGATTGAACTCATAAGCAACAAAGGAAAACTTGTCACACTAATCAGCAATGAAGGTGACTCAAATGCAATTTCAGTAAAAAATAGCACCGTCAAGATCAAGCTAAAAGAAATATTTTTCTGCTCAGAGATAACCATAAAAGTTCAAAGCGGGCAAAGCCTCAGAGGCGTAAAAATAACAGCCACCAACCCTCTGTTCGGAAATGAGGTCAGATTTAACTCGGAAACGCAATCAAGCGGCGATCATATTAGATACACAATACGCTCATTTATTTCAGAAATAAGCATCACACCACCAGAATCAATATTCACATCAAAAAATATTAACAAAATAAAAATAACAGGAAAATCAATCAAAGAGTTAATTGAACTTGAAGGGGCGGTCAAAGAATTCATTCAAAAAGCCGAGTGGATAAGCGATAAAGACGAGGAGCTAAAATGCCGTGCCAATGACTATATTAGCAACGCAGAAAATAAGAAAATAGAACATGAAAACGAAATAAATTCTTTAATTTCCAAAATAGAAAATTCTAGAAAAACTCACCTTAATGCAATTTCAGAACTTGAAGCAATAAATAATTCAATAGCAAATAGCACTTTAGAGAAAAATAAAATCGAGGACGGAATTATTCGTGCTACATCAGAGCTACATTCGATTGAAGCCAGAAATGAGCTGGTCAGCTCCACATACTCAAAGACACAGTCTGATCTAAGTTCACTAAACACCGAAATAAATGAAAAATCCAAAAAACTAAGAGCCTTAAATGAAGATGTAAACTTATTTACTGAAGATTTCCGATCGTATATTTCACAGACCAGAACGCAAGAAATAGTTTACGGATGCATCTTGGCGCTTCCCATTTTAGCAATCTGCGCCATTGCATACCAACTACTTAGCGGAGCAGTGGACTTAACTTTTAAATATCAAAAAGAAAATATTGATATATTTGCATTATTCTCATCAAGGATGCCGTACGTATTTACAGTAATAGCTATCGTAACTGCCGCAACCAAAATCATACAAATATTTGGAGGCGAATTAATCAGCCTCCATGAAGGAAGAAGAAATCTTGCACAAATCAGCATTATTGCAAGAGATGTGTCTGATGCAGAAGGGAATCAGGCAGAACTTAGCAAAAATGAAATATACGACAGACGAATGGCTCTCAAAATGGATCTTCTGAAGTCACACATTTCTGGAATGTTGAAAGAGTACAAATATAAGTCAGTTAAAAAATTTGATGTTGCAAAAACAAATACACCAGAGCATGGAGCCACTAAGCAAGAGTATACGGAGATATAAACCAGCAAGTAGCCCGGACATCGTTCCGGGTTTTTCTTTACCCGTAGTCCGGATAAGCCTGGGCGCACCCGGGGATTTGCTCACCCCAAAAAAATCAACCACTCGGCACATTGAGGCCACCGCCTCCGCTCACATTTTGCCTTGCGGCCAACGTTAGCGAGTCCCCGGATGCGCCTTTGGCTTATCCGGGCTACAGGTCTGGATGCCGCCAAGGTTGGCCGCAAGCCCTGCTCCTGCACACACTGTTCTGTATCGCGCCGCCAGCGGCGCCTTTAATTGCCGGCGCCCAGCCCCATCTGTTTCGCATGTGGCGGCCGCGGCCGCCTTTCCTTCCTTGCCCTTAGCGGCACACCGACAGGACTTCTGCTCATGAGCGAATCGCGCTACACCCCGCCCCGCGTCTGGACATGGGATCAGGCCAATGGCGGCCAGTTTGCCAATATCAACCGCCCCATCGCCGGGCCGACCCACGAGCAGGCGTTGCCGGTGGGCGAGCACCCGCTGCAGCTGTATTCGCTGGCGACGCCCAATGGCGTGAAGGTGACCATCATGCTGGAGGAGCTGCTGGCGCTGGGCCATCGCGGTGCCGAGTACGATGCGTGGCTGATCCGCATCCACGAGGGCGAGCAGTTCGGCAGCGGCTTTGTCGCGCTGAACCCGAACTCGAAAATCCCGGTGCTGCAGGATCGCAGCGGTGCAGAGCCGCAGCGGGTGTTCGAATCCGGCGCCATCCTGCTGTATCTGGCGGAGAAGTTCGGCGCACTGTTGCCGCAGGATCTGGCGGCGCGCACCGAATGCCTGTCGTGGCTGTTCTGGCAGATGGGCAGCGCGCCGTTCCTCGGCGGCGGCTTTGGCCATTTCTACGTCTACGCGCCGGAGAAGTTCGAGTACGCGATCAACCGCTTTGCGATGGAGGCCAAGCGCCAGCTGGACGTGCTGGACCGGCGCCTGGCGGAAAACCGCTGGCTGGCGGGCGACGAGTACAGCATTGCCGATATCGCGGTGTGGCCGTGGTATGGCGAGCTGGTGCGCGGCAACCTGTATGGCGCGGCGGAGTTCCTGCAGGTGCAGGACTACCCGCACGTGCAGCGCTGGGCCAACGAGATGGCGGCACGGCCGGCGGTGCAGCGCGGGCGCATGGTGAACCGCCTGCGCGGCGAATTGAGCGAGCAGCTGCACGAGCGCCACGCCGCCAGCGATTTCGATACCCGCACCCAGGACAAGCTGCAGGCGCAAGAGGCCGCCACGCCAGCCTGATCGAAAGTTAGTCCCGATATGCTTGCGGCCAACGTTGGCCGCAAGCGCAACCCGCCCGCCAAGCCGTAATCCCCGCCCGTTCTACCCCGCCTTGCTGTACCCTGTGCGCCTTGTTTTCCAACGCGCGGCCAGGCTTGCGCGGCTTTACAGAACCGATCCCATGCGACTCCAGGAATTCCACCAAGCCCTCGCCGATCTCGGCGCCCGTCCCTGCCATATCGGCCGCATCAACCGCGCGTGGCTGAAAGGCCAGCCGCTGGATAGCGGCACCCGTCACCAGAAGGGTGAGCACTACTTTCCGCTGGCGGTACGCAACGGCCTGCCGCCGCTAGTGGCGCAGCTGGATGGGCTGGCGCGCATCGAATCGCAGCACCCGGCGGCGGATGGCTCGCTGCGGCTGCTGGTGGCGCTGAATGACGGCCAGATGGTGGAGAGCGTGTTGCTGCCGCGCGACGGGCTGTGTGTATCCAGCCAGGTGGGCTGCGCGGTGGGCTGCACCTTCTGCATGACCGGCAAGAGCGGGCTGCTGCGCCAGCTGGGCAGCGCCGAGATCGTGGCGCAGGTGGCGCTGGCTCGGCGCCTGCGCCCGGTAAAGAAGGTGGTGTTCATGGGCATGGGTGAGCCGGCGCACAATATCGACAACGTGCTGGACGCCATCAACCTGCTGGGCACCGACGGCAATATCGGCCACAAGAATCTGGTGTTCTCCACCGTCGGCGATCCGCGCGTGTTCGAGCGCCTGCCACAGCAGCAGGTCAAGCCGGCGCTGGCGCTGTCGCTGCACACCACCAATGCCGAGCTGCGCGCGCAATTGCTGCCGCGCGCACCGCGTTATGAGCCGGCCGAGCTGGTGGCGCTGGGCGAGGACTATGCACGCCGTGTCGGCTACCCGATCCAGTACCAGTGGACGCTGCTGGCCGGCATCAACGACACACAGGAAGAAATGGACGCCGCGGTGCAGCTGCTGCGCGGCAAGTACGGCGTGCTGAATATCATCCCGTACAACAGCGTGGACGGCGATCACTACCAGCGCCCGTCCGCCGAACGCATCCAGCAGCTCAAGCGTTATCTGCACGATAACGGCGTGCTGACCAAGGTGCGCGATTCCGCCGGCCAGGATATCGATGGCGGTTGCGGCCAACTGCGCGCCCGCGCCGCCGATGTCATCGACCACAGCCGCCTGCTGCGCCGCAATCGCAGCGACCAGGCCAGGCAAGCGGACTGAGCAACCCGCCTGGCGGTATGGTTGCTGCCGCCATATGATGAAGCAGACTCTGACCGGAATGCCTCGCCATGCGCAAGCTTGCCCACCGGGTACTACTGATACTGGCCGCTTGCTGGGCCGCCACCGCACTGGCGGCGGAAATCGTACGCTTTCCCGACTATCCGGACCCGAACAAGCGCTTCTTCCGTGCCGCGCTGCAACTGGCACTGGATAAAAGCGGCCAGGCCTATACGCTGATGCCGGTCTTGCCGCAGATGCTGCAAGGGCGATCGATTGCGCGCGCCATGGGCGCTGGCGGCGACATTGACGTGTTGTGGACCATGACCACCCGCGAACGCGAAGCCTTGCTGCTGCCGGTGCGCTTTCCCGTGGACAAGGGCCTGCTGGGCTGGCGGATAGCCATCGTGCGGCAGGACAAGGCGGCACAGTTTGCCAATGTGCAGACGGTGCAGGACTTGCGCTACTTTACCGCCGGCCAGGAGCACGACTGGCCGGACACCCGCATTTTGCGGGAAAGCGGCCTGCCGGTGATGACGGCCAGCCAGTACGACTCGCTGTTCAGGATGCTGGTGGTCAAACGCTTCGACTACTTTCCGCGCGGCGTGGCCGAGGCCTGGGCCGAGGTGGATGCGCGCCCCGAACTCGGCCTGACGGTCGACCGTTTCATCGTGCTGCGCTACCCGGCCGCCGAATACTTTTTTGTCACGCCGCGCAAGCCTTATCTGGCCGAACACATCTGGCAGGGCCTGCTCCGCGCCCAGGCCGACGGCAGCTTCGACCGGCTGTTCCATGCCCACTTCGACCCGCTGCTGCAGCGGGCCAGGCTGTCGCAGCGGCGCGTCATCGAGCTGGATAACCCGATGATCGATGCGGGCCGGCTGCTGCCGGCCGATTCGCCGTGGTGGTATCGCCCGCTGCCGGCCGCCAACTAAACCAGACATGTCCGCATCTGTCCCAGAAAAAACCGCCAGCCGTTAACGGATGGCGGTTTTTGTGGCGCCCTGTGGTCTGGCGGCTGGGTGCGAGTCAGCGCCGTGGCTCGGCGGCAGCGGCCAGCAGGTTTTGTACGCCCTGCCAGCGCGCCTGCATACGCGGTAGCAAAAATGCCCGCAGCGCCTGCGCCAGCGTGCCGGACGCGCGGCGGTCGGCGCAGATCAGCCATAGCGGCGCCACCTCACCCTGCCAGTGGGGACACAGCGGCAACAGCCGGCCGGCAAGCAGATCGTCGGCCACGTCCAGCATCGACTTGTAGGCGATGCCCTTGCCGGCCAGCGCCCAGCGCCGCACCACATCACCGTCGTCGGCCATGCGCTGGCCAGGCAGCGTGATGCTTTCCTGTTGCCCGTCGCGGTCAAACGACCACTGCTGATGCAGGCTGTCGCCCAGCATGTAGCTGAGACAGACATGACCGTTCAGGTCGGCCGGCGTCCGGGGCGTACCATGGCGCGCAAGGTAGTCAGGAGCCGCACACAGCACGCGGCGATTGTCCGGCAGCAGGGGCAAGGCCACCAGCGAGGAATCGGCCGGCGTGCCGTAGCGGATGGCCAGATCCACCGGCTGGCGATACACGTCGGCCAGCCGGTCACCCATCTGCAGGCGCAGCGACAGTTGCGGATGCTGCGCCAGGAAATCGTCCAGCCACGGCAACAGCACGTTGCGGCCAAGGTCGGAGGGCAGCGACAACTGCAGCAGGCCGCGCAGCGCCGCCTGACCTTGCGCCGCCTGCTGTGCCGTCGCCCACAGCGCCAGCATCTGCTGCGCCTGCGGCAGAAACTGTTCGCCCTGCGGGGTGAGCCGCAGATGGCGGGTGGAGCGCACGAACAGGCGCGCGCCCAGCTCCGCTTCCAGCCGTTTCAATGCGGCACTGGCCGCCGCCGGCGTCAGCCCCAGCGCGTGCGCGGCGGCGGTCAGACTGCCGGTTTCGGCGGTACGCACCATGATGTCGAGAGGATGCAGTGCTTTCATGTTCAAATTTTATTTGATAGTTATGCAAATCATACGCCGTTTATCAAATAAATTTTCACAAGCATGATGGCACGCACACTGACAGCAAGGAGTCATCATGCACATCGCCGATCTGGTCCAAACCCGTTACACCACCAAATCCTTTGATCCTTCATTCCGCCTGACTGCCGCACAAGCCGCCGACATCGAGAGCCTGCTGCGCTTCAGCCCGTCGTCCACCAATGCCCAGCCGTGGCACTTCGTGCTGGCCGACAGCGCCGAGGGCAAGGCGCGTGTCGCGCAGGCGACGCAAGGTTTCTACAGCTTCAATGAAGGCAAGATCCTGAACGCGGCGCGGGTGGTGGTGTTCTGCACCCGCGCCCAGCTGGACGACGCCCATCTGGCCACCCTGCTGGAGCAGGAAGACCGTGACGGCCGCTTTGCCAATGCAGACATCCGCGCCGGCCAACACCGCGGCCGCAGCCACTTCGTCAACCTGCACCGCTACGAGCTGCGGGACGCCGCGCACTGGATGGAAAAACAGACCTATCTCGCCGCCGGCACCCTGCTGCTGGGCGCTGCCGCCATGGGGCTGGATGCCTGCCCGATAGAGGGTTTCGATCAGCAGGCGCTGTCCGGGGCGCTGGATCTGCGGGCGCAAGGGCTGGTGCCGTCGCTGATCATCGCGCTGGGACGCCGTGCTGCCGACGACTTCAACGCCACACTGCCCAAGTCGCGGCTGCCGGCCGCGCAGACCATCACCCGCCTGTAAGGCTTTGCGGCCAACCCTGCCGCAAGGTTGGCCGCATTGCCCTAGCCCACCACCTGCAGGCTGGACTGCCCCAGCCCGCTACCCTTCTTCACCACGATCTGCACCGCGATGCGCTCCTGCATGCCCGTCACGTGGCTGATGACGCCGATGGACTTGCCGCTGGCGTTGATGCTGTCCAGCGCGTCCAGCGCCACTTCCAGCGTGTCGCCGTCCAGCGTGCCGAAGCCTTCGTCGAGGAACAGCGAGTCGATGGAGGTCTTGTGGCTCACCAGGTCGGACAGCGCCAGTGCCAGCGCCAGGCTGACCAGGAAACTCTCGCCGCCGGACAGGGTGCGGGTATCGCGGGTGGCGTCGGCCTGCCAGGTGTCAACGATCGCCAGTTCCAGCTCGCCGCCGGCCTTGCGCTGCAGCAGGTAGCGGCCGTGCAGGCGCGCCAGATGGCGGTTGGCGAGGTGCATCAGGTGATCCAGCGTCAGCCCCTGCGCGAACTTGCGGTACTTGTCGCCCTCTTTCGAGCCGATCAGGCTGTTGAGCCGCTGCCAGATATCGGCATCGGCACTGTGCCGTTCGATCTGCAAGAACAGCGCCTGCTGGTTGTCGCGGCGCTGCGCGTCGTCGTGCAGCAGCGCCTGCAACGCACCCTGCTGGCCGGACAGCGCCTGGCGCTGTGCGTCCAGCGCCGCCAGTGCGGCGTCCAGCTCGGCCAGCGGCAGCGGGCTAAGCGCCTGTTGCTGCAGCGCTGTCAGCGTGGCGAGCGCGGTTTGCCGCACCGCCTGGCTGCGTTGCAGCGCCTGTTCCAGCTGTTGCTGCTGCGCCTGTAGCCGCTGGCGCTCCTCCGCCGGCAACAGCGCCTGCAGGAAGGCGGCCGGATCGGCAAACGGGCTGGCGGCCAGTGCGGCCAACCATGCCTGTTCGGCGCGCTCGTGCTGCTGCTGTTGCGTCTGCCGATCGGCCGCCAGCTGCGCCTGCTGCCCCTGCAGGCTGGCAATCTGCGCCATCAGCTGCTCCACTTGCGCGGCGAAGTGCGCCAGTGCCGGCTCATCGCCGGCGACCGCGTCGCAGTCCACCGGCGCCGAGGCGGCCAGCTTGTCCCAGCGCGCCTGCCAGCCTTGCGCCACCGTGGCGGCCTGTTCGCTGCGCGCCTGCTGTTGCAGCAGCGCGCCCTGTTGCTGCTGTTGCGCCTGCTGCTGCGCCTGCCAGCGTTGCCAGTCGAGCTGGCGGGCGGCCAGCCACGCCGCCATGTCGTCATCGGTGGCAGCGCCGGCGGCGCTAAAACCGGCGGCGGCGATGGCCGCGGCCAACGTTGCGCCGGCCTGTTCGACGTGTTGCGCGGTGGCGGCCAGCTGGCGCTGCAGCTCGGCCACGCCTTGTTCCGCATGCGCCTTTTCCTGCAGCAGCAACTGGTGCTGCTGGCCGGCTTGCTGCAGTTGCGCGGCCTGCTGTGCTTCCTGCTGGCGGGCGGTGACCAGGCTTTGCTGCGCCAGCTCCGCCTGTTGCAACGTGCGGTTGAGGGCAGCGTCGTGCTGCTCGGCGCCGAGCAACCCTTGCTGCAATGGTTCCTGCTGCGCCCAGCCGCTGTCATCCAGCCCCAGCGGTGCGGCCTGTGCCTGCCAGGCGGCTTGCGCTTGCTGCCGGTTGTCGGCCAGGGTGTCCAGTGCGCCCTGCAGCTGGACAAGGCGTTCTTCCAACTTGACCAGCTCACCGTTGACGGCGCGGCCCTGCTCCTCCAGCAGCTGCAGCGCGGCTTCTTTCTCCTGCAGCGCGCGGGCGGTGTCGGAGACGGTCAGCGCCTGATAGGCGTGAATGCCGGGGTGTTCCAGCGAGCCGCACAGGGGGCAGGCCTCGCCCGGCTGCAGCGCGGCGCGGTGCGCTTCCAGGCTCTGGATGCGCTGTTCCAGCAGCAACAGCCGGCGCTTGTCGTCCACCTGCTCCTTCAGCGTGCGGTAGTCCTGCCGCAAGCCGTCGCGCCGCGCTTGCTGCGCCGCCAGCTGCTGGCGGGCATCGGCCAGCGCGCCTTGCAGCTGCGTGTCTTGTGCGGCGTGCTGGCGCAGCTGGCTGGCCAGCTGGCCCAGCTGCCGCCACGACTGCAGCTGTTGCTGGCCAAGTTGCCAGCGCTCGCGCAGGCTGGCCAGCGTCTGGCCCTGCAACAGCTCGGTCGCCGCGAGCTCGGCGGCCAGCGTCGTCTGCCGGCTTTGCTGGTGCTGCATGGTGGCGTGCTGCAGCGCCTTGTCCAGCTCGCCCAGACGGTGCTCGGTCGCGGCCAGCCCGTCCTGCTGCGCCTGCCGCTGGTTTTGCAGCTGTAGCAACGCCTGCTGCGCCTGTTGCAGCTGTTTGTGCTCGCTATGCCAGCCGCTGAGGCGTTCACCCAGCACCGCAAAATGGGCGTGCTGCGCCAGCCACGCCTGCCGTGCCTGCAATTCCTCCTGCAGCGCCTGGCACTGCAGCCGGGCGCCGGAGGCCAGCGCGGTGGCGATGGCCGTGGCCTGCCAGTGGGCGGCGATCGACTGCTGCCGGCTGTCGGCAAGCTGCGCCTGCAAGCTGTCGCCGGCCGCCAAAGTTTGTTGCTGGCGCGCGGCGGCGTCCTGCCACGCCTGATAGAGCGGCTGCAGCGCCGCCGCCGGTTCGCTGTGCTGCAGGCGCTGCAAGGTTGGCCGCGCCTGCTCGATCGCCTGCTGCGCCGCCTGCTCGGCAAGCTGCGCCTGCTGCTCGGCCAGTTCGACCTGCGTCAGCTCATGCCGCCACTGGCGCAGCGCCTGCGTCTGCGCCTGTTGCTGCTGCAATGCGGCCAGCTGCGACGTCAATTCCGCGGTCTGCTGCTGCATCGTCTGCCGCTGTGCTTCCGGCAGCAGCTCCACACCGTCGGCGCGCGCCTGCAATTGCTCCAGCGCCTGCTTGGCGTCGCGCGCCTGTTCGAACACGCGCTGCGAAATCTGGCCGTAGATGTCGCTGCCGGTCAGCTCTTCCAGCAGCTCGGCGCGCTCGTTGGCGCTGGCATTGAGGAAGGCGGCAAAACCGCCCTGCGCCAGCAGCATCGACTTGGTAAAACGCGCGAAGTCCAGCCCGGTGATCGCCTCGATGCGCTTCAGCTTGTCGTTGATGTGGGTGGTGAGGATGGTGCCGCTGGCGTCGGCCAGCTCCACCCGCGGCGCCTGCAGCTGGCCGTCGGCCTTGTCGCGGGCGCGGCGCTGGCTCCAGAACGCGCGGTACAGCTGGCCCTTCACCTCGAACTCCACCTCGGCCAGACAATCGGCGGTGTGGCGGCTCATGATCTCGTTGCTGCTGGCGGAGATGGTCTTCAGCCGCGGCGTTTCGTGGTACAGCGCCAGGCAGATGGCATCCAGCAGCGTGGATTTGCCGGCGCCGGTGGGGCCGGTGATGGCAAACAGGCCGTTGCCCCGGAACAGCGGCCGGGTGAAATCGATCTTCCACTCGCCTTGCAGCGAGTTGAGGTTTTTCAGGCGCAGGGTCAGGATCTTCATGCCTCGCCCTCCTGCAGGCTGGCGACAATGTCGCGGTAGCGCGCCTGCAGCTGTGCGGCCAAGGTTTCGTCCAGCGTTTCCAGTTGCAGCCGCTTGGCGAACACATCGAACGGCGTCAGCTCGTCCAGCGTCTCGCGCGCCGCGGCCTGCAGCGTGGCGGCGGCATTGCCGCGCTCGCGGCGGATGCGCAGCACCTCGACCGGCAGCTCGGCGGTGATGCTCTGGATGCGCACCTGCAGGTCGGACAGGTAATCGTCGCCCTGCACCAGCACCTCCAGCCACACCGGCTGCGCGTCGCTACCCAGCGTGGCGGCCTCGGCGATGGCGGCGGCCAACGTGGCCAGATCCCCCTTCACCGACACCAGCTGCTGGAAGCGCGGCACCGGCAGCGGCGTCACCCCCAGCAGGCCGATGGCGTCGACATCCACCAGCAGCACCTGCTTCTGCTGGCCGACTTCGTCGAAGCTCAACGGGATCGGCGAGCCGCTGTAGCGGATGTGTTCCAGCCCACCCACCTGCTGCGGGCGGTGAATGTGGCCCAGCGCGATGTAGTCGGCCGGCGGAAAGGCGCTGCTGGGAAACGCCTCCAGCGCGCCGACGTAGATCTCTCGCACCGATTCGCTGGCGCTGGCGCCGACGGTGGTGAGGTGGCCGGTGGCGATGATGGGCAGCGGCAACTGCAACGCGTCGCGCCGGGCGCAGGCCAGCCGGTACAGCGCCTGATAGTGCTGGTGGATGGCCTCCTGCAGCGTGAGCTGCTTTTCCTCGGCGCTCTGTCCGGCCTGGCTTTGCATCACGTCGCGCGGGCGGATGAACGGGATGGCGCAGACGATGGCGCCGGGCGTGCCGTCGCGCTGCGGCAACACCAGCACTTGCTGTTCGAGGTCGGCTTCCACCGCCGGAATGACGCTGGTGCCAAGGCAGCTCAGCAGCGGCCGGCTTTCCGCCAGCGTCGCCACCGAGTCATGGTTGCCGCCCAGCAGCACGAGCGCGGTGCCGCTACCGTGCAGCGCCACCACCAGCCGGTTGTACAGCTCGCGCGCGTAGCTGGGCGGCGCACCGGTATCGAACAGGTCGCCGGCGACGATGACGGCGTCGACGGCGTGCTCGCGCACTTGCCGCAGCAGCCAGTCGATGAAGGCCTGGTGCTCTGCCTGGCGGGTCTTGCCCATGAAGTGCTGGCCGAGGTGCCAGTCAGAGGTGTGAAGGATGCGCATGAGGAATACGGGGGCGTTGGCAATGTGGCCGATTGTAGCAAGCCCGCCGTGCCGGCAGCATGGCGGCAGACGGATTGTCTGCCTGCCGCCAATTTATTCAGGATCAGGCGCCGGCCTTTGCCGCTTGCGGGGCAGCCGCTACCGGCACCCGCTGCAGCCCCCACACGTTGGCCGCAACAATCAGCAGCACGCCCAGCAGCTGCCAGCCATCCAGCAGCCGGCCGTAGGCGAGGTAGTCCACCAGCAGCGCCACCACCGGGTAGCTGAAGCCCAGCAGCCCGATCCAGTGGGTGGGCAGCTGGCGGAAGGCGGCGTACATGATGATGTACATCAGCGTGGTGTGCACCAGCCCCAGCGTGGCCAGGTAGCCCCAATGGCTGCCCGCCACCCACAGGCTGGCGTTATCCAGCAGCGGCCACAGCAGCAGCACGCCGGTCAGCGTCTGCACGCAGGCGATGTGGGTGGGCGCCAGCGTCTTCGGCAGCTGTTTGCTGATCAGCGTCACCACCGCGTACAGCATGGCGGCGCCCAGCGCCAGCAGGATGCCCAGCAGCCCGCCGCCGGCGCCCTGCCCCGGCTGCACGATCAGCAGCATGCCGGCAAACGCCACCGCCACCGCGGCCAGCTTGCGCACCGTCAGCGCCTCACCCAGCAACAACCGGCCCAGCAACAGCAGCCAGAACGGCTGGGTGTGATACACCACGGTGGCGATGCCGATCGAGCTGTAGTGATAGGCGTTGAACAGCAGCAGCCAGTTGCCCACCAGCGCCACGCCGCCGGCGATGCACCACAGCAGGCTGGCGCGGGTAAACGGCCACGTCTGCCACAGCCCGCGCCACCAGGCGTACAGGCCCAGCCCCAGCGACCCCAGCACGCAGCGCACGAACACCACGTTCCAGACCGACTGTCCCGACTGCAGCACGAACCAGCCGATGGTGCCGGACAGGGCCATGGCGGCCAGCATCTGCAGCACGCCGGTGCGTAAATCTGGTTGTGTCATGATCAGGTTCTCCTTGCAGGCTAGTGTGCTACAGCATAAGCAAGTCGCACAGCCGGCTGAATGGACTTTGCAAGGCAGAATCGGCTTGCTACCTTGTAAATATCGCCAAATCGACAGGATTGCCTGCAATGAAAGACTGGATCGACGTACAGCTGGTGGGGCTGCTGCAACAGGACGCGCGGCAGAGCATTGCCGAGCTGGCGCGACAGCTGAAGATGTCCGGCCCCAGCGTGTCGGAACGGCTGAAGCGGCTGGAGGAACACGGTGCCATTCGCGGCTACACCCCGGAGCTGGACTGGCCGCAGTGGGGCTACACCCTGCAGGCCATCGTGCGGCTGCGCCCGCTGCCGGGCCAGCTCAAGGCGCTGGAGGCGCGCCTCGTCGCCACGCCGCAGTTCACCGAGTGTGACAAGGTCACCGGTGAGGACTGCTACATCGCGCGCCTGCTGCTGCGCGACATCGGCCAGCTGGACGAGATCCTGGACGATTTTGCCGAACTGGCCACCACCGCCACCAGCATCGTCAAGGCCAGCCCGGTGCTGCGCCGGCTGCCGCCGCTGTTGCCCTAGCAGAAAGCGGCCACGCAAGGTTGGCCGCAGACGTATCGCTCAGCCGGAGACGGGATGGATCTCGATGCCGAGTGCGCGTCCCAGCCCCGCCGGCTGGATCAGCAGATCGGCCAGGGTATGGCGTGACAGCTCGCCGTAGAAGGCCTCCTGCGCCGCATGCAGCACGCGATACAGCCGGCAGCACGCGGCGATGCGGCAGTGCGAGTGCTCTGCATCGAAGCACTCGACCAGCACGTTGTCGGCCTCCGCCGCCCGTACCAGCTGGCCGAGGTTGACCTGCTGCGGCGCGTGCGTCAGCCGCATGCCGCCGCCCTTGCCGCGCACCGTGGTGAGATAGCCCTGCTGCCCCAGAAAATGCACCACCTTGGTCAGGTGGCTGGCGGAGATGTCGTAGGCGTGGGCAATCTCGCCGATGGTCACCAGGCGCTCGCCCGCTAGCGCGCTGTACATCATTACCCGCAGGCAGTAGTCGGTAAAGGCGGTCAATCGCACGGTCGGGACCATTCCATAGTGTTGTTCAATCCGGCAGCTTATGCACCCGGACTCGGGTCGCCATTCTACCCTGCCGACCAGTGCCCGGTTGCGGCGGTTTGCATCACGCCGGCCTGCCGTTGCGGTAAAAGCCGGCCGAAAGCGCGCGTTCTTGATGCGCCTCAAGCGAATGGACTTTGCTTCATAACATTCATTTTTTATGAATGTTATAGGGTATAAGATTCATCTCAGAAGAATCTTATACCCCCTCAAGGAGCACCACCATGGCTTTCACCGTCAAAAACAATATCCGTTGGGTCGGCAAACAGGACTGGGAGCTGCGCGAATTTCACGGCAGCGAATACAGCACCCACCGCGGCTCCAGCTACAACAGCTACCTGATCAAGGAAGAAAAGATCGCGCTGATCGACACCGTCTGGGCGCCGTACGCCGAAGAGTTCGTCGCCAACCTGGCAAAAGAAGTCGATCTCGGCGCCATCGACTACATCATCGCCAACCACGGCGAGATCGACCACAGCGGTGCCTTGCCGGCGCTGATGGCGCGCATCCCCGACACCCCGATCTACTGCACCGCCAATGGCGCCAAGTCGCTGCGCGGCCACTACCATCAGGACTGGAACTTCAAGATCGTCAAGACCGGCGACAGCCTCGACCTCGGCAATGGCAAGCAACTGGTGTTTGTCGAAATGCCGATGCTGCACTGGCCGGACAGCATGGCCACCTACATGACCGACGACGCCGTGCTGTTCAGCAACGACGCCTTTGGCCAGCACTACGCCAGCGCGCAGATATTCAACGACCAGTGCGACCCGGTCGAGCTGCAGGAAGAGTGCATCAAGTACTACGCCAACATCCTGACCCCGTTCAGCGCGCTGGTGACCCAGAAAATCCACGAAGTGCTGGCCTTGAACCTGCCGATCGACATGATCGCCACCAGCCACGGCATCATCTGGCGCGACAAGCCGACCCAGATCGTCGAGCAATACATGAAATGGGCCGACGACTACCAGGAAAACCAGATCACCCTGGTCTACGACACCATGTGGAACGGCACCCGCATGATGGCGGAGGCGATTGCCGAGGGCATCCGCAACGCCGACCAGGATGTCGTGATCAAGCTGTTCAACCTGTCCAACAGCGACAAGAACGACGTGCTCACCCACGTATTCAAGTCCAAAGCCATCCTGGTCGGCAGCCCGACCGTCAACAACGTGATGCTGCCGCACGTCGCCGCCCTGCTCGAAGAAATGACCGGCCTGCGCTTCAGGAACAAGGCGGCGGCAGCCTTCGGCACCCACGGCTGGAGCGGCGGTGCGGTGGAACGCATCGCCAAACGCCTGGACGACGCCGGCTTCCGTGTCCTTAACCAGGGCATCGCCGCGGAATGGCGGCCGACCGACGACGCGCTCTCGCAGGCAGTGCGCTTTGGCGAGGCCTTCATCGAGCAACTAGGCAAAACCGACACGCCCACCACCGAGGCGACCAACAGCTGTAGCGGCAAGATGCGCTGCAAGACCTGCTCGTGGGCCTACGACCCGGAACAGGGCGAAGCCTCGCAAGGCGTGGCCGCCGGCACCGCCTGGCCGGATGTCGCGGAGAGCTTCCTGTGCCCGGTGTGCTTCATGGGCAAGAGCGACTTTGTTCCCGCGTAAACAACCGTCCCCGGAGATTCCTGATGAAAAAACCCCTCGTCATCATCGGTAGCGGCCACGCCGGCTACACGCTGGCCCGGGCATTCCGCCAGCTTGATAGCAGCACCCCCGTCATTATCCTGACCCAGGACGGCGGCGAGCAGTATCCCAAGCCACAGCTGAGTCATGGCTTCGGCCGGCAAATGGCGGCCGAGCAGCTGGTGCAGCAGCACGCCACCGCCATCGCCGCCGAGCTGAAAATCATGGTGCGGCCCAATACGCTCGTCACCACGATCGACTTCGACGCCAGACTCGTCCACGCCGGCGCGGCGCAGATCCCCTACAGCGACCTGGTGCTGGCGGTGGGCGCCGAGCCCTTCGTGCCGGCCATCCGCGGCGACGCGGCACAGGACATCCTGACCCTGAACAACCTGGAGCAGTACCGTCGCTATATCGCGCAGCTCGAGCGCAGCGAGCGCGTGCTGGTCATCGGCGGCGGCCTGATCGGCACCGAGATCGCCCACGACATCGCGCGCCACAAGCAGGTAACGCTGGTGGACATCGGCAGCCGGCTGCTGGAGCGGCTGGTGCCCGAGGTGGTCAGCCAGCGCCTGCACCGTGCCATGAAACAGGTGACGATGCGTTTCGGTACCGCAGTAGACCGCATCGACCGCGCGGCGACGGGTTACCACGTGAAGCTCAGCAATGGCGAAACCTTGAGCGTGGACGCCGTGATCTGCGCAGCGGGGCTGAAACCGCGGCTGGAGCTGGCCGGCGGGCTGGCAGGCGGGCTGGCGACAGGGCGCGGCATCACCGTCGACCGCTATCTGCGCACCTCGCAGGCCAATGTCTACGCGCTGGGCGACTGTGCCGAGATCGAGGGCCAGATCCTGCCCTACCTGCAGCCGATCACGCTGTCGGCGCGGGCACTGGCCAGCACCCTGGCCAGCACCCTGGCCAGCACGCCGCAGCCGGTGCGCTTCGGCCCGCTGCCGGTGGCGGTGAAAACGCCGCACTATCCGATCCAGCTGGCGGGCGTCACCCACGGGCCGGCGCTGGACTGGCAGATCAGCGAGGGCGACGACGGCCTTACCGCGCTGGCCCATCGCGACAGCAAGCTGGTCGGCTACGTGACCACCGGCAGCCGCAATGGCTTCAGCCTGCTGCCCAGCCTGGCCGGCTGAACCGGTCGCGCCGGAGCGGTCGGGGAAAACGGTGCGCCGGCCGGCGGCTGGCGTCCCGCCCCAGGCCAACATTGCCCGCAGGCAAGCGGCAAAAGGTTGGCCGCAATGGCGCACCGGCCGGTAGCCACTGCCACGCGCACACGCTCTACACCCGGTACTGGCAAAAGCAGACCCATTCACTAAGATGCAAACACACCAGCTTCTGGTGACACGCTCCGCACTCCTCTCACTCACCAGCAAGAGGTACGCAATATGAAGACTATGCAAGCATCCGCCAGGCCGGCAACACCGGCCTGGCTGGCCGTCGTGGCGATGGCCGCCAGCCCGCTGCTGGCCAGCGCCGGCGATCTGTCCGCCACTTACCGCGGCAAGCCGGTGCCCTTCGGCCAGGGCCAGGCGCACACCGAAGTCCGCACCGACGCCGCCGGCAAGGCGATCGCCGTCAGCATCGTGTTCAGTGAACAGGCGCTCGCCGGGCTGCCGGGCGCCACCATGGCACCGGCCTACCTGCTGCGCATGCCGACCAAGGGGCCGCGCACGGTGGTCGACCACGTGGTCATCAACTGGGAAGCCGTCGGTCACCCGCCACCCAAGGTCTACGACGTGCCGCATTTCGACTTCCACTTCTATCTGGTAAAACGGGCGGAGACGATGAAGGTGCGTTTCAACAGCGACGCCGAATCGGCCGATCCGAGCCAGCAGCCACCGACCGAGCTGCTGCCCGCCGGCTACATCTTGCCGCCGGGCACGGCCGTCCCGAAAATGGGCGTGCACGCCATCAATCCCCAGGCGGCAGAATTCCAGCAACCGCCATTCACCGCCACGCTGATCTACGGCTACCACAACAAGAAGCAGACCTTCATCGAGCCGATGGTGTCACTGGCGTTTCTGCAGTCGAAGCCGGTGTTTTCCGCACCGGTGGCGCGCCCGGCCCGCTACAGCAAGAGCGGCAGCTACCCCGCCGGCTATCGCGTGAGCTACCGCCCCGACAGCCAATCGTACGAGGTGGCACTGACCGAGCTTCAATGACGGCGTCCCCGTCAGCGGCGCTGGCGGGCGGCTGCCGACACCCACTGCGGCCAACCCTGGCCGCTTTTCTTTTGTCCGCCACTTGACGCCACCCTGCCTGCTGCGGCACAAACAACGCCTTGCCTGAAAGGCGCTGGGGCGATCAATGAACCACCTGCAAACCATTTACCACCTGCAACCGACGCCGACGGCGCGGGTGCAGCAGCGGCTGGCGGTGCGCGGCATCGTGGCGCGCGGACGCGAGCTGTTGCTGCTGTATACCGGCCGCTACGACGACTACAGCCTGCCGGGCGGCGGGGTGGAGGCAAACGAAGATCACGCACTGGCGCTGGCGCGCGAGCTGGCAGAGGAAACCGGCGCCCGCGATGTCCGCATCCTGCGCCCGTTCGGATTGATCGACGAGTTCCGCCCGCCGCGCGGCGACTACGACGTGCTGCACATGCTGTCCTACTGCTATGTGTGCCGCATCGCGGCCACGTTGGCCGCACCGCAGATGGAAGCCTACGAGATCAACAACCGCATGCAGCCGCGCTGGCTGGACGTGGACGCCGCCATTGCCCACAACCAGGCGGTGCTGGCGCGCGGCGCGGCCGGCATGGGGCTGTCTATCGTGCGCGAGACCGCGCTATTGCGGCGCATCGCCCAGGCGCTGGACGCCGGCGAGCTGTAAGCGCACGGCACACAGCCCGCGCCGCACCGGGGCGAGCCAGCATTGCCGGATTGAAACGCCGATGGCCAGACAGACACGCAGCAGCACGCCGCAACGGCCACTGCCTGCCCGCCTGCCATCCCCCATCGCACACGGTCGCTTAGTCCACCGGGATCATCAGGTGCTGGTAAGGCGTACCCGGCCACATCACGTACGGCACGCTGGTATCCGGCGTGGCACTCTTGGGGTACATGTCATAGAACGCCGGCTCCGCGCCGACGATCATCACGTGCGGCCCG
>Ga0209172_10000858_pt1 | contig 75949 bp, 53 predicted proteins | sample LarsenN4metaG_FD_184113 | JGI IMG/M metagenome (GOLD analysis project Ga0209172, IMG submission 184113) | Hot spring sediment bacterial and archeal communities from British Columbia, Canada, to study Microbial Dark Matter (Phase II) - Larsen... ... | reverse complement strand
CAGGTGAGGATGTCACCGGTGAGGGTGCGGAAAATTCCGCAGGTGAGGATGTCACCGGTGAGGGTGCGGAAAATTCCGCAGGTGAGGATGTCACCGGTGAGGGTGCGGAAAATTCCGCAGGTGAGGATGTCACCGGTGAGGGTGCGGAAAATTCCGCAGGTGAGGACTTGTCTCCTTCCTCTGATGTTGTTCAGGTGGCGATCGCTCGTATTACTGAGCATCCCGATTTCCAACCTCGATACTGCCTCGATGATTTCGCGATCGACCGCTACGTTGCGATGCTCTCTCACTCCGAACCTCCACCGGTGGAGTTGTGGTGGGTAGAAAATCAGCTTTTTCTGGTGCATGGCCACCACCGTCTAAGCGCTGCTCGCCGTGCTGGCCGTCGCCATATTCCGGCGATTATCCGATCGGGTTCTCGCCATGATGCTATTAAAGCTGCTCTCTTGGCCAACCTGCAAAATGGACTGCCGCTTAATCGACAGTCACTTGAGCGTGCGTGTAAACGCTATATAGAACTTGTCCCGGACGAAACTAACCGGGCTTTGGCTCGGATGTTTGGATTGGACGAAAAAACCGTCAGGAATTACCGCAAGGATCTACACTGTGAGGCTCTTGTCTCTGCCTGGGTTCCTGGTGAAACCCGGCTTCTTTACTCTTCTGAGGGCAATGTTGAGCGGCGCTTCTGTCTCGCCACTTTTAAATCTCGTTGCTTTGGTGGGGACGATCGCTGGTCGGTCAATGTCCACTTTGACTCTCAGCAGTTTTATCGTAATGGGTCTTATCCCATCACGTCCTTTTCGGTGGTAGATGACCCTCTGCCTGAGCTGCCCGATCCTGCTACCTTCTCCGTCGGCGATCGGGTGTGGTCTCTTAATTATGGGTATGGGTTTATCTTCCATGATTTGCCGTCACCGCGTGACCAGGAGTTTTGCCGGTCTGTTGGCTTGTCTTGCCAAGATGACTTGCGGATCTGCTTTTCCCCTGAGTGGTCGGGGCGGCTTGCTTCTGTTTGGTCGGCATCCTTAGAGTTCGTAGCTTCTGGCAAGGGGTTGGATTTGGAGCAGGTGTTGCTCTCCCTGCGGATGGCGATCGCGCAAATATCGGATGATATGCCTGCTGCTGATGCCGATCGGCTTCATACTTACCTGAATGCTCGCATTGAGTGGGTCAGGCGGTTGATTACTGGTACCGACGATTCCCCCAGCGCGGATGATGATGCAGATGATGCTGACTATCTGGCTGATGCTGACGATGATGATGCAGATGATGCTGACTATCTGGCTGATGCTGATGATGATGATGCAGATGATGCTGACTATCTGGCTGATGCTGATGATGATGATGCAGATGATGCCGATGAGGTTGCGCTATTCTTAGATTTTCTCGATATGGCTGCATTTCGGCGGCGGTGTCGGGGTTATGGGATAGGACGAGGCGGGGGATTTCTGGGGGGATGGCGGTGAGGAGGGGTTGGGGGTGGAATTCTGGGGAGTAAAAGTCTGCCATCCCGACGAGAGCTAAACCGGAACCGAGGGGATAGGCGATTTGATTCCATAAAATGTTAATGCCGATCGGGGTGAAAGCATCGGCAATTTGGGGGCGACTGAGGAGGTCGTGATTGCCGAAAATGGCGTAAATTCCGGCTCGACTTTGCAGATCTTTGAGTTTGGCGGCTAGTTGGTGAATGCGGGTGGGGTATTTGGTGATGTAGTCGCCGGTGAGGAGTACGAGGTCGGGTTCGGCTTCATTGCTGGCGCCGATCGCCCGATCGAGCAGCTTCTCTGAGAGTCCCCACCCTTCATAATGAAAATCCGATAGTTGCACCAGTTTGGTGCCTTGCAGCCTTGGTGGGAGGTTGCGGATGGCGATCGTCACCGTTTCCACTTGGAGGGAGCCTGTTAGTACCGGATACATTACCGTTTCTTTCCGTGGTGCGGGTTGATTGGGTATTACTACTTTTAGTTTGCCTTCATCTCCGGCACCTTCAAGCTCTCAAAAGGCTTACTCTTATTGGCAAGGATGCAGAAAGAGGGCTAAAGCCCAACTACAAACCCGATCAGAAAAATTACTCATTCATCACCGATTGGTGATGGAAGATTTTGCCCATCATCAGTTTTGGCGGCAATTGCCCGTAGGGGCTCGTTAACTCCGTCTCCGGGTGGGGTGTAGCGGTCCCCGCCTCTGCTTCACTCTGAGGAGGCATGGCGCAGATGGCAGTTTGCTCGACACCAGGCATCATATCCGTGACTTGGGTGATGATATTGTCGATTTTGCCCAGCAGTTCCTGGGCCACATCCACAGAAGGGGCAACGATAAACAGGGTTTTTTCTCCCCCTGGTCCGGGAGCGATACCAAAAATGCTCTCACTAAAAATTTCCCGGGTGTGGCTGTCAAAACGAGAGCAGAAGCGATTCATCAGCGCTTCATAAAAGGATTTAGCCAGGGAGCGATCGTCAAACATCGGTTGGGACAACATGGGTTTTTACCTCACGAGGAACTTTTCTCTGCTCCTCATCACAATCTCCATCTTCATAGAATGCCCTATTTTGGCTCCAGTTTCCGTGATAAAAATCAAGAATTTTATGTGATAATATGCCCTCCGGGATGCGATCGCGATCGCGTCACCAAAAGCCACCCCATTTCTGAACCGAAGCGGCTTGTACCATGAGGAAGATTCCGGGCTGTTATCCGGTTTCCGGGGACACACCACCCCAGTAATTTCTCGGATTATTGACAAATATTTCAAGACCTCCTGACATTCCCCACCACCTACCAATCACGCCGCCAAGCAAAAAACCTCGCCAAAATTCCCTGCAAGCGCTGATTTTTTGCGTATTTATGCTTAGTTAGCAATAGCGCCGCTTTGCTATTCACCTCTGCTAAAGTCGGATAAACGTGCATAAACCCAGTTAAAGCCGAAACTTTCATCTTATTTGCCATCGCCATCACCACTTCGTGAATTAGCTCCCCTGCTGATGGCCCGATAAAATGGGCGCCCAAAATCTCCCCATTGCGGCGAGTAATAATCTTCGCAAAACCATGAGTTGCGGCTTCCGTCTGCGCCCGATCGACCCCAGCCAAATCCTGTTTCAACACATACACATCATCCCCATAGCGTTGTTTCGCCTCCGCTTCACTCAACCCCACCCGCGCCACCTCTGGGTCAGTAAAAATCGTCCAAGGAATCACCCGATAATCCGCTTTAGAAACCGGCAAAAACAAAGCATTTTTCAACACTACCGTTGCTTCATATCCCGCCACATGAGTAAACTGGTAGCCACCAATCACATCCCCACAAGCATAAATCCGAGAATTAGTAGTTTGCAGCTTCTCATTCACCTGAATTCCTTTCTCATTATATACCACCCCCGCCGCTTCTAAATTCAGCGATTCCACATTCGGTATTCGCCCCGCCGCCAGCAAAATTTCATCCACGATCGCGATTTGCTGTTCGCCCATCCAGAGAACTTTTTTCCCATGCACCACTTCCACCCTGTCCGGTCTGGTATGATAGAGAATGCGCACACCTTCCGAGGCCAACTGCGCTTGTAAAATCATCGCCATTTCCGGGTCTTCTTTCGGGAGAATGTAGGGACGACCAGAAATCAGCGTCACATCAGAACCTAGTCTCTGAAAGGCTTGCCCCAATTCGCAACCAATCGGACCTGCACCAATTATCGCCAAAGATGACGGGCATTTTTGCAGAGAAAAAACCTCCTCATTCGTCAGATATCCCACATCTTTTAATCCAGCAATGGGAGGAATTGCACTCCGAGAACCAGTGGCGATCGCGAACGTCCGAGCCTGCAAATTTTCGCCATTCACAGCAAAAGTTTGTCCGTCAATAAATCTCCCCTCGCCAAAAATCACCTCTACCTCCAAACCCCGAAACCTTTCTGGCGAGTCGTGCGGTTCTATCTCCCCTTGCACCCTTTGCACATGAGCCATTACTTTAGCAAAATCAATCTCTGGTGGTGACGTATAAATGCCAAACTTGCCCGCATTCTTCACCGTATAAGCCACCCGTGCAGCATGAATCAGAGATTTACTCGGAACACAACCAAACCACAAACAATCTCCCCCCAAGCGCGCCTTTTCCACCAGCGCCACTTTCGCTTTTAACTGCGCCGCCGCCGCCGCAATCACCAAGCCACCCGAACCACCACCGATAACAACAATATCATATTTGTCCTTAATCATTTGTCCTTTGTCCTTTGTCATTTGTCCTTGGTCATTTGTTATTTGTCCTTGGTCATTTGTTATTTGTCCTTGGTCATTTGTCCCAAGGCAATGCGAATATCCTCTACCTGCAAGTCAGGGTAGTAATCCTGAATAATCACCTCAAAGGAAAGTCCTTCGTTGAGCAATTCCAGAACACTCTGCACAGTGATGCGCGTCCCGGCGATGCAAGGCTTACCAAAGTGGATGTGAGGAGCCACCGAAATTCTGTCCATATCACTACCAAAATCCAGAATATGTTTCCTCTATTCTAGGGTGTCATTGGTCATTTGTCCTTTGTCCCTGGTCCTTTGTCATTTGTCCTTTGTCCCTGGTCCTTTGTCCCTTGTCAAACCGGGAGCCATAAATCGGGTTTCTAAACCTTAACAGAGATTTTCCGCCAGAAACCGGTTTCTTCTCCAAATGACCAAGGACAAATGACTATTCATCATTATTCTCCGATGTAATTTCCATTTCTAAAGCATTTTTGGCAATTTTCGTCACATAAAGCGTGACCGCCAAAGCCGCCACCCCACCGATAATCTTAATTGCCCAAGTCAAAGCCTCCGGTGCAGTAGCTTGTCCTGGGGTGCCGATCGTCGCCAAATCTCCTGCCAGAGAACCGATATACACATACATAATTGTACCAGGAATCATGCCCACAGAACCCAAAAAATAATCTTTGAGAGAAACTTGGGTTAAGCCAAAAGCATAATTTAACAAATTGAAAGGAAACACGGGTGAAAGCCGCGTCAGCAGGACAATTTTTAATCCTTCTCTAGCCACAGCCTTATCTATGGCTTGAAATTTCTCATTTCCGGCAATTTGCTTTTCCACCCAGCCTCGCGCTAAATAGCGCCCCACTAAAAAAGCGCCCGTAGCTCCCAAAGTTGCCGCCACAAAGACGCAAACTGAACCCAAAACGACTTGAAAAATAACTCCCGCCCCGAGGGTGAGCAGGGAACCGGGAATAAATAACACTGTGGCGAAAATGTAAATGACCATGAAGGCGATAACGCCAGTATTGCCTAGGCTGTCAATCCATTGCAGGGCATCGCGCAAATATTCCTGGATATGGAAAAATTTGGCCAGGAAAATTAAATCGACAATGACAATGGTTGCTAAAATAATTTTCCCAATAATTGATAGGATATTTTTTGGGGGTAATTTCATAATTTGTCTTGATAATTTTGCCCGGAGTTCGTAGTAGGGCTTTAGCGCAAACAGCCTCTGGGCTGAAGCCCTACTACGAACCGAAGATTGAGGGCTAAAGCCCAACTACGAACCTCAGAAAGAGGGCTGAAGCCCAACTACGAACCTTGTTCATCAAGATTTAATTTTTAAGAAGGCGGCGGCTCGGAGGACTTCGGCGACGGTCCAGGCTTGGGCAATGCAGCCTCTGGGAGTAAATGGGGGGTCGCCGTCGAATATTTCGCTGAGGGTGCCTAAACCGTGGTTGTGCAGATGGTGGGAGATGGGTTCGAGGAAGCTCTGGGCACCTTCGAGGTCGCCGTAGGCTCGCCAGTAGGCAATGACAAAGGGGCCGAAGAGCCAACCCCAAACGGTGCCTTGATGATAGGCGCCATCCCGTTGCAGTAAGTTGCCTTTGTATTGACCTTGGTATTGGGGATGGTTGGGGCTGAGACTGCGCAAACCGTGGGTGGTAAAGAGTTGGCGGGCGCAAGCATCTACGACCGATCGCTGCTGTGGTGGCGGTAGGGGACTATGGGGCAAAGACACGGCAAAAATTTGATTAGGGCGTAAACTGGGGTCGTCACCATTGGGACCATCGATCACGTCGTAGCAATAGTTAGCCTCAGCATTCCAGAAACGCTGAAAACCGGCGGCTGCCCGTGCTGCCATTTTGGCATATTCCTGTCCCGACTCCCCCATCATCTCCGCCAACTCTGCCATCGTAGCCAAGGCGGAATACCACAGAGCATTCACTTCTACTGGCTTGCCGATGCGGGGTGTCACCACCCAATCACCGACTTTAGCATCCATCCAAGTTAACTGTACTCCCGCCTCGCCCGCATAGAGCAAACCGTCTTTTGGGTCCATGTGGATGCGGTGGCGTGTGCCCTGACAATGCCAATTCACAATATCTACCAAAACTGGCCACAGTTCGGCGATTAAACCCTGGTCTCCCGTAGCCTCAAAATAAGCGCGAATGGCCTGGAAATACCACAAAGTGGCATCCACAGTATTGTAGAAAAGGCTCTCTCCTGCCTCACCAAAGGTATTTGGCAGCATCCCACCATCCACATAGCGGGCAAAAGTTTGCAAAATTGTGCGGGCCACATCCACCCTCCCAGTGCAAAGGGTTAAACCCGGAAGGGCAATCATCGTATCGCGGCCCCAGTCACTAAACCAAGGATATCCGGCAATAATCGTTTTGCCCTCGCGTCCGTCTGGTAAAGGTCGGGACACGATAAATTGGTCGGCGGCTAATACCAGTTGTTTGACCCAAGGCGGTGCTTTTTTGGCTAATTGATAGACTTTGCTCCCCTGATGTTTAGGGGATTTTTGGCTACAGAGTTGCAGCAAATTTTGCTCGTAGGCTTGGCGAGCTGTTAACGCCGAATGTCCATCCCCTCGGGCTAATGAGTCTGTGGTGGCGACGATGGTGAGGGAATCTCCGGGGTTAAGAATGCGGCGGAAAGTCACGGCGTGGAGATGGTCTTCTTGGTAGTCTTGCCCCCGCCATTTTTCTACTGCTAGCTCAAAGCCATAATGCCACTTGTGGGTTAGTTCTACGTCGGCGGCAGGGGCGAATAGGTAAAAGGGTACTGCTTGGGGAAATGCTTTGATGGCAACCCCGGTGGGGACAGGGGAAATTTCCATCTGGCGGTGATTTGCGGCGGCTAGGTGGTGACATTCCCGGTAATTTACGAGAGCCTTGAGACTGAGGGTGAGGGGTTGACTGGCGCGCGGCAAATGGTAGAAAATATAGGTGGTATTGGCTCCGGGCTGCATCCAGATGCGTTTTTCTAATCGGGCATCAGCGATCGCAAAGTGCCACACGGGGATAGTGCCGTCTAAATGGAAACTTTCTAAATAGCTGTTACCAGGGGGTTCAACGACGCCGGTTCCCCACCGGTTGGCAAACAGGGGATATGGTTTATCGTCATAGGTTACGGTTTCATCCAGCTTGGCGAGGAGTAATGTCCTGTCCAAGGGAGGTTTCAGAGCCGCCATCAATAAACCGTGATAGCGGCGGGTGAGTATTCCTGCCACAGTACCGGAGGCATAACCGCCGCAGCCGTTCGTGACTAGCCACTCCCGCGCTTCAGCCGTGGCCACATCGCCGCAGATTTCCCGTCCGAATTGAATTGGCATAAGGTGTGTTTGGGGTTTTCTCCCCATTGCCCTTGGTTCCGGCGACCAAATATGATTTTGGCGCCACAGGAGCAATGGTGATGGAGATGATTTTCAAAGCGGGCAGCGGGAATCGAACCCGCATCGATAGCTTGGAAGGCTATGGTTTTACCACTAAACTATGCCCGCTAGTGCTGTGTTTTGGTCACAATAGCGTATTGTAGCACAGTTGGGGAAAATTTCAAGGGGTTTGGAAAAAAAATTTTTGTCCTTGGTCATTTGTCCTTTGTCATTTGTCATTTGTCATTTGACAAAGGACCAAGGACAAGGGACAAGGGACAAGGGACAAGGGACAAGGGACTACTGGACATCTTCCCAGGCTTGGGCGATCGCTTGGCTCAGCCACCACCGCAGTTGCTGGTCTAAGAGGCGATCGTCTGCCAGGACCTCGGAGGTGAGGTCCGAGAGGGATTTGCCCTCTGACCGGGCGATGTGGACGACTCCGGCGATCGCCGCCGCCACTAATTCTGCATCTACAGGCTGTTTCTTAAGGGCAAATATTTCTTGATGGCTCGTGGGGATGGGATAATTCATGGCTAGCTCACTCCTAGGGTGGGCGTTAGGAAATATGATAGCTTTATTAACTTTTGTTGAGCTATTTAAATTTCAGTATTCGGAACTATAACGCAATTTGCACTTTTGTCAACCCCATTTTGGAAAAAATTTTCTGAACCAATGGCAGCTCACCTCCAAGAAATCCTTTACATAGAAGTACCCACGCCAGACGTGGTAGCGGTTCGCCGCTGGCTGCAAGAGGAATTCTCCCCCTCTGTCGGGGACAAGCAGACGACCCCGGACGGGATCCGTCTGGCCATTCAGGGACAAAACTCGGTGGCTGGGGAAATCTGCATATTTGTTTGGTCCGTGCAGCGTACCACCTACCTGAAAGCCTTCCGCTGGGCAGAAACACTTATTCCCGGAGAAAGGCAGATTAAGGACCAATTGACGGCAAATATCAGGCAGCAGTTTCCCCACCAATATCCGGTCCCGCCAGCCGCCAAAGGGGAGCGATCGATATTTGAACTGCTAGGGACCCAATACCCCCAGACGGTGAAATATTTTCAGAAAATCCCCAATGGGGAATATGACCTAAACCGGGCCTATTGGTGGGAGCAGCGGTGGCGATCGTCTGTAATACACCCCCAGCAACCCCAGCAAGTAGTATTTCAAACCAACAACGCCACTGGTGACAACCCAGAATATGACCTAATCTATATCGGCGGCGCCTTGGGGGTAATTCACGCCGCAGTGATGGCGAAACTGGGTTATCGAGTATTGCTCATAGAAAGGATGCCGTTTGGGCGGATGAACCGGGAATGGAATATCTCCCGCGATGAATTTCAAAGCCTAATTAACCTCGGTTTATTCACCCCAGCAGAATTTGAAAGCGTCATTGCTGCCGAATATGAAGATGGGTTTCACAAATTTTTTGACGCCAACAACCCCCCCCAATGTCGCGCCGCCATCCTCCACACTCCCACAGTTCTCAATGTGGCCATAGACGCAGAAAAATTCCTGGGTTTATGTGGGGCAAAACTGCGCGCTGCTGGGGGAGAAATTTGGGACGAAACCGAATTTCAGCGCGCCGATGTGGAACCACAACAGGTAATAGTCAATTGCCGATATTTGCCCACAGGAACGGCAAAAACCTGCACAGGCAGGTTATTGGTGGATGCAATGGGTACAGCATCCCCGATCGCATGGCAGCTCAACGGCAAGCGAGCTTTTGACAGTGTTTGCCCCACAGTGGGGGCGGTGATTTCTGGTGGTTTCCCGGCTGGCGTGTGGGATAGTCGTTATGGCGATGTCCTCAACAGTCATGGCGATATATCCCGAGGCAGGCAGTTAATTTGGGAGTTATTCCCCGGGGAAGGAACCGATTTAACGATTTATCTGTTTCACTATCACCAAATCCACCCAGATAACCCCGGTTCTCTGTTAGAGATGTACGAGGACTTTTTTACCATCCTCCCAGAATATCGGCGGTGTGATATGGAGGATTTGGTATGGAAAAAGGCGACTTTTGGTTATATTCCCGGTCACTTCAGCGTGGGGAGTGACGATCGGACGATCGCATTCGATCGGCTGGTGGCCATTGGCGATGCCGCCTCCCTGCAATCTCCCCTCGTCTTTACCGGTTTTGGTTCCCTCGTGCGCAACCTCAACCGCCTAACCCAGCTTTTGGATGTAGCCCTCAAACATGACCTCCTCTCAGCTCGCCACCTGAACCGCATCCGGGCCTACCAAAGCAATGTGGCCGTTACCTGGCTATTTTCCAAAGGCATGATGATCCCCACGGGGCAGTTTGTGCCCCCAGCCCGGATTAATTCCATGCTCAACACCTTTTTCGGCATCTTAGCCAGCGAACCCCCAGCCGTAGCCGAAGCCTTCATCAAAGACCGCGTGGACTGGTTCACTTTTAACCGCCTTGCCCTCAAAGCCGCTCGGTTAAACCCCGCTTTATTGCTGTGGATTTGGCAACTGGCTGGTGTCAAAGACCTAACCCGGTGGTTAGGCAGTTATTTAGACTTTACCCTTAGCGCTCTCTTCGGTTGGTTATTGGCTTGGTTGCCCAATTTTACCCGCGCTTGCCAACCTTGGTTAGAAAATCGCTATCCGGGGTTGTGGTTTTGGCTATTAGCTCAAATTTCCGTCCCCCAAGCCGGAGCGATGAATTCCCACCGCTACCCACAGCCTATGCGCAAGGGCACCACAGAGGCAAGGTCTGAAGTGGTGAATTAATTATTCCCTCACCCCCGTCCCCTCGACCAGGTAGGGAGAGGGGAGTGTGGGGAGTGTGGGGAGTGTGGGGAGTGTGGGGAGTGTGGGGAGTAATCTTCCCCATCTTCCCACCCCTCCCCCCTCCTCCCCATCTTCCCTCTCTTCCCCCTCTGACTCCCCTTTCTCCCTACCTGGGAGAAAGGGGTTGGGGGATAGAGGGCCAGTTCTCTGGCTTGTCTCATTGTTATTTGAATTGACTATAATTATTCCCTCACCCCAAACCCCGAATTAGTCATTTGTCATTTGTCCTTTGTCCTTTGTTGGTTTTAACAGCCAGTGGGGTGGGCATTGCTAGAAACCAACAACTCTGGGGTGAGATACTCGGTTGGAGCAATGCCCACCCGACAACTCAAGTGGCAAAATTGGGCAACTGAACGGCGGCGAGACTACGCCGCTTTTTCACATTGGCATCTTTGGGATAAACCAACGGTGAGGGGGAGACGGGGGACTGGGGGACCAGGGGACTGGGAGACTGGGGGACCAGGGGACTGGGGGACTGGGGGACCAGGGAACGGAGGGGCAGGGGGGCAGCGGTTCGGCTTCGCTCACCGACCGGGGGACTGGGGGGCAGGGGGGAAAATTGCTCCCTCTCTCCCTTGCTCCCTTGCTCCCTTGCTCCCCTGCTCCCCGTCTCCGAGTCTCCCCGTCTCCGAGTCTCCCCGTCTCCGAGTCTCCCCGTCTCCGGGTCTCCGGGTCTCCGAGTCTCCCCGTCTCCGAGTCTCCCCGTCTCCGAGTCTCCCCGTCTCCCCGTCTCCGCCACTGGGGCGGACCAGGGCTGAATGGAGGGGGCTTTGGGGAAGATACTGCTATTTGGCTCGGTATTGGAAGCGGTGGCGATCGGGGTGGCGGTGTCTGGGGTGGGGAGTGGTTCCAGGCACTTTTCTAGGGCGGCTTTGAATTGAAGGGTGTGGTGTTGTTGGCGGTGAAGGCGCGATCGCAGTTCTTGGGCGTTGATTTCGGCTTTTTGTCGGAGCTGGGATTCTTGCATGTAACGGTGTTGGGTGAGGGCGCATTCCCGCTCGATTTGGGCGATTTGCCGAGAAAGGGACTCCACCTCGGTGGTGAGACTGTCGATCGTGCTTTGCTGTTGTGTGGTTTGGGCTTCGAGAGCTTCGATGTGGCGATTTTGGACTTCGATTTGTTCGTTGGCGGCTTTTAGCTCTATGGTTCGCTGGGCTAAAAGTTGCCGCTGGGCGTCCGATCGGGCTTGGTCTTGCCCGAGGCGATCGCGGTATTCTCCGATGGCAATTTCCAGTTTGGCGATGCGATCGACTAAATCACTGGAGTTCCACGCTTCTGGGGTCGTCGTCGCCAAGCCTCCGGGAGTCGTCCATCCTTCAAAAGGCAGAGCCAGAGCGGTTTCTTGGCTGTTGTCGCTTTGTTGCTCCAAGGCGGCGATGCTGATGTGGTTGGGTAAATTCACCGTTTCCCAACCTTCATCATCCCCAAGGTGGGGCGATGATGGGTCGATCGGCTCTGGAACCGGAGACGTAGCATCGGCGGACGCTGATGCAGATGGGTTGGTGGGTCGATCGGCTTCACTCATCGGCGTTATCCACTTATCTTGTCATTGGTCATTAGTCATTGGTCATTAGTCATTAGTCATTGGTCATTTTTCATTTGAATAAAGCGGTAGGGTGGTCACTGCCCAGCCTACTCACGCTTGTAACTGTCAAATGACCAAAGACCAAGGACAAATGACTAATGACCAATAACGATGGTTCATTATACCTAACCCAGTCCTGGTTTGCCCATTTCCGTCCCCCAGCCAGTGGGATCTGGGTTAAGGTTTGTAGTTGGGCTTTAGCCCAAATTCCTTTGGGCTAAAGCCCAACTAAGAACGAGGAAGTTTGGCTAAATTGGCCAAGCGCTGCCAACTTCGCCTGATAAATGGTACGATCCCTTATAGGTAAAACGGGTGCAATCACCTTGTTTTCTACAGGAGGCGCCAAATTTACTTTTGGGTAAATGAATCTCATGGAGTTGAATTTTCGCTTTGCCGTGGTGAGCGATCCCCATGTGGCGCTCCCTCACACCATCTGGGATGCTCCCAACCGCTTTCACCTGGTGGAAGTCAGCATCAGTGCTTTAGAGCTGGTGTTGGCGCAATTGGCTGAAATGGAATTAGATTTTTTACTCCTACCGGGAGACCTAACACAACATGGAGAACCGGATAACCACATTTGGCTAGCTAACCGGTTAGCACAATTGCCATTTCCTGCTTACGTGATCCCCGGTAATCATGATGTCCCATTAGCGGTGGGGGATGGTAAGTCGATCGGTTGGGCAGATTTTCCGAAATATTATCGCCACTTTGGCTATCAAAATCCCCACCAGCTTTATTACACCTGCCATGTACTCCCCGGAGTCCGCCTAATAGGGCTCAATTCTAACCATTTTGACGAAGAAGGCAAGCAAATAGGGCGTTTGGATGATACACAGCTCGCCTGGTTACAAGAAGTTCTGGCGGCGAAAGCTGCTGATGAGCTGGTACTGGTGATAGTCCACCACAATGTGATTGAGCATCTCCCAGACCAAGCACAACACCCGATGGGGCGGCGGTATATGCTAGAAAATGCTCCCCAGTTGCGGCAAATTCTGCGAAATGCTGGGGTGGAGTTAGTTTTTTCCGGCCACTTACATGTCCAGGATATTGCCCATCAAGATGGCATTTATGATATCACCACCGGTTCATTAGTCAGCTATCCCCACCCCTATCGGATTTTTCAGTTTCGCACCGATGCGGAGAGAGAGTGTTGGTTAGAAGTAGCTTCACCTCGCGTCTTACGCTTACCAGATTTCCCTGACCTACCAGAAATGTCCCGCGAGTGGATGGGTGACAGAAGCGAACAGTTTATGATCCGTCTCCTGAGCTGCTCTCCTTTATGCCTCCCACCCGCCGAAGCGAAAAAGTTAGCCCCAAATCTGCGCTATTTTTGGGCTGATATTGCGGGGGGCGATGCCATTTTTGACTTTCCCGAATTCCCTCCCGCTGTGCGTCGCTATTTCCACCGCTTTAATGCCAGTTATGGCAATGGCAAGCAGAATTTTATCGATAATTGTACTACTCTCCCGGTGGGAGTTAAAAACCGGGGTTTTGTTGCATCTAACAAGATTCAAAAATGTTAGTTTATCGGCAACTTATGGGCAAGGCGACATCAAAATTTATTGTTGATCCAACCGATAGATTAATGATGCCGTGTCCTTACTGGTGGCAGGTTTTCTGGAGGGGGAGGCGGACGGTAAAAGTGCTGCCTTTGCCAAGTTGACTTTGCACAGTAATAGTGCTATGGTGTGCTTGGGCGAGACGGCGGGCAATGGCTAAACCTAATCCAGCCCCACCGGAGGCACGAGACCGATCGCTCTGCACGCGATAAAATCGGTCGAAAATTCTGCCCAATTCTTCTGTAGCAATGCCGATGCCATTATCCATTACTTGAATTACTGCCCAAGGGTGGCGGTTTTCTAAAATAATCGTGACTTTACCCCCAGGGGGTGTGTAGTGAATCGCATTACTGGCGAGGTTAAATAAGATCCGATATAGCTGTGAGTAGTCTCCCATCACTTCTAGAGGTTCTGGACTGCGGATATCGGCGGTTAAATTGACCTCAGCTTCTAAAGCTAAAGCGGCGATTTCTTCTTCTAAGTCGGCGATGATATCTTGGAGGCAGCAGGGGATATATTTGATGCGGTTTCCCTCGTCTCTCTTACTGGGAGAGTTGGGGGTGAGGGGCAATTCTTGCCTGTCCATGCGGGCAAGGAGCAGCAAATCTTGGACTAATTCTGAGAGGCGATGATTTTGGCGTTCTATGCTTTCTAAGGCAGTGGCAGCAGTAGTGGCAAAGTCATCGCTATTTTTGCTAATAATTGTAGTTTCAACGGTGGCGCGGATGGCGGCTAGGGGGGTGCGCAATTCGTGAGCGGCATCGGCGGTAAATTGTTGCACTTGGCGGTAGGATAAATATATGGGCTGTATGGCTAAACCGGCGAGGAACCAACTGGCGACGCCGACGGCGAGTAACGCCAGGGGTAGTCCGAGGATGATTACGAGTTTAACGGCGAATAAATAGCTATAGGCGTCTTGGATCGATCGCCCCACTTGCAAATATCCCCAGTTTTGCTGATTTTGGGTATGCAGCATGATGGAAATGAGCAGGTAGGGAGTGCCTCTACCGTCCGTAAATTTTGTGATTGCTGCGAATTTATGCCCTGGGGCGATCGTGGCAATTGCGGGAGATTTGCCTTGGGGGAGGCTGCCTGCTGTGGCAATAATTTTTCCCGATAAATCGGATAATTTGACATAGTAAATGCCTTGGTGAATAGCACCAATAACGTGGCGTTGCTGGGTGGTATGAATGCTACATTGGATGTCACCGCTAGACCGAGCAACGCACAAATCTGGTAGGAACCGATCCACGTCTGGTTCTAGGCGTCCGGGAATTTTGAGGACGGGTTCTAAGCTGTCGTGAAGGGTTCCGGCTACGGAGTTGATTTCGCGGTCTTGGGTCATCCAGTGGGCGTGGGCGATCGCTTCATACAATCCCAACCCGCACAAGCCGAGAATTAATCCCATCACCCCAGCATACCACAAAGCTAGTCTCAGGCGCGTTTTTTGAAATAAGCTATTTTCCTGCATTAGCCATCCTGTTTCAGTCGATAACCCAAGCCGTAAACGGTTTCGATCGTGCGATTACAGCCATTTTCAGCTAACTTCCGCCGTAATAACCGCATCTGTGCGGCGACGACGTTACTGGCGGGTTCGCCGCCGAATTCCCAGAGGCGATCGAGAATTTGGTCACGAGTAATAATTTGGTTAGGATGGCGCATAAAATATTCCATCAGTTGGAATTCTTTGTTAGTCAAAGGAATTCCCACATCTTCCCCAGCATCATCATAATAAAGAGTCCGCTCTCCCCAATCTAACCTGAGATTTCCGCAGCGTAGTTGCAATGGTTGGAGCGTGGGCGATCGACGCTGGAGAGCCCGCAACCTAGCCAATAATTCCCGCATCCCAAACGGCTTCACCAAATAATCATCAGCCCCCGCATCCAACCCCATCACCTTATCCTCCTCCCCATCCTTCGCCGTCAGCATCAAAACCGGCAAAGTTGACCGCCTTTTTCTCAGTTTTTTACACAATTCTATCCCCGATAAACCGGGTAACAGCCAATCTAAAATCACCACCCCATATTCTACAACCGGGCTCGTAGCATCCAAATAGATTTCCAAATATCCCCACCCGTCATCACCATCTTGCGCCCAATCTACCACATAAGCCGCTTGGGTGAGAGTTTTTTTAATTGCCATACCCAAATCTGGCTCATCTTCTACCAACAGCACTTTCATGTAAAATACTATTCCTGATTTTGCCGCCTACTATTATAGCCCATAGCTATCAGGACACGGCCATGCCGTGTCCCTACGGGTTACTCCACAACGTTCACCCAAAAATCTGCTGTGATGATTTTCCCATCCCGATTAAACTGACCCCACATTTTGTATTTACCGGGTTGGGGAAAATGGGTCATAAAATGTACCTCTCCAGCGGGAGTATTGCCCATAGTATGGGCGTGAGCGTGAATATAATCCGCAGCGGTCAAATCTGGCGATGCTTTCACAATCACCAAATGTCCCAATTCTCCCAAATAAGGCTGTAAATTAACCCCTTGACTGGTGGCTGTATCCCGCAAATTAAATTGTAGCATCACGTTGGCGCCAGATTTAATCGGAGCAGCTCCCAAATCTAAATTGACCTCGGTGTTGCCGAAAACTTTTTTAGACGGGGCGGCTGACTGATCAGATGCTAGCCTAGCTACAGGGCCGGAGACCGATGTTTTCAAAACCGATATTTCCTCCCGGTTTCCCGCTGGCTTGTAGTCCGCAAACATGGTATAATTACCTGGCTTAGGAAAAGTAGCCGTAACTTCAAACCGGCCATTACCTTTATATTCAGGATGCAGGTGGTCGAATACCTCTAAATCATCGCTAACCGCAATCAGGTGCATTAGTTTTTCCTGAAAAGTCTCGAAGTTGGCTTGTGGTTTTCCGGCTGCATCTTGAATATCTATAGCCAACGTCACCGGTTTATTAATGCCAATGGTTTGAGCTACTGTTAGTTGAGCTTTAAATGATGTGCTGGCAGAGTTGTGGGGGTTGTGGTCTGTATCGGCAGGAGCATGGTCTTGCTGATGTGATGGCATATCCTGATGATTGCCATGATTCCCCTCACTTTGGGCAATTTCGCCTTGATTGGCTCGGTTATTGGCGGTGTCAGATTTGGCCAAGGTGGTGCAACCTTGACCAAAAAATAAACTGGAAACAACTAGGATAACTGCTACGGCTAATTGGCGCATATGGTTTCTGTGACTGGTCGGCTTGCTCATGGTTTTAGCTTAGTTTAATATGGTGATAGACAACAGCTTGGCATCCTCAAATGAAATCAGGATGAAATTAGGTATTTTTCACCTTGGGGCTCCCCCTGGGGGTTGTGGTTTTGGCTTTAGCCCAGAAGATTTTTGGGCACGGACCCATTACAAACCAATCGGGGGGCCAGTTAGTCATGCTACCGGAGGTTTAAACGAGATGGACATCGCACGTAAACTAGAACTCCTGCAAGAGATTTATTCCGAGCCAGCGGAATTGGATAGAATGCTGGGTAAACTTCTAGAATTGGCTCTGAGTCAGCACAGACTGCGTTTGCAGCGGTACGACCAAGAACTGGGAGAGTTTGAGCGGCGTTATGGGATGGATTCGGCGGCTTTTTACCAGCAATTTGAAGCCGGAAAACTTGGCGACGCTATTGATTTTTTTGAATGGTCTGGTTTGTACGAGCTGCGTCAACATATCCGGGAAAAAATTCGCCAATTGAGGTTCGTATTAGGGCTTTAGCCCTCCAGATTTTGGGCTGAAGCCCAACTACAAACAGGTAGTTTTAGGGTTGTAGTTTTGGCTTTAGCCCTCCAGATTTTGGGCTAAAGCCCTACTACAAACTAATCGGATTAGGAGCTAGTCAGTTTTGGTTTAAAATGACGCAGACGCAGGGCATTTGTCACTACAGAAACGGAACTAAATGCCATCGCACCTCCGGCGATAATTGGGTTGAGCAGCCAGCCAAATAAGGGGTAGAGAATGCCTGCGGCGATCGGAATGCTGGCAATGTTGTAAATGAAGGCAAAAAACAGGTTTTGGCGGATGTTGTTGAGGGTGGCTTGGCTGAGCTGGATGGCGGTGACGACACCAAACAAGTCACCGGAAATGAGGGTGATATCGCTGGCGGCGATCGCCACATCTGTCCCAGTCCCGATCGCCATTCCCACATCAGCCACAGCCAAAGCGGGAGCATCATTAATGCCATCCCCCACCATCGCCACGATTTTACCTTCCCCTTGCAGGGATTTAATCGTATCCGCTTTTTCTTGGGGACGCACTTCGGCGAAGAGGCGATCGATACCCACTTCCTTCGCGATCGCCGCCGCCGTTTGGCGATTATCTCCCGTCAACATCACCACCTCTAATCCCATTTTTTGCATTGCCCGTACCGCCGCCACCGCCTGGGGTTTAATCGCATCAGCAATCCCCAGCAAACCCTCAATCTCTCCATCTACCGCTATCCAAGCCGTAGTTTTCCGCGCCAATTCCCAAGATTCATTTTGTCCCGCCAATATCCCCGGCTCAATTCCCAACTCCTCCATCCATCTTTTCGTCCCAATTTGCACAAATCTGTCCCCTACATAACCCTGCACTCCCATCCCCGGAACCGCAGCAAAATCCACCACTTCAGGCAAAGGTAAATTCACCCCCTGAGATTTAGCATACTGTACCACTGCCTCCGCCAATGGATGCTCGGAATTAGCCTCTAATGCTGCTGCCAACCGCAACAGTTTAATTTCATTCTGATGGGCCGTTCCCGCCACCGTGGCATAATCCGTCACCGTCGGTTTACCCTGGGTAATTGTCCCGGTTTTATCCAGCACGATCGTATTAATTTTGCAAGCCAACTCTAAACTATCAGCCCCTTTAATCAAAATTCCATGTTCTGCCCCCAATCCCGTCCCCACCATAATCGATGTGGGAGTTGCCAAACCCAGAGCGCAAGGACAGGCGATAATCAAAACTGCTACCGTATTCACCAAAGCTAGGGTGAGATTCCCGGTGAAATGCCACCAAATCACAAAAGTGATAATAGCAATGACCATGACTACAGGGACAAACCATCCCGTCACCAAATCCGCTAATTTCTGAATCGGCGCTTTACTCCCCTGGGCATCTTGGACTAATTTTACAATTTGGGCCAATACCGTATCTTGTCCCACTCGCGCCGCCCGCATTTTAAAACTGCCAGTTTTATTAATTGTCGCCCCAATCACCTCATCAGACACTTGTTTAGTGACGGGCAATGGTTCCCCTGTTACCATTGACTCATCTACCGCTGAAACCCCATCAATCACTTCTCCATCTACGGGGATTTTTTCACCAGGACGGACTAAAATCACATCCCCCACCTGCACCGCTTCAATGGGAATATCTACTTCTTGCCCATTTTTAATCACTCGCGCTGTTTTCGCCTGCAATCCCATTAATTTCTTAATGGCTTCTGAAGTCTGCCCGCGAGCCCTGCTTTCCAGAAGACGACCCAGCAAAATTAGGGTAATAATTACTGCTGCCGCTTCATAATAGACATCAGTGGCTAAGCCTTGGGCTTGGAATAATTGGGGAAATACCGTAGCCACTAAGGAATACAAATAAGCGGCGCCGGTTCCCAAAGCTACGAGGGTATTCATATCAGCCGAGCGATGCTGCAAGGATTTCCAAGCACCGACAAAAAATGATTGACCGCACCAAAATAGTATGGGCGTGGTTAGGAGAAGTTGCAACCAGGGCGAATGCAGCCATGCGGGAAACATATGCAGATTCATCCCCAGCATCATGGGCAGAGAACCCACAACTAGAATAACACTAATGACGCCACTAACTACCAGTTTATTGAGGATTTTTTTTTGCTCATTATTTCGGTTTTTTTCCTCGGCATCGAGACTGGCGCCGAGTTCGATGATTGGTTCGGCGCCATAACCGGCATCGGCTACAGCTTGCTGGATAGTTTCTACAGATACTTGTTTGGGGTTGTATTTGACTGTGGCGCGGGCAATGGCAAAATTAACGCTACATTCAGTTACCCCGGCTAGGTTTTGAATGGCTTTTTCTATTTTGGTGGCACAGGCAGCGCAACCCATACCGTTTAATTGCAGGTTGATGCTTTTCATTGTTTAAATTTCCTGATTTTGGGTGATGGCTAAAATTGGAAAAAATTGAGGTAAAAAACTTTGCGGACATCCTGGCGTGTTTTGTCTAAAATTGTGGTGTGTCGGAGCAATTTTTGAGGGCGCGAATCTGAAAATTAATTGCCCCGAACTAAAAACAATCACCCATCATTTCAAACTAGACACGCTAGTAAGTTTAATTACCTGTTTTCTGGCTTGTGATTCTGATGTTCTGTGTTGTTGGGTTGCTGATTCTGATGTTCTGTGTTGTTGGGACTGCCTCCCATCATTGATTGACACTTTTGCATCATTTCCTGCATTTGAGTCATCATCTGGTGCATATCCCCCATACCAGGACTATGTGGTGCAGATTCTGCGTTAGGGGTGGTTGAGGGATTGTGGGGGGATGGAGATGGGGATTGCTGAGTTTGCGCGAAAGAAGGTAGGGCCGCTAAGGCTAAGACGGCAATACCAACTCCGGTAGCAGTGGCGATCGTCATATGGTGTTGGCTTTTCATTTCTTTTCCTCTCTTGTTTGAGGTATGTTCAAATTCATGCTAAACTCTCCAGTCTAGTGGAGAGTCAAGGGAATTTTACAAAACTTAACAAATTGCTAGCGGACAGGGGGACCACCGGAAAGAAGGGGGTGGCGGCGCAGAATTTGACAAAAATGGGCAAATGTGTTTAAGTGCGAGCGGGAATGTGGAGAATTGTAAAGAGTATGGATGCTACAGTGCGCGGTTTTACGGAAATCGTAAGGGCGAAGCAAAAGCGCATAAGGCATCTGAGTAAGCCTAGGGGGGAAGCACCCGCGCCAAGGCATCTGGGCCAGATAAACAACCTCTTGGTGCGGGTGCTTCCCCCCTCCGAGAGCGCGGGTGCTTCGCCCTCGCATTGGGTCCTGGTTTCTGGACGCAGTAAAAAATAAGGAGTTATACCATGAAAGCAACCAATATAATCATCTCATTACTAGCGGTTTCGGCACTAGCGGGCTGTACAAATCCAGGGGCAAGCGGTGGCTCTGGCGGTGGGGGAAACACTGTCAAGATTGTTTCGAGCCTACCGATGACGGGCAGCGCCCTCGGTCAGGCGCAAACTGTGGTGAACGGCATTAAGCAAGCCTTGGATGAAGTAAATTCTACGGTGTGCGATGGCCAACTGAAAATTCAATATGAGCCTTATGATGACGCCACAGCGGCTGCGGGGAAATGGGATCCGGCTCAGGTAACTTCTAACTCTAATAAAATGGCGGCAGATAAATCTGTGGTGGCGGTTATCGGTCACTATAATTCGGGAGCAGCTAAACTCTCGATTCCCATCCTCAATCAAGCTGATTTGGTGATGGTGAGCCCCGCTAACACCTATCCGGGTTTGACGAAACCGGGCAAGGGAGAAGGCAAAGAGCCGGATGTTTACTACCCTAATGGCAAGCGCAACTATGCGCGGGTGGTTCCTACAGATGACTTGCAAGGAAATGCGGCGGCGAACTGGACAAAATCGATGGGGCTGAAAAGGGTTTATGTTCTGGATGACCAAGAACTTTATGGCAAAGGAATTGCCGATATTTTTGAAGCAACTGCCAAAAAAATTGGCTTAGAAGTCCTGGGGAGAGAAGGCATCGATGCGAAAGCCAGTGAATATAAAGCCTTGATGACGAAAATCAAAGCCCTGAACCCGGATTTAATCTATTTTGGCGGCACAACTCAAACTAACGCCGGACAGCTAATCAAAGATATGCGAAATGTGGGGATGGCACCAGATAAGGTGAAGTTTATGGGGCCGGATGGGATGTTTGAAAAAGCCTTGATTGATGCGGCGGGGAAAGATGCGGAAGGGGTTTATATCACTTTTGGGGGGGTTCCTGGCAACCAGCTAACTGGTGTGGGCAAAACCTGGTATGAAAGCTACAAGGCAAAATATAACGCGGAACCGGAAGCCTATGCCGCTTATGGTTACGAGGCGGCGAAGGTGGCGATCGATGCCATTGGCAAAGTCTGCAAAAATGACCGAGCTGCCATCCGAGACGCGGTACTAGCAACCAAAGACTATCAAGGCATCCTGGGCAATTGGAGCTTTGATGCCAATGGGGATACTACCCTTACCACGATGTCAGGAAATGTGGTGAAAAATGGTAACTTCGAGTTTGTGACGCTGCTCAAAGCAGAATAATTGCCCGGAGTTGGGGGAGGGCGGATGACCAATACAGGGGGAAATCCTCGGGTACAGAGCCTCACCCCTTACCCCTCTCCCGTGAGAGAGACAGGGGTAAGGGGACAAATGACCAATGACCAATGATTATGAACCAAGATTGGGCTAAAGCCCAACTACGAACCGGGAGAAAGAGGAACTTATGAAACAATGGCAGCAGCCGATTTTATATCTAGTGGCCATCTACCTGGTCCTGTTGCTCGGACCGATCGCCGGATTGGATTTACCCCGAATTGCTGGGGATATCGCTTCTAATCCCCAAGTCCTGATTCAGCAAATCTTGGTAGGGCTGGTTAATGGCGGGATTATTGCCATTATTGCCCTGGGTTATACCCTGGTTTACGGCATCATTGAATTAATCAACTTTGCCCACGGCGATTTATATATGCTGGGGGGGTTTGCCGCCCTCACGGTTATCAGTTCCTTTGGCATTCAAGATGGTTCCTCCCTTGTCGCGGCGCTGCCAGCTATCTTACTAGCTTTGGTGATTTCCTGCGGTTTATGTGCGGGGCTAAATATGCTAACAGAAAGGTTTGCCTATCGCCCTTTGCGGAATGCGCCTCGGTTGGCACCTTTGATTTCGGCGATCGGGGTTTCGTTTATTTTCCAAAATCTGGGACTATTTTGGGGTGGACTCAAAGCCTTTATTCCGGCGATGGGTGCTAATTCCGCCGCCCCCAAGAGCTTTCCTGATTTACTGCCCCGGATTAATATCATCAAAGCGCTGGGAATTGACAGCAATATTTCCTTTACCACCAAAGACCTGATTGTGTTGATTTTTGCGGTGGCTTTGATGGTGAGCCTGCATCTGTTCGTGACCTACACCCGCTTGGGAAAGGCGATGCGAGCCACTGCCCAAAATCGCGATGCTGCCAGAATGATGGGGATAGATGTAGATTGGATTATCGCCCTGACTTTTTTGCTGGGTGGGTCACTGGCGGGGGCAGCGGGCCTGATGGTGGGATTGTATAACAATACGATTGTGTTTACAATGGGTTTCACCGCTGGCCTTCAGGCTTTCACGGCGGCGGTATTGGGAGGCATTGGCAATATCTTCGGCGCTATGATGGGGGGAGTTTTAATTGGCTTGCTTTCCGCTTTGAGCGACCAATACCTATCGAGCCGGTGGACGAATGCCTGGGTGTTCGCGGTTTTGGTGATAATTTTAATCTTCCGACCGGGTGGTTTATTGGGCGAGAATGTTCAGGAAAAGGTTTGAAAATGCCGAATCAGGTCATCAAGAAAATTAAATCGAGTGGGATGTTGGGGCCGATCGCGGCTCTGACTGTAGCCCTATTTGGGGGTTGGAGCGGAGCGGTGATGGGTTGGCTCCTGGGGACGGCGGCGGGTTTCCGCAGCACCCAAGGCAAGATAATTGCTAGCCCAAAAATGGGGGCGCAAATTGGGGCTTACGCCGGATTAAATTTGGGGGTTTGGTTTTTGGTGGCAAGCCTCATGGAAGGCTTAGTGATTCGCCCTCTGTCGGGGCAATCACCCACCAATTTGCTGATGCCTTTGCTGTCTGGGGTCGTTGCTTTGGGAGCCGCCACCCTGGCGGCGAGCCTGATGGCAGGTTTGCAGGGAATACCACCAGGAAAAAAACGACGGGCAAACCAGATAAATCTCTGCTTTGTGGCGCTCTTATTTCCCTTTGCAGATGCAGTGGCGCAGACGAACTGGATTGCCACGATTATCCAAATTCTGATATTTGTGATGTTGGCGCTGGGATTGAATATTACCGTAGGTTTTGCCGGGTTGCTGGATTTAGGCTATGCGGCATTTTTTGCCATCGGCGCTTATACTACGGGTTTGTTGTCTTCGCCGCAACTAGATTTAGAGTGGAATTTCTGGCTGGTGTTGCCGATCGCGGCGGCGGTTGCGGCTCTAGCGGGCTTAATTCTAGGCACCCCCACGTTGCGGTTGCGGGGAGATTACCTGGCAATTGTCACCCTCGGTTTTGGGCAAATCGTCCCCGTACTATTTCGCAATTTAATTGCCGTGCGCATTGATGAGCCCATATCCAAAATGATGGCGGCGGTGTTCAACCGCCCGGAGCTGGCTATTTGTTTGGTGGGGTGCGATCGTCCGCTGAACTTAACCGGTGGCGAAGCGGGGATTAACCCGATCGGTCGTCCGTCCCTACCGATTTTGGGTGAGTTTCAATCCAGCAACTATCTACCCTGGTACTATTTAATTTTGGTTCTGGTGGTGCTGGCATACTTCGCGATCGGACGCCTGCGCAATTCCCGCTTAGGGCGCTCTTGGGCTGCCATCCGCGAAGACCAACTCGCCGCCAGTGCGATGGGTATCAACCTAGTCAACACCAAACTCCTGGCCTTTGCAATGGGGGCAACCTTCTCCGGTTTTGCTGGGGCTTTTTACGCCGCCTATATCAGCGCCATTTTTCCCAGCGTGTTTGATTTCTCCATTTCTGTAATTATCCTCTGCATGGTGATTTTAGGTGGCTTAGGCAACATGACTGGGGTGATTTTGGGGGCCACAATTATCATGGCCGCCGATCGTCTGTATTTGCCGCAACTAGCGCAAATCCTCAAAGGGTTCTTAAACACCGCTGTCTTGCCTAACATCGCGAATCCTCAATTTCGAGACTTTTTGGCTGTGAGTCTCGACCCGCTCCAAATGCGGTTATTTCTCTTTGGCTTGACTTTAGTGATTATGATGATTGTCCGACCCGAGGGATTAGTGCCTGATGCCACCCACAAAGCCGAAATGCACTCCTCGGATGCAGAGGCGAAAAAAGCTATAGCGTCAGCGGAGGGTTAATCATGCCACTATTAGAAGCAAGGCAACTAACAATGCAATTTGGTGGCTTGACAGCCGTCAATCGAGTTGATTTTACCCTAGAAACCGGCTCGATCGCCAGTATCATCGGCCCCAATGGTGCTGGTAAAACCACCTTTTTTAATATGCTCACCGGCATTTACATCCCCACATTCGGTCAGTTGCTCTTTAACGGCCAAAATATTACTGGCTCCCGTCCCGACCAGCTCACCACCTTGGGCATTGCCCGCACGTTTCAAAATATCCGCTTGTTTAGTAACATGACGGTGCTGGAAAATGTGTTAGTGGGCAGACATAGCCGCCTCAAAACTGGTTTATTGGGGGCGTTACTGCGCTCTCGAGGCGCCGTTCAAGAAGAACGCCTAGCCAGAGAAAAAGCCTTAAGCCTGTTAGAATATGTGGGTTTAGGCGCGTCCCAAGCTGGGGAACTGGCCAAAAACCTGTCTTATGGTGATCAGCGTCGCTTAGAGATTGCCCGAGCTTTAGCTAGCGACCCCAAAATCTTGCTGTTGGATGAGCCGACGGCGGGGATGAACCCCAACGAAACCGCCGACCTGACTCGTTTTATTTACCGCATCCGCGATGAGCTGCATTTGAGCATTTTGCTCATAGAACATGATATGAAAGTGGTGATGGGCATCAGCGATCGCGTCAGCGTCATGGAGTACGGCATGAAAATTGCCGAAGGCACTCCCACCGAGGTGCAAGCTGACCCCAGGGTGATTGAAGCATATCTGGGTAAAGAAGAAGAAGCTCACAGCAAGTAGGGAGGGCAATCATAACCAATCACTATGCTACAAGTAAAAGAACTCCAGACATATTATGGCAATATTCAGGCTCTCAAAGGAGTTTCCCTGCACGTGGAACAGGGGGAAATTGTCACATTAATCGGCAGTAATGGGGCGGGGAAAACTACTACTCTGCGCACGATTCAAGGCTTGCTCCGCCCCCGGAGCGGCACGATTTTATTTGAAGGAAAACCTCTAGAAACGCTTTCTACCCAGGCGATCGTCCAGTTGGGGATTGCCCAAAGTCCCGAAGGACGGATGATTTTTCCCAAAATGACCGTGTTGGAAAATTTGGATATGGGTGCTTTTTGCCGCACCGATACCCTCGGTATCAAGTCCGATCGCGAGCTGGTCTTGCATCTTTTCCCCCGACTGCGCGAGCGCATCAGTCAAAAAGGAGGCACTCTCAGCGGCGGCGAACAGCAAATGCTCGCGATCGCCCGCGCCATGATGGCTCGTCCCCGCCTCCTCCTCTTAGATGAACCCAGCATGGGTTTAGCCCCCATCCTTGTTTCCCAGATTTTCTCCATCATTCGCGATATCAACCAACAAGGAACCACCATCCTCCTAGTAGAGCAAAACGCCCGCATGGCTTTAAAAGTCGCTCATCGCGGCTATGTCCTGCAAACCGGTCAGGTAGTAGTTGAAGGCACTGCCTCAGATTTGCTCTCTAACGAAACCGTGCGTCAAGCCTATTTAGGGGAAAATTGATTCATTTGTCCTTTGTCATTTGCCCACCAGAAACCGGGTTTCTGGGTTATAGTTAATTCCAATAACAATGAGACACTATAGCCACAAAAGCCCTCTATCCCCCAACCCCTTTCTCCCAAGTTGGGAGAAAGGGGAGTAAGACATCGGATGCAGCCCAGGGGATATGACTCTCCCCTCTCCCAACTTGGGAGAGGGGCCGGGGGTGAGGGCGTGGGGTTTAACCAAAAAACCATTCTCATTCTTAATTGAAATGACTATACAAGTGACAAGTGACCAATGACCAATCACCAATCACCAATGACCAATTAAAAATCACATGGAATCATTAAATCTTCTAGCACAAGCAGCGGCATTTTGGCAAGGAAAATCACCAGATAAACCCACACCGGAACAAGTGGTAACGGCGCTCTTGGAATGCGAAAAAGCCGCAAAAAAAGACAAACAAATCTATAATTTTAATCAGTTCCAAGGGAATTGGCGGTTATGTTTCATCACCGGCACCAAAAAAACTCGCCAAAAAGCCGGGAAGGTGTTGGGAGCAGGCCGGTATTTACCCGGATGGGTGCAAATTCAACTCTCTTACTCCCAAAGTGGAGATGAAACTAATCCTACCCCTGGTTATGTGGCGGGACAAATCGGTAATCGGGTGCAATTGGGAGGATTAGATTTATCTCTCACTGGTCCAGCCAAATTACTGGATAAAAATAATATTTTGGCTTTTGATTTTACCAAAATGACCGTGAAACTGGCTGGCTTGCAACTGTATAATGGTTTTATCAGGGGTGGCGGCGATGACTACGGGAAATTTTATCAAGAAACTGTGAAGAAACAGGCATTTTTTGCTTATTTTATCGTCACCCCAGAGTTTATCGCCGCACGGGGTCGGGGCGGCGGTTTGGCACTTTGGGGGAGAATTAATTAGGGTTTGATGAGGTTGGGTTCGCGCATACGGTAGCGGGTGACGATGGCCGATCGCGCCTGAGTTTGATAAATAATGTAACCCAGGGGTCCCACAGTGACCACCAACCCCAACAAAGCGCCGCCATCGCCACCCACAGCACTAGCACCAAAAGCATCCCAAAATACATCCGCATTTTGAGATGCTGTTAGTCACAGGTATTAATTCCCAAGACTTTTTTGAATGCGTTGGAGGAGAACCTCACCTAAATCAGACTCCTTACCGAGCAAACTTTTGACCTTATCTAGGGAAGCATTCCGCCATGCTTCTTTCGTTGGGTACTGCTCAGCAAGGGATTGCCAAACTTGTTCTTCTAGAATTTGGGACCAGCCAGAGACTTCCTTAAGGCGCTTGGGTGAAATGTAGTATTCCCGACCTGTTTTCTCCAAAAGCAACTTGATGCGTTGATCATTAAGCAATTGATTCTCCAGATAATCGGCTAGCTCTTTCCCGGTTTTTTCGTCATAGTTGACGTAGATGCGTCCGAGAAGGTCTGCGGGGAGTTGTTGCTGGCTGTTTCGGCGCATTAGGACAATGGGACGTTCCCGCAGGTCGAAGCGTGCGGCACCAAGTTCAAACATGACGTTGGGGTTGGCATCGGTGACTTCGGCGATGAAGGAGTGGGCCTGATCCATATGGGAGCGCACGTTATCGATTACCGTATCTTGGAACTGTCTGTCGTTAGCGACAAACAGTTGACAGCCAAAGCGATTTTCGATCACATCCCGCACGGTTTCGATGAAGGACTGATAGGTCTCTCCCAGGGGAGTCATTAGGAAGAAAATCAGGTGTTTGGGTTCTGGTCCTTTTTGATCACGCTTCCGTAGGGTTTCCCGCTCTTTCTCTAATGTTTCAGCCTGACGTTGGAGATCCTGCTGCTCAACAATGTAGTCAAGGCTGCGGCTCATTAGCTTTTGGAATTGCTCATAGAATATCCGAGCATTTTGGGGAGTCATTAACTCCTGGTTGTATAGGATGGCACTGTTATAGATGTTCAGCATCAGATTGATCACATCTGGATCATTAAAGTTCTGTTGAGCTAGTCGCTGCACCATTGGATTATTGGCATTAATAACAAGGCGCATGGAAGCATTACGCGCCATTCCTAACATTTCCTGAGCCATTTCCCGCAAATCCGTAGAACTGTTGGGATCGTTCAATATCTCACGAGCTTTCATTTCCCCAGTGCTAGCTTCCGAAGACCGAATTAGGGCTGTCAGATCTTGAGGTTCAAAGTAACGCACCTCTGTTCTCACACGCCCCGTGCCACCAGGGCCACCAGGAGTGATGACTTGGGACATAGATTCTGCCAAACGTTTCAGATGCTGATCGGATTCATCCTTGGCTTCCTTGAAAACATTCGGATCGTCTACACGATCAACCGCAACCAATTTAATTCGGTCCCCTGCCCGCTCAGCATAGGCTTTGATCAGTTCTTCTTCAAAGGTATAGCTCGCATCCACTACCAGTGTGTTGGCAGCATCGGCCATTTGGAAATATTGGTTGGCAGCATTGTGACTACTAATATAAGGTAAGATTTGGGGTTCATTATCCCGCTTCGGTAAGAGTTCCAGGATTTTGGGTATGGTGCGCCATTCAGGGTTAAAGTCATCAAGATCAGTGGTTGGTGTTCCTTTGTTGGTTCGCCATTCTAAGAGATCCGCAAATTTATCAAAAAATTCATCATAGTAGTGGCAAGCGGCTTTGATACTCCTGTTATGGAAACGCAATATCTCTGAAAATCGTTGTGGGTTTTTTTGTGCCAGCTTTTCCATGTGATGAACGATGAGATCACCTAAACGAGCTTGCAGATGCTTGAGGTGTTCATCCCGAATAAAGTTGTCGCGGGCGGCAGTGAGGGTAAGTAAGCCATCTTCAGCGCAAATCACGCCATTAACAAACTCTGCCCATTCCGGCAACAAGTCAGGTTCCTTTTCACAGATGAACATGCGATTGACGAACAGCCGAACTGCGCGGGGGATGGAGCGCTGGACTGTGCGCGTGCGGGTGATGTAGAGCGCACCATTGATCTGTTGCTCAGGTAGATTAACCGGAATGACCTCTAGTACATAGTCCCGCATGGTTTTATCCAGGTAAATGCGGGTGTCAAATTCAATTTCTTCGGGGCTAGCCCCTGACCGTTCCCAGGGCATGCGCATAGCGTTGATGGGTTGACTACTGCCGTTGAGGTGGATGGGGATGCGAAGGAAGTCGGCGTAGCGGCGGATTACTTTTTCTACTTCTTCCTTGAGGATCACGCCTTTTTCCTCTTCGCCCTTCAGGAAGACGGTGACGATGGTGCCCGGTTGATCTATCTGGCAGGGATCAAGGGTGTAGTCTTTGTTCCCAGAATTTTGCCAGATCCAGCCCTGGGACTCTCCAAAGCGGCGGGTTTTCACCTCCACCCGACTGGCTACCACAAAGGCAGATAAAAAGCCAATGCCAAACAGCCCGATTAGCCCCTCGGTTTGCTGCTCCTGGCGAGCAATGCGGGTGGCTCCTTTGCCCACAGTCGAGAGGTATTCGATCAGGTCTTGTTCGCTCATACCAATGCCCGTGTCTTGGATGATGAATTTAAGGTCATCGGGGCGGGTTTCAATCGTGATTTTGCCGCTGTATGTGTCCCCTTCCTGGGCGCGGCGGCGGATGATGGCATCGTGGGCATTTTGGATCAGTTCACGGATAAAAACATGCTTCTCGCTGTAAAGATTCCGGGCGAGAAGTTGGATCAACCCGTCAAAATCAAACTTCATTTCGAGCATGGGACACCTCCGAACAATGATTGGGTAGTATTCACGAGTTCATCCAGGCGCGTTTGCCGTTGGGCAACTTCTACCTGTCGCCAGTGGCACTGGAAACAGCCATCCAGGTGGGCAGCTTGTTTGTGGGCAAGTTTCAGCCCTCGGCGGGCTAACTGGAGCCGTTGCTGAAAATCAGCTTCGTGAAAGTTGGGGGGCAGGCGGGTGGGTATCTGTTGAGGTTGTTGATACCATAAATCATCGACAGGTGGGACATCTAAGCAATAACGGACACAAGCGAGGCGATAGTCTGCCACCAGCAAAGCACGGCCACAGACATCAAAGACATTCGGTTTGCCCTGGAAGCGTTGGCGCAGACGAAATCGGGCGGGGTGGCGGGGATGAGCCGGATCACCTAAATCGCGCTGTAGTAGCAGAGTACGCACCCGCACCTCAAAGGGGCCTCCAGCTCCACTCTGGATCATTTCGCTCTTTTCTTCCGCTTGGGTGGCGTGGCTTTCTGCTTGGTCATAGTCACCGCTGTATAAAGCCAGGTGTGCCTGCTGTTCGTACCATCTGACGCGGTTTTGAGGCCAATCGGTTTGTGTTTCCCCTAGCCAATCGCACCAGCGCTGGGCAGCAGCCCGTTTACCTAAGTAAAGATTGCACCAAGCAGCATAGTATGCCTTCTCGTACTTTAGGTAGCCCTGATCATCGAATGCGTCCCAGGCCAATTCGTACTGCTCTAGCGCGGCAGCCCACTGCCCCTGTTCCCTGAGCAAATAGCCCGTGAGTTGGTACAAATCAGCAATGGGCAGGTGGGGATATTCCTGCTGAAATTGAGTCAAGGCTTCCAGGCGCTGCTGTAGCTTGTCTAGGTGGGGAAAGAAATGGAAAGTGGTATCCAAAGCCCATTTCTTTGCTCGCCAGCAATCCAGAATCTCTAAATCATCTTCTTCGGAACTAAGAATTGTCATCAATAAGCTGTAGGCTCTCAGGGGATGTGCCGCTCCAGCCCAACTGATAGCAGCCCACACCCCTGCCTCTGCTGCCTCGGCGGGCATTTGGTCTGCCTTGGCAATCTGCCGCGCCTGCTCAAAGGTTACTGCCGCATCGTATTCGCGGTTTTTCCTGTACAGTTCAGAGGCTTCATTGTAGATATCCTGAAACCGACTCATGGCATCCCCTCCCGCACCCGCTTCAGCACCACCCCCGCCAAATCCGCCTGATCTCCCAACACGGCTGCCACCCTCGTTTCATGGGCTAGCCTCCAAGCTTCCTGGGTTGGGTAGCACTCTTGCAAACGTTGCCAGGTGTTCTCCTGTAGGCGCAACCGCACCAGCCCCTGAAGCTGGGTTACTGAACAAAAATGCTCCCGCCCCGGTGCGGTCAACACCTGCTGCAAAGGGGCAATTCTGCTCAGCTGGGTCTCCAGGGTTGTGACCCAATCAGTTGTTTCTCCCCCATAACGCACCACCCCCCGTCCCTGGAGCGAAGGCGGCAACCGTTCCGGGTTCCGGCTCAGCAACACCATCGGCACCTGGCTTAGGGCAAACTGAGCCGCCCCCAGCATAAACATCACCTCCGGGTTAGCCTCGCTCACCTCCGCCACAAACACCGCTGCCTGCTCCAGATGTGCCCGTAGGTTCCCCAGGGTACTGTCGTGATACTGCCGATCCTGGATGGTCAAGACCTGACAGCCCCACTGTTCCTCAAAAACTTGGCGCAAGGCAACCCACAACTCTGCCCTCTCCTCTGATGGGGGCAACATAGCAAAGACAATGGGATGCTTGCAGTCTGTTCGTTGTAATGCCTGTAACCGCTGTTCCCAAAGTTGAGCTGTTTCCCGGTTCAGATCAACCAGTTCCGGCCATTTCTCAAACAAGCGATCCAACCGTGTTGCCAAACCTGAATCCACCATCACCCCTTCTTTGTAGCGCTCCGTCACCACCCCAACGACCCGCCTAGAGGCATAGTGGTAAACCGACCCCCCACTATGCCCTCTACCCTTAACTGCATCCGATAACTCCACGCGATCATCATCGCGCCAACGGGAAATGTAGCCCTTGTAACTGCCTGCTTCCCGATTTACGGGCAAGTGACTGGCAGGGTAGCCAATGGCAATGACTTCATTATCCTTGTCTAACTGCTCACGGGTGATTCTTGCCAAAGGAAGATAATGGCTGGGTTGGTGACTGGTCTTCAGAATCGCCAGATCATATTCTGTGGGAGATTTGTCTGTCTGCAACTGAGCGGTCACACTGCCGTCAAAGGGAGTGACCAGTTTAATGTGTTCAGTCTGTTGGCCCAAGCAGTGGTATGCTGTCAGGACATGCCCATCAGCAGAAATGAAAAAACCCGTCCCCGTAAACAGACCATTGACATAGAGCTTGATTGTAGCGTTACGGATGTATTGTTCCAGGCCCTTGAAATGCGGTTCTGGCACAGACTCATGTACCTCCTTCAGGTGTCTTCAATGATTCAAGCAATTTCCGCTGCCATTGGGGTATTGCAGCATTTGATTCACACTCCAGGCGGCTTTGGCTTACGCTTCCAGGTATAAGTACATTTAAAGGCCCCCTCTGGCATTATCTTCGCCACAGCCCCGGCATTCACTCCCTTTTCAGCTTTAATTCCCAAGTTGAACTCCACTGAGAAGGCATCAAGTTCATAAGGTTCATTGGCGGAAGGCTCTGGCAGGGAGGCTAACAACAGCTTTGCCAAGCCTGTTAGCGGTAACTTGAGTAAATCTGCCGCCCCTGCTTGAATTTGTCCCCCCGTTTGACGAATAGTATCGACAAATCCAGTTTTTTCGGTAGCATCGTCCCCTGACGATAAAAGATGCTGATCTGGGGACTCAACTAGAATGATCCCCCATTCGCCTAAATCCAGAATTACTTCTGCCATTGATACCTTATATAGTTGATTTGAGATTAATTTTACTTACTCAATTATGTAGCAGTGCAAGGGGATATTGTCAATGGCTGGCTTGCAACTGTATAATAGTTTTATCAGGGGTGGCGGCGATGACTACGGGAAATTTTATCAAGAAACTGTGAAGAAACAGGCGTTTTTTGCTTATTTTATCGTTACGCCAGAATTTATCGCAGCGCGGGGTCGGGGCGGCGGTTTGGCACTTTGGGGGAGAATTAATTAGGGTTTGATGAGGTTGGGTTCACGCATTCGGTAGCGGGTGACGATGGCCGATCGCGCCTGAGTTTGATAAATAATGTAACCCAGGGGCACCACACTGCCCACCAACCCCAACAAGGACCAGATGGTTAATGAATGCCAACCCACCTGCGCGAGAATTCCCACCAAGAGTCCCGCCACTGTTGTCGCCAGAGAAATTCCTATAGCTTCCCGCTCCCCAAATCCTTTGGCGGACACCAACGATACCACCAATCCCGCCAAGGCTGCCAAACCCACCGCCACCGCATACCAAACCACAAACCCCAGACCTAAAGGCACCCAGTCCAGGTGTGATGCGACTGGTCCAACCCCCACCATGACCCCCGCCACCACTCCCGCCAGTTGCTTTGCCTTTTGTTGAGCCCGGTTGAGGGTCAAATTCCAGCTCCCAGTTTCTGTCAAAGCCGCCGCCAATCCTCCTAATATCCCCCCTAGGGTGGCTATCACCATCCCCTGCTCCCACCATTGGCTGATGTCACCACTGAGGAGTAAGAATAGCTCGATCGTCAAGACGCCAGCGATCGCTCCAGTTTTGGCGCCAATTTTGGCGGCGGGGGGTTCAAGGTTGATCGCCCGATGCGCCGCCATCCCCACCCAAATCAAGATCACCACCAACGCCCCAAAATACATCCGCCCCAATTGCGCCAACATCTCCCCCACAAAATTGGCGCCCCAAGTCCACATCGTATTCACACCCAATACCGCCAACAGCAACAACCAACCATAAGGCAAATCCGTCCTCGCCGTAGAAAGGGGGGGTGTCTTCACTTTCAGCTTAATCTGGTGCGATTCCAATCCCCCATTTACCTCTAACAAAAGCTGTCTGGTATAACTTTTCCCTGCCAGCAACTGCCCCGTATCCACGGCAATTTGACATTCAGTTTTATTGCCCCGAAATCTCTGGGGCGTCACCGCAATCCAAGCGTGTCCCGGTGGCTTTACCTTCGGGTCGTGAGGATGCGCCGCTACTTTCCACTTCCCCGCCAGAGTCATGCCGCGATTGGTATTTTGCACGGTAATGGTGGCCGTGGCGATTTCTCCTAAATTAGCAGCTTCTAACTGCACCATTTTGCTACTGAACCGCACTTTGGGCACCGATACCACCGATAAAGGTTTCAACGCCGCCAAAGCCGCATCAGCATCAGCAAACCGGTTTTGTGGTTTCGGTTCCACCATTTTTTCCAGCCAGCGGCTAAACTCCCGGCTGACTTTCGGTAACAAAGATTGAAAGTGAATCCGATAATTTTGGTCAATTAAGTTGCCAATATCTTGGGATTTCGTCCCCGTCAGCAAGCAGATAAGGGTTGCCCCCACACCATAAAGGTCTGATGCAGCGGTCAGCTCCCGGTTAAAAATCTGCTCTGGCGGCATAAATCCCATAGTGCCTTTCACCATACTGCTGATGGCTACTGGGTCTTGGCCGATGCGGGCAAAGCCGAAATCTACTAAATAAACATCTATTTGTTTATTGTCGATTTCGCCGCCTAATAGTTGATGTTGGGCGACTAAAATATTTTCTGGTTTGATATCCCGATGAATCACCAAAGGCAGCCGGTTTTGCAGATAAGATATAATTTCTAAAATATCAATAGCAATTTGCTTGATTTGCTCTGGCTTCCAGATGCTGCCACTGAGGCTGAGGGGGGGAGCTTCTTTATATTCTTGGACGAGGCAGAAACCCGCGTCAGTTTGGAACGAGTCGAGATAGCGGGGAATGCCGGGATGATTGAGTCCTTGCAAAACTTGAATTTCGCGTTGATATTCGTCGTAGATTTCCCAGGTGCCATTGCTGGCACTGGCGAATTGAAATTCTTTGATGACTACTAGCTCTTCTTGGGCTATGTCCTGTGCTTCAGGATGATTAGTGGCTAGATAGGTGACTCTACCCCCAGCACGGTTGTGGCCCAGTTCTCGGATAATTTGATAGCCCTGAGTGGCGATTGTGTTTGTTTTGTTAGTCACTTTGTCACCTGTCCTAAAGTCAATTGTCATTTGTTCAAGGTTGGTAGTTGGGCTTTAGCCCAAATTCCGAAGGGCTAAAGCCCAACTACCAACCTCAGAAAAGCCCAAATAAAAACCTAATTTAATGATTTGATTAAACGGATTTCAGCGCGCCGATATTGGGCGAGGCGGTATTGATAAATGACTGGGAGGCTGAGTTTTAAAGCGAGAACCGGTAAACCGGTAACGGCGGCGATAATGAGAAATGATGATAAAGAGGGCAGTTTTAATCCAATTCCCAGGTTAATACCACTGGCGGCGGTGAGTAAGGAAATAATCATGGCGATCGCACTGCCAAAGTCCTTTTTGATGCTGTGGGTGGCGAGAAGCCAAGTCATGCCCACGGCAATGCTGGTGGTGATGGTGATGGCGGTTTGGCCAGCACCGGTGAAGGTGGCGCCTGCGGCGATACCGAGGGTGAAACCGGCGATCGCCGCCGCCACCACGGTGATACCACAAGCCGCCGCTAGTTTGATTATAGAGGTGTTACGCCGTTGGGAGTCATAAACCCGAGACAAAACCCCATAGCCGATCGTACTCGCCGACAGCACAAACCACACCAACAATGATAACTGCTGCGCCTGTACCAGACTGCCCATCAGAGTGCCACCAGAGGCAGTGGCGAACAACAACCCCAACCAACTCCCTGGTATTTGCCGCCGTTGTAAAGGCACTGGGGCAGTTTCCAGCACCAGTAACATTGGGGCACTCTCTGGCACCGCATTACTTTTTAAACATAACTCCCGTTGGTACAATTGACCCGCCCGCAGCCACTCCGTTTCCACCACAATTTCGCACTTAACCGCGTTCCCCTCAAACTGTCTTGGTGATACGGAAATCCAGCTATCTTCTCCCAGTTCCCAAGTCCCTTGCAACACCGTATCTGGCACAAAATTCGTCACATTGACGCTGGCAATTAACTTTTCCCCAATCTGTGTCGCTTTCAACTCCAACCGCTCTGGAGTAATCCTTACCTCCGGGGTTCGGTTCACATAAATCGGCTCTAAAGCTGCCATTGCCGCCGCTGCATCAGGATAACGCTCTGCTATCCCCGGTTGTACCATCGTTTCCAGCCACCAAATCCAGCGGATACTCACTTTGGGCAGCAAATTTCTGAATTCTATCCGATAATTTTCATCCAACAAATCCGCGATATTCGTGGATTTAGTCCCCGTGAGCAAACAAATCAAAGTCGCCCCCAAACCGTACAAATCCGAGGCCAAAGTTAACTGGCGGTTGAATAGCTGCTCTGGGGGCATAAAACCCATCGTGCCTTTCACCATACTGCTATGAGCTATTTCGCCATCACCAGCGCGGGCAAAACCGAAGTCAACTAAATAAACATTCAGCTTATCATCCACCAAAATATTTTCCGGCTTAATATCTCGATGAATAATCGGCGGCGTTTGACTTTGCAGATAAACCAGGATTTGTAACACTTCCACAGCTATTTGCTTGACCTCTGCCGCTGCAAAACTGCGTTTGACAGCCAAAGACGGCGCCTTTTTGTACTCCTGCACCATACAAAAGCCATCTTTCGTCTCAAACGAGTTTAAATACCGAGGAATACCGGGATGATTCAGGGCACGCAAAACCTCAATTTCCCGCTCATGGGCTTTGTATCCCGACCAGTCGGAGCTGGCAACGGCGAATTGAAATTGCTTAATTACTACCGCTTGCTGGGTAGATGTGGCTGTGGCCAAGTAGGTAATGCGTCCCCCAGCGCGATTGCGCCCCAGTTCTCCTTCTACTTGATAGCCGTAAGCGGCAAAATCTGGTAAATTGCTCATATTGGCTAGGCAGGATAAATTGATATGTGCTAAAATAATTCCTTGGCTATGGTGTGAAAAGAAAATTGGGTGATTTTATCAGCCTAATTATCGAGAGTCTTAAATTTATTACTGACTGATTGGATCGGTGATTCCTCTTTGGTCGTAACTTGAGGGCAATTGTTGCGTCCCTGGTTGAGACTCCACTGGCAGCCCATCCCCAAACATCGGCCATAGCATCAGTCATGGTGTCTCCCTTCGTCGATAGCGATCGCCATATTTCCCCACCGGGAAATAATCAGAGCCTCCAGGGCTCCCACACCACCATCATAACTCCTCACTGGGAGGCTCGGTTTACATATAGCTAGCTATAAAGTAAGATTGGCGCCATACTGGTGTGAGTCTTGGGGATTGGTAAGGGATAAAAAATCGAAAATTGGGGTGCTGGTGTAGCCGGAAAAATTTTTACCAACAATTAACCATGAACGAGTCATTAGAGCAACCCAGAAAATTAGTTAGATCCGAGAACAAGGGGTTTTGGTTTTTATTCCTCTTGCTTAGCTCGATGTGCCCCACTTTGGTAAGAGCGCAAGTTATCCCAGATGCCCTGCTCCCAAATAATAGTACCGTCACCTCTGAAGCTAATCTGATTCGCATTGAAGGGGGCACCCAATCCGGGGGCAACTTATTTCACAGTTTCACCGATTTTTCTATCCCTAGCGGCACGGAAGCGCTTTTCAATAATGCTGGAACAATCGAGCATATTATTACTAGAGTTACGGGGGGGAAAGTCTCTAATATTGATGGCACGATTAGCGCTAATGGTACGGCTAACCTATTTTTGCTCAATCCCGCTGGCATGGTTTTTGGGCCGGGAGCCCAGTTAAATATCGGTGGGTCATTTATCGCCAGTAGTGCCAGCCGTATTCAATTTGCTGATGGCAGTTTCTACAGCGCCACGGATATGAATACAGAGCCGTTACTTACCATCAGCGTTCCTTTGGGCTTGCAATTCGGGGAAAATCCCGGTGCAATTGTCAACCGTTCTCAATCGCTCACCCGAAATCCTCAGAGCGATTTGCCTTTACCTACTAATACAGGTTTAGAAGTGGCGCCCGGTCGGACTTTAGCTTTAGTGGGTGGCGATATTTTGCTAGAAGGTGGTAACTTGACTGCATTGCAAGGGGAGATTAAACTGGCTAGCATTGGCAGTGGGGGCATAGTGACTTTTTCTCCTACACTGACGGGACTGGATTTTAATTACGCTAGTGTTGCCACCTTCGGCAATATCGATATTTTAGGCAACTCGACTCTAAATGTGAGTGGCTTGGGCGGTGGCTCGATTCGATTACGCGGTAGAGAGATAGAGATAGGCGATGATGCCAGCATATTCGCGATCACCTTTGGCGATACCAACGGACGCGGGATGGAAATCGAGGCCGATCGCTTTCGATTGCAAAATAGCGCCTTGATTTCTACGACAACTTTAGGTGCGGGAAATGCCGGAAGTCTGACCATCCGTGCCCCGGAATCTGTAGAAATCTCTGGCTTGGGAGCGGCGGCGTTGCGGCAAATTTTGCTTTCAGCTTCAGCGGGTACGCTCAGGACTAACCAGATTCAATTCGGGATTCTTCTCTCGACTCAGGGAGCCGGTAGAGCGGGAACAATGACGATCGAAACGGGAAACCTGACCATGAAAGAGGGGGCGTTTCTCAGCACCTCCACCAATGCCAGAGGGGCAGGGGGCAACATGATTCTGCGAGCATCCGCGATCGATATCGATAGTTCCGCCACCATCTCTAGTGCGGGGCCGTTTAGCACAGCCAATGCTGGCCAAATCGTTCTCGAAACCGGGACTTTGCGGCTGGTGAATGGAGGGGCGATCTTAGCCACAACCTTGGGGTCGGGGTTGGGTGGCAATATCACCATTAACGCCGACACCGTGGCAGCGAGCGGCAGTTCAGTTGGGCGAATCACTGGTTTTTCTAGCAGCAGTCTTTTGGGTACGGGGCGGGCAGGCAATATAGAAATCGATGCCCGCCGCATTGTGATTTCTGAGGGGGCGTTTATCACTAGCGGTTCTGGGGGGACGATCGAATCCCTCGTGGTTGGGGGGGGTGCTGGAGGGAATATTATTCTCAGGGCGAGCGAGTCGATCGAAGTGCGGGGTATTTCTCCAGAAACTGAGGTTGCCTCTGTGGTGGCTACGCGCAGCGTTAGCGACTCTCCGGCGGGAAATATCAGAATTGAAACTCGGGAGTTAATCGTCAGCGAAGGGGCATCCCTGAATGTGGCTGGGGGCTTGCAGAACAATGGGGCGGGAGATGCGGGCACCTTGGAAATCGTCGCCAACTCGATTCGGTTAGAAGCGGGGGGCAGCCTCTCCGCCTCTACCGCCTCGGGTCAGGGGGGGAATATCTCCATTCAAACCAGAGATTTGCGCTTGCGAGGGCAAAGCACGATCGCCACCAATGCAGATAACAGCGATGGGGGCAATATCGCGATCGCCGCTGACAATCTCGTAGCCCTAGAAAATAGCGACATCACCGCCAACGCCCAAGCTGGCTTTGGCGGACGAGTCAACATCTCTGCCACAGGGATTTTCGGCACTCAATTTCGCGAACAACTCACCCCCGAAAGCGATATTACTGCCACCTCTAATCTCGGTCCCAGCTTTAGCGGCGTCGTAGAAATCAACACTCCCGATGTGCAACCAGCGGGAGGATTGCTGGAATTGTCCTCACAACTACAAGACCAAAGCCAATTAGTCACCCAGAGCTGTCAAGCCGACTCAGGGAATGAATTTTATATCGTCGGACGCGGCGGGTTGCCCACCAGCCCCTACGAACCACTGGTGGCACCTTTGGGGGAAACAAATTGGGTAGAACCGGCGGCGGTTATACCAATTTCCCGCCATTCTACCCCCCAGAATTCTGTCCTCAATCACCAACCATCACCAAAAACCCGTCAGGAAATTATCGAAGCCACGGCATGGGCAGTGAGCCCAACCGGAGAAGTGTTTCTGGTGGTTGCTGCACCCAATAGTCACTCTCGTAGCGGCTTGCAGATGCCTACTGATTGTAGCGCTCTCCAAAGTCAATCTTCAAATCCCGGATCCGCCCTCAGATCCAGATTTAGGGTCAGGGCTGACTAATACTTAACTGATTTACAGCTTGTTCTCAAAAAATGTGGTAAATCTTCAAAGTCCCTCTCCCTTTTTGGTCGAGGGATTTAGGGTGAGGGCAATGTGTTAAGTAGGGGCGATACTGATTGACAAAATCGGGATGCTCCCGACTTAATCCACTGATGCTCTGCCCCTACAAAAGTGGGATATAGTCATTTCAAATAAAAATGAACCACTCGATATTGCCCTCACCCCCGTCCCCTCTCCCAGGTAGGGAGAGGGGAGACCAGAACACGGGGAAATCCCAGTATTACTCCCCTTTCTCCCTTTTTGGGAGAAAGGGGTTGGGGGATAGAGGGCAACTCTCAAGGGTTGTCTCACGCTTATTTGAAATGACTATACTCCCGCGATTGCTCAGCCCATCAATAGGGTTGTTAAAACCCAAATAAACCGCTGCTATAGCGTTCTTCTGCCCAAGGTTCGCCCCGGCGGTGATAACCGTTGCGCTCCCAGAAACCCAAATCTTCTTTTTCCAAGAATTCTAAACCATTAATCCATTTGGCGCTCTTCCAGGCGTAGATATGGGGGACGACCAAACGCATCGGACCGCCGTGGTCTGGGGGCAGGGGTTCGCCGAACAGAGTATGAGCGAAGAAGTTTTCTTCGCGCAGGAAATCATCCATTGCGATATTGGTGGTGTAACCGCCGTAGCAGTGTTCCATGATGTGAGCTGCTTTTGGGTCAACTTCCACCAGTTTCATAAAATCGGTGACTTTCACCCCGGTCCACTTGACATCGAGTTTAGACCAGCGGGTGACGCAGTGAAAATCGGCTGTAAACTCGTGTTGGGGTAGAGACATAAAATCAGACCAGGTGAAGGTCTTGGCGGTGGCTAAACCCCACACTTTAAATTCCCAGGTCGCCATATCAATGCGGGGGGTGTCGCCGTAGGTGAGGACCGGGAACCCGTTGGTGAGGTGTTGACCGGGAGGGACGCGGTTTTTCTGTTCTGGACCGGGTTTTTGGAAGAATTTGCCTAACATGGGGTTTGTGGATAAATCATATTTGTTAACAATTGTAAAGAAATCTGGCTCTCCGGGGCAGGGGACAGAGCTGTTAAATTGGAGGAAAGGTCATCTCCAATCGCAAGGAGAGCGAAATGTATGTCTGAATCGATTTCCACGTCGGAAAGCTATTTTGCACTGATCGACGAAATTGCCGATAACACTCTCAAAGGGAAAATCAAGGCGAAGGAGCAGGTGTATCGGCTACTGGTGCGATCGGTGAGCGCTGGGACGGGGGAAATTTTTGAGCGCTGCTTGCAACAGCGGTTAGGGGAGACCCAGTTAAGGGTAAACGAGGCGTCTGATGAGCTGAAGCAGGCGAAGGCGCAGCGGGTGTTGCGCGCTTTGCAGATGGTGGTAGGGGAGTGGGAACGCTTGGTCAAGGAAAATCAGGGCAAGGAGACGATCGCGACGGTAGTGGCGCAAGTGGTAGCGGCCCCCAGTGATAGTCAAATTGTGGCATTACTGCGGGCGATCGACCCCAACCGCGATCGAGTGCTGGACCTGCCCGAACTACTAGAATTAGCCCGCTGTTTCCAGGGAGAAGCCGCAGCAGAAATCAAAGGTTTAGGAGATGGAATAATTGAGGGAATTGGCTCTTGGCAACGCTTAGAACCCTATTTAGTGACCTGGATCTACGATAAAGCCAGCGGACGGTTAGGATTTGGCGAAGGCCCCGAAGATAACGGACCTTGGGCATTGTGGGCAAAACAGGTGAGCAGCGCTTTTTCCCGATCGCTGTTTAACGCCATTGCCCGCAATCAAGAAATCGCCGAACTAGCGCGACAACAAGTAACCATCTCCCCCTGTACCCTCGTAGAACTAGCCTTAATTTTGCAACTATTACAGCGAGGATTAGTTGCTTGGTTCGAGCAGCAAGCCTACAACACCAAAGCCGGAGTCAAACTAGCCGCATCCACATTTATCAGTTTTGCCGTCATTTGGTCACAGCTAGCCCGTGGTTTTGCCGGAAACCAAGCCTATGCTGACGCCTGCTTTCACATGACATTGCAGAGCTTACGCGCCTTTGCCCGCCGCGAATATTTTCCCATGTACGGCGGTATTTTTGCTTCATTTTCCGGCGAATATTTGCGCTTTGCCTTAGACTACCTGGATGAACCCCTGCGCCGGTGGGAAGGGTCGCCCGAAAAAGCCCGAATTATGACCATCATCGGTTATTCCTTGCGGGCGTCCGGGCAAAGCCAAAAAGCCATCTTCTTTCACGAGCAAGCCGTAGAAATTGCCCGCCAAGAACAAGATACCCGCTGCGAAATCGCCAACCTCAATCATCTCAGCCGCACCTATGTAGCCCTGCAAAATTATGCCGAAGCCATTGCCGCCAGCCAAAGAGCTTTAATTCTCTCCCGACAAACCGGAGACCGCACCGGTGAAGCCTGCGCCTTGAGTAATTTTGGCTATAGCCAAGTATTTCAAGCCCGCCACGAGGAAATCATAGAAGCCGAAGTTTACGAAGAAGCCGTTAACTACTTGCAGCAAGGTTTGGTACTAGCGGAAAAATTGGGAGATACTCAGAGTCAGGCTTTAGCCGCCACCAGTCTCGGCATTGCCTGTGTGATCTTAGAGCGCCTCTCAGAATCGATCACCTACCTGAATAAAGGAGTAGAAACCGCTGGATTTACGGGAGATTTGTATTTATTAGGCATCAATTACGCCTACCTCGCCCAAGCCTACTACCGCGCCGCCTCCTTCGATCAAACCATCTTCCCTGGCTGTTTGGGTATGTATCTTTTAGCCCAAATTGGCTCGGAAGAATGGCGGCAACCGGCTGGGTTGCTCGTAATTTTACAAGGGCAAATGGCCGAAGATGTTTTTCACAGCATTTTGGAGCAAAAAAGATGGGAAATTACGGCGGTGATTGGCGTAGAAGGTTATGAGTTTATCCCGGAACAAATAGCAGAATATAAGCGCTCGATGAGTTGATACCAATTTGAAAAATTATTGCGACAGTTACGGGAGGGATTTGGGTATGAGTAGGGGCGAACCAAGAGTGGTCGCCCCTTAACCCTACTGTTGCCTGAATTTTTGTAAATGGTATGATTTATTGACTCAGGAGAAAAAAAATTAGGGGCAATTGCTGAATTGCCCCTACCAAAATTGAGAATGCAGTTAAATTTAGAGTGCTAAGGTTCAACTTTGACGGGAGTGCCTACATCCACTTGGGCGAATAACATTAAGATATCTTTGTTGTACATTCTGATGCAGCCGTGGGATGCGGCATTACCCACAGAGTTTTCATTGGGGGTGCCGTGAAAGCCGATATAATTAGTGCCATCGGTCCAAAAGCCAATCCAGCGAGCGCCGAGGGGATTGTCGGGACCGGGGGGGACGATTTCTCCGGTCCAGGGGTGTTCCCAAGCCGGGTCTCTAATCATTTCCATGACTTCATACTCGCCCGTAGGAGTTTCCCAGCCATCTTTGCCGATCGCAATTGGATAACTCGCCGTTAGTTGGTTGTTTTTATACAGATACACACGCCGATCGCCTAACCGAATCACCAAACGAGTCCCCCACTCCTCCCGATACAATTCCTCTGGGGGTAAGTATTTCGACAGATCCCCCAGGGGCGGCAATTGCGGTTCGGGAACCGGCATCAATTCTATTTGGGAAGTGGGCAGGGATGCGTTGGCTTTGCCCGTGTTCCCCAAACCCACACTCACGGCAATACTCAAAAGTGCCAAACTCAGGCACCGAGATCGCAATTTACCTGTGTCTCTCATTCCTACCCAACCAATTAAGCTATATTTAGTTACAACAAGGCCAGCACAATTCCCGCATGGTTAAAGAAAATTTAACTCACCAAAAACGTTAATGTCAAGTTAACTTAAGAAGACCTGAACTAGATTGACGATTTTAAATCTAGATGATTAAATGGGAGAATGAACCCAGACTCAACTAGATCTGACGAAAGTTAGTTGAGTCGAAGCCATCAGACTGGTGCAGACAGAGAACAGCGCGCCCCGGTTCCTAAAGGGCGGGCCTCCCGGCATGACTATTGGGAACATACCTCTAATCCCTTCCCTCTATGGGGTTATGCCTGAATATCTCTGAAAGTTAGATAATTTTGGAGGAGTGAATGAAAGGACAAAACATGAAAATGGCGGCGGGTGTACTGGCTGGGGCTCTGATTGCCCTAGGCACAGCCTATCCCAGTGTGGCAGAACCGGCAGCAGCTTCTGGAGAGCAGCTAGTGGCTCAAAACATGATGCGAGAGACTTACCGGGGTAGGGTATCAGCAATCAACAACCAAATCGTCACCTTGGAAACGCCGAATGGCGACACCAGAAGACTGGACATCCCCCGCACGACCCAAACCCGCTTGGGAATTGTGCCCGGTACAGAAATCATCGTGTTTGACGATGACAGCTATGCCGTGCTGCAAAATGATGGCACCTATGCGATCGTGGACAAGGATGGTGGGGTGCGTATGGTAGAGACCTTACCCACACAGCCGACGATGACACAGCCACGTACTGTCTCCCAACCCGCACCGAGCCGCCCTGTGAGAGCGCTTTGGTAAACTAAGGGGCGAATACAGAAAAATCCGGATATTGGTGCAAAAAGTGAGGCTGTGATTAAATTGGGCCTCACTTTTTTTATGTGCTTTTTTCAGTCCGATGATGGGAGCCGATCGCAGGCAAACATCCGGCAGATTTTACCCTGAACCTCAAATCTGGTCAGTTTTTCCCTCATCGCCCGATCGCTCTGGGTCAATTCCCCACTAACATAGATTAGATAAACCCTTCCCACCCCATCCCCGGCCTGATGCCACGACGCAAGGTCCATACCAGTCCTCCCCCTTTGGTGCCCCAGGCGCGCTCTGATGATAGGGAAGGGTAGGCACGCAGCTTATAATGGTGGAATTAGCAGGGATGAAAAATTACGGTAGCATCGCCATCGGCGTCAACCAATATCAGTTTTTTCAGCCTTTGAGTTTTGCCCAACAAGACGCTCAGGCTCTGAATAACTTTCTCATCGAGCTAGGAGGATTTGCCGCTCCTAAATGCCAATTGCTCACGGAAAGCTCGCCGCCGAACGTTTACGTCGCCGAAGGCATCGGCAACCGCAGCACCTATCCCAATCGCGAAAATATCCGGCAAGCCCTCCTCGCCGGTTGCGAGCAGTTGGCCGCCGGTGATATCTTTTGGTTTTTTTTCAGTGGTTATGGCGTAAGCTGGCAGGGAGAGGATTACCTGATGCCCATTGAAGGCAATCCCGATGATGTGGGGAATACCGGCATTCCCACCAGAGAAATCCTCGAAAGCCTCAAGGCGGCTTCTGGCTCCGATCGGGCGCTGGTAATTCTAGATGTTAACCGCGCCACGGGTACTCTCGGTAACGCCAGAATCGGACCAGCCACGGAGGCGATCGCCCGTCAGTTAGAAATCCCCACCATTTTTTCCTGCCAACATGACCAATTTTCTCGAGAAGTCGCCGGACTCGAACGCGGCTTTTTCACCGCCGCTCTTTTGGAAGGTTTGCGCCAAGGCTGCCACACCCTCGAACAATTAGACGCCCATCTGCGATCGCGTCTGCCCGAAATCAGCGAGCAATACTTTCGCCCCAGACAAGACCCCCTCTTGGTCATCTACCCCCCGGCCAAAATCCAAGGCGTCTTGTGGCCTTTAGAAGCTCCCGCCGATGCCAATACCCCAGATACTGAGCATGCCACTGATGAAGCCTTGCCCTTACCACCCCGGACTCTCCCGAAAGAAGCACTGGTGGAAGGTCTCCCCGGAAGAGCATCCGTAGCCAACCTCGAAGAACTCAACGGCGACAAAGCCGATAACAACAGTTTCTCCACTGCCACCGCTTTACTAGGGGCAAAACAACGACCGCCCGCCACCACTAATGGCGCCAGCCTTTCGCCATCTGCTCCGAGCCCCACTGTCGCCACGGATAAAGATGAAGCACCCACAAAACGAGAGGAAAAATTTTCCCTCGCTGCCGTGGCTCTGATACTACTTTGTGGCATTGCCCTCGCTAAGTTAGCCGCTTTTATCGACCAGCAACCCGCCCAGCAGCAGGCTTCTACTCAAGAAACTGTGGCCGATCGGATGGAAAAAACATCACCCCTGCCAGGAATAATTGTCCCGGCTAACTCCATCAACGGCGCGGGAGACTCGGAGCCGGGGAGCCGGGGAGACTCGGAGACGGGGAGACTCGGAGACGGGGAGACGGGGAGCCGGGGAGACTCGGAGACGGGGAGACTCGGAGACTCGGAGACGGGGAGCAATACTGCTACTGGGCAACCGAGCAATACTGCTACTGGGCAACCGAGCAATACTGCTACGGCACAACCGAGCAATACTGCTACGGCACAACCGAGCAATACCGTCACGGCACAACCGAGCAATACTGCCACTGGGCAACCGAGTAATACTGCTACTGGGCAACCGAGTAATACTGCTACGGCACAACCGAGCAATACTGCCACTGGGCAACCGAGCAATACTGCCACTGGGCAACCGAGTAATACTGCCACTGGGCAACCGAGTAATACTGCTACTGGGCAACCGAGCAATACTGCCACTGGGCAACCGAGTAATACTGCTACTGGGCAACCGAGTAATACTGCCACTGGGCAACCGAGTAATACTGCCACTGGGCAACCGAGTAATACTGCTACTGGGCAACCGAGCAATACTGCTACTGGCACTGCATCGGGTAGCACACAGGTAAATAATGCTACGGGAAACTTGCCGATGGCGCCGCTGAAATCTTCTCAGGCGTCGGCGTTTGTGAATGCGATCGCTCGGTCGCGACAAATTAAACCCTCAGACCGTTTGTACCCAGAAGCGCAGCAAAATATCGATCGCTGGAGTCAGGTGATTTTGGATATTGCCTACGCCCGAGCTGAGGAGGGGAATTTTGGTAATGCCATCGCAGCGGCAAAAATGGTGCCGTTCGATCGGGCGCAACTCCGGGCCAAAGCCGAGCAGCAAATTGCTACCTGGCAACCGCAATACCAACTCCAGCAGGAAAATACCAAACTGCTCAAAGATGCAGAGGCTTTAATTCGTCCCGGAGTGCTGACTACTTACAGTCAGGCGATCGCCAAAGTCAGCGACATCACATCCGGCGAACCCCTGCACGCCCAAGCTCGCACCGCTACCGAATTGTGGAGCCAAAAAATTTGGGAAATCGCCCAATATCGCGCCCGCCGGGGTCGCTTCCCAGACGCGATCGCCGCCGCCAAATTAATCCCCAAAGACAGTAGCCTTTATCCCGAAGCCCAAAAAGCGATCGTCAAGTGGCAACCAGGCAACTAACCAGATTTCCTCCCATTTCCCAGCTCTAATGCTGATGTGATTTTTCGCCCCCATAGCCGCCTTCGGCTTGGGGGTTTATTCGTTTCATCTGGGTAAAAATATTAAGAAAATTATCAGCAGAATTAAATTTTTGTAAAAAATCATACAAATTTGCCCACACGTGATAATCTGGGAATAGCTTAAATAGTTAAATATTCGTTTTTCCAACAATTTTGAATCACAATGGTGGCCAAAATCCAAAAAACCAACGGACGGGGGTAATAACGCGAAAATCATTGCCACCAAAAAATCAAGGAGTGTTGTTGAAGAACAAACCAAAACCAGACTTTTGCACCTAGACAGTTTCGGCTAATTTTGTCAAATTACAGCTTTTGCCCTTGTCCGCCAAGGCAGTCCCGGGGGGTTACAGTCTCTTGGTATGGGCTGACATACATAAAGCTCAAGCTGGGATCATAAATATTGATGCCGACCTGCCGCTCCAGTCAAATGACCAATGACCAATGAGTAATGACCAATCACCAATGACATTGAGGCCGAGATTTAGGACTAAATCCTGCCCAATGCCTGCGTTACCTAACGCTTACCTAAACCAGACAAAATGTCAACAATGGTAATAATATAAATCATAAACCAGCCAGATAGTCTCAGATCAATTCCGGGCACATAGTTCTAGTTTTTGAATGCAGTTATCTCCGGTTTCATTATTTATTCACCAACAAAGCCATAAGAGTTGATATCATCCCATGAAGGGTACAGACAAAATAGTAGGAAACACAGAACAAAATGATGCTTACTGGAGCAACTCTAGGCAGCCAAGGTTTTTGCCACTCTGGAGACAACAAGGGATGACATTCAGAATTATAGAAATATTGCCACATACCATTCATTTGGCCAATAGGGTGAGGACAAGAGGCGATGGGTTATTAACTCTGGGCTTGACTTTAGTATTATCGGGCAGCGTCATTAAAGCCGTAAATGCCCAAATCGTACCGGATGGCACCCTCCCCCAAAACTCCGCCATCACCAGAGAAGGGAATATCGAGAGAATTACCGGAGGCACCCAAGCGGGAAGTAACCTATTTCACAGCTTCCGGGAATTTTCCCTCACCACCACAGCCACCGCCTGGTTTGATAATGCCACCACAATTGAGAACATTATCACCAGAGTTACCGGGGGCAATATATCCCAAATCGATGGCATAATCAAAGCCAACGGCAACGCCAGTTTATTTCTCATCAACCCGAATGGCATCGTATTTGGACCAAATGCCAGTTTAAATATTGGTGGTTCGTTTATCGGCAGTACCGCCAACAGCATTAAATTTGCTGATGGCATGGACTACAGCGCCATTAATCCAGAAACGCCGCCACTACTCACCATCAGCGTCCCCTTGGGGTTGCAGTTTGGAGGCAATCTTCACAGTCCTGGAGAAATTCAGGTGATGGGTGGGGGCAATAATTTCTCGATGAATCGAGCTACATTCTCTACCCAAATTGAGAGGGGAGAAAATAATACAACTGGTTTAGCAGTTATACCGGGGCAAACCTTGGCTCTAGTGGGAGGTGCCGTGACATTAGATGGCGGCATCATCAGGGCATCTGGGGGGCAGATAGAGATAGGAAGTGTAGGGGCGGGATTCGTGAGTCTCACCCAGTTGCCATTGGGTTGGCGCTTCGGTTATGAAGGAGTGCAGGAGTTCGCTGATGTGCAAATGCACGATCGCGCAGCGGTTGACTCCAGCGGCAGTGGCAGCCCGAACATTGGGATTCGAGGCAATAACATCACCCTCACCGACGGTTCATTAGTGTTAATTGAAAACCAAGGTGAAAATAGCGCAGGCACCTTACAAGTTAATGCCGCAACTGCTTTGGAAATCATCGGGACAACTCCTGGTGGCGAGGTGCGCTCTGGATTATTTAATCAAACCGTAGCTAGTGGCAGCGGTGGCAATATTGACATCGTAGCCCCCTATTTGCACATAGAAGATGGGGGGGGAATTATTGCCGCCACCTTCAGTGATGCTAAAGCCGGGGATGTGAATCTGGAGATTGCAGAACAGATCGAAGCCGTAGGCTCAGCGCGAGTGAATCGGTCGATCGGTACTCGCATCGGTGCCATCAGCTTCGGCGCTGGAGCCGGGGGGGCACTGAATATTTCTACAGGGGGTTTAACCGTATTGGGAGGCGCATCGGTGGCGGCGATCGCCTGGAGAACCGGAGCCGGAGGTAACACCACCGTCAACGCTCGAGAATTTGTCGAAGCGATCGGCGTCAATCCCGTATCCTTTCAAGGCAGCGTCATCGGCGCCTCCACCATCAACGCAGGCAATGCCGGAAACCTAACCATCAACACCAAACGCTTAATCGCCGCAGGAGGAGCCGCCATATCTTCGAGTAACCTCGCCACCGGCGCCGCCGGTAGCGTCACCATCAACGCCAGCGAATCCGTAGAAATCACCGGCGCCGTCGCCGGAGCCGCCAATCCCACCGCCATCCTTTCCGCCGCCGTCATCGTCGAACCAGTTAGACAACAGCTATTTGGCATCGGACCAGTTCCCAGCGGCGCATCCGGCAACATCACCATCAACACCCCGGTTTTGCGATTGACCGATCGAGCCCAAATCGCCGCCAGGAATGACGGCACCGGTAACGGCGGCGACATCAGAATTAGCGCCAGTGAAGTATTTATCGCCGATAAAGGAGGATTAACCGCCGCCACCAACTTCGGCAGTGGCGGTAATATTAACCTCCAAACCGCCTCCTTACAATTACGCGGCGGAGGTTTCATCACCGCCACCGCAGGCACCAACGGCAACGGCGGCAACATCAACATCAGCACTGATATTATTGCCGCTTTACAAAACAGCGATATCACAGCCAATGCCGTAGCCGGAGCGGGGGGCAATATTGAAATTAACTCTAGAGGCATTTTCGGGACTGAGTTTCGTCCTTTCCCCACTGGTAATAGCGATATTACGGCTTCTTCCCAGTTTGGGGTTTCTGGCACCGTGACGATTAGTAATCCCGATGCTCATCCATCATCAGGATTAGAAGAATTACCAGCAAATGTCATCGATGCCAGCGAGAGAGTCATCGTTGGTTGTGCCGCAGCACAGGGTAACTCTTTTACCGTCGCTGGGCGCGGTGGTTTGCCAGAAAATGCCTTAGAACCTTTGCGAGGGCAGACCCTGTGGCAAGATTTGCGGGTGATATCATCCCCTCTATCCCTCAACTCGTTTCTCCCACTCCAGGGAGAAAGGGAGGGACTAGCACAGAGCGATCGAGACCTGGCGAGACTAGGAGAGAAAGGGAGAGAGAATTCTCCCCATCTCTTCCCATCTCTCCCCATCTCCCCCCATCTCTCCCCATCTCCCTTTTTGGGAGAGGGTCGGGATGAGGGACAGTCTCGATCTTTAATAGAAGCGCAAAGCTGGGTGGTGCATCCTGATGGGACAGTGGATCTATTGGCCGAGGTAATCTCAGATAGTAAGAGGTCGAACTGGGAACAAAATCCAAGTTGTCAAGATTTCTAAGGTGATCCGTATGCAGATATTTAGTAAAGGCTTCTGCTGGGGAGTCTATTGGCCAAATATCCCCATATTTCCCCATACCGCTGATGTGGTAAAAAGCTACTGGACAAAAGGCTATGGGTTATTAACCCTGGGCTTCACTTTAGTATTATCGGGCAGCGTCATTCAAGCCGTAAATGCCCAAATCGTACCGGATGGCACCCTCCCCCAAAACTCCGCCATCACCAGAGAAGGGAATATAGAGAGAATTACCGGAGGCACTCAAGCCGGAAGTAACCTATTTCACAGCTTCCGGGAATTTTCCCTCACCACGGGAGCCACCGCCTGGTTTGATCATGCCACCACAATTGAGAACATTATCACCAGAGTTACCGGGGGCAATATATCCCAAATCGATGGCATAATCAAAGCCAATGGCAACGCCAGTTTATTTCTGCTCAACCCGAATGGCATCGTATTTGGACTAAATGCCAGTTTAAATATTGGTGGTTCGTTTATCGGCAGTACCGCCAACAGCATTAAATTTGCTGATGGCATGGACTACAGCGCCATTAATCCAGAAACACCGCCACTACTGACCATCAGCGTCCCGTTGGGGTTGCAGTTTGGAGGCAATCTTCACAGTCCTGGAGAAATTCAGGTGATGGGTGTAGGACATAGTTTGAGGATGCCCACAAATGCCATATATGCCAGAATTGAAGGAGCCGGAAATAACAACACCGGTTTAGCAGTCATACCAGGACAAACCCTCGCCCTCGTGGGTGGCTCTGTGAATTTAGATGGTGGAGTTGTCACCGCACCGGGGGGGAGGGTAGAGTTAGGTAGTGTGGGAATAGGATTCGTAAGTCTCACCCCATTGCCTTTAGGTTGGCGATTGGGTTATGAAGGAGTGCAAGAGTTTCGGGATATGGCACTCACCAACCGAGCCGCCGTCGATGCTAGCGGTACTGGCAGTGGCAGCATTTCTGTGATAGGTAATAACATCAACCTGAACGAGGGTTCAGCTATATTAATTGAAAATCAGGGAAAAAATACCTCTGGGACTTTAGAGTTAATCGCTAATTCCAATGTGCAAATTATTGGCCAAACCAGCGATGGCCAGATGCGCACAGGGTTGTTTAACCAAAATGTAGGCGATGGTAAAGGTGGTGATGTAAATGTCACTGCGCCTTACTTGCAGATGGAAGACGGAGCGGGAATATTTGCTGTGACATTCAGTAATGCTCCTGGTGGCAATCTGAATTTCAACATTAGCGAGCAGATGCAGCTAGTAGGAGTTTCCCCCCTTAATCCTGTGATTCCCACGAGAATTGGGGCGATTACTTTCCATGCCGGAACGGGAGGAGCAATCTCGATTACCACAGGGAGTATCAAAGTCCTTGAGGGGGCGACAGTTGTGGCGCTAACTTTAGGCAGTGGTGCGGGCGGGGATACCACAGTAAATGCCAAAGATTTCATAGAAATGGTGGGGGCCAATCCTGTATCTTTTCAAGGCAGCGTGATTGCTGCTTCTACTTTGAATGCGGGACAGGGTGGGAATTTAACTATCAACACCGGGCGGTTAATATTGCGCAATGGGGGTGTGGTTTCTTCTAGCAATCTGGCTACGGGAGCGGCGGGTCGCCTCACGATCAATGCTAGGGACGCGGTGGAAGTTAGTGGCGAATTCCCCGGTGCGGCGAATCCTAGTGTTATCCTTTCTTCGGCGGTGATGGTGGAGCCAATTAGGCAACAATTATATGGGATTGGTCCGGTGCCCAGCGGCACTTCTGGCACAATTATCATTAATACGCCGGTTTTGCAGGTGACGGATAAAGGTCAGGTGGCGGCTCGGAATGATGGCACCGGGAATGGGGGAGATATTAGAATTAATGCTGGTGAGGTATTTCTGGGAGGTTTGGGGGGGCTGACTGCGGCCACAAACTCTGGGGAAGGGGGCAATATTATCCTGCAAACGGATTTGTTGCAGCTCAGGGGTGGGGGTTTGATTACGGCGACTTCGCGAGGAACTGGGAATGGTGGTAATATTGGCATTGATGCTGATATTATTGCTGCTTTAGAAAACAGTGATATCACTGCCAATGCTATGACTGGATCGGGGGGCAATATCCAAATTCACTCTAGAGGTATTGTTGGGACTGAGTTTCGTCCTTTCCCCACTGGTAATAGCGATATTACGGCTTCTTCCCAGTTTGGGGTTTCTGGGACTGTGACGATTCATAATCTTGATGCTAATCCTTCATCGGGATTAGAAGAATTGCCATCAAATGTCATCGATGCCAGCAAGAGGGTAATAACTGGTTGTGCGGCGGCACAGGGTAATTCTTTTACTGTTACTGGGCGGGGTGGTTTGCCGGAAAATGCCTTAGAACCTTTGCGAGGGCAGACTCTGTGGGAAGATTTGCGGGTGATATCATCCCAGAGGGAGACGGGGAGACTGGGAGATTGGGAGACTGGGAGACGGGGAGAGGAGGAGATGGGGGGGTGGGGTGAGGGACAGTCTCGATCTTTGATCGAAGCTAGTAACTGGGTGGTGCATCCTGATGGGCGGGTGGATCTAGTGGCGGAGGTAATCTCTGCTAAGGGTTCGGACTGGGCAAAATATCCAAGTTGTGAAGATTTTTAAGATTATGGGTATGCAGTTTTTTGGTAAGGGTTGGGGTTTGGGGGCTTGTTTGCCTCTGTTGCTGGTGTTGTTGGGGGGGACTGATGCGCTGGCGGTGGGCGGAACTGATGGACAAAATCCCCCCCAACCCCTTCAAAGGGGGGTTTGGTCAGAGAATACTGCCCCAGGGCTGTTGGATGAGGGACTGGAGTTATATCAAATGGGGCGGTTTGTGGAGGCGGCGCGGGTTTGGGAACGGGCGGCGGTGGCTTATGCTGAGGCGGGAGAGTTTTTGGATGAAGCGCAGGCGCTGAATTTTCTGGCGTCGGCTTATGCTTCTTTGGGGGAGGTCGATCGCGCCAGAGAAAGCAACCAAAAAGCTCTAAAATTGTTAGAAAGTAATCAGCCCGTTGCCAATAGCGGTATCCCTACAGTATCGGCAACACGCCAACTGAATATTCTGGGGCAAGCTCTGAATGTGCGGGGACAGTTGGAGTTATCTCAGGGACAAACATCCCAGGCTTATGCTACTTGGATGGAAGCGGAAACCGCTTACACCAGCGCTGGGGATGAAACGGGGAAGTATGGGGCACAACTGAACCAAGCGCAGGCGTTACAGTTTTTGGGTCAGTACCGGCGAGCCAGGACATTGCTAGAAGCTCATCATCAGCAGTTGCATGGGCAGGAGGATTCTCTGTTGCTGGCGAAAAGTCTGCGCAGTTTGGGGGTGGCGCTGCAAAATAGTGGTGATTTGGTGCAATCTAAGGAAATTTTGGAGCGGAGTTGGGAGATTAGCTCCCGCCTGCGGTCTCCGGGGGAAACGGGCGCCACTCTGTTTGCGATCGGCAATGTGGCGCGGGATTTACAACAGTACGATGTGGCCCTGGAATATTATCGCGAGGTGGCAAAGCTGTCTGGAGATTCCCTAACCAGGGTGCAATCTGACCTCAACCAGTTGAGCCTTTTGGTGAAAATGGCACAGTGGGAGGATGCGCAAAATTTAATCCCTGAGCTTAAATTGCGGCTGTCGGAACTTCCCAACGGGAGGGCAAGGATTTATGCCCGATTGAATTTGGCCCAAAGTTTGATGCAGAGGTTAGTAGTTGGGCAGAAGCCCAAACCAACTGATGTTACAGAAGTGGCGCAAATTTTAGCTACTGCTGTGGAAGAAGCAAAACAGTTGGGGGATACTCTGGCCCAAGCCACCGCTCTCACAGAGTTGGGCAATCTCTATGAAGATGTGGGGCAGCTAGGTTCGGCGCAAACCCTGACAGAGGAAGCGCTACAGATTGCTAAGCTGGTGGAGAGTTCTGATATCATGGCTCGATCGGCTTGGCAACTGGGCCGGGTGAACAAAGCCCAGGGGAATGTGAAAAGGGCGATTTCCGCTTATCAAGTGGCTTTTGATGCCCTGCAAAACTTGCGGGGAGATTTAGTGGCGATGAACCCGTTGGTGCAGTTTAGTTTCAAAGAAACCGTAGAACCACTATATCGGGAACTAGCCAGCTTGCTGTTGCGACCCGATTCTACCCAAGAGGAATTAAAACAAGCGCGTCAAGTGCTGGAAGCGTTACAAATTGCGGAATTAGATAATTTCTTTCGCGAAGCCTGTTTGGATACTAAGCCGGTGAGTTTGGATGATATCGACGCGGACGCGGCCACGATTTATCCGATTATTTTGCCCGATCGCGTAGAAGTAATTCTCTCTTTACCTCGCCAACCGTTACGCCACTATAGCACTGCTGTGCCTCAATCCCAAGTGGAAGCTACCCTAGAAGAACTCTATGGCTCTCTCCATCCTGGTTATTCCCCAGCCGAATTTTTCCGGCTTTCCCGGCAAGTTTATGACTGGCTGGTGGCTCCGGCGGTGGCGGATTTCAATGGCAGCGGTATTACTACGTTGGTATTTGTGCCCGATCGCTTCTTGCGCAACTTGCCGATGGCCATTCTCCATGATGGCAGCCAGTACCTCATAGAAAAATACAGCCTTGCCTCCAGTCCCGGTTTGCAGCTATTTCCCCAGGGCATCGCTGGGGAAAAACTCAACCTCTTAGCTGCTGGTTTGACGGAAGCACGCCAGGGATTTCCTCAGCTACCTGCAGTGAAAGAGGAATTGGAAGAAATCGCGACCAATGTTGATTCTTCTACATTATACCTCAATCAAGAGTTTACTCGAGATAAATTATATAGCTCGTTGAAAAATCGCTCTTTCCGTGTAGTTCACCTCGCCACTCACGGGCAATTCAGCTCTAATGCTGAGGAAACATTTCTCCTCACTTGGGATGGCCGGATTAGCCTGCAAGATTTCGATTTTTTATTTAAGCAACACCAGTTGTCAACTCAGAATACTATTGATTTATTAGTCTTGAGTGCCTGTGAAACTGCCAGCGGCGATGACAGAGCGGCTCTGGGTTTAGCGGGACTAGCATTGCGTTCTGGAGCCCGCAGTACCCTTGCCAGTCTTTGGTCTGTAAGCGACGAAGCCACAGCAGCATTGATGAGCGAGTTTTACCGCCAGCTCGCCGGGGCTGATATAACCAAAGCCGAAGCCCTCCGCCTAGCTCAACTTTCTTTGCTGCAACAGCCGCGCTATAGTCATCCTTATTTTTGGTCGGCATTTATTTTATTGGGCAATTGGCTGTAATATCCTTTGACAATTGACAATTGACAATTGTCAAAGAATAATTGATAATTGATAATTGATAATTGTCAATTCAAAGGACAAAGGACAAAGGACAAAGGACAAAGGACAAAGGACAAATGACCAATGACCAATGACCAAGGACAAAGAACAGCGGAATGGGTTGCTCACGAGGCTTGTTGGCTGGCATGGCCCAGCCATGAAAAGGAGTGGGGGCCGGATTTAGAGGCAGCACAAGCGGAATTTGTCCAATTATGCCGCGCCATTAGTTCGGGAGAATCTGGGGAAAGGCTGGAAATCCTGGTTTTGGATGAAGCAGGTAAAACCGCTGCGGCCCAAGCCATCGGGGTTGAGGGGGCTCGTTTCCATATCATCCCGTTTGGGGATATTTGGCTACGGGATATCGGGCCGATTTTCCGGCGGGAACCGGGGGGGAAACTGGCGGCGGTGCGATTTGATTTCAACGGTTGGGGGGAAAAGTATGTTTTCCCTGGTGATGCCCAAGTGGCCGCCAATATCATTAAATTCTTAAGCGTACCTGAGTTTTACTTTCCGGTAGTTGTGGAAGGTGGCGCCTTGGAATTTGATGGGGAGGGCACTTGTCTAACAACGCGCTCCTGTCTGCTCAACCCGAACCGCAACCCGAATGCCTCAGAGGCGGAAATTGAAGCTATCCTAAAGAGAGCTTTTGGTGTGTCCAAGGTGTTATGGCTGAATCAGGGACTGCTCAATGACCACACGGATGGCCATATCGACACTTTGGCTCGGTTTGTCGCACCGGGGAAAGTTTTGTGTATGGCAGCGTCCCACTCGGACGACCCGAATGGCCCAGTGCTGGCAGAAATTGCTCGCGACTTGTCTGAGTTTACGGATGCGCAGGGGCGACGGCTAGAAGTCCACCAAATACCCAGTCCGGGGAGGATACTTAATGATTCGGGGGAGGTGATGCCCGCTAGTTATATGAATTTTTATATTTCTAATAACTGTGTGGTGGTTCCTACTTATGGCTCTCCCCAAGATGAAGTAGCTGTGGCGGAAATCGCCCGGTTTTTCCCGAACCGTAGCACGGTGGGTTTGTCTAGTAAGGCGATTCTTACAGGAGGAGGCAGTTTTCACTGCATCACTCAGGAGCAATTGATAATTGACAATTGACAATTATCAATTATCAATTATCAATTATCAATTATCAATTATCAATTGTCAAATGAGTAAAATAACTGTGGCAGCGATTCAAACTGCCCTCAGTGACGATCGCGTGGCGAATGTGACACAGGTGAGCGAGTTGGTTCGGGAGGCGGCGTCTCTGGGGGCACAGGTGATTTTGCCGCCGGAACTGTTTGAGGGGCATTATTTCTGTCGGGAAGAACGGGAGGAGTTTTTCGATCGGGCGCAACCGGTGGAAGGTCATCAGACGATCGCTCACTTCCAGCAACTGGCTGCAGAATTAGAAGTGGTAGTGCCGGTGTCATTTTTTGAACAGGCAGGACCAGTTTATTACAACAGTCTGGCGGTCATCGATGCTGATGGTGCCCTGTTGGGGGTTTACCGCAAAAGTCATATCCCCGATGGACCTGGATATGAAGAAAAGTTTTATTTTCGTCCAGGAAATACGGGTTTTCGGGTGTGGCGGACGCGGTGGGGGGTGTTGGGCGCGGGCATCTGCTGGGACCAATGGTTTCCCGAATGCGCCCGATCGCTGATGCTGATGGGGGCGCAGGTGTTGCTCTATCCCACGGCGATCGGTTCGGAACCAGAAGCGCCGAATTTAGATACCAAAGACCCTTGGCAACGGGTGATGATTGGTCATGCGGTGGCAAATATCGTCCCAGTGGTGGCGGCGAACCGCATTGGCACCGAAGGGGGCCAGACTTTTTACGGTCACTCATTCATTGCCAACCACTATGGGGATAAAGTTGCGGAGTTGGGGCGAACCGACGAGGGCACGATCAGCGCTGAGTTTGACTTAGACGAGGTGGCAAGAGCCCGGGCGGCGTTTGGCTTTTTCCGCGATCGACGCCCAGAACTGTATGGGGTCATAACTGATGCCTAACTGTCGAACTTAGGTAAATTTCCCGTCAACACCGAAATTCCCCTACAATACACAGAAGCAGCAGTAACACAAGGCTAGTTGTAGCGATCGGTGGGGCATGGGGTCAAATTGATGAATTGCCCTAACAGAGGGGTGGACAGGCTGAGAAACCGGGTTTCTGAACCAAATCTCGGTTCTGGTAGCAAGGGCGATCGTACACAACCGGTGACGAGAGAGCAATTCCAGAATTGTCTCTACCGTTTTGCGGTAACAAGGTATCTCACATTTCAGAGGAAACCTAACATGAAATTAATATTTTTGGGTTCTGGTTCGGCTTTTACCGTCGGCGCCGATAACTTTCAATCGAATATGATTTTGACCGACGACCTAGGGCATAAACTCCTAATTGATTGCGGTTCTGATATCAGATTGTCCCTCCATGCCGCCGGGTTCTCATATCAAGACATCACCGACATTTACATCAGCCATTTACACGCCGATCACGTAGGTGGTTTAGAATACATCGGTTTCAGCACCAAATTTGACCCCAGATGCCAGAAACCCAACCTTTACACCAGTGCTGACTTGGCCGACGACCTGTGGGAATGCACTTTATCTGGAGGTATGCGCGCCATTGAAGGTGAAATCGCTAATTTAAACACCTATTTTAACGTTCATAAAGTCAAAAAAAATCCTGTTATTGCGTCTCTAGACCGCTCCGGTGATTTCTTGTGGCAAGGCATCAAATTCTATCTCGTCAAGGTGGTGCATGTCAACAACGGCTATTTTATCATGCCGAGTTATGGATTGTTTTTTGAAATGGATGGCAGCCAGGTATTTATTACTACAGATACCCGGATTAGCTGGGAAGAAATGGGAGAATATTACGAGCGGGCCGATATTATTTTCCACGATTGCGAAACCTCTCCCTTCCCCACCAAAGTTCATGCCCACTACAACGATTTAGTGAAGTTACCAGCGAAAATTCGCAGCAAAATGTGGCTGTATGGCTACCAACCCGGTAAACTTCCCGATGCCCAAAAGGATGGATTTTGCGGTTTCGTCCATCGCGGGCAGACTTTTAAAAGTAGCGATTTAGTCGCCGCCCCAGAAGTCAGAATCGCTGTTTAAGCGCCACAGGTGTGAAAATCCCACTTTTCTGGCGCCAACAGGGCATCTACGCACACATTTTTCAGTTATTGATTCAATGGCGACTATCCAAAATCTTATCAGTCAAGGCATCGACCTGTTAAATGCGCCGCTGTTGAAATTTGGGGATACCACGGTATCCCTGATTTCAGTAGTGTATCTAGTTTTCTCATTACTTGCCGTTATATTTGTTTCCCGGCTCCTCAAAGATTTCCTGAAAAATCGTCTGCTGGCAAAATTAGGCATCGATGAGGGAAACCGCGAATCTATTTCGACGATCATCAGCTATTCTGTAGGCACGTTTGGCTGTATCATCGTCCTCCAAGCTATTGGCTTTAACCTCACCTCCCTGGCGGTATTAGCTGGTGGTCTCGGGGTTGGTATCGGCTTCGGCTTGCAAAACCTGACAAAAAACTTTATCTCCGGTCTCACCATTTTGATAGAAGGAACCGTAAAAGCCAGCGACTACGTAGAATTCGAGGGTTTGTCAGGATATGTGAAATCGATTTCCCTGCGTTCCACCCTGATCCGCACGTTCGATGGCGGCTACGTCATCGTGCCCAACAGCAATATGGTGGAAAACCCGATTCTCAACTGGAGTTATAATACCTTTAAAGATGCGCGGCGTCGGCTGAAAATTAGGATTGGCGTCAGCTACGATACTGACCCGGTATTGGTGACAGAAACTCTGTTGAATTCGGCATACATGGAGTCATCTATCATGTACGATCCGCCCCCCAGAGTCGTTTTTATCGGGTTCGGCGATTACACCCTGGAATTTGAACTCTGGGCATGGATTTCTGAGGTAGATTCCCGGATTACGATTACCAGTTCTCTCAATTATATCATTGAGTACAATTTGCGGCAACAGGGCATCAAACTCCCCATCCCCCAAAGAGATTTTGCCTTGCGAAATGCTCCGATTCCAGATAAATCTGGTTTGGCCAGCCTGATGGTGACAGTGGCAGAGAGCCAACCATTACCAGAACTGGCTGTGCCAGAAGAAACAGTGGCACCACCGCCAAAACCTATTGCCCTGCGGGATTTATTGCGGAAAATTACTTATTTTCAAAATTTCACCGATTTGCAATTGCGCCAGTTGATTGAAATCGGACACCGACAGCGTTTGAGTGCTGGGGAAATTTTATTCCGCGAAGATGACCCAGGGGATGCGTTTTATGTCGTCCTTTCGGGAGAGGTGGAAGTTTATGTAGAAAAAATCAATAAGTTTCTCACCACCCTCGGTCCAGGCAAATTTTTGGGAGAATTGGCCCTGATGTTGGGGATTCCCCGTACCGCATCGGTCAAGGCAGTGGCGGAGACGATTTTGTTTGTGGTGGGCAAAAGTGGCTTTGAAAAGCTGCTGCGGGAACATCCAGAAATATCTGAGGTGATTATTCAAGAGCTATCCAAACACCAGGAAGAACTCACCCAACGCCAGCAGCAATTGCGGGCTATGGGTTTGGTGGATGAGTCAGAAGATGATAATAATCCGGTGAATTGGGTACGCAAACGGCTGAAAAATCTTTTCAGCTTATAGTTGTATGTTGGTAGTTGGGCTTTAGTCTTGGCGGATTGGGCTAAAGCCCAACTACGAACTAGGAGGGATAAAGGGCAAATCACCAAGGACATGGGATGTTAAATGTGATTTCGTTTTTGGGGATATTTGGCCTGTGTTTTATCGCTTGGTTGGGGAGCGAAGACCGGCGGAAGATTCCCTGGAAGGTGATGTTTTGGGGGATTGGGTTGCAGTTTCTGGTGGGGGCGCTGGTGTTTCAGGTGCCGGTGACTCGTGATAGCATTACGGTGCTTAATGATTTGCTGAATGTGGTCATTGATGCCAGCGAAACTGGGGCGAGATTTTTGTTTGGGCCGATTATTGTGCCCACCCTAGGAACGGCTGCGGAACCGGGAGAGGCAGGGCGTTGGATTGCGCGGGCTTTGGGGACTCCTTATGTGCCAATATTGGGCGATCGGCTGGGGGGCGATTTCCTGGACTTGGGTTATATTTTCGCTTTTCGGGCTTTACCCCAAGTGATATTTTTCTCGGCAATTATTTCCCTGTTGTACCGGTTGGGGGTAATTCAACCGGTGGTGCAGGTATTCGCCAAAATCTTCCAAAAAACGATGGGCTTGAGTGGGGCGGAATCTTTATCGGGGGCGGCAAATATTTTTGTGGGCATTGAATCGGCTCTTGCGGTGAAGCCATTTCTCGCCGATATGACTCGCAGCGAACTTTGCGCGATCCTCACCAGTTGTTTCGGCTCGATCGCCTCCACAGTTTTAGGACTATACGCCGGTTTCCTCCGTCCCGTCTTCCCTACCATCACCGGTCACTTAATGTCCGCCTCCATCATCGCCATTCCCGCCTGCTTCGTCATCTCCAAAATTTTAGTCCCCGAAACCGAGGAACCCTTAACAATGGGTGGTATCCCCGAAGACCCGGAGGATGCGCAAACACAGAAAAAACCCAGCCTCATGGACAGCTTGATTTTGGGGGCATTAGATGGGGTGAATATGGCAGTAGGTATTGCTTCGGCTCTGATTGCGATTATCGGCTTAGTCGCCCTGATTAATTCCGGTTTCGGTGGTTTGGCGGGTCTAGCAAACAGCCACATCCTACCCCTAAAGTATCTGGGACTACTGTTTTCCGTAGTGACTTTGGATAACATTTTTGGGGTTTTGTTTTTGCCCCTGACTTTCTTAACCGGCGTTTCTCTGGAATGGAGCGAACTTTGGCAGGCTTCGGTGATTATTGGGCAGCGGGTTTTGCTCACAGAAATTCCATCTTATCTCAAATTGGCTACGCTATCGGCACAAGGGACGATAAGCGATCGCTCCCTGCTCGTCGTCAGCTACGTTCTCTGTGGCTTTACCCATATTGCCTCCTACGGTATTTTTGTGGGCGGTTTAGCCGCTCTCGTCCCGTCTCGACGCGCTGAAATTAGCTCAATTGGCTGGAAATCCCTGTGGGCAGCCACTTTGGCTACGATGATGACGGGCTGCATCGCCGGATTATTTTATTTTGACAACACCGCTTCAGTTTTGGGCCGCTGACTGGGAGACTGGGAGACAGGGAGACCCGATGTCTCCTTGACTAGGTGATATTATGTGGGGTTGATGGCTGTAACAGTCCCTAGTCCCTAGTCCTTTGTCCCTTGTCGGAGAAACCGGGTTTCTTAACCAAATCCTCGGTTATGCAGCATAGATTATCGCATCAGGTTGCTCGCGGACAAAGAACAAAGGACAAATGACAAAGACAACTTGATTTGTGCATTTTAACAGTGGTGGAGGCATTGATCCGATGGACTGGATATTAAATGTGATTTCCTTTTTAGGGATATTTGGCCTGTGTTTTATCGCCTGGTTGGGGAGCGAAGACCGCCGCAGGATTCCCTGGAAGGTGATGTTTTGGGGCATCGGTTTGCTCCTGGTGGTGGGGGCGCTGGTGTTTCAGGTGCCGGTGACTCGTGATAGCATTACGGTGCTTAATGATTTGCTCAATGTGGTCATTGATGCCAGCGAAACTGGGGCAAGATTTTTGTTTGGTCCGATTATTGTGCCTAACCCGGGCACTGTCGGACCGGGAGAGGCGGGGCGCTGGATTACGAGAACTCTGGGAACTCCTTATGTGCCAATATTGGGCGATCGTCTGGGTGGCGATTTTCTAGATATGGGTTACATCTTCGCTTTTCGCTCTTTGCCCCAAGTGATATTTTTCTCGGCGCTGATTTCCCTACTGTACCGCGTAGGGGCGATTCAACCGGCGGTGAAAGTGTTCGCCAAAATCTTCCAGAAAACAATGCGCCTGAGCGGGGCGGAATCTTTATCGGGAGCGGCAAATATTTTTGTGGGTATTGAATCGGCGATCGCGGTCAAGCCATTTCTCGCCGATATGACAAGGAGCGAACTTTGCGCGATCCTCGCTAGTTGTTTCGGCTCGATCGCCTCCACGGTTTTAGGAATATACGCCGGGTTCCTCCGTCCCGTATTCCCCAATATCACCGGTCACTTGATGTCCGCCTCCATCATCGCCATTCCCGCCTGCTTCGTGATCTCCAAAATTTTAGTCCCCGAAACCGAGGAACCCTTAACAATGGGTGGTATCCCCGAAGACCCAGAGGAAGACCCAAACGAGAAAAAACCCAGCATCATGGACAGCTTGATTTTGGGTGCATTGGACGGGGTGAATATGGCGGTAGGTATTGCCGCTGTGATTATCGCCATTATCGGCTTAGTCGCCCTGCTGAATTCCTTTTTCGGCGGTTTGGCCGGTCTAGCCAACAGCAACATCGTGCCGTTGCAGTATGTAGGAAAGCTGTTTTCTGTGGTGACTTTGGATAATATTTTCGGGGTTTTGTTTTTGCCCCTGACTTTCTTAACCGGAGTTTCTTTGGAATGGGGCGAACTTTGGCAGGCTTCCGTGATTATCGGACAGCGGGTTTTGCAAACTTCGATTCCCCCTTATCTGAAATTAGCTACTCTCTCGGGACAGGGAATGATTAGCGATCGCTCCATGCTCATCGTCAGCTACGTTCTCTGCGGTTTCACCCACATTCCCTCCTACGGGATATTCGTTGGGGGTTTATCTTCCCTCGTCCCCGATCGTCGCTCTGAAATCAGCGACCTCGGCTGGAAAGCCCTATGGGCTGGCACCTTAGCCACTCTGATGACGGGCTGCATCGCCGGATTATTTTATTTCGGCAACAGCACCTCAGTTTTGGGCAGGTAATCCAAGGGACAAATGACAAAAGTCAACAGGAGTTCAACTAATGAAAAAACACCGCAATCCAGGAAAAAAGCTACAATTCCTGCCTCTGGTATTGGGACTGGTGACAGCATTGGCACTGATAATTTTCGGGCGGTTGCCCCAAATGACAGCACACAGTCCTGAATTAACCGCTGTCGCCCAAGAAATTTACACCGCATCCAACCCCAACCGCACAATTCCCAGCACCGCCATTTCTCCTTCTAATTCTGCCGCCCGAATGGTGCGCAGACCTGACGGTGCAACCGCTCAAGGAATATCACCATCACCATCTCCCTCCCCATCTCCGGCGGCTTCCCCCTCACCCCCAACTCCAGCCGCACCAACAACTACTACCCCAGCAATACAGCCGAGAAATTATCCTGGTGAGGCATTACCTTTGAGCGATCAACCCTATCAGGATGCCAAAAAAAGATTTGAAATCGGCATCATTCAAGATTACAAAGTCGGTTCAGTGGGAGAGGCGCCCCTCATAGAATCCCCTGATGGCAGTTTAGCTTATACTGTGGTTGTCAAAGCCCAACCTACGGCTAATCCTCTCACCTATGATACCTTAGCCCAAGGGGCATTAGCCACATTCTCCCAGGGTGAAGGATTTCAATCGGGGCCATTACAAGTAGTCGCCCAGGGAGAAATTGAAATTCCTTGGACGGGGACATTGACAACCGGTAAAAAGACCAAAAATGTGGGCGGTGTCATCGTCGCCAAGCAGCAGGAAAATAACGTTTTGTTCATGTTAATTTCGGCTACAGATGACAAGGGTAAAGAAAATTTACCGGGAGCCATTAAGGCTTTAACTTCCACATTTAAACCATTAGCAGCCGAGAAAAAATAACTGGATTGTTGGGCGCGCCTCGGGGCGCGTCAGCTCAGCATTGTGATTGTAACCGAAACGTGGGAATGCCGCAATGGTTACATTAATTGGTTAGCTTTGATTTCAGGAGGATTATCGTGAATCCAACTATAGGGGCTATGGGAAGAGGCGACCCAATTTTTACATGAATTTAGACTGGGGTCTAAATCACCACAAAAATACTCCATTGTTAGGCAATAAACCGGGTCAATTAAAAAAATAGGCAGACTCTATGTTTAGAGCGCTGATTTTGCCTTTATATTTACCGTTGTCCCTTGCGAATCATTCCTAACCCATACAGATACAACTCAGCCACCGCATAGACACGAGGGGGAGGGTCTTTGGGACGAGAGCGTTCTGTGAGAATCCCAGCTTCTACCATATCCTTGATGCGAGATGTTAATTCGCTAGCTTCCAATTGCCAAATCTCACCGAGCCGATCGGCATCAATGGGAGAGCGTTCCTCCTGGAGGCTGTCCAGATATGATTGGAGTTCCGGGTATTCGTTCCGGACTTCCTCTACCCGCCGTTGGGAAACGTAGGGAAAAGCATCGATTAACGCCTTGGGGCGCAGGATAATATCAGAGCTATAGTCTGTAGAGAACTCTCTCTCAAGTTCGACGGCTTTTTGCAGCAGCAATATTAAGCTGCGGGGGAAACAGTTCTTTTGACCGTCGGCAATCCGGGTGCGAATCCAATTATAAGTATAGGCTTTTTTTGTGCGCCCCATCCGCTCACCCCAAAGAGGATACAGGCTTTTTCTGAGCTGCTCCTGTGCAATTGTATTGAGTCGCTCTACTGTCACCCCTAATTCCTGCTCTAAATACTGTTTCAAAGTATCTGAACTTTTCAGAGCTTGGCGGAGTACCAGTCGCCAAAGGTCTGGCTCCTCCCAGCGCAACTGGAGCGCCCTTCCGCTGTAATGTGCGGTATTGGTAAAATTTAGTTGGCTCCAGATATCTTCCCGTAAAAATATTTTGGGGACAATACATTTCAAACTGGTGCCACTTTCCAACCACCAAGCTAGCAAGGCTTCCAGAGCGCGACGGCGCCGATCGTAATCTAGTTGGCTAGAACCAAAGCCAGCATCTAGCTCATCGTACAGCAACCATACCCGCAGATTGTTTTCTTGTAGCCAGCGGTCGATCGCCCGCAATTCATCACCAGCTTGCGGCTTGGCGGCTGGCGATCGCGATCGACCCACCAACCATGAGACAATCGAGGCATGGGAGGGGTTATTTTCCGCACTCAATGCCACTAAATCCCCGTCCAAACCCGGAATTTCCCGCAACTCAGACCGAGCATGGCACAATTGTAATAAAGCATAATTGAGCCAAAAACTATGCCATTCCGTCGTGCCCGCCAATTCTTCATAGCTAGCCAAATCACCACTTTCTAAAATCGTTTCCGACAATCTGGGCTGGCCGTGCCCGGGGATAAAATGAACTTTGGTTAAATCTAGCTCAGATTTCGCCAATTCTTTTGCAGCTTCTGGCTGTTCCACAAATAGCCGAAACAGCAAACTTTTCCCGGTTCCCTTAGCGCCACGAATCAGCCAAGTCTTCTCACTCAAGAATTTAGGGAAATCCTCCGTGCGTTGAAAAATATTGGGGATATTGGCCGGTTCCAACTCTTGCGCAGTAGCTGCCTCAAACCGCAATTCACGCAAAATTTGCTGGCGCTGTTCCGAGACATTAGGTGCTACACTTGGTTGAACATCAGGCAAACTGGCGTCAATAGCATCCGCAATGGGCAGATAAGCATCCAGCAAACTTTTCGGCACATCGCTGACTAGACTAGACAAAGTTAAGATATTGGGATTATATGACACTTCATAGTAAAGTTCCCCGACAGTTGTGCCGCCGCTCAACCCCCAGTTTTCTTCCAGCCAATCCTCCACTCGATTAATCCAAATTTGTCGCTGCTCCGCTGCTACCGGTGGCATCGGTGTCAGCAAAAACCGGAGGTCTGGTTTACCTTGATAGTCTCTCTGTTTGCGCACCGCTTGCACAACCCAGCGCAGTCCTTCAAAGCTCTGCTCCGTTGGGGAAAAGCAGATAATCCCAGTATCGGCTAGATCGAACAGCGCCACCGCCCCCGTGTCGCTAAAACCAGTGCGGGCATCAATCAGAATCACGTCTGGATCTAATTGCTTTGTGATATCTGCCATCAATTGCTCTACTGGGTTGATTTCCCGGCGATAGAAAACCCCCATATCCAAGTCAGCTAGCCGATGAATATAATTTTCGTCATACTCTCCCACCGGGATTAAAAAAAGTTCGCCGCGAGTGGTTAAGCTGATCTGACAGATGCAGTCCTGAATCGGGGGAATATTTTCTTCAGGGGTAAGGTAGCGCTGATGCAAATAATCCAACACCCCATAGGGCGCCACATTACTGTTCTCAGTCTCCGAGCGAAACAAAATTGAAATTCCCGGTGCTTCCAAGTCTAAATCTACCATCACCACCCGCCGATTGCGGGTTGCTAATATACCGGCTACCAGACCTAAAGCCGTGGAACGACCCACACCTCCCTTGAAGGAGTAAAAAGTTACAATTAAAGGGCGCTTAGCACTACTGTTTTCATCTACTAAAGCTGGTTGGTCAGGTTCTGGAGCCATTAAAATATCTGACCACAAAGGTAACTGGATATATTCGGGAGGTTCTGCCCTTGCTTCTGCTGGGGTCAACAAGTCATAGCCCGCCATTGGGTATTGTCCCAGATGAAAATCCAAACTATCCAGAAGTTTGTTAATTGCTTGTTCTCGCTCCTCAGAAGACTTGCTCTCAAACCAGTTGGTCACAATTTTAAGTTTGAGCCAACCCAGGGAAGTGCGTTTGACAATCACTTGCACTTGGGAGTCTTGATTCTTTAACTCTTGGGTCAGATGCTCCTGAATTTTATTAGGTAATGCAGTCATATCCATTATCAGCTCTCTCCTTGTTGCTCGAGGATGAATCTATGTAGCAGCTTTACAGCTTCGATAAATCGCTGGCTTTCTTCCTCATTACCCTGTTTGTCTGAGTAGCGCAATTCATCGTTTTTCCACTGTTGGGTTATTGTATTCCATGCTTCCTGGTATTTCTTGGTGCGGTCTAATTGGATAGCTCGCTCCAGACTATTGAGAGATTCTAACAACTTGGCCAGATTGTGCAAATTTGCGCCTTGCATACCTTTTTTGAAGGTAGCCGTGTCTTTGAAGTTTTTTTTTCTGCCTTCATCATAACAGATGAGAGCTTTTAAGGAACATTCAATCGCATATCCACCCAGGTAAACAGCGCCATGCCAACGCTTTTGGCTATGCAGAGCTTCGGCGTCCTCCAGGCGGCGACGAGAAGCCCCTAGCTGAATACTTCTATCGTAAGTATCATGTAGCCGTGTCTTTGAAGTTTTGTTTTTCTTCATTATAGCAGATGAGAGCTTTTAAAGAACATTCGATCGCATATCCACCCAGGCAAACAGCGCCATACCAGCGCTTTTGGCGATGCAGAGCTTCGGCGTCCTCCAGGCGGCGACGAGAAGCCCCTAGCTGAATACTTCTACCGTAAGTATCTGTCAAGCAATATCCCTCCCAGCAATATAGTATGTATTGTATTTTAGATATGCCGACATTGGTGCTATCTCCAAAATTTAGCTGGCGGCTTTGACGGCGATACCTTTACTAATATTACAGTAATTGAAACCATATGGCAAAGGATTTAATCAGTCTTATCCTTCACCGCCCCACCATCAGCAGCAACCCAAGCACAGCGACGATAGTGAGCAGCCAGCGCCTCGATACTAGGACGGGATGCTTTATCTGTGGGTAATTGCAGAGGTTTACCCACTAACTCATTATAAATCGTCTTGCTAAGTTCTGGCGCAATCAGAACTTTCAGAGTTTTAGGGTCGATCGCCAACAGTTGCGCCTCAAATAATTTTTTCACATCGGCGCGCAAAATCAACCCATTAGTCGCCTTTACCGCCCCCATTTTCGGCTCAATAGTCACAGCTTCCAAAGCCAAATCAGCATCGGCGCCAGTGAGGGGACAGCGGTGGCGGTAAGCGGTGAGCAACTTTTCCCGAAAGGCATCCGCTTGGGGATTTTTCACGAAGAAGGTTACAATTAGAATACTGGTAGCGCTGAGGGCGAAACCGGCTAAAATCCCGATGCCAGAAATCACCAAGAAAGGATTAGGCGCTTTGTTAGGAAAAACTTCGGGGGGGCGGGCAACTCCTAAACTGCTGGCAATTTCGGCTTGGGCGGCTTCTGCATCACTTAAAGCTGCCTGCACTTTCTCATAAAGAGCTTGTTGGTTTGCCACCTGTTGCTCTAGACTCTGACGCTCCGCCGGTTGGTTAGATTCTGCCAGTTTTTTCTGGGCATCATCTAGGGATTTCTTAACTTCTACCTGGCGTTTTTGGGTAGTTTCTACCACTGCTTTTAATCTAGCCCGATTTATCAACAGGCTTTTTTGAATCATTCCTTGCATGAGCGCCGATGCGATGGCTTTGGCTCGTTCGGCATCATCATCGCGATAAATGACGTTGATGCCATTGGTTGCTTGTCCGAGCTGCGCCCATTTGCGGATATCGGTAGGGTTGCTTTTGAGAGCTTCGGCTACAGCTTTAATCACATCGTCAGCGAGGAGCAACTCGACAGTGAGCTGGGTGCCTTGTTGCTGAATTTGGCTGGCGGTGGCGGAGAAGGTGACGGGGGGGCGATTGGCGGTTAAGCTGCCAAAGGCGAGGTATTTGGGCAGGGGTTCTCTCTGCCAACCGATGACAACTGCTACCCCCGCACAGGTAGCAAAGGCGGCTAAAGCTAGCCACTTGTATCTATTCAAAGTGATGAGATACCGCTGCCCAAATCCTGCCATTATCATAGTGATAATTTTCCCAAGATGTGATTTTGTGGAATCGTTGCCAGACGCATATAGCGAGAAAGCCAGTCTCCCCTCTATCCCCCAACCCCTTTCTCCCAAAAAGGGAGAAAGGGGAGTAAAGAAGTAGGGGCTGATGAATCAAAACCGCCCCGTCTCCACAGGCTCCCCTCTCCCTACTAGGGAGAGGGGTTGGGGGTGAGGGTTTGTGATATTCCCGCATCGTTTGACAAAGTGCTGTAAATAGATTATACGGCAGCGGCTATGGGTAATTTTACCAATTTGGGGATGACTTTCAGGCCATATTCTGCCTCAAATACGCCTTTTTTCTGCTCTAAACTCCATAGTTCTAAAACGCAATCATCGTTAGGGTCGGTGGGGTGGATTTTGAGGTACAGTTCTTTGGTTTCTGGCTGGTAATCACATGCCACCTGGGAAACGGCGCCGATTTGCCGCCGATCGAGCGCTACGGCTAAGCGCAAAATCGCACTAAGCTGCTTCACCATTTTGCGGTGAGTTTTGTCAGTTAAACTGCTGTAATTTTCGTGTTTCTTTTTGGGCGGGTTCTTGCGATGGTAGCGGGCGAGGTTGGCGATGATTTCAATATCCGTATCAGTATAACCGAGGAGTTCACCGTTGCGGATGAGATAGTAGGAGTGTTTGTGGTGGGCGGCGTGACTGACGTGCAAACCGCAGTTATGGACGATCGCCGCAGCCCAGAGCAATTCTCGCCCTTCTGGTCCCCATTGGTGGAGGCTGCCTTGGGTTTGGTCAAATAAACTCAAGGCAAATGCAGCCACCCGCTCCGCTGATTCCAAGTCCACGTCATATTTATGGGCGATTTTCAGGATGCTGCGCTGGCGGACGGCGCTTTGATAGCGCAGTTTGTCTTCAATCAAACCGTGAGCCAGCATCCAATCAACGATAATCCCTTCCCGCAACGCCCGCTCGCACAATGTCAGGGAATCCATTCCCAGCATTTCCATTGTTTCCTGGAGAATCAAAGCACCGGCGAGAATGATTTCGGCACGCCGATCGGACATCCCCGGAATGGCAGTCCGTTCGGCACAAGATAGCTTGCGCAAGCGATTGACGATATCTTTTAAATCTTTAAGCGTTAACTGATAACCCGTCAGGGAACCCGGCGTGGTGCCCAACTTGCCCCGAGCGTGGATGGCGGCGAGAGTTTCAATCGTGCCCGAAGTACCCACTAAGCGGGGTTGCTCTCCGGGGTTGAGATGGGCGCGCAAGTCATCAACACCCCGCTCAATCATCCCCCGAATATAGGCTTGCAGATACTGGAATTCATTATTGCTGATGGGGTCAGTAGTAATAAATTCCTTCGTCAGACGCACGGCGCCGATTTTGGTGCTGCTCAGCGATCGGGGCTCATCACCATCACCTAAAATCAACTCCGTAGAACCGCCGCCAATGTCAATGATGGCGTGGGGCTCACCGTTGAATTCCATCCCCGAAAGCACCCCCAAGTAGATGCGGCGGGCTTCTTCATAGCCAGAAATCAAATCTACCTGCAGGTCTAACTCCGATTGCACCTGTTGTAAAAATTCCCGTCCGTTAGGAGCTTCCCGCACGGCGGAAGTGGCGACAGCGATGATATTTTCCGCATTCAGGCTTTTGGCGATGTCTTGAAAGCGGCGCATCGTGGTCACTGCTTGCGCCATCACCGCAGTTTTCAGGTTGCCCGTTTCCGGTTCGCGATCGCCCAACCGCACCGTTTCTTTCTCCCGAGCGATGATGGTAAACGCTGGCAAGTTCGGGTTAATCCGCACTACCACCATATGCAGGGAATTGGTGCCCATATCGATCGCCGCCAGAACACGCTCTTGCTCTGGTGTAGGCGGGGTAATTTTGACGAGGGGAACTGACTTGACCATTGCCCTGTATCCTTGGTTAAGAACCCACAGCAGAATAACAGACTACGAGTATCTTAATAAAGAGAAATTAGCGCGATTTTAAAAGACAAATGCTCAATTCACCAGAAATCCAAACCCCTATTCCCACTTGGCAGGCTGTGGTGCGACTGCTCCGATGGGACAAACCCGCCGGACGCTTCATCTTAATGGTTCCCGCCTTATGGGCTGTGTTTTTGGCCGCTAATGGCACGCCAGAGGTTCCCCTGGTAGTTGTGATCGTCTTAGGTACTTTTGCCACTTCTGCTGCCGGTTGCGCTGTGAATGACTTGTGGGACCGGAATATCGATCCACAAGTGGAGCGCACCCGATCGCGCCCCCTGGCCTCCCGCGCTCTCACCGTGGGCACCGGCATCGTCGTGGTCTTCGTTGCCCTCTGTTGCGCTGCTGTTTTGGCATTATATCTTAATCGCCTCAGTTTTTGGCTCTGCGTCGCCGCCGTTCCCGTCATCATCTGCTACCCCCTGGCAAAACGGGTATTCCCCATCCCCCAGCTAGTCCTCTCCATCGCCTGGGGTTTTGCCGTATTGATTAGCTGGACCGCCGCCGCCGCCGAGTTGGTAACTCCCGCTTGGATTTTGTGGGGAGCTACAGTGTTATGGACTTTGGGATTTGATACGGTTTATGCCATGAGCGATCGCGAAGACGATCGGCGCATTGGCATCAACTCCAGCGCCCTATTTTTCGGCAACTACGCCGCCGAAGCCGTCGCCATCTTCTTTCTCGGTACTGCAGCCTTACTCACCTGGTTAGGCACTTCCATGCAGTTACACCTCGGTTTTTGGCTCTCCCTCATCGCCGCCATGATTATTTGGACTTGGCAATATCTCCAACTGCGACAAGAACACCTCACCAAACCTTACGGCAAAATCTTCGGCCAAAACGTCTGGATTGGTTTTATCCTACTTGCTGGCATGATTACCGGCATTTTAATCTAGTCCTGACCCAGAAACCCGGTAACTTCCGCGAAACCGGGTTTCCCAATTCCTAAAAAAATGAACCAAAATCATCGAGCTAAATTTATCATCAAATCCTGGTTAATTCGCCTCAGCATGACCGGTGGATTCACTATTTTTACAATTATCGCCCTCTGGAGTCTCGCCGCCACGGTGATTTCTCTGGCCATTCCCGCGCTTATCCTCACTGGCGTATTTTTTCCCATCAAAATCCATCAATGGCATCACAGAATTAAAATTATTGTGATTATTCTAGTCAGTAGTTTAATTTTATGGTATCCTATATTAAGCGAAATTATGCTCAGGCAGCAGCACCTAGCCGCAAAACTGCAAGCCAGCGGCCCTAGGGCTTTAAATTTCCCCAATAAAGTCGCTATTTATGGTGGCAATATCGTCATGGCAGCGGGAGGATATCTGTTAGGAATGCCTGAAGTGGCCAAAGAGACTCTCCTCCTAGGTTTCCCAGGGGAAAAAGTCCGCCGGTTTGATTCAGATTTTGCCATGCAATCTCCCCGCGTCCGCACTGCTTTAGAGCCATTTATCCATAGTCTTGCCCATTATCCCCCAGAGACCCAAGTAGTAGAAATGCCCGCCACTGTGATAGACTGGTCTTATGGCGAATATTTGGGGGACGATCGCCGCGTCGCTCTCGCTCTCAACGCCTTTACCATCACCGCCACAGCCTACCGAGAACCACAACGCTGGCGGATTGAATGTCGGGGAACTGTGGCTATCAAATATGACCCCAACCAACAACCCACCCACCTATTAAATCTCTTGGGGTTAGAAATTGTCATCGACCAAAGTCTATACTGGGGACTACAAGAAGCCGGATGGCTACATCCCTACACCGCCGCCTGGTATTGGACAATTTACCATTAATTATTAGCACCTGTAGGGTGGTTACTACCCACCCTACACCACAAATGACCAATGACAAATGACCAATGACAAATGACAAATGACCAATGACAAATGACCAATGTCATCCGCTATCACTACCTTGTCCGTGCCAGCTAAATAATCTTAACCTACGGAGTCAGTCTGAATAAGCGTCATCCGGGTAACTTCCGTGAGCCGATCGCTCATCACAGTTGCAGAAACATAATAGCGAGTTTTTGGCATGGGGTCTGTGGGCGTGACTTCCACCTGAAATTTTCCCGTTTCATCAGCATCAACCCAGGTAGCGATTAAAGTCTCGTCCGTAAGTTTGATTAAACCCAAAAACACGGGCATACCTGATTTTACTTCTAAATAAACCCTCCCATGAGGCATGGTTTCCCCTACGAGAGTAAAGGATTTATCGCTAATTTTATCGCCCTGTTGATGACTGACAAATATGGGAGCATTGCGAAACAGCCCCAAATAGGCATTAGTCGTGGTATTGCTGGGGTCGAGCCAGAACGATCGCCACAATTTCCGCTCTATTGCCTCCTCCTCCTCTTCCCCAGCCTTTTTCAAAGCATATTGCACCTCATACATCCCATAAATTTGGGATAGCAGTACCTGCGCTACCAGATGCCCCCCCCTCCAAGGCATAAAATAATGTAATATCAACATGATTTGAATCATGGACATAGCCGATCCCCTGTTTTGCGACCTGAGTATCTCAATTTTACCAACTATCTGACCTTTCACCCACACCAGTATCTGCAACCAGATTAGCTGTTGTCCGTCTCACCCAATTATCCCCCCAATAGCCGCTTGAGCCAAGAGAGTTTATCCCGATAGGGGGGATAGCGCAAGTCCACATCAAACAGAAAAGACCGTTTTAAGATACTTTTGTAGTGGGAAAAAGTATCAAAACTGGCTTTACCGTGGCAACTACCCATACCGCTATTACCCACACCGCCAAAAGGGAGGTTACTGGTAATGAAATGTACTAAAGTATCATTGATGCACACAGTGCCAGAAGAGGTTTGCTGCAAGATTTGCTCTTGGTGGTTGGGGTTGTGGGAGAAGATATAGAGAGCCAAGGGTTTGGGGAGGCGGTTGATTTGGTCGATCGCCTCCGATAATTCCCCATACCCCATCACCGGCAAAATCGGCCCAAAAATCTCCTCCTGCATCACCGCCGCCTCTAAACTCACATTATCCATCACCGTCGGCGATAGATAACGTTCATCAGGATTTATCTGACCCCCAACGATAATTTCTCCCCCATCTAACAACCCAGTCAACCGCTGCCAGTGGCTATGATTAATAATTCTCCCATAATCAGGGCTATTTGCCGGTTCATTGCCATAAAATTCTATAATAGCCGCTTTAATTGCCGCCAACAACTGGGCTTTTACCCCCTGCTGCACCAATAAATAATCCGGGGCAATGCAGGTTTGACCCGCATTGACAAACTTGCCCCAAACGATGCGCTTAGCCGCCACTTCTATATTAACATCTTCCGTGACAATACAAGGACTTTTTCCCCCCAACTCTAAAGTAACCGGTGTCAGATGTTTGGCCGCTGCCTCCATCACAATTTTACCCACTCTTGGGCTACCAGTAAAAAAGATATAATCAAATTTTTCCGCTAAAAGCTGCTGGCTCATGTCTATTCCACCTTCAACCACTGTAATATAATGGGGCGGAAAAGTTTCGCCGATAATTTCGGCGATTAAGCGGGAAGTATGGGGGGAGAGTTCCGAAGGTTTGATAACTGCGCAGTTACCCGCAGCAATAGCACCAATCAAAGGGGCAATTATCAGATTAAACGGATAATTCCAGGCTCCCACAATCAACACTACCCCCAAAGGTTCGGGCACTCTCAACGCTTGGGCGGGAAATTGTTCTAAAGGAATGGGTAATTTTTGCGGTTTCGTCCAAGATTTGAGATTTTTAATCGCCGCTTTGATATCTCTGGTAACGACTATTTCATAATAAGCCTCTACATTGGGTTTATTGAGGTCAGCTTTCAGAGCCGCATAAATGGCATCTTCCCGATTTTTGATGGCTTGATAGAGATTATGCAGTTGCGTCAGTCGAAATGCAATATCTTTGGTCTTTCCCGTGGCAAAAAACTGGCGTTGAGCAGTAATGACATCCCTGATGGGGGTGGTAGCGATCGTTTGCATCAAGATGATGGGGGCTAATTTTGATTGACTATTTTATAATATGCCACCACTTGGGACGGGGAGCAGGGGAGCAGGGGAGCAGGGGAGCAGGGGAGCAGGGGAGCAGGGGGGCAGGGGGGTCGGGTGGGGAGTGTGGGAAGTATGGGGAGTGTGGGAAGTATGGGGAGTGTGGGAAGGGTGGGGAGTGTGGGGAGTGTGGGGAGTGTGGGGAGTGTGGGGAGTGTGGGGAGTGTGGGGAGTGTGGGGAGTGTGGGGAGTGTGGGGAGTGTGGGGAG
>Ga0209172_10000857_pt1 | contig 75958 bp, 65 predicted proteins | sample LarsenN4metaG_FD_184113 | JGI IMG/M metagenome (GOLD analysis project Ga0209172, IMG submission 184113) | Hot spring sediment bacterial and archeal communities from British Columbia, Canada, to study Microbial Dark Matter (Phase II) - Larsen... ... | reverse complement strand
CGTCAGAAGTGCAGACCCGCGGACAGGATGAGCCCGTGCTGATCTGTGCCCGGCAGGTTCCGGACCGTCGCGCGATTGATCCAAAGCCAACCGGCGCTGAGGGCCAGAGGAAGTGCGCTCTCCAGGTCTGCTCCCAGCTCCAGATGAGCGCCACCGCGCAAGCCGCCGTCCGGCCCCTCCACCATGACGCTGGCGGCGGGCCCCGCCTGGGCATGGAGCGACACCGGCCCGCGGATCAGCGCCGAGCGCCATCCCGCCCTGAAGATGACCGCATAGGTATCCCAGAGATAGGGTACCAGGGCACGCCGTGGCTCGGTGATCCGCCAGTGCAGCAGGGCTACCGAGAGGCCCACCGACGTGGCCTCAGTCACCGGCGTAGCGAAGGTCGCAGCGTACCCGGGATCCGTGAGATGCCACGGCCCGGTCAAGGGGACCATCCCAACGACTGTGAGTCTTGCCTTCGGCTTGCCTGGAAGTTGGTCGTCGCGCAAGGCGGGGGAAAACGCCAGGAGGCCGCGGAGCTCGCTGTTCATTGATTCAGGGTCGAATCGTATTACGCCCTCGAGAGCGACTCCCCATCCCTGTGCCGACGGTAACTTGAGCCCCAGGGCCACAGCCTTGGCCGGACCACGCAGATCCGACCATCCGGGATTCTCGTGGTTCGCCTCGAAGTATCCGAGTGCCAAGAGAAGGTACGGGGAGGCCCCCTGGCGGCCGAGCGGATAGAAGGCGCCCTCAACTTGGTAGGCCCACGCCGTGTAAGGACCGAAAGTCGGCCAGTGCTGGACGCCGGCAGTAATGTCCAGCACCTGATGCATCCGTGCTCCCAGTCGGAGGCCGAAGCCAGTGAAGGTCGCGTCCCCACCCGCATCGAAGATCGTCCGCGAAATCCCGGCCGAGATAGTCGGACGGACGCGACGCCAGATTCGTCCGGCACCCTCACCAGTCCCAACCTCTTCGGACCGCTCCGTTACGCGCTGGCGTTCCTGCGCGTGAGCCGGAGCCGCCATTATCCATCCTAGCGTGACGACCGCCGCTGTGGCGAGGACAGTGCCGCCAGGCGGCCCTCTCCTTCCGGACCGCGCGTCACGGTTCACAAGGAGGCGCGCTCTCCGAAACCGTGATGGAGTGGTAGTCGAAGGCATATTGTCCGTCCGCCGCGATTACGTCCACGCGGAGCAAGCCGCTTTCCGTGGGGGAGCCGGTGAGCGTTGGGCCTGAGCCTGAGAGGACGCCGGTCCACGTGTACGTGTAAGGGGCCTCTCCGCCGGTCACGACGGCCTGCCATTCGCACAGGGATCCCGTCGGTACAAGTGTGGGCCCGGTTATGGATACCGCGGGTGGGTTGGTGGGGCAAACCGGGCTTCGCTGGCCGAATGTGAAGTCGAGGTACGCAAACCCATTCTGGGGGTGGCCCGACGAGGGCTCATAGATGAAGTACGAGGCGCTACCAGAGGATGGCCAGCAACTGGCGCTGGGCGGCCGTTGCAGCTCCCCGATGGGGTCGTCGTTCTTCAGCCGCCATTCGTCGGCGAGCGCAAGGGGGATGCCCAGATTCTCGATGCTGATGACCTTGATACCGCCGCTCAGCGTGACGACCGTCACCGGCCGCGGGTTCCAGTTATTGAAGTCGTTCTGCGTCGATGGCGTGACCTCAGGCGGTCGGCCATAGTTTGGTTCGCACCTGTCAAAGTCATCCTCCCACATGCTGAACTCCACGGGGTTAGCCCCGATCCCGCCTTCCAAGATGACCTGTACGGAGCCCTCAAACGTCGGAGCGTTCTGGTCGTAATAATAGGGATACGCCTGATATTGCCCGGCGCATTGGAGATCGACAAAGTTGCCTGCGTCGTCGCGAACGAAGGCGTGTATCTCGATCTCAGGATCGCCGTCGAGGCCGCTTGATTTGTTGTCCGGCATCCAGGCGTAGGTCATTACGACGCCGCTTTCGAACATTGGCGCTCGCGGGGCACCCTGGGTAGCGAGGCTCGGAACTCTGGAAAAGTCAGTCTCGCTTGGCACAACGGCAAGCGTAGGAGTTTGCGGCAGATCCTTCTTGCCCGTCGTCCATGGCACCGCGTTGCCGTCCAGGTCGAAAGCTATGGGTAGGACCTCGTCATCATCAGTCAGATCGGAAGCGACAAGCAGGTCGTCACCCCCTTTCCACTGAGCCCAATGTTTCTTCCCCGGCATGTAGAATTCGAGATCCACAATGCTGTCGAGCGTTCGAACCACTGCATCCGGCTCTGACCGTCTCAACGCAGCGATGGCCTCCAGCAACGGGTGCCCTTCCTGAAGCAAGAAACTCCGGAAGTGAACCTCGTGCTCCAGATATGGCGATGCGTGCAAGCCGTTGTACACTGTGGACCGAACGCCCGGGTCTCTCAGGGCTCTAGCCACGTCGCGCGTCACGCTGGTCAGAACCTGCTGCACCTCGACGACGCTAAGGAGGAAGCCACCGGCGACACGTACTTGGGGGCCGAATTGAAAAACCAGACGACTCGTCTCGGGCTGAAGGCCGGTACGGTCGCACGCGGAGGCGAGGAGGCTCAGCGCGAGTATTACGAGAAGCTTCGGATAAGTGTGGATCGCGGTACGCATGCTCCCTCCCGTGCTCGGCGCGGGACCTGACCGTGGATCAACAACTACCGGGCTGCCGGAGGCAATGTGTAGCATGGCCGCATTACTAAGAAGCGGTAGAAGTTCATCTCTCTGGGGCAGAACGTCACGGCATGGGGCAGAGCTTGATTCGGCTCAGGCGATTCCTTCGGCGGGGAACAAGTGAGAGGCGGAATGGGTGGTATACCCTTCGCCCGAGGGCGAGGAGCGCAAGCCAACGCTTACCGTGGCTCCATTGTCTGGGATGCAATGTCCGAGGCACAACGTTCACTTCCTTGGGACGAACGTGCTGCCCTCAATGCCGAACTTGTCGGCACCAGGGCCTTTCACGTGTTCGGGCTCACGACGATCCGGACGCCGCCCACGGCACCGGCACCCCCGCATTCCGGCACGACCGCCGGAAGGTGGAACGGTCGGGAATCCCCAGATAGCGCTCCACGACACCACGCTCCATCCCTGTTCCGACCAGTGTCGTCCAGGCGCGCGCCCGGATGGCCGTGGTGAGATGCCGAGGATCGCTGAACCCTATGCGGTGGACGGTTTGGCGGGCACGGGCCTTAGAAAGCCCGAGTACTCCGGCGATGTCGTCCAACGTGTGAACTCGGGACGGCGCGCAAAGAAACGCGTCCAACAGCGCGCGGGGGACGCGCGCCAGCTCCGGCGCCATCAGAATCTCCTCCGGGGCCGCGGCGGCTGCGTGATTGTGCGTCGCCAGCTGAAACAGGCACCCGAGCAGCGTCCGCGCCGAGAGGTCTCGTAGCTGGATCGGCACGACCTTTGTGGACGCTAGTGGGATCAAGGCCTCGTCGCGTACCTGAAGCCCGCCGCATACGACAATGCACGGGCCCGGGACTACTTCGAGCTCCAGCGCGAGCCGGCAATCGAGACAGTACACCGTCCCGAGCTGAGTCCTCGACTCAGAATCGCCGGTACCGCGGATTTGGTTGGGGCCAATGACAGTGTACGGTACGATCAGCCCATCAGCGGCCTCGGTCGCCGCCCGCACGATGCGCGGATCCCGCGCGGAGATCATGAGGCGCCATGGGCTCAGCGACGCACCGTTCGCCACAGTGTCGCTCCGCAAGCAGCCGCCTAGTGAGGATCCTGCCAGGGTACCGGGCAGTGCCGTCGCCCGTGAGGGCGCCGAGAGCCAGCCGCCCCGAATCTACCCCCCCCCCGAAAGAAACGAGCAAGGGTCCGGGCTTCTCGGAACGTGGCTGGACTAGGGCATCAGCGCGCCGCCAGCTCCGGCGCCGCCCCCAGCAGCTGCTGCTGCACGCCCGGGCCGCGAGCCCCGGCGGGCCGCTCGTACGTCCCATCCGACAGCAGTCGCCACGCGGTGGGGTCGTTGAGCTCGATCTCGAGGATTCGGTCCAGCCGCGCCTTGAGCGCCGGGTCCAGCACCGGGGTCACCACCTCCACCCTCCGCCGCAAGTTCCGCGATCGCCAGTCCGCCGAGCCGATGTAGTACTCCGCGTCCCCGGCATTCCCGAAGCAGTATATGCGCCCGTGCTCCAGGAACCGGCCCAGCACGCTCACCACCCGGATGTTGTCGGACAAGCCCCGCACGCCGGGACGGAGCGAGCAGATGCCCCGCACCGAAAGCTCGATCCGCACGCCTGCCTGTGACGCCCGGTAGAGCGCCTCGATGACCTCGGTGTCGGCCAGGCCGTTCAACTTGGCGCGGATGTGCCCGCCGCAACCGGCCCGCGCCAGGGCGGCTTCGCGCTGGATCATCTCGAGGAAGCGGCGCAGCATGAAGGTGGGTGCCACGAGCAGGCGCTGGTACTCCCCGGCGGGGGCGCGCGACGAGCCGGTGAGCTCGTTGAACAGCGCCTGCAGGTCCGCCGTGATGGTGGGGTCCGACGTCAAGAGCCCGAAGTCGGTGTACACGTGGGCCGTGGCGGCGTTGTAGTTCCCGGTCCCGATGTGGGCGTAGCGCCGCAGGCGCTCCCCGCGACGCCGCACCACCAGCGCCACTTTGGCGTGGGTCTTGAGCGCCACCAACCCGGTGATGACGTGGATCCCGGCGCGCTCCAGCTGCTTGGCCCAGAAGATGTTGGTCTCTTCGTCGAAGCGCGCCTTGATCTCGACGAAGACCGAGACGTCCTTGCCGGCCGCGGCCGCCCGCTTGAGCGCGTCCACGACGAGCGAGCGTCCGCCGGTGCGGTACAGGGTCAGCTTGATGGTGGTGACCTCCGGGTCGTCCGCCGCGTCCGAGAGGAATCGCTGGACCGTGTCCTCGAACGATTCATACGGGTGATGCACCAGCAGGTCCCGCTCGTCCAGCAGGTCGAACAGGGAGCGGTGCCGGTCCACCGGAACCACCGGCGCGAAGGGCGGATAGTCCAGCTCCGGGATCTCCAGCTCCGCGATCTCCGCCAGCGCCCCGAGGTCCACCGGGCCATCCACCTCGTACACGTCGCTGGCCTCGAGCGGGATGCCATCGCGGTTATCTTCGTGGCGCAGCTCGCTGAGCAGCATGTCCAGCACCGCCTCCGGCATCCCCCGCGCCACCTCTACCCGGATGATCGCCCCAAAGGGGCGCCGCCGGACCTCCTCTTCGACGACTTCCAGGAAGTTGGCCGCGGTATGCTCCGCAAACTCGACTTCCCCGCTGCGAGTGAGCCGGAACGGGTGGAAGCCGAGCACGGTGCGACCCCGGTAGAGGGCGCTCCCATAGGCGCGGATCAGGTCTTCGATCGGAACGAAGTCGCGCGTGTCCTTGAGCCGCACGAATCGCGGGAGCGCGTCGCTCAGGTTGAGCACATTGACGTGCTCCCGATCGGTCCGCGGATCCCGCACCACCACGGCCAGCGACAGGCGCAGGTCCTCGATCCGGGGGAACGGGTGGCCCGGCGCGCTGGTGACCGCCTTGGGGGTGAGCACCGGGAAGACCTGCTCGTCGAAGTAGATCTTGAGCTGGGCCCGCTCGCTCTGGTCCAGGTCGGCCCAGTCGCGAATCCGGACCCCGTTCCGGCGGAGTTCTCCCTCCTTGAGCTCAGCGAAGCAACGATACTGGCGCCGGAGCAGCGCGCGCAGCCGCGGCTGCATGGCCTGGAGCAGCTCGCGCGGGGTCCGCCCATCGATCGACCGCTTGGTGACACCGGCGGCCACCGCCTGCTTCAAGCCGCCCACCTTGGTCATGAAGAACTCGTCCAGGTTGGTGGTGAAGATGGCGAGGAAGCGGAGCCGGGCCAGCAGCGGCGTCGCGGGATCCTCGGCCAGCGCCAGCACCCGCGCGTTGAACTCCAGCCAGGAGAGCTCGGGGTTGATCACCGCCTCGAGCTCGCCCGGCTTGTGCTCGGGCACTCGGGCCAGCAGCTCCCTGGAGTCGAATGCCATCGAGCCCCGACTGGGAGCGCCCGCCGCCGGTATCCCCTCGCCGGTGACGACCGGGAACTCGGCCGTGTGCCGGAGGACCTGCGCGGACTCGAGCTTCCAGAGCACGAACACCACGATGTTGAACAACCCGGAAAGGATCAGCGCCACCACCAGGGCCTGCACTCCCGCCGCCAACCCGATGCCCACGGCCAGGAAGATGTAGACCGCGTCTTTGGTGTCTCGCAGCGTGTTGCGGAAGCGGACCGCCGCGACCACGCCGGCCAGGCTGAACGCCAGCGCCAGGCTATCCCGCACGATGAGCACGATGCCGGCCACCACCATCGGCAGAATGATCATGGTGTGGGGCACGGACTCGTCGTACTTGACGTCCTCCTTGGTGATCATGTAGACCCATGCCACCGGCACCGAGAGCACCAGGGCGCCGACGATGCTGAGCACGGCTCCCAGCGGGGTCACGGGGGCTGCCGGGGCCCCGCGGGCACCTTGCCCCAGGGCGGAAGACAACTGGCCCAGGTCCGGCGCCAGGCGCGCCGGATCGGGCCAGAAGTGGATGCCCAGCGCGGGGAGGGCGTTGACCAGGGCCAGCGCCGCTCCGATCGCGAGGACGTAATAGAGCGTGACCTGGGCGATGGGCGATCGCCGCAGCATGGGGATCAGCGCGCGGCCAGCGCCGAGCGCCACCCCACGGGCCTTGTGCCCGCGGGCGCCGCCGCCTGCCGGCAACTCCGGACGAACTCCCGGTTCACGGCGCGGGGGTCGTTGATGGTCTGGTAGAACTCATCGTAGTACTTGAGCGCGTCGTCCCGGACCTTGGGGTCGAGCCCTTCCTGGTTCCGATACAGCTCGTAGATCGCCTCCTTCTTGTCGTTGAACAACTGGAAGACCGGCGCCAGCTCTTCCGCCGTGCGGCAGTAGCCCCGGTACAGCCGCTCCCGCACCTGCTTGATGGGCAACCGGTAGTCCGGTTTCGCATAGGGCGCACTGATCACGCCGGACCAGTCGAAGTCATACGGCACTGCGGTCGGGAGCTGGCTATTGGGAGTCACCACCAGCACGATGTTGTGGAGCGCCCACACCGAATAGTCGGTATTGCCGATGAAGTACTCGAACACCCAGATCCGCATCATCTGCTCGGGTTCGGTCGCCTCGTCGTGCACTTCCTTGAGGTCGAGGACCGTGCCGCCCAGCCGCGCCGCCATCCGGTCGTCGTTCTCGATGAAGAAGGCGTACCTGGTGAGCGTGTCCCGCTTGCCCGCCGCGTCTACGTAGGTGAACCGCGCCAGCCGGGCTCGGAAGCTCTGGTCGGTGATCAGATTGAACGCCCGGTAGATGAGATACTCCAGCAGGACGGACTGCTCGTAGTTGGCCCGCCGGTCCTGACAGTGCACGGTGAGCTTGAGCTTGTCCTGCCCGGCGAAGAGCGTGGTCCCGGCGCTGTCCTTGGGGAAGTCGAGCCGGAGCGGCGGGAAGCCGCAGGTCTGGGGCTTCAGCCGGAAGTTCCCGCGAGTGCTGACCTGGATATCCAGCGAGACGGGCGAGCCGTCGGTTCCCGGATACGAAAGCTTGGCCGGATACTCCTTGCTCTCCTGGCCCCGCTCCTTGAACACGGCGCCGAAGTCCGTCTCCAGGCGGAAGTTCAGCACCTCGTGCGACGCGAAGAGCGGAGCTGGGTCTTGGCTGGTTGCCTGGGCGGTGGGCCGAACAGAGGCCGGCCCGTCAAGCCCGAGAAACGGGACCAGCACCGTGGCGGCCGCCAGGGAGGCCGCCGCCCACGTGGAGGGGGTCATAGGTCGACTCGCGGCGCGAAGGCCCGGTGAGGGTTCCCCCTAACCTACGGGTTCGCCGGGGACCCGGCCAGAGTCCCGGGCCCGCTGGGCGATGACGCGGAGGGTGTCAGGGTCCAGTTCGTGCCCCCCCGCAAAGGTCACCACGTCGCTCGGGATGCCGTGCTGGGCCAGCCGGTGGCGTTCCTCCTCCAGCGCCTGGGGCGAAGCGGCCGGATCGGTAGCACCCGCCACCAGGACGATGCGCATACGACGGAGCCGCTCTGCCGTGCCCGGAAGATCGAGATCCGGCGGAACCCGCTCGGCCCAGAGGATCAGCTCGTCCACGGGAGCCGTTCCCAACGCCGCCCAGCGGCAGGCCGTGGCAACCCCCTGCGAGAACCCCAGCGCCACCGACCGCACGCCGGTGCGCGGCAGTCCCGCGGCGATCCGCTGATACACGGCGTCAAGATACGCCACATAGTCGCGGATCTCGTTGAGCCGGTCTTCGCGGGTCATCCAGGTGGCGCCCACCCGGGCCTTCGCGTGCGAGCCCCCGGGATCGCTCAGGTAAAAGCGCGACAGCCCCTCCGGGGCCACGATCAACCGGCTGCCGTCGTCCAACGACGCGAAGCGCCGTAGGAAATACCGGGCCAGTTGCCCGTAGCCATGGCACACCAGCCACACTTCCGCGACGGACGCGCCGGTGGGGCCCAGGGAGTAGTACCGGGCCGTTCGGCTCACCGAGAGCTGGTGCTCAGTAATGGGCGGGTCCGTGACACTGACTCCTGCGCTTAGCGGGCCTGGAGGGATGCGCGAGACCCGGTCCCTCCCCGGAGCGTAAAGCTAGTGCCGTTCTCGAGGAAACACTCGATGAGGCAGCTGACCGATATCTTCGGGATCCAAACCGACGTGGCGCTGCGCGGGCACCCGGGGCTCCAGGCGTTGCTCCAGAAGATTAAGCTGACCTGAGCGCCCCTCAGGACGCGGCCCCGGCACCCAGTTTGCCGGTGACATACATCATTGGTACATTATGTGTACATCTCTTCCCGCGATCCGGGTCATGGCGCGCATGATTCGCAAGCAGCTCTACATCCGGCCCGACCAGCAGCGGCGGCTGAAGCAGCTGGCCCGGGCGCTCGGGCTTTCCGAGGCTGAACTGATCCGGAACAGTCTCGACCAGGCGGTGGTTCCCGCGGCGGGGCTCTCCCGGGACCCCGCGGCCTGGGAAGCCGAGCGGCGGTTCGTGCGCGAGCGACAGGCCAAGGGTCCGCTTCCCGGCGCCCGCGACTGGAAGCGAGAGGACCTCTATGACCGTCCGGTTCTTCATCGACTCGAACGTCCTGATCTACCCCCACGATCGTCGAGAACCGGCGAAGGCCCAGGCCGCCCTTGATCTGCTGGGCGCCCTGGCCCTGGCGGGCGGTGGGGTAGTGAGCTCGCAGGTCCTCGGGGAGTTCTTTTGGGCGGTTACCCGGCGTCTCCCCGACCCACTGACGGACGCCGAGGGCGTCGGCAGCGTCACCCGACATGCGCGGACCTGGGACGTCCTCAACGTCACGTGGCTCACGGTCCGCGAGGCCCTGCGCGCAGTCGAGCGATACCAACTGCCGTACTGGGACGCGTTGATCTGGGGCACGGCCAGGCTGGCGGGGGTGCCCGTGGTCTTGTCGGAGGACTTCTCCGACGGCCGGGAGATAGAGGGCGTGCTCTTTCGGGATCCGTTTCGGGAGGGGTTCTCGCTCAGGGCCTGATCGCGGAGCGCTCCTGCGCCAGGAGCGCCATCGCCACGCCGTTGCTCTACCCGAACCCGTCCTGGGTCGGGTACTCCCCACCGCCGGCGCGCCGACTGGGATCGACCACGTGGTATTTCTCCATCGTCCGGCTCGTAGACCCGCCGGTTGAGGGCCAGCCGCCCCAGCCGCGTCTCCCGCTTCTGCCGCCACTTCTCTAACATTCCCGCCGGCACTCCACAGGACCCAACGATGCTCCCCCGAGGGACTGCCTTCCGTTTGATCATCAGTAGCACCGCCCTGGCCCTGGCTTGTGAGTCGGACCGGACGGGAATCCGCGAGCGTCTGGCCCAGTACGCCACCGTTAGGCTCGAGGCCGACACCACCGGGCTCACCGAGGCCGATCGCCTCACCATCGCTCATCTGATCGCCGCCGCCGCCCAGATGGACACGCTCTTCTGGGACCAGGCGTATGGGGCCCACGACTCGCTGCTGGCATCGATTCAGGACGCCGCGGTCCGGCGTTACGTCGAGATGAACTACGGGCCGTGGGACCGGCTGCGCGACAACGAGCCGTTCCTGCCCGGCGTGGGGCCCAAGCCGCCGGGAGCGAACTTTTATCCCGCCGCCCTTACCCGGGCGGAGTTCGAGGAGTACCTGCTGGCGCACCCTGAGCAGGCCGACAGTCTCAAGAGCCTGTACACGCTGGTGCGCCGGGGCCCGGAGGGATCGCTCCGCGCTGTCCCGTACAAGGACGCCTACGCCATGCGACTCCTTCTGGCCGCGGCCGACCTCCGCGCGGCCGCCGCCGTGACCCGTGACCGGGATCTCAGCCGGTACCTGATGCTCCGCTCCGACGCGCTGCGAAACGATGAATACGGGGCGAGCGACCTCGCCTGGATGGACATGAAGACGAACCGGATCGACATCGTGATCGGGCCCATCGAGACCTACGAAGACCAGTTGTTCGGCTATAAGGCCGCGTACGAAGCCTACGTCTTGATCAAAGACCTGGCCTGGAGCGAGCGGCTTTCCCGCTACGTCAGTCTCCTGCCCGAGCTGCAGCGGGGCCTGCCGGTGCCGGAGCGGTACAAGCGCGAGACGCCGGGCGCCCGCGCCGATCTCAACGCCTACGACGTGGTGTACTATGCCGGCGAGGGCAACGCCGGCGCCAAGACCATCGCGATCAACCTGCCCAACGACGAGACCGTCCAGCTGGAGAAGGGCACCAGGCGCCTCCAGCTCAAGAACGCGATGCGGGCCAAGTTCGAGAAGATCCTGGTCCCGATGGCCGCCGTCCTGATCGCGGAAGATCAGCGGCCGCGCGTCACCTTCGACGCCTTCTTTCAGAACGTGATGTTCCATGAGGTGGCCCACGGCCTGGGCATCAAGCGCACGGTGACGGGGAAGGGCACGGTCCGCGAGGCCCTCAAGGAGCATGCCTCCGCGTTGGAGGAAGGGAAGGCGGATGTCCTGGGGCTCTCCCTGGTGAGCCAGCTGCGAGACCGGGGCGCGCTCACTGACGGCTCGCTGGAGGACAACTATGTGAGCTTCGTGGCGTCCATCCTGCGCTCGGTCCGCTTCGGCGCCACCGACGCGCACGGGCGGGCCAACATGGTGCAGTTCGCCCTGTTCCAGGAGCTGGGGGCGGTGACCCGCGACAGCGCGAGCGGAACCTATCGGGTGCATCTCGATCGCATGCCCGACGCGGTCCGCAGCCTGGCGGAGCGGATCCTGACCCTTCAGGGCGACGGGGACTACGACGCTGCCGGGCGGCTGCTGGCGGAGAAGGGTACGGTGAGCCCGACGCTCGCGGCCGACCTCGAGCGGCTGAGCAGGGCCGGGATCCCGGTAGACGTGGTGTTCGAGCAGCGAGGCTCAGGCCTGCCGACGGTGACCGCGAAGTAAGACGTGAAGACGTGAGAGCAGGCGGCCGGTCGCCGGCTTACGCCTCGCCGTGGGCCCGGCCGAGAACCGAGGCGAAGACGTCCCTGTCGACGTTCCCGCCGGACAGTATCAGTCCCACCTTCTTGCCACGCATGCGCTCCCGCTCCTGGAGCAGTGCGGCCAGCGGCGCGGCGCCCGCGCCCTCGGCCAGGTTGTGGGTGTCGGTGAAGTAGTGCCGCATGGCGGCGCGGATCTCGGCTTCCGAGACGGTGACGATCCGGTCCGCGCCGCTCCGAATCAACTCGAAGGCATGGGGGTCGGGGATGCGGCAGGCGACGCCGTCGGCGATGGTCGCCGCCGAGTCGGTGGCGACCGGCGCGCCCCGGGCGAGCGAGAGCGCGTAGGCAGGAGCGTTCGCCGCCACCACGCCCACCACCCTGGTCCGAAGGTTGAGCCCGTCGCGGACCGCCAGGGTGCCGCAGATCCCCGATCCCTGACCGATGGGCACGTAGACCGTGTCGAGGTCCGGCACGGCCCGAAACAGCTCGAGCGCATAGGACGCCACGCCGAGCACCAGCCACGGGTGGAACGCGAGCACCATGTGGAGCTTCCGCGCCGCCGCGCGCTCACGGGCATGGGCGTAGGCCTCGTCGAAGTCGTTGCCGTGCTCGATCAGCTCCGCGCCGAAGGCGCGCATCGCCGCGTTCTTCTCGACGCTGTTGCCATAGGGAACCACGAGCGTGGCCTTGAGTCCCAGCCGCTTGGCGGCGAATGCGAGGCTCTGCCCGTGGTTCCCGCGAGTGGCGCTGATGATGCCCGCCACCTTGGGCTCGGCGCGCTTGAGCTTGGCCAGGTAGACCAACCCGCCCCGCACCTTGAATGCACCGATGGGCGTGTGGTTCTCGTGCTTCACCCACACCTCCGCGCCGGCCCGTTGCGACAACAGCGGCCACGAGATTTGCGGCGTGGGGGCGAGGACGGCGTGGACCGTGGCGGTCGCGGCTTCGATATCCGTCAACGAGGGCATGGCGGCCGAAAGAAACCGGTCAGTCCTGCCGTTTTCAAGTTCCGCTCGCTCGGGAGCCGCGTTATCATGGGGCTGGAGGTGACCGGCATGGCCTTCGCTGCCGAACAACTGGAGCGGCTGAAACCGCTCTGGGACAAGATGCTCTCGCATCGGTTCCTGCTCGAGACCCGGGACGGCAAGATCTCGGACGGCCGGTTCGCGGTGTGGATGCGCCAGGACTACCTGTTCGTGGAAGCGGCGATCCCGTTCATCGCGGCGATGATCCCGAAGGCGCCCGCGAAGCATTGGGAGTCGTTGGCCGGTGTCATTGCGGCGCTGTTCAAGGAGCTCAAGCTCTTCGAGGAGCGGGCCCAGGTCGTCGGGGTGAATCTGCGCGGGGCGCCGGCATCGTTCACCAACCACGCCTACATCCAGTTCCTGCTGGCCACGGCGTATCGCGCCTCCTACGCCGAGGCCTACACCGTGCTCTATACGGCGGAAAAGGCCTACTACGACTCCTGGAGCGTGGTGAAACGAGGCCTCCCCAAGACCTCCAAGTGGTACCCGTTCGTGGAGAACTGGGCCGGCGACGCCTTCGCCGGATACGTCCGGTACCTCGAGGGGGAACTGAACGCGCTGGCTGCGGAGGCGGGCCCGGCTGAACGGGCGCGGATGGCCGAGCATTTTGAGCTTACGACCAAGTACGAGATCGCCTTTTGGGAGATGGCGGCGACCGGGGAGGGATGGCCGGGTGTGGGCTGACGTGGCGGCGGCATCGGCTGGCGCGGCCGGACCACCCCCTAGCTCGGAGCGAGCTGTGAGGCTTACTGAAGAGCAGTTCGCCGCCGCCAAGGGGATCTGGGACGCGCAGCTCGCGCACCCGTTCGTGCGCGGGATCGCCGACGGCTCGCTGGAGATCGAGCGGTTCAAGCGGTGGGTGCTCCAGGACTACGTCTACCTCAAGGAGTTCGCGCGCCTGTTCGCCTGGGCGGTGGCCAAGGCGGATCGCTTAGAGTCCATGTCCTGGTACGCCACGGTGCTGAACCTCACGCTCAATACCGAGATGGAACTCCACCGCAAGTACGCCGAGCGGTTCGGGATCGCCGCCGCCGAGTTGGAGCGCCAGGAGATGTGGCCCACCAACCGGGCCTACACCGACTTCCTGGTTCGCACCGCGGCCGACGGCGACATGGCGGACCTGGTGGCGGCGCTGCTGCCCTGCGCCTGGGGATATGTGTACATCGCCCAGGAGCTCAAAACCCGGAATCCGCCCAAGGATCAGCGCTACGCCGACTGGATCGCGCAATACGCCTCTCCGGAGTTCGCCGAAGCGGCGGAATGGCTCAAAGGCGAGATGAACCGGCTGGGCGGGTCGGCTGCCGGCGAAAAACGGCAGCGGCTCATCGATCTGTTCGTGCTGTCCAGTCGCTACGAATGGCAGTTCTGGGAGATGTGTTGGCACGGTGAGAACTGGAGGCCTTAGGCGAGGAGGTCACATGGCATCACGCTTGGCGCTTCGTTCGGTAGCGGTCTTATTTCTGCCGGTGCTCGGCGCGCTCCATGCCCCCGCGGCCCTCACGCAGCAGAATTTCGACACAGTGCAGGTGCGCGTGATCCCGGTGGCGCCGGGTGTGCACATGCTCATGGGCGCCGGCGGAAACATCGGCGTCTCCTCCGGCCCGGACGGCGTGTTCCTGATTGACGACCAGTACGCGCCGCTCACACCCAAGATCGAAGCGGCCGTTCGCACCTTCAGCACCGGGCCGTTCCGGTTCGTCCTCAACACGCATTGGCATCAGGATCACACCGGCGGGAACGAGAACTGGGGAAAAGCCGGCGCCATCATCGTGGCGCACGAGAACGTGCGCAAGCGGCTCAGCGTGGACCAGTTCATGGCGGCGTTCAACCGCACGGTTCCGGCCTCGCCCAAGGTGGCGCTACCCGTGGTCACCTTCACCGAAGCCGTCACCTTCTACCTCAACGACGACGAGCTGCACACGGTACACGTCAAGAACGCCCACACCGACGGCGACGTGATCGTGCGGTTCCGCAAGGCCAACGTGGTGCACATGGGGGACACCTATACCAGTCGCACCTACCCGTTCATTGACCTGGGGAGTGGCGGATCCGCCAACGGCGTGATTGCCGCCGCGGACCTGGTGCTCGGCATGATCGACGACCAGACCAAAGTGATCCCCGGGCACGGGCCGCTCTCCAATAAGGCCGAATTGCAGGCCTTCCGCGACATGGTCAGGGCGGTGCGGGACCGGGTGCAGCAGCTGGTGGCGCAGGGGAAGACGCGGGAGCAAGTGCTGGCCGAGAAGCCCACGGCGGCGTTCGACGCTCGCTGGGGCGGCAACGTGGAGAGGTTCGTGGGCTACCTGTACGACGAGTTGAGCAAGAAGTAGCGCACGTGAAACCGGGGCCCAGTCCCCCTCGTCGTCCCTGCTAAGGAGGTCTGCATGCTCGAGCTCATCATGTTGGCGGTGGCGGGGGTGGGGACCGTGGCGGGATACGTGAAATCACGTCAATTCGTGCGGCAGCGGCTGCGCTTCGTGAACGCGGCGCACAAGCCCTCGACGCCGGTGGTGGCTGGCGCCGTGGCGGCCCTCGCGGCCGCACCGGTCGTCTGGTTGCTGCCCGTGCTCGGTGCCGGCACGGCCGTGATCTTCGGGGCGGGAGTGGGGCTGGGCGTCCTGCACGGCTCCCGCGACGTCAAGCGCTTACCCCCGAGTTATTGAGATTCTCCGCGGCGAGTCTGTCCAGGCCAGCCCTACCTCGGAGTTTCTTCTCCCGCCCGCGCGACGCCGTTAGCTTATCCCTCGTCCGACCAGAGGCCCGAGGGTCTGATGTCGAAGCGCGTCGTCTTGCTCCGCCACGGCGAGAGCGTGTGGAACAAGGAAAACCGGTTCACCGGCTGGACCGACGTCGGCCTGTCGGACAAGGGAGTGGCCGAGGCGGTTACCGCCGGCCGCCGCCTCAAGGCAGACGGCTACGTCTTCGACGTCGCGTTCACGTCGGTCCTGAGCCGCGCCATCAAGACCCTGTGGATCGTGCTCGAGGAGATGGACCTGATGTGGATCCCGGTCCACGTGAGCTGGCGGCTCAACGAGCGCATGTATGGCGCGCTCCAGGGGCTGAACAAGGCCGAGACGGCGGAGCGGCACGGCGAGGCGCAGGTGAAGCTCTGGCGCCGGAGCTACGACATCCCCCCGCCGGCGCTCTCGCGCGACGATCCCCGATACCCCGGCAACGATCCCCGCTACGCCGGGCTCGACCCCGGCGACATCCCGGTCACCGAGGCCCTCAGGGACACGGTGGCGCGGTTCCTTCCGTACTGGCACGAAGCGATCGCCCCCGCGGTGCGGCAGGGCCAGCGGGTGCTGGTCTCGGCGCACGGCAACTCCATCCGCGCGCTGGTCAAGCATCTGGATAACGTCCCCGATGCTGAGATCGTGGAGCTCAACATCCCCACCGGCATTCCCCTGGTGTATGAGCTGGACGACAGCTTGAGGCCCATCCGCCACTTCTACTTGGCCGACGAGGCCGAGGTCCAGGCGGCGATGGCGGCCGTGGCGAGCCAGGGGAAGGCGCGCCGGTAACCGTCTCGCCGCTTCACAGGCTGAGCCAGTAGTTCAGCTTCACCACGAGGGTATTCCGGGCATCGGACCGGAACAGTTGGTCCAGGCTAGAGCCCAGGTGGAAGATTCCGTCGTGGTCGTCATAGCTCCGCCCGTGCTGCCACACCAGGAACAGCGTCGAGCCCGGGAGATATTCCCACCGCAGCACCACGTTCGAACGGAACGACAGATACGAGAAGTCGGGATTGCCCAGGTCGATGTCCACGTCGCTATCCCGATCGAGATCCACGCCCACCTCGCCGTCCTGGACGATCAAGCGGTCGGCGCCGAAGACGTCGAAGCGATCGGCGAAGCGCGCGGCCCGCGGGTCGGACACCTGTTTGAAGGTGGTGAAATCCCCGGACGCGATGAACGGTTGCGCGTACACCTGAAGCGACAGGTCGGGCGTAACGGTCACGTTCCCGCGAAGCGTCATATTGACGGTGGTCTGTTCCAGCTCGCCGAAGAGGTAGTGCGTGCTCCCCAGCGCGTCCTGCGTGTCGAGGTATTGCCAGCGATCGGCGTTGCGGGACAGCGAGGGGGAGAGGCTAAGGTCGACGTTGCTGGCCGCGCGCCAGGAGACGTTGGGCCCGACGCCGTAGGACCAGCCGGCATCCTCGTCGCCCCGCCAGAAGTTGCCGTTCAGCCCCACCCGCAGCCGTTTGCGGTCGTCGCTGTAGAAGCCGCCCCAGCCGTTGAGGCCCCCGGGCCGGAGGAACGCAGGTCCGCCACGCAGCGCCCCCGTGCTCAGGCCTTCGAATTCACGGTTGACCCCGAAGTAGCCGCCCCAGTAGTTGAGCAGGGTGTAGTGGAGGTTCAGGTTCCCGCCCACGGCGAGGCGGTCCCAGCCGTAGCTCCATGCGGTCCACTGGTTGAGGTTCAGGTTGAACCGCCGGAAGACCTTGCCCGGCTGGAGCCAGCGGCGGTTGATCCAGGTGAACTGGATGGTGCGGTCGGCGTCCCGCTGGTATCCGATGTCGTTGACCTCGAACCCCGGCGAGCGCGTGTCCACCCCGAACCCGTACCGCCAGTTGCCGCCCGCGTGCTTGGTGAAGATGAACTGACCCGCGAAGCCCGAGAGTGAGGTGCGGGTAGGGTCGTAGGCCACGTAATCGTGGTCCGGGCGCTGGAAATACCGGGCGGACGAACGTTGGGTGGCATCGATCGCCTCGGCCGCTCCCTGTACGGTGGTTCCTACCAGCCACCCGTTGATGGAGTAGGTGTCGTGGCGAAAGCGGTGGCTCCACTTGAGGCCGCCGGCATAGGCCGAGCTCCTGAGATCGAAGAGCGCCGGCGGCAGGGACCGATCCAGCGCCGTTCCGAAGACGCCGATCTGGGTGAGCCCGTTCCTGAAGTCGCGCGACAGGCGTCCCACGCCATAAACCGACCGCGGCTCCACCGGGTCGCTGAATCGCGCGCCGGCCGCGTCAATCACGGCGGCTCGCTCCTCGGCCGTGAGCGCGGTCAAGAGACCCACCGTCCAGCCGCCGGGCGTCTTCCCCGAGAGCTTGGCGGCGCCTAGGATCGTGGTTTCGGTGATCTCCTCCGCGTAGCCGCCCCGGTCATCCGCGCTCCCGTGCGGCGAGCGGCCAATGCGCCGAGTGTAGAAGAGCTGCTCGTTGGCTTCATCCCCGTCGCCCAGCGAGATGGGGAACCGAAAGACGTCGAGCCCTTCGTTGAAGAAGGGCCGCTTCTCAGGGAAGAACGTCTCGAAGGCGGTGAGGTTCACCACCGCGGGGTCGGCCTCCACCTGGCCAAAGTCCGGATTGATCGTGGTCGAGAGCGTGAGGTTGGACGTGACCCCCACGCGCAGGTCCGCCCCGGCGCGCCCCCGCCCGTCACTCCCCGTCCGGAAGGGATCGCCGGCCTCCGCGGGCTCGAAGGTGCCGCTGGCCGCGGCGTAGGGCAACAGCTCCACATGCCGCGGCGGCGTGATGTGTTCGATGCCCACCAGGTCCCCGAAGCGTGAGACCATGCCCGACTGGTTCTTGGGCGGCAAGCGCCAGAACTGCTCCTCGTTGAGCCGTGCGATTCTGCGGTAGACGTTGAACCCAAACAGGTGCTCGGCGCGTTTGGGGAACCGCAGCTGGCTGAACGGGATGCGAAACTCGGCCGTCCAGCCCTCGGCGTCGCGCGCGGTTGCCACCTCCCAGACCGCATCCCACGAGTCGTCCTCGTTGTTGTCGTCGAAGACGTACTTGTCGAGCTTGACACCGGCCGGGTTCACGAAGAAGGCGAATGCGGTGCGGCGATCGTGGTATGAATCGATGGCGACCGCCACCCAGTCCGAGGGGGACTCCTCGTCCCGGCGGGTGAGCTGGGCCACGATGGCTTCGGGGTGAGAATCATAGGCCCGAATGGCGACGTAGAGCGCGTCATCGGTGTAGGCGACCCGCGCCTCGGTGCGCTCGGTGCCGGGCTGGCCTTCGTGGGGATCTCGCTGCGTGAAGTCGGTGATGGGCGGTGAGGTCCGCCACACGAGGTCGTCCAGCCTGCCGTCCACGGTCGGGGCTCCCTGTGCGGCTCGCACCGCGGTCGCCACGGGGGCCGGAGTGGGCAGGTTGACTTGGGTCGGGTTCTGCTGGGCAAAGAGCGCAGCAGGGAAAGCTAGCAGGGCGATCAGGGACCGAGTCATGGGCAACGGGTGTCGAGTCCGGACGATGGGTCCATGTTCACCGTACCCTACGCGAGGCTCAGGTGGCCGGTTTCAGGCGGTGTCGCTGGTTAGATGACCGAGAGATCCAGAGGGTTGCTCACGGTCGGAGGTCGAGGGAAGGGGAGGGTGTCCCACGTGGCCGCTGCCGTTGACCCGCGGCGCCCGCGGTTGGTACGTTCCAACGGCGAAGCCGGGTGGCACCGGCGCCGTGGTGGCTGTAGCTCAATCGGTTAGAGCGCCGGACTGTGGCTCCGGAGGTTGGGGGTTCAATTCCCCTCAGCCACCCCTTACCGTCCTTTACCTGTGCGCCCCGGGCCGCCGGGTCCACACACCGCGTCGTTTTCGGCGTGGTTTGTGCGTTTGTAGGCGGTTCGGCCCACCTCGCCTGCCGCCAGTTGGCTCGAGTCTCCTTCCTCCAGGTGAAAGGCCGTCGCCCCGGCGGTGATTACGTAGGTGCGGGTCCATCCAGTCCGACGATGATACTGGGGGCGCAAAACGTGCCTTTCGAGGGCACGAACAGATACCGTAAGGCAACTTTCGAGGCGCCGCTCCCTTCGGCGGGCGGGAAGACCGTCAAGACGGACATCACGGTCGGCGAGAGCATCGTCTTGCCCCTGGAAAACCGCCCGGTCCTGCGCGGGTACGAGGAGTACCGCGATCTGCCCGAGGACATGGAGGTCCGGGTCTATTCCCTCGACGAGGTGGCGGTCGAAAAGACCGTGGCGCTCCTGGACCGGGCCCGAAACGAGCCCCGCGACCTGTACGACCTCTGGTTCCTCACGGCGGGCGGCCACGTGCGCCTGCCCGATCTTCTCGATCCCGTGGTGCGGAAGCTGGAGTTCCGGGGGTTGAGGCTGGCGCGGGTGGGCGGGCAGTTCGCCGCCAAGGAGGCGCGCTACAAGTCGTGCGGTTAGATCCTCTCGGGCGAACATTCGCCACTGTCCAACAATCGCCGGAGAGGATCTAACGAACGGGTGGCACCTCGATGCGGCCCGTCTCCCGACCTTTTCCTCGTAGATTTCGTTCCAGGAACGTCTGCACGAACCGCAGCTACCATGAAAATCGCATATCGCAAGTTCGCTTTTCATGGTACTCGTGCCCCGGCCGTCGGCTGCATGGCCTCAGAGTACGGCAAGGACACCCTGGGGCAGGTCCAGGGCGCTCGAGCCCGGTCACCTCGAACTTCCGCTTGGCGGTGAGCGGCTCATCGGCCTCACCGAGAAGGGCAGAGTCCACAGCGGCGGCGAAACCAGAATGAGCCCTTCGCCTGCCAGGCGGGCGTCCTTGAGCTAGCTTAGGCTCCATCCTCTGAGAAGTCACGATGCCGAGATCGAAGGGGACCGAGGGGGAGTGGGTGGGTGGTCGGCGGCGCTCTCCGTTCTACGTCACGGAGGTCCCGCCCTACCGCCCCGACATCGTCCTCTGGATGGAACTGCCCTCGAACCTCGTGCTGGCGGTGGACACGGTCCATCCCGACGAGGAGCCGTCGGCCCTGGCGCGGACCCTCACGGCGGCCATGACGGAACCCCTGGTCGGTCCGCCGCGGCGGCCGCGCAGCGTTCGGGTGGCTGACGAGGCCGATGCCGCCGAGGCACGCGCCGCATTGTTTGGCAGCGACATCGAGGTGATCGTGGCGCCGACGCCCGAGCTCGACGCCTTATTCGAGGAGGTGGCCGCCGATCTCGGCGGCGCTGAGGGCGACGAGGAGCCGAGCTACCTCGAGGGCGGCCGAGTGTCGCCGGAGGTGGTGGCCGATCTGTTCGCGGCGGCCCGGGCGCTGTACGCAATGGCCCCGTGGAAGCAACTCGATGATGACCAGACTTTGCGTCTGGATATTCCCGTTCTCGGCGTGGAGGGCGCGTGCGTGTCCATCATCGGCGCGCTCGGCCAGAGCCACGGGCTCGTCATTTTCCCCTCCGCCGTGGCGTATCAGGCGTTCGTCGCCGCTGCCGGCCAGGGACTCCGTCCCGGCGCCCCCGTTGATCTCGGCACGACCACGCTGTCGCTGACCTTCGAACCCGCCACCAAGCTGCCCGCCGGCATGCGGCGGGAAGCACTGGAGTATGGTTGGCCCGTGGCCGGCCCGGACGCCTACCCCCGCGTCGAACACCGTGACCGCGACGGCGTTCCGCGCCCGCTGGAGGAGCGGGACCTGGAGATCGCCACACGCTGTGCGCTGGCGCTCGTCGGGTTCGTGCCCCGGAGCGCCGGTGGCGGTGGACGCTTCACCCCCCACAGCGCCACGTTCAGGGGCGACGATGACGTGGCTGTACGGCTGACGGCGCCATACGAGGCGTACGATCTGTTCGATCCGGTGCCCGAACACGAGGACCAGTCCGAGGATCCCGCCGGGCGGCCGGCGCGCGAGCCAGGTGCTCGTGTGCCCGCATCCCCATCCGCAGCGCCGGCGCCGCCGCCGACCCTGTCACGCAACGCGCCGTGCTGGTGCGGCAGCGGGCGGAGGTACAAGCGCTGTCACTACCGCGCGGACCGGAGCGGGCGCGCTCCGGCGCCCCGCCGGCCGCAGCCGGCTGCGATTCATGAGGTTGACAACCGTCTGCTGGCGCGCATGGCGGTGTTCGCGGCGCAGCGGTTCGGGAAGCGCTGGGCCAGAGCGGCCGAGTGCTTTCGGGATCCCCAAGCGGCAGTGCAGCTGTTCCGGCAATGGGCGACGTACCACCACCCGGTGGACGGCCGGCCGGTGTTTGAGTGGTATCTGGCCGAGCACGGCCGCGAGCTGTCCGGGACCGAGCGTTCGTGGCTGGAGGCACAGCGCGGCGTGTGGCTGGGCGTGTGGGAGATGGTCGACGTCCGGCCGGGAGAGGGCATGCGGGTGCGTGATCTCCTGTCGGGAGCGACCTGCGATGTGGTCGAGGTGGCGGCCTCGCGCCGGCTCGTGACGCGCGACGTGGTGTTGGGGAGGGTGGTCGATCACGCGGGCGCCTCCGTCTTCGCGGGCGTGCATCCGCGGCCCCTGCCTCCATTGGAGGCCGCCGAGGTGGTGGAGCGGGTGCGGACCCGGGTGCGCCGCCGCCGGGCGATTCCCGTCGACCGGCTGCGCCAGCGCGCGGTTGAGCGCTACCTCATCGCCCGTTGGGAAGAGACCGTCGAGGCGCTGGATGCGCGGCGCCGTAGGCCCCCGCAGCTCTGCAATACCGACGGCGATCCCCTGTTGTTGACGTCCGATCATTTCTGGTTCCGGGCAGCGGACCGCGAGCGGGTCGCGGCGCTGTTGTCGTCGCTCGACGGGGTGCACGGACCGGAGCCCGGCGCGGCCGGCGACGAATCGCTGTACCGTTTCGTGCGCCAAGCCCACCCCGGCCGGGCCCAGCTGGGCGACACGGTGATCGGCACGGCGGCCCTGGGCAGGAAGCGCCTGCGACTGGAGACCAACTCCCTGGCGCGCGCCGACCGGCTGCGCGCCTGGGTGGAGACGGCTGCCGGCAATCTGCTGCAACACCGGGCGCGCTCGCACGATTCGCTGACGGTGCCGCCTCCGGGGGCTCGCGTGCCGAATGGAGCGGCGGATTCGGCCGAATCGCCGCAGCTGGCAGCCGCGCTGCGTGAGGCCATCGAGCGGTACTACGACGAGTGGCTGGATCAACCCGTCCCGGCGCTGGGTGGGAAGACGCCGCGTCAGGCGGTGCGCACCAGGGCCGGCCGGGAGCAGGTGGAGGTGCTGCTGAAGCTGCTCGAGAACAGCGCGGCGCGAACTCCGAGCGCGCCCGCTCCGGACGTGACGCGCCTGCGGCGCGAGCTTGGCATCAGCTGAAACTGCGCCCCTCTCCGGGTTGCGTCAGGTCCCGGCCCCGATGACCCTCTCGATCTCCCGCAAGATGGCCGTTCCGCTCCCAGGCCGGCTCCGCGCTCATGAGGTTCTGGTAGACCCGCCGCCGGACGCGGCTCGCCCCTTGGGGGGCCTCACCGCTGATCAGGGCTCGGCGGCGCTTCCGGTAGACTGAGGAATAGTTGTCGATTAAGATCATAGGCGCGGCATGGGACCCTGTCTGGATAGGCGGATAGAGCGGATAGAACGGATAGGCGGATAGAGTGGATAGAACGGATAGGCGGATAGAACGGATGGGCGGATAGAACGGATGGAGCGGGTAGTGAGATTTGTGTCGGTCTGGGCGCCGCAACCACTATCCGTCTATCCGCTCTATCCGCTCTATCCGCTCTAGGTCCGTAGCTCAATTGGTAGAGCACCGGTCTCCAAAACCGGGGGTTGCAGGTTCGAGTCCTGCCGGGCCTGTCAGGCCGCGCCGTATGGCGCGGCCTTTCCAGTCCCGGCAGGCATCTTTCCCCCGTCGCTCGCCTGCCGCTCGCGACATTACCGGTCGAGTCCGGCCTGTTGCCTCGTTCCGCCATCGCGGAGCGGTCATCTTATGTCCCTGCCGCAGAGCACCGATCCTTGGACCGTGGATCGCTGGCGCCAGCTGGTACCCAGGGAAGGCGAGAAGTTCGAAGTCATTGAAGGGGAACTGCGCCCCCTTTAGGATAACATATATTGCTGGTAATATATATGTCATGCGTCGGACCACGATCTTTCTCGAGGAGCGGCTCCTCAAGCGGGTCAAACAGGCGGCTCGAGCCGAGGGCCGGAGCTTCGCGGCCGTGGTACGCGAGGCGCTGGCCCAGTACGTCGCCCGAGCCGGTGGCCCCGGTTCCCCGCTCCCCAGCATCACCGGGGCCTACGACAGCGGCCGCTCGGACACGGCGGAGCGGGCCGAGGAGCTCTTGCGCGGGCTGATCGAGGGATCCCACGACCGCCCTGGCTGACACCGGCATCGTCTACGCGTTGATCGATCGCGCGGACGCGTGGCACGAGCGGGCCAAAGCGGGCTGGGAGCGCCATGCGGAGGCCGTAACGGTCCCGGCCAGTGTGGTGGTGGAGGTGTGCTGGCTCCTCGGCGCACGGGCGGGGTCGCAGGCGGAGCAAGCGTTCCTGGGCGGCATCGCGCGGGGCGAATGGCCCGTCGTGGCGTTGGAGGCGGAGGATTATGCGCGCGCGGCCGAGTTGACGGGGATCTACGCCGATCTGCCGTTAGGGTTCGTGGACGCGTCGATCGTGGCATTGGCGGAGCGGCTAGGGGCAGACGTCGTGTTGACCATGGATCGCCGCGACTTCTCGGTGGTTCGGCCGCGTCACGTGGAGCGGTTCCGGCTGGAGCCGTAAGGTCGTCGCTTTGAATGCCGGACCCAGGCCGCGGCGCGGAATCCGCAATCTTGACGGCCCATCGTGTCCGTTGCCTCTTTGGGGCACGCTTCCAAGGTGACCTGGCATGGCCAACCGCCCGCCCCGGCTTGTCAAGTTCGTCTCCGCTGAGGTGGAACAGCTGTCCCAAGATCAGTGCCGCACTCGGGTAGAGCTGCAGCACCAGGATGGCACCAGTCACCTGGGAACGGCGGAGGGAGGCTGCGCCGAGGCCGAACGGCTGCGTCTGGCCGCGCAGGCGGCCGCTGACGCCGTCAAGCACGCCGTGTGCGGAACCGGCGACCAACTCACGGTCACGGGCGCCACCATCACCGAAGCATTCGGCAAGCGCACCGTGTTTGTTCACGTGGACGCCCTGTACATCGGACAGCGGCGAGAGCTCATGGGGTTCTGCCTCATCGATCCGGACCCCACGCGGGCGGCCGCCCTGGCCGTTCTCAACGCGTTGAATCGGTTCCTGGGGATTGGCTGAACGGCGGGCTGAGAACGGCGTACGGGGTGAGGGGTAAGGGGGGGACCCATCACCCCTCACTCCTCACGGGGTTGCAGCGGCACCGTAGGGCGCTAAAAGGCGGCGTCACGGCGACCTGCGTCACAGCGCGCCGGTGTCCTACGTCGTATTCTTAGCCATCCCGCCGATTAGACCTGGCGCCTTGGTCTTTCGCGGCACAAGTTGTTAGGGTCTTTTGCGCTAGGTTCGCGTCCTCCAGGCGTTTTCGTGACCGCGTTCTTGCTGGTGGTAGGCGTCGCCCTGGCCGGCGTGCTGGGCTGGTCCTTGGCCGTGTGGCTCCGGCGCCGGCCTCCGGCCGAGCCTCGACCTCCGTCCGGCGACAGTGGCCAGATGCTGGGTCTCGAGAAGGCGGTCGAAACCATGCAGCTGGGCGTCACCGTTACGGATACCCACGGCCGCATCCTCTACACCAATCCAGCCGACGCCAAGATGCACGGCTACACGGTCGAGGAATTGATCGGGCAGGACGTCCGCGTCTTCGCGCCGGGCGGGGTCGCGAAGCAGCTCAACCCCGAGGAGCTGGCACGGATGACCAGCTGGCGCCGGGAGACCACCAACGTCCGCAAAGACGGCTCGGTCTTCCCCTGCCACCTGATGTCCGACGTGGTTCGGGATCGGCACGGCCAGGTGGTCGGCGTGGTGACGGCCTGCGAGGACATCACCCAGCGAAAGGCCGCCGAGGCGGCGCTGCGGGAGAGTGAGGAGCGCTACGCGCTGGCGGCGAGTGGCGCAGCCGACGGCATCTGGGACTGGGACCTCCGGAGCGGCGTGACCTATTTCTCGGCCCGGTGGAAAGGGATCCTGGGCTACGGCGAGGACGAGATCGGCCGAGTGCCGGACGAGTGGCTCAAGCGGATTCACCCGGATGACCTGGCGCGGGTCAAGGTCGAGTTGACCACCCATCTGGAGGCGCGCAGCCCGCACTTCGAGAGCGAGCACCGCCTGCTGCAACAGGACGGTACGTACCGCTGGGTCCTGGTGCGGGGGCTGGCGGTGCGGGACGAGCGGGGGGAGGCCTACCGCATGGCCGGCTCGCTCACCGACATCAGCGAGCGCAAGAAGGCCGAGGAGCAGCTGATCCACGACGCGCTGCACGACCCGCTGTCGGATCTCCCGAACCGGGTGTTCTTCCTGACCCTGCTGGACCGCGCCATCAAGCGCAACCGGCGCCGCCACGACTACCTCTTCGCGGTGCTGTTCGTGGACCTGGACCGCTTCAAGCTGGTGAACGACAGCCTGGGTCACGCCGTGGGGGACCAGCTGCTGGCCGCCATCTCGCAGCGCCTCAAGTCGTGCGTCCGGCCGGGCGACGTGGTGGCCCGCCTGGGCGGCGACGAGTTCACCATCCTGTTGGACGACATCCGGGGCGTGAGCGACGCCACCCGGGTGGCCGAGCGGATTCAGGTCGAGCTCAAGACGCCGTTCGTGTTCGACGGCCGCGAGGTCTATACCAGCGCCAGCATCGGCATCGCGCTCAGCACGGCGGGGCACGAGCGCCCCGAGTACTTCTTGCGCGACGCGGACACGGCGATGTACCGCGCCAAGGCGCGCGGCAAGGCCCGTTACGAGATGTTCGACGAAGCCATGCACGCACGCGCCGTGGCGGAGCTGCAGCTGGAGACCGACCTGCGGCGGGCGCTGGAGCGGCAGGAATTCCGCCTGCGCTACCAGCCCATCGTGGTCCTCAACTCGGGCCAGATCACGGGGTTCGAGGCGCTGGTGCGCTGGCAACACGGCGAGCGCGGCCTGGTCGCGCCCGGCGAGTTCATTCCCATCGCCGAGGAGACGGGCCTGATCCTGCCCATCGGCCGATGGGTGATGGAAACCGCGTGCCAGCAGACCCGGGCGTGGATCGACCAGTTCCCCGAGTTCCCCGACCTCTCCATCAGTGTCAACCTCTCGGCCAAGCATTTCCAGCAGCCGGACCTGGTGACCCAGGTGCAGGAAGTGCTGCAGCTGTCCGGGCTGGCCCCCGGGAACCTGAAGCTCGAAATCACGGAAAGCATGCTGATGGACGATCCGGAATCGCACGTGGCCGTGATCCGGGAGCTGCGGAAAGCCGGCATCCAGGTCCTGATCGACGACTTCGGGACCGGGTACTCGTCGTTGAGCTACCTCCAGCGCTTCAGCGTGGACACGCTCAAGATCGATCGGTCGTTTCTGGGGGAGGGCGGCGCGGGCGACAGCTGGGACATCGTCGAGACCATCATCACGCTGGCCGAGGACCTGGGCGTCAGCGTGATCGCGGAAGGGGTCGAGACCGAGGAGCAGACCGCGCGTCTCCAGGCGTTGCGCTGCGAACGCGGGCAGGGCTTCCTGTTCCGGGAGCCTGTGGACGCGGAAGCCGCGACCGCGATTCTCGCCGCCCAGGTCAAGCGGCGCTCGAAAGCCATCCAGCGCTAGACGCGCAGGCAGTCGCCCGGTTTCAGCACCCGCACCTCCACCCCCTTCGGCCTGAAACCCGTGGCATCCTGAACCAGCACCGGGAAGGTGCCGTAGTGGATGGGCACGGCGATCCGGGGCTTGATCAACTCGGCGGCGCGCGACGCCAGCTCCGGGCCCATGGTGAAGCGGTCGCCGATCGGGACCAGGGCGACGTCCGGGCGGTAGATCTCGCCCAGCAGGGCCATGTCGCCGAAGATGCCCGTGTCCCCGCAGTGATAGACCGTGATCCCACCGAGGTGCGCCACCGCGCCGCAGGCTGCGCCGAGGTACCGGCCCTCATAGCTGGACGAGTGGAGGGCCTGGGTGAACGCCACCCATCCGAAGGCGCTGGTGATGCGGCCGCCAGGGTTGCCCGGCTCGGTGGTGACGCCCTGCGCGCCCAGGTACTCGGTGACCTCGAAGTTGGCGTACACCGTGGCATGATTGGCCTTCGCCAAGGTGACCGTGTCCCCCAGATGATCGCCGTGACCGTGAGTGACCACGATGTGGGTGCAGCGGATGTCGGCGGGCCGTCGCGTCGCGACGGGGTTCCCGGTGAGAAAGGGGTCGATGGCCACGGTGTGCTGGCCGTCTTCCAGCAGCACGGCCGCGTGTCCCAAGTACGTCAACGTGATGCTCATCTGGCGCTCCGGTTGCGCATACGGGGCAAGTGTACGAGACTGCTGAGCCGCCCGCTAGAGAATCCCGACTCATGATCAAACGCTGCGCCTGGTTGGATGACAATCCCTTGATGCTGGCGTATCACGATCGGGAGTGGGGCGTTCCCGTTCGGGACGACCGAGAGCTGTTCGAAAGGTGGAGCGCCGCGGATCGTTCAGCGCCTTCCTGTGGGAGTTCGTGGGAGGCGAACCCAAGCAGAACCGCTGGCGCGGGGCTGGTGAATAACCACATCGTCGGGTGTTTTCGCCATGCCCAAATCAGGCGCATGGGACAACAGCGTAAGGGGTAACGGGTGAGCGGTCCCCCTACCCCTCACCGCCTGCGCCGTTCACAACGTCAACGCCGGTCCGAGTCCGATGCCGCACCGCCGTTTCGACGTCCTCAGTTTCGACTGCTACGGCACGCTGATTGATTGGGAGGCGGGCATCGCGGGCGCCTTCCTGACCGCGGCGCGGCGTGAGGGAGTCACGCTGGACCCCGGCGCCGTGCTCGCCGCCTACGCGGAGATCGAGCCGGCGGTCGAGGCCAAGGCCTACCGTCCATACCGTGAGGTGCTGGCCGAGGCGGCGGTGGAGGTAGCACGGCGACTGGGTTGGCGCATCAACCTTCCCACGGCGCAGTTTCTCCCGGAGAGCCTGCCCCGATGGAAGCCGTTTCCCGATACCGGTGCCGCCCTGGAGGCGCTGGCAAGCGCAGGGTACTCCCTGGGGATTCTGTCCAACGTGGATGACGATCTCCTCGCGGGCACACAGTTGTACTTGCCGGTGGGGTTCGACCTGCTTGTGACCGCCCAGCAGGTGGGGTCCTACAAGCCCGCGCCCGGTCATTTCCTGGAGGCCCGACGACGCCTCGCCGGCCGGCGCTGGCTGCACGCGGCGCAGAGCTACTTCCACGACGTCGAGCCGGCCGCGGCGCTGGGGATTCCCGTCGTTTGGATCAACCGTAAGGGAGAGCGCCCCACCGGCGCGGCCCGCCCCATCGGCGAAGTGCCCGACCTCGCCGGGCTGGTGGAGTGGCTGGATCGCGCTCCCTGAGGTGCGCCGCACAGGGGCCTCCGGGTGAGGGATCCGTCTTTTCGCGCGGCTCAAGATCCGGAGGATTCACCGCGGTGAAACCCTAGTCTTCAGGTCGCGTGCTCCTCGTAGGTGGATACCCGGCCGGACCGAAGGCGCTGCTCGATCCGGGAGCGGCCGGCGGCGTCCACCATGGCGATGAGCACGGCGCCGGGCTCGAGCGGCGTGTCGGGGGCCGGTTTGAAGAGCACCTGCCCGCCCGAGGTCCGCAGCGCCAGGAGCACGGCGCCGTCCAGCGCGTTGACGTCGAACGATCCCACCGTCTTGCCGACGGCGGGCGAGTCGTCCGGCACCGCGATTTCCTCCACCCGAAGACTGGCCCGCGGGTCGCGTAGCATCTGGTCCAGAAACGACACCACTTGAGGCCGCACCAGCTCGGAGGCCATCCGGAGACCGCCGATGCGGCTGGGGCTCACCACGGCGTCGGCTCCCGCCGTGCGGAGCTTGATTTCGGTCTCCCGGCTCTCGGTCGACGCGACGATCCGCGCGGTCGGGGCCAGCCGGCGCGCGGTGAGGGTCACGAGCACGTTGTCCTTGTCGTTCTCCATGCACACGACCACGCCGGCGGCCCGCTCGACGCCGGCTTCCTGCAGCGACTCGTCGTCGCTGGGGTCGCCCACCACGCGGGGAACCTCTCCCAGCCTCTCGTATGCCTCCTCGCTCGCCCCCTCGGTCGGCGCGACTACCACCAGCGAGCGCCCGGATTGTTTCAGCTCCTCGGCAACGTACCAGGCCGCCGCGGTCTCGCCGCACACGATGAAATGGCCGCTCATGCGGCCGATGTCTCGGTCCATGCGACGCCTCGCGAAGATGTGAAGCAGTTGCCCCTCGATGAGAAACGCGGCCAGCATGGGGACGGTGTAGGCCACGATCCCCATGCCGACCAGCAGGAGCCCCACGGTGAACAGGCGTCCCGCCGGGTTGTTCGACATGTCGATGATCTCGCCGAACCCCACCGTGGTCAGCGTGATGATCGTCATGTAGATGGCGTCAACCAGCGAGTGCTCGCCCCCGCTGATAATCGAGAAGCCCACGACGCCCACCGCCGTCACCAGGACCAGGGCCAGGACCGCCTGGCCCAATCGGCGCCGGATGCGCAGGAACTCGGCGAGCCGGGGAGATTCGCGCGGCCGCTTCCGGAGTCCCCGCTGGGGGCTCATGGGGTCGGTGAACGGGTCAACGCGGTGGGAGGGCGCCGCGCTCTCGCGCCTGCGTCAGCAGCCGCTCCATGAAATCCACCCGCTCGGCGAGATCGGCGACATCGGCGCGCAGGGCTTCCAGCTCCTCCTGGGTGGCTCCCGACTGGGGCCCGAACCAGCGGCGCGACTCCGGGCCCGGATCGCTGGCGGACCAGCGAACCACTCGCCGCCCCTCCGCGTCGCGGAACTCGCCGGCCACGATCAGGATCAGGTCGTACAGCCACCAGAGCCCCATGCCGCCGATCGTGCCCAACATCAAGAGGCCGGTGCCGGTCTTGCCCACGTAGAAGCGGTGGGCCCCGAACACCCCCAGCAGGATGGCGACCGGCAAGGCCACGCCGCGGACGCGATCGGAGATGCCGGAGGTCTCAACCGGTGTGGTCATGGATGGCTCCGCCGTTCATCGGCATGGTTAGCGCATCCGAACCTAGGGCTAATGCGGTCTTCTGGCCAGCGGCGGAGGGTTGCGTTGCAAGCTGCCGGCTATCAGCAGTCGCCGGTCTTTGCGGTTGCGGCGGGATGGGGTTGGTGGCGATAATTCCAGCCCCGGCACCGAGCTAATTGCCTCCGGCACGGCGGTATCGTCTAGGGGACTAGGACGCGGCCCTCTCAAGGCCGAAACACGGGTTCGAATCCCGTTACCGCTATACCTTTCCTGCAGGCCCCATCGTCTAACGGCTAGGACACCACTCTTTCAAGGTGGGAACAGGGGTTCGATTCCCCTTGGGGCCACTGATCGGCGCGGGCCCGGCGCCCGGTCGTAACGGCTGTCCTACGGCTGCCGGCCCGCCGTGCGCCGGGGGGCGTTGAAGAGGCGTCCCGGGTCGTCGCAGGTTTCAGCGGCCATGGTACCCCACTCCGTGGCCGGCGCCGTCGCCCAGCGCAGCCGGGTTACACAGCCCCCCGCGATGAAGTCGATTCGTTCGCGGGTCCGGACCACCGAATCTACGGCGGGCACGTTGGCGAACCAGGCCCAGGTGCCATCGAGCACGGCTGGACTGCCGGGCACGTGGGGCAGGCTGTCCACCAGCGGTACCGTGAAAACGAGGGTGCGGGCATCGAAGATTCCCGGAGCGACCCGTTGCTGCCCCACCGGCAGCCAGACCCGCCGGCCGCTCGGACTCCACTCGGCCATGGGCGCCCACACCGTTTCTTCGCAGAAGTCCGAGCCAGTGCACCCCGCCCACCCTTGGGGCAGCGTGTGGGCGTACACCGGGACGACCGCGGATTCTCGGCGCAGCGGGACCAGGTCCCAGCGGAAGGTCAGGGCCGGGCTGCCGTCGGCCACCAGCAAGTGGAAGGCTGCAAACCAGGCGCCATCGGGCGAGGGCGCGCCGACGCCCCAGTACACGCGCCACCCCGCGGGGATCCCCACTCGACTGCTGACGGGAATCGTGTCCACGCCGCCCGCCCCGCGGAGCACCACCGTCACCGGCCGGTCCCAGGCCGTCACGTCAGCGGTATCGGTCTCGAGGTACCAGCGCCGATCCGCGTCGGTAACGGTGCGCAGGATGCTGCCGTGGTGGTCGGTCTCGAGCACCGTCGTCACCGTGCCTGTCTCCTCGAACTCCAGGCGTTGCAGCGCCAGCCGGCGGCCTCCCTGCGCCACCGACACAAACCCGAGCACAGCGTTCTCCGACAAGGAGGGGGTCAGTCGCTGCACCTCGTTGCGGTGGAGCAGGACCTCCCGGTAGTCCGGGCTCACGCCTACCGGCAAGCCGCAAATGGGCGTGCTGGGCCGCTCACGGGCCAGCAGGGAAAGGGCGCCGTAGGCATCCAACTGGTAGATCGTCTCCGGGGCGCCCGCGACGGGCGTTGCGGCGATGGGGACACCGGGCGCGCTCCAGCCCTTGGGCTCCCGGGCCCCGCGCAGGATGTAGTCCTTGACCTCGGCGGCCGTGAGGGTCGAGTCCATGGCGAGCAACTGCGCGGCAACGCCGGCGACCATGGGGGCAGCCAACGACGTCCCCGTTGCGACCCTAAGCGGGACGGCGGTGCCTGTCTGTCCGGTCCAGCGATCAAGAACAGTTACGTCCTGCGCAGGAGCCGCGATTCCGGTGTGCCCGGTGAAGAAGTTGCTTCCATAAACGGGGTTGGCAGGCCAGGAATCCCAGAATCGATTCCCGGGGATGGTCCCCGCCACTACGATGATGCGGTCCCGATAGTCGGGATTACTCCGGAGCACCAGGAGCGCTGCGCGAATCACAGCCGCTCGCGGATTCAGGAAGTACAAGCTATCGGTCCCCCGGTATCGCTCATTCCCGGCGGCTACTACCACAACCAGTTCGCGCAGCTTGCTCAACAAGTCCTGGTCGATGCTCACGGCGAGCGCGCGAATCTGCGCCTCTCGTTCGGCCGCGGGCTTCGTCGAGTCCACAACCGCGTCGGCCGAGAAACTCAGGACACGCAGTTGATCGTTCACCATCGGCTCAGCCAGCGCAAAGAAGTTGTCCAGGACCGGCAGCGGGTGGTTACCAGGGGAAGAGTATGCAGCGTACAGGTGCAGATCGGTCTGCCAATTGACGCCCCCGTGCCCAGATCCGTTGTCGCCCTCGGCCGTCAGCTGACCGGTCACTGCGGTCGCGTGCGTCTCATTGGAGACAACCTTAGCCGGCGACGCGGAGGGTATGTGAGCCAGGTTCGAGTCGGGTGGCTGCCACAAAGCCGGGGACGAGCGGGCGAATTCCGGATGCGTGGACTGGTGCTTGTACTCGAAAACGCCCACAGATGCGAGCGCTCCCCCGTAAGTTCCGGTCTCACAGCCCCACGCAAGTGGCGCGCGGATAGCCCGCATGGCCCAGGTGTTGGCCGTGCCGCTGAACCAATCCGACCTTGACTGCCCGGGGCCATCCTCTGGGAATCGCGTGTCCCGCACCTCGTCCAAAGGCGAGAAGTCGAGTGACGCAGCGACGAGGATCTCAGGCTCGCTCCTCAACCGCTCCAGCAGACTGAACAGGGAATCCAAGGACGGCCCTGGATCCGGAATGCGAACGAAGAACTGACCGGATCGGGTGACCCCCACGACCGACATCCCGTGTCGGCGGAAAAACGCCGCTTTTGCCGAGTCCGTGACACCATCCTTGAATCGCAATGTGATGTCGGTGCGATACACCAGCCTGCCGCTTGGTAACGCCACGAGGCGCGTCGTATCAAGCGCGGGGAGCGTGTTGATGCCCGTGAGGAGAGGCCAGGTCGTGTCAGGCGGCGTTCCGACGACCAGCGTCAGCACGAGCCGCGGCGGGGTTGCACTCTCCCGCGAGCCGAAGTCCACCCTGCCGCTCGCTCCCTCATCCGTCTTCTTGAGAATCCACCCGTGCAGCACGCCACTCCCCGTCAGCAGGTCGGCCACGTCCGCCGTCACGTTGAGCGTCACGACTCCGGTGAGCCCATTGGTGATGACCTGTGTCGCCGTCGGCGCGGTGACCCAGGGGCGCGGGCTCGGCCCGTCCATGGCCCACGCCGTCTCCCCCGAACAGTCGGCCACCGGATTCGTGGGATCGGTGTCGTCGGCGCAGTTCCACGTGGCCCCCAGCTCCGTCCATGCCTGCGTGAGCCGGTGAAGGTCAATGGTCCGCCCGCTGGACCCCCAGTTGTCGGCATTGAGCGCGATGATGAGTTCGAGGCGCGCGGACGCCAGCGAATCGGCGCCCACAGCACCCCTGATCGCCGCCGGGTCCCACCAGAGGAGCGCGCGGTTCTTGCCGCTCGCCTGGAGCTTGAGCACTGACTCGGTGCCTTGATTCTGATTGGGCGTGCCCTGGCGGAGATACGTATCGGCCCCGGGACCGAGCGCCGAGTCGCGCGGCTCGCCCTGCTGGGCGGCAAGCTGCGGGCCGACGAGGGGTTCGGCTGGTTCACATCCGGCAGCCAACGCCACGGCCATCAGGACTGACGTGGTGAGGAGTGGCATACGGAGCTCCTGGACACACGCGACGGGTAACGACGACGGGCTATGCCGCATCTTCCCCTCCTCCAGCGTAGGTGCCCGGCGGCGCCCCGGCAATAGCGCACCGGTAGCGCCACGACGCGGTGCCTCACGTTAGGGAGTCTTGGGGGGGGGGCGTCAAGCGGCGATCACTGTGCAGTGCTGCGCGGGGGTTGTACCGGTGTCGCCACGCGGCGGCATGGGACTCCGGGCGCGGTTCCCCTTGAGGCCATTCCCAGGTTTGACATAGTCGCCTACGCGGAGGTAGCCTCGGGTGGTTTCTAATCACGGGAGCGACGTGTCGGATCGCTCGAACCTGCCGGAACACCGAGGCTCCGCCGCCCCGCCCGCCCCCGCTGGCGCTACCACCCCCGCGCGCAAGGCCGGGACCGATCTCGTGCACCGGGCTGGGCTGATCAGCGCGGCGGTCACCCTCCTGGGGCTGGACTACGCCGCGCTCGACGACCTCCTCACGACCGCCGACGGAATCTTCCCGGAGTTCTTCTTTCTCGTGGGGAGCATCCCGCTGCTGGCTCTCATCTGGCAACGCTGGAAGCGCCGCCACGAGGAAGTGTAGGCGGGTGCTCCTACGGTCTCTCGAGCGGTTCCAGGCGGGCGAGATGCTGCAGGTTGCCGATGAAGCGGGCCACCAAGGTGACGCCCATGGCCCCCACCAGCACCAGGAAGACCGCGTTGCTCAGGTCGACGGCCTGCGTGGTGCCGCCTCCCTGGGTGGCGCTCACCAGCAGCAGCGTATTCAGCACGATCAGGGCGATCCGGGCCTCGGTCGGCCCGATCCAGCCGTAAGCCAGCCGGAAGACGCCAAACACGGCGGTCTCGAGGTACACGTTGATGGAGAGCGCGAGGTAGGCGACGACCAGGAGCAACGCCACTTCCAGCTCCACGAACGGCGAAAGACCGATCCCGACGCCGATCACGGTGGTCGAGAACGCGTCCACCAGATGATCCAGGTAGTAGCCGTAGCGCGGACGCTCGGCGCGGCGAACCCGTGCCAAGGTCCCGTCCAGGCTATCGCCGAACCAGTTCAGGGCCAGGGCGCCGCTCGCGGCCCAGAGCCAGCGGACGTCGAGGGAGGTGAGTGCGTAGGCCACTCCTGTGGCGACCGCCCCCAACACCCCAAGCAGGGTGAGGTGATCGGAGGTGGCCCATGGTGGCAGGCGAGCCGCGATCGCGCGCAGCAGACGTCGCTCGGGCTGGGCCAGAAGAAAGGTGAGATCACGAGTGTCGGTTGCCATGCCACACGCTCCAGCCAATGGTGACGCCCCCAAGGTGACCGCGGGGGATCAAGCGGGAATCAAGAGCGTGGCTATCGGGCGAGCGGCAGCGCACCCTACATTACCTTGGGGGATGAGAGGCTCCGGCTTCGATGGCCGGAATCGCGACCCGGGGGGAGGCTCGATGCGGACGACGGTGTTGGTCCAGCTGGGCGCGACGCTCCTGCTGTGCGCCTGCGGCGTGCTAGGTGGTGGGGCGGGTGCGGAGGACGAGCCGCTGCCGGAGCCCATCCTGACGTTGCAGGTCGAGAACCAGAACTTCTACGACGCGACCGTCTACGCGCGGTCCCGTGGCGGAGAGCGCCAGCGGTTGGGGGTGGTGATGGGCAACAACCGGGCGACGTTCACCTTCCGCTGGCTGCACGACGAGTTGAGCCTCATCATCCAGCTGCTGGCGGGCGGCTCAACGGTCACCGACCGCATCCTGGTGAGTCCCGGCGATTCGCTGAACCTGATCATCACGCCGGACCTGCATCTCAAGATCCCGGACGGCCCTCTGACGCTTTCTGGAGTCTTCCGAGCAGGCTCGTGATCGCCCGCGGGCCGCCACTGGTCGCGTAAGCGATCCGTCCCTCGCCGTCCAGGAGATAGACCAGGCGCGGGTGGGTCAGGTCGCCGGTCCGGGGGTCGCGCGCGCGGGGCACGCCCCAGGCATCGAGCGTGGACTCGACCGCGGCGACCGGCCCGCTCAACACCAACTCCTCACCCTGGAGCTTCCATTGGGCCGCGATGGCAGGCAGCCGGGCTGGCACGTCGCGCCGGGGGTCGAGGGTCAGGATCAGAACGGCGGGACGGTGGGGGCCAGCGGCGCGACGGGCCGCCAACACGTCCCGGACGATCACGGGACACACGGTTTGGCAGTGAGCGTAGGCGAACGTGACCAGCGCCGGCTGCCCCGAGAACCGCTCCAGGGATACCTGGCGGCCGAACTGGTCCACCAGCCCGAGCGCCGGCGCGGGCCGGTCGAGCCGGGGGTAGGTCGCGGGGGGCTCTTGATCCAGCGGCACCGCTGACGAACGATCGGTGGCGCCGGCCACGCGCCAGCCCGCCGCGCTCAGCCCGACGACCACCGCCGCGGCTGCGGCAAGCAGGACGGTGCGGCCGACGGTCCCGCGCGCTACCCACCGTACGCCTTCCACGAGGTCGTGTCCCCAGCCGGCGAACAGAATACTGAGCATGATGCCGGGCTGGACGATCATGACCAGCCACCCGGAGGCGTCCGGCAGGCCGCTCGCGGTCCTCCCGAAGCACACCTGGCGGGTGCGCGCCAGCCACAGCGGTGCGTCGGTAGGAAGGGGCCACAGCGCCAGCGCCCAGAGCGCGGCGGTCAGCCCGAGAACGATGGCGAGCGCCCCGAGGACGCTCGCCTCACGTATCCGCGTCACCCTACCCGATTCGCCAAATGAAGGACAGGAGCTTCCAGTTGACGAAGTAGTACAGGATGAACGCCGCCAGGAAGACGAACACCAGCACCAGCGTCCCCGGCGTTTGCGCGCCGGCATGCTTGGTTTCGGCCGCGGCCGCGGCCGCGGGGGCAATGGGCGGCGCAGGATTGGTGATGCCTCGGGGCAGGCCGTGCATGCTCATACGCGCTTCCCTCCCAGCTCCAGCGGTTTCCCGAAGAAGACCGACCAGACTGTGACCAGGATGTAGATCCCGCCGCCCACGGCGGCCAGCAGCCCGCCGATCGCCATCACTCCCATGATCAGGTCCACGGCGGGCGAGAACTCGACGTCGAAGGGCGCCTGGCTGAACGAGATGTCAAAGTGCCGCCGCGGGACGCCGAAGGTGCCCGCGAACGTCATCGCCACGGCGAACACCAGCATCCCGATGGCGAACAGGTAGGGCTGGATCTTCGCCAGCGGCCAGAAGGCCACCTGCTTCCTGAAGATCAACGGGATCACGTAATACGTGAGCCCCATGAACGCGAGCGCGGTGCCCGCGACCACCGTGGCGTGGAAGTGGCCGGGGACCCGGAGCGTATTGTGCGCGATGATGTTGATCTGCTCCGTCCCGAAGGTCACGCCGGTGATCCCGCCCACGAACCCAAAGATGATGATCGAGAAGATCATGGAGCTGAACGCGGGATCGTCCCAGGGCGCCTTGCGGAGCCATTCGAACAGGCCCTTGGTGAGCCCGCGAAGCCGTTGGCCCAGCTCCATGCCGGCCGGTACGGTGAACCCGTGGATCATGCTGGCCAGCACCGCCAGGTACATCGCGTAGCTCGTGTTCCAGACCTTCCACGCGGGGCCGAAGCCCGGGTCCACCAGCAGGTGGTGGGCGGAAGCCATCGAGATGAACAGCACGTACAGCACGAAGGCGGAACGGCTGACCTTTTCATTCAGCACCACACTGCCGATGGTCAGCGCGCCAAGGAGGTACCAGACGGACACCATGGCGGCCACGTTGATCTGCTGGGAGGAATGTCCCAACCCCCACCAGACCAGCCGATACATCTCGGCGTCCACGCTCTTGAGGATCCCCAGCGACCAGAGGTACGTGGGAATGTAGATCGCGGCCCCGTGCCCGAGCGTGATGACGGCGATGATGGCCGCCGTGGCGGCGCCGAATGTGACCAGCGGCACCGAGCCGGTGTAGGTCTTCTCCCGCTTGGCGATCACCAGGGTGCCGAAGAAGATGCATACCACCAGCAGCGCGCCCACCGCGAACAGGATCACCCCCAGGTAGTACCAGGAGTTGGCTCGGAGCGGGACGTAGGAGGTGAACAGCACGTCGGCCTTGCCGGCGAACATGTTCCACTCGACGATCAGCGTACCCAGGACCATGAGCCAGAACGACGCCCACGCCAGTCGGGGCGTCGCCACGCGGCTGTTGAGCAGGACCGCGCTCGCGAAGTAGAGAATCGCCATCTCGAAGAACAGGATGAAGAAGATCAGCATGTTCATCCCGTGGATGGTGAGCAGGCGATAGAACCAGTTGGCGGGCAGCAGGTGCACCACTTGCCAGCGCGTCAGCAGGACCAGGATCGCGGCAATCCCTCCCACCAGCAACGCGACCGTCGCGACCACGGCGTTGGCCTTGATCAAGCCATCGGCCGCCGAGTGCACCTTCAACCGAGTCACCGGACAGGTGCGGAAGGTGCCGTTCATGGGGTCCCTCCCGCGCCGGGAGCGGCGCCGGTGGGGCCATCCACCACGATCACGCGCCCCACCATCAGGTGATGGCCGATGCCGCAGAACTCATTGCACACGATCCGGAAGTCGCCGACCTCGGTGGGGGTCACCCGCAGCCCGTAGTCGTAGCCCGGGACCACCTGGAAGTTGATGTTGAGCGGCAACAAGCTGAACCCGTGGTTGAGATCCAGCGAGGAGAGGTGCAGCAGGTACTCCGCACCCTTCTGGAGCCGCAGGACCGGACGCCACGACCACATCATTCCAATGAGGTAGATGTCGCTGCCGGGCGGCGGCTCCACCACCGGGATCCCGCCTTCGGTGCCCACCTGGTAGGTGTTGATGAACTCCTGGGTGCGCGCCATGAAGGCCTGGGGATCCACCGTGTGCCGCACCCCCGAGGGGTTCTGGCCGCCTTTGAGGTGCCAGAAGGGCATCATGGCGAACAGCACCAGGCACCACCCGAACGCGACGGCCACCCAGAGCTTCTCGGCGCGGTGCGCGGGTTTCCACCACACGCCGGGGGGAGATTCCATGCCGGTGTGCATAGGTGCGTCTCCTCAGGGCAAGGGGGCGGGGGTGAGCGAGAGGGCTTCCCAGATGCCCCACGCGGTATAGAACACGACCATGACCACGATGCCGGCCACCAGGAGCAGGAAGACATTGTCGTACAGGCGTTGGCCCAAAGGGATGTCCTTCTCCGGGGTCGTGGCCTTGTGCGGTTCAGTCATGGATCAACCTCCTGGGTCTGGGATGGCTATACGGGGGCCGTGGCCCCGGAGAGCAACTCCGCCACGGTGGTTTCACGGAAGAAGCCCACGACCTGGTCCGACAGCGCCTTCCAGCGCCAGTGGACCGGGCAGGCGGACCGGTCGCTGCACGCCTTGCGGCCCAGCAGACAGGCTCGGCGCGCCTCGATCTGGTCGAACCGGTTGATGATGGCGTGCAGGGACAGACGATCGGCGGGCCGGGCGAGCTGGAAGCCGCCGTGCTTCCCGCGGGTGGACACCAGCACCCCGCTCTTGGTCAGCTCGTTGAGGATCTTGGACAGATAGTTCTGCGGCAAGTCGAGCGCCCTGGCGACCTGGCCCACGCGGACGGGGGCCTCCGTGGCGTGTTGCGCCACGTACAGGACCGCCCGGAGTGCGTACTCGGCCGTACTGGATAGCAACTGGGTCTCCCGGCCTGAGGCGTCAGACGTGAGAAGTGAGACCTGGAGCCCGTCCCACCTCGCCCGCCTTCTGCGTCGCCAAATCTGGGTATCATCATGTGAATGTCCGATTAAGACCGCGTGAAACGTTCGGTAAGGCTCCTTTGAAACTGAGCCTCGCCCGTTACCATTCACTCCTCGTGATCCGTTTCCTCCGCCGCCTCCTGGCGCCGGCCGACGCCCTGCTGAACCGCCTGTACACCTGGCGGTTCAACCCCCTGTATCACAGCGGCGCGATCGTGGTCCTCACGTTCGTGCTGCTGCTGATTACCGGGCTCTATCTGGTGTTCTTCTACCGGCTGGGGGACCCGCACGCCTCGATCGTCCGCATCTCGGAGCAGGTGTGGTTGGGGCGCTGGATCCGCTCCCTCCATCGCTACGCGTCGGACGCTGCGCTGGTAGCCGCGGCGATTCACGCCTTCCGGATGTTCGCCCAGGGCCGGAGCTGGGGCCCTCGAGTGCTGGCGTGGGTTTCCGGGTTGGTGCTGGTGGGCCTGGTGCTGGTGTTGGGCTGGACCGGCTACGTGATGGTGTGGGACGTGCAGGGCATGGTGCTGGCGCGCGAAGGAGCCCGGTTCCTCGACGCCCTGCCGCTGTTCTCGGAACCCATCGGCCGGGCCTTCGTGGGGGAGCGTGAGCTACCCAGCGCCTTCTTTTTCTTGAACCTCTTCCTTCACGTCGCTTTACCCGTGGGGCTGGGCGCCCTGCTCTGGCTCCACGTCTCGCGCCTCGCCCGACCGGGGCTGCTGCCGCCGCGGGGACTGCTGTGGGGAACCACGGGCATCCTGGTGGCGCTATCGATTCTGTGGCCGGCACCGCCGGGAACGCCGGCGGACCTGTTCCAGCTCCCCTCGCGCGCTCCCTACGACGCCTTCTACGCCTTTTGGCTGCCGCTGACGCAGGGCCTGCCGGGCGCAGCGGCCTGGGTCGGGGTCGGGATCGTCGGAGGGATCGCGGTGCTGGCTCCCTGGTGGTCGCGGCCTCGCGCCGCGCTGCGGCCCCCACCGTCGGTGGTGAACCAACGGCTGTGTACCGGGTGCCAGCAGTGCTACCTGGACTGCCCGTACGAGGCCATTGCCATGGTGGACCGAACCGACGGCCGTAACGGCATCATGGCGAGGGTCAATCCCGCGCTCTGCGTGAGCTGCGGGATCTGCGCCGGGTCGTGCGCGCCCATGGGCGTGGGGCCGCCGGGACGCACGGGCCAGGATCAGCTGGCCCGGGTTCGGGACTTCGTGGCGGCGCGCGCGCCCGCACCCGACGACGTGGTCGTGGTGGCCTGCACCCACGGCGCCGGGGGGGTGGTGGAGGAATCCACCTTCGACGGCGCGCCGGTGCTGGCGGTGGACTGCGCGGGGAGCCTGCACACCTCGGTGGTGGAGTACCTGGTGCGCTCCGGGGCCGGCGGCGTGCTGATCGTGGCGTGCCCGCCGCGCGACTGCCAGAACCGGGAAGGCCCCAAGTGGCTGGAGCAGCGGCTGTATCACGAGCGCGAAGCCGAGCTCAAAGATCGGGTGGACCGCCGTCGCGTGTTCCTGGCCTACGCCGACCTGGGCGAGCTGGGCACCGTGGCCGCCGCCCTGGAGCGGGGCCGGCGCGATGTGGCCAGGCTGGAGCGGGCGGGACGGGAAGCGGACATCGTGCTCGACGCCGAGTGCGACCTGGTGGCCGTGCGAGGGATGGAGGGGCGGGGGGGGCGGGGGGGGCGGGATGGGCCGGATGGGCCGCAGGGCCGGCAGCGGTCGCAGGGGCCCAAGAGGGGTCAGCGGTGAGGAGAATAGGGAGATGGGTTGGCGGAGCAGCGCTCGCGCTCGGGGCAACGGCGGCGTTGGGGTGGCTGTCGCAAGTACCATACGACGCCACGAGCGAGGCCGACGGGTTGGTACGGCTCGCCTGGCGGACGCGGGGCACACGGGTGGAAGAATGCCGGCGACTCACGGCGGCGGAGCTGGAACGGCTGCCCGTCCACATGCGGCAGGTGGAACTGTGCGAAGGCCGCATCCTCCCCCATCGGCTGGTGGTGGTGCTGGACGGGCGTACCGTGGTGGATGAAGCGGTGTATCCTTCGGGGGCGCGGGCGGATCGTCCGTTGTACGTCTATCACGAGTTCCCCGTGAAACCCGGGTGGCACGAGCTGGACATCGCGTTCACGCGAGATCCGGTTCCGGCAGACACGGCGGGCGAGACGGAACGGGAGCGGCTGGGCGAACGGGAATCGGCTGCCCCCCCGCGACTCACGCTGGTGCGACGGGTGCTGCTGGCGCGCGACCAGATCCTGCTGGTCACGTACGACGCCGCAGAGCGCAGGCTCATGCTCAAGGGATCCGAGGCTCCATGAAGACCATCATCGAGCCGTTCCGCATCAAAGTGGTCGAACCGCTCCGCATGACAACCCCCGAGGAGCGGGAGCGGCTCCTCGTAGAAGCGGCGTTCAACGTGTTCAACCTGCGCTCGCGCGACGTGCTGATCGACCTGCTCACCGATTCCGGCACCGGCGCCATGAGCAGCCTCCAGTGGGCCGGGATCATGCAAGGCGACGAGTCCTATGCCGGGGCGGAAAGCTTCTACCGGTTCCGCGATCGCATGGTGGAGCTGACCGGCTTCACCCACATCCTCCCCACCCACCAGGGTCGCGCCAGCGAGCGGATCCTGTTCGAGCTGGTGGGCGGCAAGGGAAAGGTCATCCCCAACAACAACCACTTCGACACCACGCGGGCCAACATCGAGCACTCCGGCGCGGAGGCCGTGGACCTGGTGGTGGACCAGGCCTGCGACCCCAAGGCCCGCCACCCGTTCAAGGGCAACATGGACGTGGGGAAGCTCGAGGACCTGATCCGCCGGGTGGGGCGCGAGCGGATTCCGCTCTGCATGGTGACCGTCACCAATAACGCCGGCGGCGGCCAGCCGGTGAGCCTGGAGAACCTCAGGGCGGTGCGCGCCGTGTGCGATCGCTATGGCATCCCCTTATTCCTCGACGCCTGCCGGTTCGCCGAGAATGCCTACTTCATCAAGCGGCGCGAGCCGGGCCAGCAGCATCGCTCGGTGCGGGAGATCGCCCGCGACATGTTCGACCTGGCGGACGGCGCCACCATCAGCGCCAAGAAGGACGGCCTGGTGAACATCGGGGGCGTCCTGTTGCTCAAGGACGAGGAATTGGCGCGCCGCGCCGACGCGCTGCTCATCCTGACCGAGGGCTTCGTGACCTACGGGGGTCTGGCGGGCCGCGACCTCGAGGCCATGGCGCAGGGCTTCGAGGAAGTGGTTCACGAGGACTACCTGGCCTACCGGATCCGGTCGGTCGAGTACCTGGGCGAAAAGTTGCTGGCGCTGGGCTACGAGATCGTGGAGCCGCCGGGCGGGCACGCGATCTACGTGAACGCGGGCGCCCTGTGCCCCCACATTCCGGCGGAGCGGTTTCCCGGCCAGGCGTTCGTCTGCGCGCTGTACCGGGCCGGGGGGATCCGGGCCTGCGAGATCGGCAGCGTGTTCGCCGGCCCCCGGGAGCGGGCCCAGATGGAGCTGGTTCGCCTGGCGATCCCCCGGCGGGTGTACACCCAGAGTCACATCGACTACGTGGTGGAGGTGTGCGCCGAATTGTTCGAGCGGCGTAGCTCGTTCCGCGGGTTGCGGATGGTGAACGCCCCGCCGGTGCTCAGGCACTTCACGGCGCGGTTCGAAGAAGTCTTGTCCTAAACTTCAGACATCCTTAAGGCCGTCGCGGGGGAATTGAACGGTGGTTCGAATTCCCCTGCGGAGCCTCGTCGTGCCCCAAGCGCCCGCTCATCTCTCGCCTCGCGTTCGCGCCAAGCGGCGCCGGCGCCGGGCCGAGATCCTGCAGGCCGCCCTGCGGGCGTTCCGCGAGCGGGGCTACCACGATACCACCCTGGACGATATCGCCCACCGCTTAGGGCTCCGAAAGACCGCGCTCTACCACTACTTCCCCGACAAGGAAGCCATCCTCTACGCCTGCCACCTCGAGTCGTTGAGCCAGCTGGACCGCATCATGGCGGCCGCCCGGGCCCGCGCCGGCCCGCCGGCAGAGCAGCTGGGGTACGTGATTCGGGAGCACGTGCGAGTGATGACGGACACGCTCCAGGGCTCGCCCCTGGCGTTCGAGGTGACGGCGCTCTCTCGGGCACACCAGCGCGAGATCATCCGGGGGCGCGACGCCTACGAGCGGGCGCTGCGGGACCTGATCGAGCAGGGGATTCGCCACGGAGACCTGCGTCCGGTCAACCCCAAGCTCGCCGCCTTCGTCATTCTGGGCGCCATCAACTGGATCGCGCGGTGGTATCAGCCCGGGGGACCGATTCAGCCCGAGGAGCTCGGGGCTCGGTTCGCCGAGCAGTTGCTAGGAGGACTCACATGCAGCCCCCGACCATGAGCCGATACTTCGCCAGCCGCCCGGAGGAGAGCTTCGGGTTCCAGGACATTCTCTACGCCAAGGCCGATCGCGTCGCGCGCATTACCCTGAACCGCCCGCAGCAGTACAACGCCTATTCCACGCGGGCCCTGGACGAGCTGGCGACGGCGTTCCGCGACGCGAGCTTCGACGACGGAGTGGGGGTGATCGTGTTCACCGGGGCCGGGGATCGCGCCTTCTGCACCGGCGGGGACGTCAAGGAGTACGCGGCCGACTACGTGCCCGTGCCTCGCGACTACTGGAAGTACATGGCGCTGTTCCGGGCGTACATCGAAAGCATCCTCAACGCCGGCAAACCGGTGATCGCCCGGCTGAACGGCATGGCCGTGGGCGGCGGCAACGAGAGCCAGCTCGCGTGCGACCTCACGGTGATGGCGGAGCATGCCTACATCAAGCAGGTGGGCACCCACGTGGGCTCGGTGGCGTGCGGCGGCTCCACCCAGTGGTTGCCGATCGTGGCCGGCGACAAGCGGGCCCGGCAGATCCTGATGCTCAACGAGCCGATTCCCGCCCGGCAAGCGCTGGAGTGGGGCCTGGTAAACTGGGTCGTCCCCTCGGTGCGGAAGGACGGCCAGTGGATCGAGGGAGCGACCGCGGAGCAGATCCAGCAGGCCCAACGCGCCGAGGGCGGCTACCGGATCGACCTCACCAGGCTGGACGAGATGGTGGACGACGTGGCGCGCCGGCTGCTGGAGTCGTTCCCCGAATGCACCCGCTACACCAAGCAGCAGGTGAGCTTCTGGAAGGACCTCGCCTGGCACTCGACGGTGCGGCACGCGCAGGACTGGCTCGCGCTCCACTACGCCTGCTGGGAGCCGCTGGAAGGGATGCGGGCGTTCGTCGAGAAACGCGCGCCTCGTTATGGTCTGCTGCGCCAGCGCGCGGCGGAAGGAGCCTCGTCCGAGTGGCCCTGGGGGCCGCCGGTCGGCCGGTGCGGCGCGTGCGGGGCGGACAATCTCCCGGCCGATCACGCGTTCTGCGGCGCATGCGGGCAACGGCTGTCGTAACCGGTGGCGGGCGCGGGATCGGCCGCGCCGTGGTGGAAGCCCTCACCGCCGATGCCTGGGTGGCGGCAGCGGACATCGCGTTCCCCACCCCGGCTGGCCCGGCGGACCTGGAAATCGTGGTGGACGTGCGGGACCCGGGGAGCGTGGGCGCCGGCATCGAGCGGGTCGCCAAGGAGCGGGGCGGCCTGGACTGGCTGGTGTGCTGCGCCGGCGTGATCCGCGACCGGGTGAGCTGGAAGATGTCCGACGCCGAGTGGGCCGAGGTGCTGGCGGTGAACCTGAGCGGGGCGTTCCACGCAGCGCGCGCGGCGGCGCCGCATCTCCGGCGCTCGGCGTGCGGCCGGGTCGTGTTGGTGAGCTCCATCAACGGGATCCGCGGCAACTTCGGCCAGGCGAACTACGCGGCGTCCAAGGCCGGGCTCATCGGCCTGGCCCGGACCCTGGCGCTGGAGCTGGCGCGCGATCGGGTGACGGTGAACGTGGTGGCGCCCGGCTTCATCGCCACCGACATGACGCGGGACCTCCCGGAGGACGTCCACGAGCGAGCGGTCCAGCGCACGCCCTTGGCCCGAATCGGACGACCGGCCGAAGTGGCGGCCGCCATCCGGTTCCTGTGCAGCGAGGCGGCGGGATTCATCACGGGCGCCGTGCTGCCGGTGGACGGCGGGCAGTTGCTCACGGGGGTGCTGGCATGAGCGAAATCGCGCTGCACACCAGCGTGGCGGACGGCATCGCGCGGGTGGTGCTGGACCAGCCGCCGCTGAACGTGCTCACGCGGGGCACCCTGGCCGAGTTGCGCCAGGCGCTGAAGGGCCTGGCGGAACAACGCGATCTCCGGGTGCTCACCTTGAGCGCTGCCGGCAGGCACTTCTCGGCCGGCGCCGACGTGGCCGAGCACATGCCGCCGGTGTTCCGGGACTTGATCCCGGAGTTTCTGGAGACGGTCCTGGCGGTGGCCGATTTCCCGCTGCCGGTGATCGCGGCGGTGCAGGGTCGGTGCCTCGGGGGTGGGTTCGAGCTGGTCAGCGCGGCCGACATCATCATCGCGTCGGAGGACGCGATCTTCGGCCACCCCGAGCTCAAGCTGGGCGTGTTTCCGCCCGCCGCCTGCGTGCTGTTGCCGGCCCTCTGTCCCTGGGGGGTCGTGGCAGAATTGCTCTATACCGGAGAGCCGATGACCGCGGCCCAGGCGCGGGAGGCAGGGCTGGCGCGGGAGGTGGTGCCGCCGGATCGCCTCGAGCCCACCGTGACCGCGCTGGCGCAGCGCATCGCGCGCCACAGCGCCGTGGCCCTCCGGGCCACCAAGCGCTGCGTGCGGGAGGCGTTCCTGATCCAACGGGAGATGCTGTGGCGGGCGGGGCGGGTGTACACCGATGACCTGATGGCCACGGAGGACGCGGTCGTGGGGTTGGCGGCGTTCCTGGAGAAGCGCCAGCCGGTCTGGCGGCACGAGTGAACGACATCGCGTTGTTCCCCGCGTGGCGCGACCGTCCGCTCGACGAGGTGTTGTACCAGTGCCGGGAGCTCCTGGAGGACACCAGCTTCCCCACGGTCAGGCGCTGGCGCGAGGCCGGCGGCAAGGTGGTGGGCCACTTCCAGGTCTATTTCCCCGAGGAGATCGCGCACGCCGCCGGGACGCTCCCGTTCAAGATCCGAGGCGCCCCCGTGGATTCCACTCGGGCCGATTCGCACTTTGGCTCCTACCTCTGCTCGATCCTCAAGACCTCGCTGGAGCTGGCGCTGTCGGGCCGGGTGGAGCTGGACCTGTTCGTCACGCATCCGATTTGCGACGCGGCCCGGAACCTGGCCGGCGTGTGGGGCCGGAACGTCCCGTATCCCTGTCAGATTCTGTACCTGCCGCAGAACCCCACCTCGGCGCACGCGGCGGAGTACCTGCGGGGCGAATACGATCGACTGCGGCGGACCATCGAGGCGATCGCGGGACGCCGGGTGAGCGACGAGGCGTTGCGCGACGCGCTGGGCGTGTACAACCAGAACCGCGCCCTGCTGCGGGAGCTGTACGCGATCAAGCGCGAGACGCCCTGGCTGGTCTCGGCCGATGAGGCCTACGTGCTGGTGGCGATCGGCGGGCTCATCCGGCGAGACCAGCACAACGACCTGTTGCGGTACGTCTTGCCCCTGCTCCGGGAACGTGGGGCGAAACGCCACGACCGGATCCGGGTGGTCTTCGAGGGGGGCTTCTGCGAGCAGCCGCCGCTCGACCTGATCCGGGCCATCGGGCGCTCCTGCTACGTGGTGGACGACGATCTATTGATCGGCCTGCGGTGGCTCCTGGAAGACGTGGCAGTGGATGGGGATCCCCTGCGGGCCCTGGGGGAGGCGTACCTGCACCGCTCTACCTACAGCCCGGTGCAGCACGACCTGCGGAAGCCCAAGGAGGCCATGCTGCTGCGGCGCATCCGGGAGGCGGGCGCGCAAGCCGCGATCATCACGGCCGCCAAGATGTGCGAGCCCGGGCTGGAAGAGCAGGTGGCGTACACCAGAGCGCTGGAGCGGGAGAACATCCCGTACTTCGTGAGCGAGTTCGAGGAAAACATGACGAGCTTCGATCAGCTGGAAATCCAGCTGGAGACGTTCGTGGAAAACCTGTTGTTCGACTGAGGCCACAGGGGAGGCAGATGGGGCAGGAGGGGCAGAAGAGGCCGATGACGCAGCCATCCATCGTGGGCCGTGGCAACGCGGACGGGGCCCGGCTGTTCCGGGAGTGGTTCGACGGGCTGAATCGAGCCGCCGAGGCCGGGAAGCCATCGGCCTACGTGTTCGTCATGGGGAGCCTCGCGGAGCTGTTGCGGGTGTTCGATTTCCCCATCGTCTTTCCGGAGATCAACTCGCTCCAGACCGCCGTCCGACGGGTGGCGCACGAATACCTGGCCGAAGCCGAAGACTACGGGTACTCCCCCGACATTTGCGGCTACGTGAAGGCGGACGTGGCGGTCCAGCTGCGCGGCGGCCGACACCCCATGGGCCGCATCCCCAAGCCGGGGATCGCGGTCCACACCAACGCCTGCAACACCTACATCAAGTGGGCCGAGATCTGGGAGCGTATGTATCACGTGCCCGTGTTCACGATTGACGTGCCGGGATCGCGCGCTGCGGACCTCAAGCCGGGCCGGGGCGACGGGGACTTCGAGAACGACCGGCGCTACGTGGCGACCCAGCTCGAGGAGCTGATCCCGGCGTGCGAGCGGGTGTCGGGGGTTCGGTTCGACATCGATCGGCTGCGCGAGCACCTGGCCCACGCCAACGCCATGAGCGCTGCCTGGAGCGACGTCCTGGCGCTGAACCGGAGCCGCCCGTCGGTGTTCAACGCGCTGTCGGACGGCACCATCTACCTGGGCGTGGCGAACGGGTTCCGAGGTACCGCGGCGGGCGCCGCCTACTTCCTGGACCTGGTGGAAGAGATGCAGTACAAGGCGGACCACGGCATCGGCACCCTGACGGACGAGAAGTACCGCCTGCTGTTCGTGGGGGTGCCCTGTTACCCCATCTTCCGCCGTTTCGGCGAGCTGTTCACCGAGTGGGGCGGGACGTTCGTGGGCTCGACCTATCTCTGGTTCGCCTCGGGCGGGTCGCACCTCGGCTTCCAGTACGACCTCAAGCGGCCCCTGGAAAGCCTGGCCGAGGGCCTGCTGATCAACGTGCGGGAAGCGATGGACTCGATGTTTTTCCAGACCCGGGCCCTGGCGGAGATGCTCGACGACTACGCGGCGGACGGCGTGGTCTTTCATCCCATCAAGAGCTGCCGCACGGTGTCCACCGGCCTGGCCGACAACCGCCGGGCCCTGATGGCGATGCGGGACGTGGCGACGCTGTTCATCGAGTCCGATCTGATGGACCGGCGGGTGGTCTCGGAGGCGCAGCTCAAGAATCGGGTGGACGCGTTCTTCGAGGGGCTGGCGTCGCGGAAGCAACAGGCTGCACTCAGCAGTCAGCTATCAGCCATCAGCAGTCAGCATTCAGCGCTCAGTGGGAGCGGGGGCGGACCCCGCCCGGAGGCACCCACTGAATGCTGATGGATGACTGCTGACAGCCTTAGGAGTCTCGATGGCCTACGCCGCCGGAGTGGACGTCGGTTCCACGCAAACCAAGGCCGTCCTCATCGACGAGTCGAAGCGCATCCTGGCGCGCTCTCTGGTGGACACGGGCGCCAACGTGACCCGTGCCGCGGAGCACGCGTTCCAGCAGGCGCTCCAGGCGGGCGACCTCCGGGAAGAAGAGGTGGAATACGTGGTGGGCACCGGGTACGGCCGTTACAAGGTGACCTTCGGGAACACGCAGGTGACGGAGATCAGTTGCCACGGGCGCGGGGCGGTGCACCTGTTCCCGGGCACTCGCACCGTGCTGGACATGGGGGGCCAGGACACCAAGGCGATTCGGGTGGCGCCCACCGGCGAGATCGTGGATTTCTGCATGAACGACAAGTGCGCGGCCGGCACGGGGCGGTTCCTGGCGGCCGCGGCGAACGCGCTGGAACTGCCTCTGGGAGAGCTTGGCCCCACCGCGCTCCGCGGGGAGCGGGCGGTCAAGATCAGCACCACCTGTACCGTGTTCGCCGAGTCCGAGGTGCTGTCCTGGCTGGGGAAGGGGAAGAAGATCGAAGACATCTTGCTGGGCGTGCATCAGTCCATCGCCCAGCGGTCGGTGGGGCTACTGCGCCGGGTGGGGATCGATCCGCAAGTGACCTTCACCGGGGGCGTGGCCCGCAACCAGGCCATGATCGCGGCCCTCAACGAGCGCATCGGCCTCGCGGTCAACGTGAGCGAGGAATCCCACTACATCGGTGCCATCGGCGCCGCGTTGTTCGCGCTCGACCACATCCTGGCCTCTCGCGCGCCCGCCAAGGCGGGCCAGGAGGCCTCGTGAACTGCACGGCAGGGATCGACGTCGGCTCCACCTACACCAAGGCCGTGCTGCTGTCGGAGGACGGCCAGGTGCTGGGCCGCGCCATGGAGCCCACCGGGTTCAAGCTGGGCGTGGCGGCGGAACGGGTGTTGCGGCGGGTGATGGACGAGTGCGGGCTGGCGGCGGACGACCTGCGCTACATCGTGGCGACCGGGTTCGGACGGCATCAGGTGGCGATCGGCGACGTCCAGGTCACCGATCTTACGGCCGGAGCCCGGGGCGCGATGTTCCTGTTCCCCGGCACCCGAACCATCCTCGACGTCGGCGGCCAGACCATGAAAGCGAGCCGGCTGGACGAGCGGGCCAGGGTGCGGTCCTTCCGACTCAACGACAAGTGCGCGGCGGGGACGGGGGCGTTCCTCGAAAAGACGGCCCGGTATATGGGCTACTCGACCACCGAGATCGGGCCGCTGGTGGCGACGTCCAAGGAGGCGGTGCCGATCTCCGGCGTGTGCGCCGTGTTCGCCGAGTCCGAGGTGATCAATCAACTGTCCCAGGGGGCCGCGCCGGCGGACATTATGCACGGCGCCATCGTGTCGCTGGTGGGCCGGTCGGTGCAGCTGATGAAGCGGGTGGGGATGGAGCCGGAGTTCACGCTCATCGGCGGGATTCTCCGGTTCCAGCGGATGGTGGACGTGGTGCGCGACCAACTTGGTGCCGCGGTGAACGTGCCGCAGGGCGACCTGGTGCAGTTCGTTTCCGCGCTGGGCGCCGCGGTGCTGGGCCGGCGGCGGCTCCAGAAGCTGGCAGAGTCGCCTGCCGAAGCGAGAGTCTGATTCAACCGCAGAGAGCGCAGAGGCCGCAGAGAACGCGTTGGGACATGTCATCGCCGTCTTAGTCCGAGCTACCAGCTGCCGGGGTCAGACGGCAGAACTTGGGGGAGGACGCTGAATGCGCGCCGCCGTGTTCTACGGAGCCGGCCGCCCGTTGGAGGTGGGGGACGTTCCCACTCCGTCTGCCGGACCGGGCGAAGCGCTGATCACAGTGGCCGGGTGCGGGCTGTGCCATACGGACCTGCACTACGTGGACCACGGTGTGAAAACCTTCAAGGCGCCGCCGCTGATTCTGGGCCACGAGGCGGCCGGCACGATCCAGGAGCTGGGCCCCGGCGTCACGGGCCGCGCCGTGGGCGATCGCGTCCTGATTCCCGCAGTGTTGTCCTGCGGGCGATGCCGCTACTGCCGGCAGGGACGTGAGAACCTGTGCGACAACATGACCATGCTCGGCAACAACGTGGACGGGGCCTACGCGGAGTATGTGGCGGTGCCGGCAGCCGAGCTGGTGCCGGTGCCGGAGGCGATCCCCCTGGAGCAGGCGTGCGTCATCGCGGACGCGGTCTCGACGCCCTACCACGCGGTGACCCGGCGGGCGCGGGTCCGCGCCGGCGACGTGGTGGCGGTCGTGGGCTGCGGCGGCGTGGGTCTCAACGTGGTGCAGTGCGCCCACGTGGCGGGCGCGCGGGTGATCGCCGTGGACGTCAACGATCGGCGGCTGGAGATCGCGCGCCGCCTGGGCGCGGTGGAGACGGTGAACCCGCAGGCGGTGGCACGGGTGGACAAGCGGGTGCGGGAACTGTCGGACGGTGGCGTGGACGTGGCGTTCGAGGCCGTCGGCACGCCGGCCACGATGCAGCTCGCCTACGGGCTGTTGCGGCGCGGCGGGCGGCTGTGCGTCATCGGGTACTCCGCTGAGGACGTCTCGCTGTCCGCCGCGAAGCTGATGTACTACGAACTGGAGGTGGTGGGAAGCCTGGGATGTGGGGCGGGGGAATACCCCGAGATCCTGGGGCTGGTGCAGGCAGGCAGGCTCAAACTCGACGACATCGTGAGCGGCACGATCCCGCTCGCCCAGATCAACCACGGGCTGGATCGGCTGCGACGAGGGGAAGGTGTCCGATGGGTCATCGTACCGTAACCGAGGACCCGCTGGTGCGGTTCTCGATGGAGCACGAGCAGGCGCTGGCGGCGCTGGACCGGCTGGAGCGGGCGGCCACGGCGCTGGCGCACGGGGACCCGGCGGAGCCGCATCTCAGGACCGTGCGGGAGGTGTGCGAAACGCTCACCACCACGGTGCGGGAGCACAATGAGCACGAAGAGCGCGCGTTGTTCCCGCTGCTGGGCGAAGGCGCGCCCTGTGAGCCGTTTCGCCAGGAACACGTGACGCTCCGGGAACTGGAGCTGCGGCTAGCGGCGGCGTTGGAGGGCCCCGCGCCGGAGCGCGACATCCCACCCGTGGCCCGCGCCCTGGTGGAGCTGCTCCGGGTCCACATTCAGCGCGAGGACGACGTCTTGTTCCCCATGGCGCGAGCGGTGCTGGGGGCCGAGGGTCTGGAACGAGTGGCGAAACTACTGGGCGGATAGAAGGCGGATAGAACGGATAGAACGGATAGAGCGGATAGCGATGAGCCAAGAACTATCCGCTCTATCCGTTCTATCCGCCTTCTATCCGCTCTATCCGCTCTATCCGCTCTGCCCAGGGAAGCATCTCCGGCAACTCCGCCACCACATAGGCCATCACCGCCATCGCCGCGACGCACAGCGCCATCTCGCGCGGATCGAGCTTGTCCATGGTGTCCGCGTCCGAATGGTGGTAGTAGAAATACCGGCTGCCGTCCACGTTGAGCCCCATGACGGGCACCCCTTCCCGCGCCAGCGGCCCGATGTCCGCGCCTCCGCCGCCCCGCCTCACCTCGCCGGCGTTGATCCGCTGGAGCAATGAGCCGATCTGCCGGACCATCGAGAACGCGGCGTCGGAACCGCTGAAGCCGAATCCCGAGGGCGTGAACACGCCCGCGTCGGACTCCATGGCCAGCACGTGGTCGGCCAGCTCGCTCGCGTGGGCGTCGCGGTAGCCGAGCCCGCCTCGCAGGCCGTTCTCCTCGTTGGTCCAGAGCACCACCCGAACCGTACGTCGCGGCCTGAGCCCGAGGCGCTTGAGCAGCCGGACCGCTTCCCAGGACACCACGCTCCCGCCGCCGTCGTCCATGGCGCCCTGGCCCACGTCCCAGGAATCGATGTGCCCGCCGAGGACTACCACCTGGTTCGGGTGCTGAGAGCCCACGAGCTCGGCCACCACGTTGCGGGAGGGCACGTCGGGAAGCGTCTGCGCGCTCATGGTGAGCCGCACCACGATGCGCTCCCCCCGGTCCTGCATCCGTTGCAGCATCTCGGCGTCTTCCACCGTGATGGCGGCGTGCGGGATCCTGGGGACCGAGTCGTTGTAGCTCATGCCGCCGGTGTGCGGCGTCTGGTGGGAATACGGGGTGACCGATCGGATCAGGCTGGCCACCGCGCCCGCCCGCGCCGCTGCCACCGCGCCTGCGCCGCGGTAGCGCACCGTCTCGCCATAGTTAGTGAACGGAACGTTGAAGAGCACGATCTTGCCGCGGGCTTCGGGCGCTCGGCGGGAGAGGTCGTCGAAGCTTCGGACCACCAGGGCCGGCGCGGTGATGCCGTCGGGAGGTGTGGCGATGCTGCCGCCGAGCCCGAGCATCGGCAGCCGGCGGCGGCGCGGCTCGAGCAGCTCCGCCGACTCTTCACCGCGCACCCAGCGGGGGACCATCACCGGCTCGCCGCGCACGTTGTCGAGGCCGTCCCTCCGCATCTGGTCCAGGATCCAGTCAATGGCGCGCTCCAGGTTGGCGGTGCCGCTGAACCGGGGGCCGAACCGGTCGGTGAGCGCCGCCAGGCGATGGTACGCCGAGCTGTCGGCCAGCGCGGCGTCAATGATGCGGTCGGCGACGGCGCGGTACTGCTCCGCGATGCCGCCGGACTGCGCCGAGAGGGGGCGCACCAGCGCAAGCATGGTGAGGGTAGTCCACAGCCACAGGCGCACCGGCGTCTCCTTTGGCACGAGTGGGACGATGGGTGTCAGAAGTCGTACGGCGCTTGGCGCGGAAAACTGAGGAACCTGAACCGCCGGCGCAACGCCGCGTGGCCTCCTGATCGACGTCGAGGTTAACGTTTTGCCCATCGCGCACGTATACAGCCGTTGGACCTCTTCTACCTGGAGTCGAAATATGAAAACCCTGTTCTCGCTGGCCGGGCTGCTGCTGCTGGCGGCGCCGGCGGTGGCCCAGGGCGGCCGGCAGTTCCAGCCCCCGCCCGATCATTGGATGACCTTGGACTCGCTGGTTGCGGCCGTGGGGATCACGGACGCGCAGAAACCGGACGTGGAGAAGCACTACACCGCGCTCAACGCCGTGATGAAGCGGGCGGCCGAGAAGCGGGCCGAGATGCGCAGTCAGATGATGGGTGGCGGGGGCCCGCCCTCGCAGGAGCAAATGGACGCCATGCGGGCCGAGTTCGACAAGTTCCAGGCCGACGTGGACGCCCACTATGGCGAGCTACGGAAGCTGCTCAACGCGGATCAGCAGGCCAAGTTTGACGGGTTGGCCAAGCCGGTGGTGCGGATGATGCGGCGGCCGCCGCCGGGGAACTGACGTGAAGCGTGAAACGTGAAGCGTGAGGCGAGAGGCGCCCTTGAGGTGCACCCTTCACGCTTCACGTTTCACCTTTCACGTCTCGCTTGAGTCGCTCCAGTTGCTCGTCCACCTCCGGCGGTATCGTCAGCTCGTCCGCGATGGCGGCGATCTCTTCGGCCTCTTTCCACGCCAGCTCCAACAGCGCCAGTTCACCCTCCAGGGCGATGCGCTCGTGCTCCTCGTTGACGGCCATCTCGACAGCGAGACGAGTAGCGAGGGGCAGGCGGATGATTCCTTTCTTGGACTTGGAGCGCTGCCGGTAAGCGCGGTAGTCGATGCGGCTCTGTTGCGGACCGGCGGCTATCGTCTTGAGGAACTCGACCGGGTCCCGGAGCGATTCAATCTCCCTCACGGCCTGCTGCACGTTGCGCTTGGAAGCGCCGGCGCGGTTGACCGCCGGCATGATGAGGGCGGCGGCGCGCGTGGCGTGATGGTCTGACAGCACCGCCTCCCCAGCGCTGTGGGTGAGATGCAGGTTCCATCCCACGGTACTCTGGGCATCGGGCGTGAGGCTCACGCGATCGAGGTGGGACCCGCGCACGATGAGTCGCCGGCCATCCGCGGTCGGGACCCGGGCCACGACGCGGCGCCGGCGGTACTGTTGCGCCAGGCTGTCGATCACCTGGTAGATCCACCACCCGCCGCCGCCAGCGATCCCGGCCACCGCGCCGCCGATCATCACGCCGCCCGCTACCGCCCCAATGCCCACGCCCACCAGGATGGCCCGGCGTCGTCGGCGCCCGAACTGATCGCCGTAGCGCCAGGCGGCGAACTCGGGCCGGAGCGGCTCGCCGATTCGGACCAGCTCCAGACCCTCATCCAGTTTGGCCAGGCCGATGTTGTCCGAGGAGACGCGCTTCCGCGCGTCGCGGAACAGGCGCTCGCAGGTCTCGATGGCTTCCCAGCGCTCGTCGAACGGCGAGAGGTTCCACCGCTCGCAGCGGCGACACACCACCCACAGTCGTCCCTTGCCGGCGTCGAACGCGAGCCGGCGGCCCACGGGGAAGACCTCCAGCACCTGGTTGGTGCCGAGGTGGTGGTTGCAGAAGAGACAGGTGGCGTACACGGGTCGTCCCTAGCAGCCGTGCTTCAATCTAGGACCGGAGGGGTCGCAGCAGGGCCCCGGCGCGCGCCTGGTGGAGGGGTCTTTAGGTCCGGACCTGATTGCGGCCCCCCTCTTTCGCCCGGTACAGCGCCTGGTCGGCGGCGCGAATGACGTCCTCCGCGCGCGCGAGCCGCTTGTCCCGCTCGGCCACGCCGATGCTCACGGTGATGGTCTCTTGCCGGCGGCGGCTCTTGGCCCGCGGCTTCGCGGGCTTGTTGCGGGGGCGCAGGCGGCGGCGCACGGTGAAGGGCTCCCGCGCCACCGCGTCGCGGGCCCCCTCGAGGAGCAGGAGGCAATCTGCCTGCCCGGCCCCGGCGAACAGGACCGCGAATTCCTCACCACCATAGCGGTAGACCGTGCTCTGAGGCAATTCCTCCGTCAGGCGCGTCGCCACCGTGCGCAGGACTTCGTCGCCCACTTCGTGCCCATAGGTGTCGTTGAATCGCTTGAAGTGGTCCACGTCCACCATGGCGATGGTGTAGGCGCCGCTCAGGCGCTCCAGCGCTTCGTTGAGGGCGCGGCGTCCCGGGAGCCCGGTGAGGCCGTCGTGGTAGGCCAGGAGGTAGGACCGCTCGATCGCGGCAATGGTGAGGATGCCCCCGGCGGCCGCGAGGTAGACGGCGCGGTCCAGGTCATCTGCGCCGGTGAAGGCCAGGAAGGTGGCGCCCACGGTCCAGAGGTAGCCCGTCCCGGTGGTGGCGGCCGCGAAGATCCGGCCGAGCCCCACCAACAGCGTGGCGACCAGGAAGGCGGCCATCGCGGGCTGCCCGAGCCGAGTCCAGCCGGTAAGGCGTGCCGGGAGCATTGTCAGTTGGAGGCTGCGGCCCAGGGCGTCCGGGTCGGCGAGTCGCAGCAGCAGGGCGACCACCGCGGCTTGCCCTAGCAGGGCGCCCCACTGCCAGAGTCCTGCCTCGCTGAACGCGCCCCGCTCCGGCAGCAGGGCGATGGCCGCCAGGTTGAGCGGCAGCAAGATGCCCACCAGCTGGTAGGCCCCGGCATCGCCGCGCGCCCAGTGCGACACCAGCAGGTAGCCTAGCGCCAGGGCCGCGAGGGCAAACCCCAGCCGGCTGCGTCGCAGCCGCCAGGCCACCACCAGCCCGGCTAATCCCGCGGAGGGCGGCGCCAGCCGGATGGCGTCAGCCGCCGAGTGCTCGAGCCGATTCCAGCTGGCCAGCAGCACGGCGGCGGCGAGGAGGAGGCCCTCGGCTTGGAGGAACGGCCGGAGTTTGCGGAGTGCCACGGCGCTTAACGCTAGCGGAACGCCGCCTTGAAGAAAGGCCCCGGCGCGGCGAGATTCCTGCGCACGCGCCGATAGCTCAACTGGCAGAGCAACTGACTCTTAATCAGTAGGTTCCAGGTTCGATTCCTGGTCGGCGCATCCTCGCTTTGCCGCTTGCCGCTCTCTCCGGGGGCGCGTAACCTAGCCCAGCCTCACCGCCAGGACCATCGTGGGCGTCCAATCGCGAACGCTGGAGCGAGTGCACGCTGCTTACGGCCCGCTGGATCCCCGCGTGGAGCAGCTGCTCCGCGCCATCCGCGCCGCCTGCGAGAAGCGACCCGGGGAGTCGTACAACCGCGCCAACGAGCGGCAGGTCGAGGAGTTCATCGCGCGGCTCACGGCCGAGTTCCCCGGGCGGAGCTACCAGGTGTCGCTGGACGGGGAGCTCGGCGGTGACCGGGCGAGGGAACAGGCCTGGCGTGGGGCCCGCGCGCGGAACGACGTCCCCTGCGTCGTGGTCGAACGACAGCGGCTGTCAACCTGGGCCCTCCGCACCACCCGCTGGAACTACCTCTTCACCGTTCCCGGCGAGAGCGACGAGCGCGTCATCCTGGTGGCGCATTACGATACCTGGCGTGGTCCCGGGGCGGACGACAACACCACCGGCGAAGAGATCGTCAAACAGTACTTGCTGGCGGATCTCCGCTCGGGCCGGCGACCTCAGCTGACCCACACCTACTTCCTGGCCGGCTCGGAGGAGTGCGGGCTCATCGGGCTCTTGTCCCAGATCCTCCTGGCGCTCGGCCTCCAGGCCGCTAATCTCGCCATCGCGCAACAGGACTGGCTCTACGCGGCCGTGGCGATCGCCCTGGCGCCGCTGGCCAGTTACCGGTTCGGCGTCTCCGGCTCCAGGGAGTACGTCAACACGCTGCGCCAGGATGAGCTCCGCCGCATTCGCGCGGTGGTGTCGGTGGATTCCGTGGGCGAGGGTCGGCTCTACATCCCGCGCGGGACCATGGGCGCCGATTTCATGCGAGTGCTGATCCCCTTCGGCGACTACGACTCGCTCAACGATCTCCTGGAGGAAGGCGCCCACCTGCACGGCATCAAGTACAACAACTACCTCGCGGGCGGCACCACCGATCACCTGTCGTTCCTCGAAGTGAACAACGGCCTGTGGCATCGCCTGCGGGAATCGGTGGGGCGGACGGTGGGCTGGATGACCGGCCGGCCGTATCACCCGCCGCTCCGCATCCCGGCCAGCGCGCTGGTAGCGATGCTGCCGGGAAAGGCGTCGCCGGTGGTGTTCGGGGGGAAGATCCACACCCGGCGGGACGTACCGGAGCGCGTGTACCCGGAGCCCCTCAAAGCGTCCCTGCAGATACTGGACTACCTGTTCTACCGGCTCGAAGGCGGCGGCCGCATGCGCGAGTGCCGCGCCCTGGACGAGTTCCACTACGCCCGGCTGTACCGCGTGGAACGCGGCCACCTCCTGGCGTTGAAGGACGCGATCGAGCCCAACCGGCGGAATATCAACGCCGTGTATCGCGTACAGGCAGTGGTGGAGGGCAAGCGGGCCACGGTGCATCTGGGCGAGATCGTGACCTGGGGCGTGGAGACCCGGCTACGAAATCAAATCAGTGAGCTGTGCGCCCAGCGCGGGTGGAGATGGGAGCGCGAGCGGATCGATGAGGTGGACGTGGTGGGGCAGGGGATTCGGCTCCGCTTTGAGCGCAGGCTCACCCTGCGGCAGCGGATCGCCAAGACCGCTCACCGCTGGATCGCCGCCCTGGAGGGTGTGGTCCGGCGCTGGACCTTTCTCACCTTCTTCGTCCTGGCGTATCTGCTCGCTCAACTGGTCGACTGGGCGTTCCTGCTGGCCTTCACGCTGTGGCCGGTCTCCGCCGTGTGGTTCGCCCAACACGCCGGTGCAGCGATGACCGCGGTGGTGGTCCTGGACCTGGCGCTCCTGGTCTATCTCATGGCGCGGCGCATCCCCACCTGGATCGACAACGCCTACCGGCACGAGAACCGGGCCGACAACCTCGGCAGCCTGCGGCGCGTCGCCGCGAGATGACCGCGCTGCAGGGTGGACGGCTGCCTACCGTCATGTCTCAGACGACTGGCCCGTTCTCGAGAGGTCGCTGCTGGAGCGCCGGCTGACGGTTACATCGATTCCCGCTTCATGCGCCCCAACTCGGCCGTGGCTCCCCGGAGGCGGGCGCTCAGCATCCGGATCACGCCCTCGGCGATCTCGACTTGCTCGTGCAGAACTTCGTAGAACTCATCGCTGCCGATCCACAGCACTTCGGTCTCCTCCAGGGCCACGGCGGAGGCGCTGCGGGGCTCCCGATCCAGCACCGCCATCTCGCCGAACGGCTCCCCGGGGCCGAGCACCGCCACTTGCTGGTTGGCGTGCACCACGCCCACGCTCCCCCGCACGATGATGAACAACGCGTCGCCCGCGTCACCCTCCCGGACGATGACCTCGTGTGGGGCGTAAACGGCGACGGTGGCGACGCGCGCGAGCGCCGCCAGGTCTTCGCTGTTGACCCGGTCGAAGATGGACGCGCGCTTGAGCAGCAGCACCTTTTCCAAAGTCGAGTACATGTGTCCCTCCGGCAGCGGTCGCCCGGTGGCGATCGCGGCGCCCTCGCGCACGAGGGGGTCGGGGTGATTGAGCAGGCGCTCGCCCTCCCCGGCGGCCGCGCGATTGCCGTGCCGGTGCAGGGCGTCCAGCGCCAGCAGTACCACATAGGGGTTGGGGTGCCGGCACTGCTCGCGCAAGAACGCCTCCGGCTCCGGCGGCGGCCCGGTCAGGGAGCGGGCCCGTGCCAGGCGCTGCTCGTCCGGCACTTCGTCCACCAGCGGCATCACCAGGGGCCGGAGCGGCGCTTCCAGCAGCGCGTCCAGCACCTCCAGGGCGTTGGCCCGGCGCCGGGCGTCCGGTAAGCGCTCACGCACCAGCTCAATGGCCTCCGGATCGTAGCGCAGCTCGAGCAAGCGGAGCACCCGGCGAATCGCCCGTCGCCTACGGAGTAGGAACTCCTCATCCAGCAACGGGCTGGGGTAAGCCGTGCGCGCGGCTGCCCAGGCCGAAAGGTTGCGATAGGCTTCCTTGAGCTCGCGCTCGACGTTCTCCTGCACGAACGAGAGGGGCTCCCGCAGGTTGAGCACCCGCCGCAGGCGAGCCAGCGCGGCGAGGATGCGCAGGCGCACGTGGCTGTCGGGTTCCTGGACGTGCTCGCGCAAACGCTCGTAGCTCACCGGCTGCGGGATGCGTCGTAGCAAGCGGGGGATGAGGAGCCGCACCGGGCGCGAGGTGTGCGGGTCATCCAGGGCCGCGGCCAGCGGCGTCGCCGCGTCGGCCCCGATCGCCACCAGAGCCGTGCCGGCGCGGGTCCGCGTGGCAGGATCCGCCAGCAGCTCCAGGAGCAGCGGGACCAGCCGGCGGTCCGGCACGCCGGGAGCGGCCTTCAAGGCGGCGCGGCGCACGGCGGGATCGGGATCGGCGAGCAGGCGCCGCACCGGGCGGTAGGCGCCGGTGCCCAGGTGACGCAGCGCCCGGGCCGCCGCGACGCGGTCGTCGCGGGCCTCGCTGCCGAGGAGGCGGCCCAGCTCGGCGCCCCCGACGATACCGCCCTCCACGCCGCCGTGGCGGAGCAGGCCCGCCAGGGCGGCCACCCGGACGTCCGGCGCCGAGTCGGTGAGTAGCGGCGCCAGGGCGTCCACCGCCTCGTCCTGCGCCAGCGCGGCGTGTGCCGCCGCCGCGGCGGCACGGACGTCGGCCACGCGGTCCGCGAGGGCTGCCTCGGTGGGCCCCGGGGCGCCCCGCGCGGTCGAGGCGATCTGGTAGAGCGCGGCCGTCCGGACGGCGGGGTCGGAATGGCCTGCCAGCTGCGCCACCGCGCTCCGCACCTGGTCGTCGCCCTCGCCCGCCAGCTGCTCCAGCGCCAGCAGCACCTGCCGCGGCTCACCGCGCTCCAGCATGGAGATCAGGGCGCGACGCCCCGCGGCGTCCAGCAGGTACTCGTGGTCGAAGACCAGGGCGCCGCGGGCCGACAGCGTGGCCTCGAGGCTCCGGACGTAGCGGCGGCGCACCAGGACGATCGTCGCACCCCACAGCAGCACCAGCGGCACCGTGACTGCGCTCAGGCCGGCGACGCTGAGATGTGGCGTCAGAAGGACCAGGGCGAACCCGCCCAGCCCGTAGGACAGCGGCTTCACCACCGCCTCCAGCAGCGCCCGGGTGCGGGCCTTCACCTCGGCGGGGAACGGCACGTAGAGCGCCTGCAGTGTGGTTTCGTGAATGGTGTACTGGAAGCCGTTGTCCGCGAACTTCATCACCGTGGCGACCGGCAGCGTGGGAAACGCCAGCAGCGTGGTGCTCGCGGCGCCGAATACGGCCGGCATCACGCTCATGCCGGCGCCCACGCCCAGGCGCGCCAGAATGCGGGGGGTGAGGAACATCTGGAAGAGGAACGAGACGGTGCCCGCGCCGGCATAGAACAGGCTGAAGAACCGGGCGAGGTCGTCCTCCTGGAAGCTGGCGCGGGCGATCCGCTTGAACTGGTAGTCGCCGATGGTGAGCGCCACGAAGACCACCAGGATCATCAGCGCCAGGGCGCGGACGTACGGATCGCTGGCGATGTTGGGCGGCAGGCCCCGCCGCCGGGGCTGGGCGCCCGATCGCTCCGCGGCCGGGGCGTGCTGCTCCCGGCTGATCAGGTGGGCGCAGGCGGCGATGCCGGCCATCAGCGCCGCCAGCACGAAGAGGAGCTGCGCCGTGCCGATGCCCTCGACCACCGCCCCCGCGGCCAACCCCACGAGGACCACGCCCAGCACCCGCGCCGAGCCGATGGTCCCGAAGAGCCGTTTGGCGGCGCGCGCGTCGAAGAGATCATTGGCCAGGGTCCAGAACTGCACGATGAACAGATTGGCCACGACCTCGGCCCAGACGTAGAACGCCGGGTAGATCCAGGGTTGGCCGGCGCGGACCAGTCCCCAGGTGGCGAGGTAGGTCGCCATCCCCACGGCCGTGGTCCCCGCGATCATCCGGTGTCTCGGGACGCGGTCCGCGAAGCGGGCGTATACCACCACGGTGGCGGCCGAGGTGATCCCGTACAGGACGAACATCCAGGGCAGGTATTTGATGGGATACCGGCTGAGAAACAGCGTGTCCCGCACGGTGCGCCCGAGGACGAAGACGGCGGAGGCGAGCAGGAGTTGCAGGAAGAGCAATCCCACGCGGCGGCCTTCGCCGGGACGCACCCGCAGCGTCGCCTCCACGACGCCCGAAAGCGCGAGCCGCGCTCGCGGGAAGGGAGCCTGTGTCGCCGGTTCCATCACCATGTAGTTCCCGCCCGGGTACGTAGTTCCCCTTGAGCCGTGCGAACTGAGCCTAAGGCTCGTGGCGAGCACGACCGCCCCCGCCCCGTCAGCTTAAGGCGGAGCTCACCACCACCGGCTCGCGCTCGAGACGGATCCCGAACTTCTGGAGCACGGCGCCCTCGATCGCCTCGGCCAATGCCAGGAGCTGGGTGGTGGTGCCGCCGAGGTTGACCAGCGCCAGCGCGTGCCGACTGGAAATGCCGACGCCGTTGGCGCGATGCCCCTTCCGGAAGCCCGCCTGCTCGACCAGCCAGGCCGCAGGCACTTTGACGCCCCCCGGCGCCGGGAACGTGGGTATGGCGCCGCTGCCACCCGCGGCCTTCCACCGCCGCTCCAGCTCAGCGAAGGCCGCGGCCGGAAGCACCGGGTTGAGAAAGAACGAGCCGACGGAGCGGGTGTTAGGATCGCCCGCATCGATCACCATGGCCTTCCGCCGTCGCAGCGACAACACGGTCTCACGCACCAGGCGCACGGCCTCTGGCGGCGAGAGGCGCGTGAGGTCGGTCGTTTTCGCCACGGCGTTCGCCAGCTCAGCGTAGCGAAGCGTCGGGACGGCCCGGTGGAGGCGGAATGTCACGCCGAGCACCACGAACCGGTCCCGGTCCTCCCGCTTGAACCGGCTGGCACGGTACCCGAAGCCGCAACTCGCGGGGTCGAGGGTCACTCGCTCCAGCGTGTCCCGCACCATGCAGCTCACGCCGACGACGGTGTCGGCCACCTCCTGTCCGTACGCGCCCACGTTCTGGATGGGCGTCCCGCCCACCAACCCGGGAATGCCGGACAGGCACTCGACGCCCGAGAGACCGCGGCGCACGGTTTCCTCTACCAGCGCATCCCACTCGACGCCGGCACCGGCGATCACTTCGGCCGTGTCACGATCCTCCCGGATGGTGAAGCCCCCGAGACCGACCCGTGCCACCAACCCGGGGAAACCGGCATCGGGGAAGATGACGTTACTGCCGCCGCCGATGATCTGGACGGCGAGCTTCCACTGGCGGGCCAGGGTGAGCGCCTCGCGGAGATCGTCCTCGGTGGAACAATCCACGAAGTACCGGGCGGCACCGCCGAGGCCGATGGTGGTGTAGGGCGCTAAGGGAACGTGTTCCCGAAGATTCACTGTCGCTCCTGGTCGCCCGAAGGCTAGCATCAGCAGCCGCCGCCGGCCATCACCTCGCTAAGGACGCTCCGCACGGACGCTCCGCCCAAGTCGCACGCCGGATCCCCGCTTAAAGGGACTTTTCACGTCGATTCACGATGGCTTGAGGCCGTCCGGAGCAAATTTCGCGCGAATGAGACTCAGTTTCGGCACTCTGCGGAGCAGGGAGCCGCGTGGTGTGAGCGGTGCCGCATGCCACGATGGGGCGGAGCCGATTGGCGCGTCGGCGGCGACGGCGCTTCGGGTGGCGCTGGTGGGCAGCCCCAACGTCGGGAAGAGCGCGCTGTTCCATCGGCTCACCGGCCGATACGTGACCGTCTCCAACTATCCGGGCACCTCGGTCGAGATCGCGCGCGGTGCGGGACGGATCGGGGGTCGGCACGTCGAGGTGCTCGACACCCCAGGCCTGTATTCCCTCACCACCATGACGGACGATCAGCGAGTGGTCCGGCGCTTTCTGGTGGATGGCGGTGCCGACGTGCTAGTGCACGTGGTGGATGCGAAGAACCTGCCCCGCATGCTGTCGCTCACGCTCCAATTGGTCGAGCTGGGGCGGCCGATGGTGGTAGCCGTGAACATGATGGACGAGGCGACGCGGCTGGGGCTGGGGGTGGACGCGGCGGGCCTGTCCCGGCGCCTGGACGTTCCCGTGGTGCCGATCGTCGCGGTCGAGGGGAAGGGGATGGCGGAACTCAAACACGCGATCCTGGCCGCGAGCCGCGGGCCCGCGCCGCTTCCTCCGGTGTACGGCAACGGGGTCGGCGACGCTATCCGAGCGGTGCGAGCCCAGCTCACCGGGAGTTATGCCGTTGATGGCGCGGCCCTCGCCGCCCTGCTGATCCAGCACGATGCCGACGTGATCGCCGTAGTCCAGCAGCGGGAGCCCGACGGGGGGGCGCGAGCCCTGGGCGCGGCGCGCGAGCACGCCGCCCGGTTCCCAGACCCGCCTGCCTACCGCGTGGCGGTGGAACGACACCGGGCCGCGGAGCGGCTCGCCGCGGGCGTGGTGCAACCGGCCGCGAGCGGTGGCGTCGCGTGGGGCGCGCGACTGGGGGGGATGCTGGCGCGCCCGGTGACCGGGATCCCGGTGCTGCTCGTGGTGCTCTACCTCGGCCTGTATCAGTTCGTGGGGCAGCTAGGAGGTGGCACGCTGGTGGATTGGCTCGAAGGGCCGGTCTTCGAGGAGCGGCTCAATCCGTTCTTCACCCGGCTGGTCGCAGGGATTCCCTGGGAGGCGGTACGCTCGCTGTTCGTAGGCCAATACGGGCTCCTCACGCTGGGCCTGCGGTACGCCGTGGCCATCATCCTTCCCATCGTCGGCGCGTTCTTCCTGTTCTTCTCGCTGCTCGAGGATTCGGGATACTTCCCGCGGCTGGCGCTGCTGGTGGATCGCCTGTTCAAGCGGTTGGGCCTGAGCGGCCGGGCGGTGATCCCCATCGTCTTGGGGTTCGCCTGTGACACCATGGCGACCATGGTGACGCGCACGCTGGAGACCAAGCGGGAGCGGGTGCTGGCCACGCTGCTCTTGGCCCTCGCGATCCCGTGCTCGGCCCAGCTGGGCGTGATCCTGGCGCTCATGGCGCACCAGCCGCTCGCGCTGGGCGTCTGGAGCCTCTCGGTGTTTGGCACCTTCGGGGTGATCGGCGCGTTGGGCGCGCGGGTGCTGCCGGGCGCGGGTCCGGTCTTCCACATGGAGCTGCCGCCGCTCCGGCTGCCCCGGCTGGAGAACGTACTCACCAAGACCCTGGCGCGGATGCAGTGGTACTTCCTGGAGGTCCTGCCGCTGTTCCTGCTGGCCAGCGTGTTCCTCTGGGCGGGAGAGCTCACGGGCCTCTTCCCCGTGGTGACCCAGGCATTGAAGCCGGTGGTCGGCGCACTCGGCCTGCCGCTGGAGACGGCGCGGATCTTCTTGTTCGGGTTCTTCCGCCGAGACTACGGCGCGGCCGGGCTGTTCGATCTCGACCAGCAAGGACTGCTGAGTCCGATTCAGCTCACCGTGGCCGCAGTGACGCTCACGCTGTTCGTTCCCTGCATTGCCCAGTTCTTGATGATGCTCAAGGAGCGCGGCGCCAAGGCCGCGCTGGCGATGCTGGCGTTCATCACGCCGGTGGCCTTCGGCGCCGGCTTCCTGCTCAACCTGGTGCTGCGGGTGCTGCTGTGACCGCCGTCGCCGCGCGTACCGTCGTCTGCGGGTTCTGTGCCCGCGAGTTCACGGAGGACCGCGGGCAGTCGGCGTGCGGCGTCTGTCCCTTCTCGGGTGGCTGCCGGTGGATTCGCTGTCCCTATTGCGGATTCGAGAATCCCGAAACCCCGCGGTGGATGGACCGGCTGGCGCGGCTGCTCACGTCGGCACCGGGAGGCCGCGATGCCGGACCCCGTCATGACTGAGCGCGATGTGCCGAGGGACGTTCCCCTGACCCTCCTGGGAGAAGGGGTTCGCGCTCGAGTGATGCGCCTGGACGAGCCCGGGAGTCAGGGCACGGCGCACCTGGTGGCGCTGGGCGTACTCCCCGGCGTGGAGGTGACGTTACTCCAGCGTTTCCCCGCGTTCGTCCTGCGGATGGGCCACACCGAGTTCGCCCTGGACGAACAGCTGGCGCGCCGCATTTACGTGGCTCGGTAGGGTCCCGCGGCTGCTGGGCCGGGCCTGGCCACCCCGCCGGCGCCCGGCATCCTTGAGGACGCCGTGCGCCTGCGGCCCTACGGCTCGCGCACCATCGCTCCGCCCTTCATCACGAGCCGCACCCGACGAAGTGCCGAGATATCCCTCGTGGGATCGCCCTCCACGGCGATGAGGTCCGCGAGCCGCCCTGGCCGGATGCTCCCCAGCCGCTCGTCCAGGTGGAAGGTGCGGGCGTTCCAGCGGCCAGGGCGGCCTTGAACGACTCGCGCTTGGCGGCGATCCGGGCGGGCTCGGGATCCGCGCCCTTGCGCCAGCCGGCGTATCGCGCCGGGGGTCCCGCTGTCGCCATGCTCGATGGTTCCGACGCCGGCTCTGCCAATCCAGCACTTCACGCGGTGCTTTCCCGCTCTATCCTCGCCGCCCAGCGGGAGAACACGGTCGCGCCAATACCCTCGGTGGTGGAGAGGTGCGCCTCGGCGCCGCTCAGCAGCGCCGCGGATTGTATTCCTTCCTCCGCCAGCTCGCCCGCGAACGTCCGACTCATCTCCTCGATCTGCCGGCGGTCCACCTCGAGGTGAAACAACATACCATAGACGGTCTCGCCGAAACGGAACCCCTGGAGCGGCGTCAGGGCCGAGGCGGCCAGCGGTTCTGCCTGGGAGGGCAGCTCGAACACATCGCCGTGCCAATGGAAAGCGGGGAAGGGCGAGCGCACGTCGCGCCAGAGGGGATCCCGAGCGGCCGCAGCGGTGAGGGTAACGTCGTACCAGCCGATCTCCTTCCGTGGCGCCGGATACACGCGCGCGCCCAGCGCCGCGGCTAGCAGTTGACTGCCCAGACAGATGCCGAGCACCGGTGCGCCCTGCTCGAGCGCCGCCCGGATGAGCCGCAGCTCGTCGCGGAGGTGGGGATACCGGTCGGTCTGATAGACCCCCATAGGCCCACCCATCACCACCAGGCCGGAGCCGTCGGCCAGCGAATCGGGCACGCGCTCGCCCTGATCCACCCGCACGACGCGTTTTCCCAGCCCCGCATCCTGGAGCGCCCGGCCGATCAATCCCGGTCCCTCGGGCGCGACATGCTGGAGCACGATGACCGGCGGCGTCACAGCGTCTCCGCAATCCCCCGAGCCACGTGATCCGCGATCGCCATGATGGTGACCATCGGGTTCACGCCACTGGAGGTGGGGAACGCGCTGCCATCCGCCACATAGAGTCCACGCACCTCGTGGAGTTCGCCGGTCTCGCCTGCGGCGGAGGTCGCGGGATCGCGGCCCAGCGCGGCGGTGCCCATCTGATGGAAGCTGATGTACGACATCCGCGCGCGCTGGTAGCCGCGGCTGTCCGCTTCGGCGATCAGGCGCGCGCGCCAATTGGGTGTCCCGGGTCGCACCCGCGCCGGCGGCGTCTGCAAGGTGAAGATCTCCTTAGCGCCCGCCGCGGCCAGCACCTCGGCCGCGCCGAGCAGGGCTCGCCGGAGGTGACCGGCGTCGTAGCCCGTCAGCTCGTAGTGGGCCCGTGGCCGGCCGTCGCGGCTCACTGCCACGCGCCCCGCGTCCCGGTCGCGCAACAGCACGCCGACGATGCTGGTGTGTGCCAGCCGGGAGAGATCGTGCCGGAAGCGGCGGGCACTCTCCCAACCGAACCCGCTGGCGGGGAGTGCGAAGTGAACGGGTGCCGTCTCGAACCTGGCGCCGTAGCCCGCGTCCAGATTCGCGAACTCCTCGGAGTAGCGCGTTTGCAGCGCGCCGCTCCAGGGCTCGACCCGATGGGGAAACACGCCGGCCACGGCCGTGGCGGGGTGCAGGCGCAGGCCCGGGCCGATCGCGGGACTGGTCAGTCCGGACCGCCGCAGGACGGCGGGAGTGTGCAGCGCACCGCAGGCGATGACGACTGCCCGGGCCTTCACGACGAGGCGGACGGGCGGGCCGGCGGATCGGCGGAGAGTGGCCTCGACGCCGGTGACCCGTCCGCGCTCCCGCGTCACCCGTTGCACATCGCACTGCACCACGAGACGAGCGCCCGCGTCAGCCGCGTCACGCAGGTAGGTCCGATCGGTCGAGTTCTTGGCCCCGCGCCGGCAGCCGTAGCCGCAGTAGCCGCACTCGAGTCCTTCCGCGCAGTCGGTGACGTTGCGCGGCTGCCGGTCCACGTGCCATCCGAGCGTTCGACAGCCGCGTTCCAATAGTGCGTCTCGCTCGCCCGGCGTGTTCCAGCGAGTGCCGAGGCCGGACCGGACGCTCACCCGCTGGAGCGATTGGGCGAAGCGGTCACTGGCGAAGAGGTCGAGCCCGGCTGCGGCGTCCCACTCCGCGCGGACCGGTGCCGGGAGCGGGAAACTGGTGGTGTAGTTGATGGCGGTGCCGCCGCCCAAGCAGCTGCCCGCCAGAATCGGCATCGAGCCGCTCTGGGTCATCACCAGGCCGCCATCCAGGTACCAGGCCGACAGCATGTCGCCCTCGATCTGGGTCATCGCCGACGGCAGCGGGTTGGGTCCCTTTTCCAGAACCACGACGCTCTTGCCGGCCAGCGCCAGCACCCCGGCGACCACGCCGCCCCCCGCGCCGGAGCCACAGATAACGACGTCGCACTCGAGCGTGGTGTCCCGGGTGATCTCGACCGTGGGCACCGGCTCCGAAATCGAGGCGGGATAGGGCAGGGGACCGGGATAGCCCACGGTGCGCCACGCGGGATGCGATCCGTCTGCCTGTGGCCAGCAGTAGTGCGCCACGTGCACCAGGCGCTTCAGGGCCTGGAATCCGGCGCGCCGGAGCGCGCTGGTGGAAAAGGCCCAGCTGCGGAGGACTCGCTCACGGTCCGGGACCGACAACCCGGTGAGTGATGCTGGGCGGCCACTGAGGATGAAGTTCACGAGCGGGAGATCCAGCGCCGAGAGGAGCAGCCCGAGGCGGGCGTGGTCCCTCGGGTCGGGAAGGCTCGAGATCAGGCCTTCGACGCGACGCAGCGTGGCATCCACTCCGGCCTCTCCCGCCAGGAGCGTTTCGCACACCGCCGAGAGTACCGCGCGCTGGCGGTGCCGCAGGTCAGGGGCGCCCACCGGGGTCACGTCCGGTTCACCAGAGGTTCACCGCAGAGACGGCAGAGGACGCAGAGAGGATTCATGGTCCTGGTGCGCCTCACTATATGGCGATCGAGCCGGCGCGGAACTCGCTCTTGCCGATCAGCGCGTTGACCAGCACCGGGCTGCCGCTCCGGGCGATCGCCTGCGCCTCGCGGAGGACCGGCGCCATTTGCTCCGCTCGCGTGATCTTGAGCCCCGTGGCGCCATAACCTTCCGCGACGCGCTCGTAATCGGTACGGCGGAGCACCGTGCCGACGTCGTCGCGCAACAGCTCCACTTGACCTCGAGCAATCTGGCTCCAGGCGCCGTCGTTGCCTACCACGGCAATGACCGGGAGGCTGTGGCGAACGAAGGTATCGAACTCGGCGAGGCTGAACGCGGCCGAGCCGTCGCCGTAGAGGAGCCAGACCTCGGCGCGCGGCCGACACAGTTTGGCGCCCAGCGCGAAGCCCGCGCCGACGCCGAGGGTGCCGAACGGTCCGGGGTCGAGCCACGAGAGAGGGCCCCGCGGCGAGACGATGTAGGCCGCGGTTCCCACGAAGTCCCCGCCGTCCGCCACGATCACGCTATCGTCCGGCAGCACGGTGTCGATGGCGCGGCACAGGGCGAGCGGGTTCAAGTACTCCGTGGATGTTCCGGCAAGCCGCGCGATTTCCGCCTGGCGTTCGTCGTCCCGGGCGCGCAGGGTGTCGAGCCAGGGTTGCCAGCGCGCGGAGCCGCCGAGCAGCGGTGCCAGGGCTACGATGAACCGTGCTGGGTCACCCGCCGCGGTCACGGTGGGGCGACGATTCTTGCGTGCTTCGGCGGCGCTGAGGTTGGCCGCGACGACGCGTGCGTTGGGGTTGATCGAGCGGCCGTAATCCAGGCGGAAATCGCAGGGGACGCCGGCGAGGAGAACGAGATCGGCCTCCCGCAGCGCCGCGCCGCGGCGGTGCCGAAGCAGCAGCGGGTGCTCTTGGCCCATCAATCCCCGCGCCATCCCCGACACGAAGACTGGGCATCCCAGCGCTTCGACGGAGCGCCGCAGGGCGCCCACGTACGCGGGCGTCGCGACCTGACTGCCCAGGAGCAGGACCGGCCGCTCCGACTGCGCCAGCAACTCCGCGGTCCGACGCAGCGCGCTGGCCGACGGTGCGCCCGGCACCGGCGGCGCCAGGGCGGGGGTGGCGCGATCGGCCCCGGCGAACAGGCGCTCGACGTGGCGGCGCAGGTACCATCGGGACAGCCGCTGGCCCATGTTGCGCGGCTGCTTGGCGGCCGCGAGTCCGTACCAGTCCCGGACCGTAGCCTCCGGGTAGAGCAGGTCCACGGGGCACTCCACGAACGCCGGGCCCGGGACGCCCGCCTGCGCGGTGTGGAAGGCCGCCGCCACCGCCGGCGCCAAGTCTCGGCCCCGGCGGACCGTAGCAAGGAACTTCACGTGGGGCCGGAGCAGGGCGGTCTGGTCAATATCCTGGAGCGCGCCCCGCCCCTTGAGCATGGTGGCGGTGGCGCCGCCGAGCAGCACGACGGGGGATTGGGCGAGTTGGGCGTTCTTGACCGCGGTGATGGCGTTGGTGAGCCCGGGACCCGCGGTCAGGGCCGCCACGCCGGGCGTTCCGCTGAGCCGGGCCACGGCGTCGGCGGCGAACACCGCGCTGGCTTCGTCCCGCACGTCCACCACGCGGATGTTCCGCTGCTTGGCGCCGACCAGGATGGGGGAGATGTGGCCGCCGCACAGGGTGAAGAGGAATCGCACCCCGTGCGCGACCAGCACCTCGGCGATACGATCCCCGCCCGTCATGTGCGCCCCAGCCGTGACCTTGAACCGCTATGCTATCCGCCCAGGGGTGCATGCAGCAATAAGCCACAGTCACGCGGGGTTTTGATGACAGACGTCGAATTTCGATCCTCCAGAAGCTTTAGCGCTCCGCTTATCGGCTGACCGTCCCCTCCAGGATGCCCTGCCGGATGCGCACGGCCTTGGCCGACGCCGCCGCATCCTCCGTGATGGCGTAGCTCACGTTTTCGGCGAAGCGGAGCCGGGCGCCGAGGGTCACCGTGCGCCCCTCGCGCCGAACCACCAGCGGCAGGGGCGATCCCTCCGGCTGATCGGCATAGCGACTGCGGAACGCCAACCCAAAATCGGCGTCACGACTCACGCTGACGTCCCCGACCCGCACCACGTAGTCACCGACCCGCAACCCCGCTTCCGCCGCCGAAGAGCCCGGTGTCACACCGGTAACCCGAACTCCGGTGCTGTCCACGTTGGTCGTGGTGCCGAGGCGCGGCACGCGGGTGGTGTCCGCCTGAAACCGGAGTCCCGCGAGCGGCAGGACCGTGGCGTAGGGAAGGGGCTCTCGTCCGTCGATGTAGCGCCGATAGAACTCCTCGAACGACTTGCCGCCCGCGGCCCGGCTCACCGCCTGCCACCAGTCGTCCGCCGTGAAACCTCGACCGGCTTTGTAGTAGCGAGCGTACAAGTCCCGCAGCGCCGCATCCAGCGAGGCACGATTGTCCGAGGCGTCTCGGATCTGAATGTCCAGGAGGAACCCGGCCAGCGAGCCCTTGGGGTAGTAGAGATACCCTGACCCGTCGGCGGGTTGAATCCAGGTTGAGAGCGATGCGTCTTCCAGCGCGGTGGGAGGCGCTCCCGCCACGTTATTGATCTTCTCCCTGGTGGTCTGATAGAACTGCTCCGGCGTGATCACGCCGCCCCGCACCAGTGCCAGGTCGGCGTAGTAGTCGGTGATGCCCTCGCTCACCCACAGCAGCGTGGTGGGCTGGGCCCGGTCGTAGGCGTACGGCCAGAGATCGGCGGGCCGCAGCCGCTTCACGTTCCAGGCGTGGAAAATCTCGTGGGCCGTGACGGACGCCAACAGGGGGCCGGCCTGCGCCAGGCCCGGATTGTAGATGCCAACGTGGGAGTTCTGGTGCTCCAGCGCGGAAGCGCCCGGGTACTCCCCCTCCAGGATCATCAGCACGGTGTACGTGTCCCAGGGCGCCTCGCCGGTGACGGCGATGAGCGGCGGCAGGAAGCCTCGCATCTGATCCCAGAACCTCGCCCGGCTGGCGCCGCTCAGCACGCCCACGGGGTACGTGGCCAGGCGGTACCGCGTGCCGGCGATCTGAGCGCTGTCCACTTCCAGCCGGCCCACGAACACCGGCATGTCCACCAGGTCATGGAAGTTGGGAGCCGTGAACTCGCCCGGCTGCGTTCCGCGGGCCATCCCGGTGGCCACCTGCCAGCCGGGGGTAGTGTGGATCGTGACCCGCGCCGGCTGGTCGAATGGCTGGCCCTCAGCGTAGAGGAACACGTTGGTCCCGTTGAACAGCGCGAAATCCGGCCGGCTCCACGCCATAGCGTTGTCCAGCGAATTCGCCAGGTAGTCAAACCCCACGCTGATGCTCTGGGCGCCGTCCGGCCGGATCCGCCAGGTGTCGTAGTCCAGCTTGTCCCATGAGAGCGATCGGTCGCCCGCCCTGGCCGTGAAGTTCAGCACGTTGCGCGCGAAATAGGACAGCTCGTACGCGCCGGGGGTCCAGGCAGGGAGGGACAGCACCACCGGCTCCGCGCCGCCGGTGCGGAAAGTCATCTGTACCCGGATCTGCCGGGCTCCCGCCGTGGCCGAGTCGAAGGTGATCTCGTAACGGACGTCGCTGATCGCCGCCGAGCCCGGTGGGCTCTGAGGATGCGCCGCGCGGGGAGCGATGACGAGCGGGAGCACTGCACTGATCAGGAATCTGCCGGTCAGGAATCTGCACCGCATGGCATTCTCCAATTGGCTCGTGAATCAGGGTGATCCTCGGACGGCGGGCCGCCGTTCCCGGCGGGGCCCTATCGCCTCGCGCCGGGGGAACGAATCTTAGTCTTCGCCACGGAAAGGGGCAGGGACATGCGCGTCGGTTCGCGATGGGGTACCGGTTGGCTGGTGCTGGCGGGCGCTCTTGGGCTCGCCGCGTTCGTCCTGTTCTACCGACAGGCCTTTCCGCAGGCTGGCGTCACCTTGGAGGTCACCCGGGCCGAGGCAGTCGGGGCGGCACGGGCCTTTCTGAGTGGTCGCGGGGCCGTGCTCGAGGGGTACCGGCAGGCGGCACAGTTCGGCGGCGACGATATCGCGCTGGCGTTCCTGCAACAGAGGGTGGGGCTCCAGGAAGCCGGCCGCTGGGCCCGCGAGCGAGTTCCCATCTGGTCGTGGAACGCGCGGTGGTTCAAGCCCGCCCAGAAGGAAGAATGGCAGGTGGGCGTGGGCGTGGACGGGCGGGTGGTGCGGTTCCAGCATCTGATCGATGAGGCCGCGCCCGGGGCGGATCTGCCACAGGACACGGCGCTCGCGCTGGCGGAGCGTTTCCTGGTGGAACGCGGCTGGTCCGTGAGCGACTTCGACCGGGTGGAAAGCTCCAGCCGGAAGCGCGACCGGCGGACTGATCACCACTTCACCTGGGAACAGCGTGGGACCACCGTGGCCTGGGCCAGTCCGGGGGACACCGCCGGCGGTACCGGGGCGGTGCGACTGGAGGTGGATGTGCTGGGCGATGCGGTGGGGAGCTACCGCCATTTCCTCAAGGTCCCCGAGGCGTTCGAGCGCAGCATGCAGCGGACCATGGGCACGGGGCTATTCCTGACCATCGCGAGCCTGGGGTCGACCTTCGTCCTGGTGCTCGCGGCCTTAGGACTCACGATCGCGCGGCACCGGCACGGGGACATCCGTTGGCAGCCGGCGTTCCGGCTGGCCGGGCTGGTGTTCGCGCTGGCGTTCATCCAGGGTGTGCTCTCCTGGCCCATGGCGCGCTACAACTACACCACGGAGCTGGGGTGGGGCACCTACCTCGGGATACTGGCGTTGATCCTGGTGTTCGGCACGGCCACCTACGGACTGTGGGTGTTGCTCACGGCGACGGCGGGCGAAAGCCTGGGTCGCGAGACCTTCCCCGAGAGTTTGGGGGGATTGGTGAACGCCATCATGGGTCGCCTGGATCCGGCGGAGCGAGCGCGCGCCGGCTTTCGCGGCTACGGGGTGGGCTTCGGCATCCTGGGCTATCTCACGGTCTTCTACCTGCTCGCCCAGCGGTACTGGGGCGCGTGGCTACCCGCCGAGGGGCCGTATTCCAGCATTTTCAACATGTACCTGCCGTTCCTGGCGCCGCTCACCATCAGCCTGGTCGCCGCGGTCACCGAAGAGACCACGTACCGGCTCTTCGGCATCTCGCTGGTCAAACGATACGCCCGCTCCACCGCGCTGGCGCTGCTGGTACCCGCCGCGATCTGGGCGTTCGGCCATTCCAGCTACCCGGTGTTTCCGGTGTACCTGCGAGGGATCGAGCTTACCATTGGGGGCGTCCTGTTCGGGTTGGCGTTCTTGCACTACGGGTTGCTGGCCTGTATCGTGGCGCACTTCGTGATCGACGCCGTGCAGATCGGGATGCCGCTTCTCACCTCCGGGAACGCGGTGTACGTCGCCTCCGGGCTGATCGTGATGGGTATCGCGCTGGTGCCGGCGCTCCTGGGCTGGCGTCTTCGCACGGCCAACTCCCAACGCGGGGAGGGCATGAGGTGACATGACGGCCAAACCAGAGTTCGTCAAAGCGATTTCCCGCCTGGACGCGACCGCGCTGGTGGCGGGCGCGATGATCGGCTCCGGCATCTTCATCGTGTCGGCCGACATTCTGCGGCAGGTGCAAACCCCGGGGCTGCTGCTCCTGGTCTGGGCGATTTCGGGCGTCGTGACGGTGCTGGGCGCGCTGACCTACGGGGAGCTGGCGGCGATGTTCCCGCACGCCGGGGGGCAGTACGTCTACCTCCGCGAGGGCATCTCGCCGCTGTTCGGCTACCTGTACGGCTGGACCCTGTTCCTGGTGATCCAGACCGGGACCATCGCGGCGGTGGCGGTGGCGTTCGCGCGGTTCACCGCGGTGCTCTTCCCGGCGCTCTCACCGGACGTGTTCGTGGGCGGGACGGTGCAGCTGCCGAGCGGTCCGATCGAGGTCGGGCTGTCGGCGCAGCGCATCTTCGCGATTCTGTCGGTGGTGGTGCTGACGTGGGTCAACTATTGGGGGGTGCGGACCGCGGCGTTCATTCAGACGTCGCTCACCGCGACCAAGGTGGCGACGCTCGCGGTGCTGGTGCTCCTGGGGGCGGTGGTCTTCCGCATGCCCGAGGTGGTCGCGGCGAACTTCAGCGGGGGCTTCTTGCCTGAGGGCACGTCGTTCCTGGTGCTGCTGCCGGTGATCGGCGCCGCCATGGTGGGCTCGTTGTTCTCGATGGACGCGTGGCAGAACGTCGGATTCGCGGCCGACGAGTTGAAGAACCCGGCCAAGGACCTCCCCATCGCCATGGGGCTCGGCACGCTGACGGTGACCGTCCTCTATTTGTTATCCAACGTGGCGTACCTGAGCGTGCTGCCGGCGGACGCGATCGCCAACGCGCCGCAGGACCGCGTGGGCACGGCCGCACTGCAGGCCATGTTCGGTTCCGCCGGGCTGTACGTCATGGCGATCGCCATCATGATCTCCACCTTCGGCTGCAACAACGGGCTCATTCTCGCCGGGGCGCGCGTGTATTACGCGATGGCGCGGGACGACCTGTTCTTCCGTCGCACCGGCACGCTCCATCCGGTGCACCGGACGCCCACGTTCGCCCTGGTGGTGCAGGGTGTCTGGACCAGCGTACTGTGCCTCTCCGGCACTTACAGCCAGCTCCTGGACTACGTGATCTTCGCGGCCGTGCTGTTCTACATGCTCACCGCGATCGGCCTGTTTGCGCTCCGGGTGCGCCGGCCGGACGCGGTGCGCCCGGTGCGGGCACCGGGCTATCCGTGGCTGCCGGGGGCCTACGTGCTGCTGACGGCGCTGATCGGCGTGGACCTGCTCTTCAAGAAGCCGCAATACACCTGGCCCGGGCTGATGATCGTGGCCCTGGGGGTGCCGGTCTACTACCTGTGGCGGGCCGTGACCCGGCGGCGGGAGGCGGCGGCATCCGGTCGTAGTCCGTAGGCCTCGCAGGTCTACCGCGATCCGTGAGGATCATCCGGGGTGCCCGTCGCTATGGTGAGGTCATCGGTTTGGTAGGGGGGTTCAATGAGGAGGAGTTCCTCAAGCCCCTGGGGATAACCCAGTCAGCCTTCGCGGCGCGCCTGGGCATCTCCTTCCCACGGCTGAACGAGGTGATCAACGGGAGGCGCAGCGTGACGCCCGATACCGCACTCCGGCCTGCCCGGGTCACCGGCATGAGCGCGGATTTCTGGCTGGGGCTCCAGCAGGATTGGGATCTGTGGC